>Ga0105240_10007958_pt1 | contig 15290 bp, 14 predicted proteins | sample KBSC54metaG_FD_80426 | JGI IMG/M metagenome (GOLD analysis project Ga0105240, IMG submission 80426) | Corn rhizosphere microbial communities from Kellogg Biological Station, Michigan, USA - KBS C5-4 metaG | ecosystem: Host-associated > Plants > Roots > Rhizosphere > Soil | place: Michigan, USA... | reverse complement strand
TAGCTGCGTTTGTTCTTTGACGGAGGGTTGATTACGCCGGCGATATGACCCGACGCACCCAGCACGAAACGGTTGTTGGCGGGCTTTTTTGAATTCAGGATAGCCGTCGACGCGTAAGCCGAGGCCCACGGCACAATGTGATCTTCGCGCGACGCATAAATAAACGAGGGCACGTTGAGTTTGTAGAGGTCAATCTTCTCGCCTGCGATGGTCAGCTTGCCAGGATCTTTGAGTGCGTTTTCCAGATACATATGGCGCAGGTAGTAGCAGAACATCGGCCCGGGCAGATTGGTGCTATCAGCATTCCAGTACAACAGATCGAAGGCCTGCGGCGTCTCACCTTTGAGGTAATTCGACTCGACGTAATTCCAGAGCAAATCGTTAGGACGGAGGCTTGAAAAGGCCGTCGCGAAATCACGTCCGGACATCAGTCCGCTCTTCCCGATCATCTGTTCACGCATCTGAATCTGGACGTCGTCGATATACACGTCGATCGCTCCGGTATCCAGAAAATTGAGAAACGCCGTCAGCAAGGTCAGACTCGCGACCGGCTCCTCCCCACGCGCAGCAAGCACTGCCAGCGCGCAAGAAAGGATGGTGCCGCCAACACAGAAGCCCAAGGCATTGATCTGGTCTTGTCCCGAAATTTCCTGGGCTACGTGAATCGCGCGTACTACGGCATCGTCGACGTACTGATCCCACGTGGTCGTTTCCATCGAAGCATCCGCATTGCGCCAGGAAACGAGAAAGACGGTGTTGCCCTGCTCGACCGCATATCGCACCAGCGAATTTTGCGGCTGCAAATCAAGAATATAAAACTTGTTGATGCAAGGCGGCACGATCAGCAGCGGACGCGCATGCACCGTTTTGGTCAGAGGTTTGTACTGAATGAGCTGAAACAGCGCATTCTCAAACACGACAGAACCTTCAGTCGTCGCCACATCCTTGCCGACTTCGAACGCCGTTTCATCCGTTTGCGAAACACGGCCTTTTTGCAGATCAGTAAAAAGCTGCGCAATCCCGCGTGTCAGACTTTCGCCATTGGTGTCGATGATCTTTTGCTGGGCCTCGGGATTGGTCGCCAGAAAGTTCGCCGGCGACAGCGCATCAATCATTTGCTGCACCGCAAAACGAAGCTTCTGCTTGACCTTGTCCGTCGACTGCACAGCATCAACCAACGACGTCAGAAAGCGCGCGTTGAGTTGATAAGCAGCAGCCTGAAATGCAAAGAACGGATTGGATTGCCAAGCCGGTGCGGACATGCGCCGGTCAGAGATGGAAGGCACTTGGGAGCGCATTACCGTTTGCCACAAACCGGCAAACTGATCAGCATAATCCTGCTGCAAGCGAAGGACATCGGCGGGATCAAGCGTGGCGCCCAGATCGGTCAGTTTTGCCTGAATCGATTGCGTGTCGAGCGGCGCAGTCGGCATCGGCCACGACTGCCACACCTTGGGATCAGACAACTGATTTAGCCACGCTGCAAAGACGGGAGGGACATTCTGCGCATTTTGCGCGTTATGCTTATTCATGCTCGCTTCTACAATTTTCGCGTATTGTTACGGTTTGTCGCTCAGTCTGAATAGCCAGAAACCACAATGTATATCGTCGCAATCGCTTGGTTATATGTCGTCTTCATGATGTCGATCACCGAACAGTCCGCCATTGCTGGAATCGGGACGTTTTTCCTGTACGGCGTATTTCCTTTGACAATTGTTTTATACCTGATGGGTACACCGCAACGCAAGCGGAATCGTCAAATGAAGGAAAAATTGAAAGCCTCGCAAGACGCAAGACAGGGGCCGATCGGCGAATCGATTGCCGAAAATAAAAGCGAGCCCTGAATCGCAAAAAACCCTCTCTGGAGATGTCATCAATGGGTTGCGAGAATTACATGGCGGCGAGAAGCCGCCAATAGAAGAGTTACGAAATTTCGGCGCAACGTTTGCTCTTGTGATTATTTGCGCTTATTAGCTTATTCACGAATGTGTCCGCTTGAGTAACGCCAACGTTCATCTGAGTAGTTGGGACGCTCATCTTTCTGAACAGGTTTCGAGGCAACCAAAAAACTTTGTTTGCAGTGCTTCATCTATTTTCATATGGCGCCAGGTTGGCACGATATAGATCACTGAAATCGCCAGATAGCTTCCGTAGAATTCCGCCGCAAGCGCGCCTACTATCTCATTACCCTGTCTGGCGTAAATCCGTATTCCCTCCTCCCGTTCTTCGATATCAAACTCCACATCATTTTGCAGGAATGCCTGCACCATAGTCATACCCAAAAATGAGATGCGAGATGCAAACCCAGCAGCAGCAAACCAACAAAGAAACAGCGGCGAAACAGCACGGCCGAAATCTTCCCTCTCAGCCACTGGCCGATGAACATGCCACCCAAGGCCGGAACCAATGCCATCAATGAAACCGCAGCACCCGTCATTTGCAGCGCACCGCCCTGCGCCAGGCCCGCAGCCATCGCAATGGTCGACACGGTAAATGACAAGCCGAGGGCCTGGATCAACTCATCCTTTTCCAGATGTAAAGCCTGCAGATACGGGACTGCCGGAATGACAAAAACCGCTGTCGCTGCAGTGACCAATCCGGTTGCCAGACCGATGATCGGAGACAGCCATTTTTCCGTACCTGCAGATACAGAGAACTTGACCGCCGCCAATCCCAAGATTGCATAGACGATCAGCGCCGCACCCAAGGCTGCCGTCGCCTGTCCGCTATCGTCGCCGGCAATCCAGTGTGCCCCCAACAAAGTACCGACAAAGATACCGATGAGCATCAACCAGAGCCGACGCAACAACCAGACAAAGCGTCCTCCCGCCAACAACTGCCAGACATTGGTGACCAGCGATGGCACGATCAGCAACGCCGCCGCCTGTACCGGCGGCATGAACAAACCCAGCAAGCCGACCGCGACTGTGGGCAGCCCCAGACCTACGACGCCTTTGACAAAACCAGCCAATAGGAAAATGGCTGTGACTGCCAATAACAGCACGGCGTGTGCAGCATCAAAAGACAAGGTTGTTTGCATTGCGCCTCCATAAGATAGCTGCAGTCTGCCAGCTATCGTCACCGTCGAAAATCTGGAATACACTGAGCCAGCCTTCGGCTGTGCCGGAGGCTGATTGCCCTGCTGTTTTTTATACGGATAGCGAAACTGATGAGCACTCGCCTCGACCTGAACGATCTGCGTCTCTTTTTGCATGTTGCCGAAACCGGCAGCATCACCGCAGGAGCCGAGCGGTCACATCTCGCTCTGGCGTCGGCAAGCGCGCGCGTTCGCGGGATGGAAGATGCGCTTGGCGTTGCACTTCTGACGCGTGATCGACGCGGCGTCCAATTGACCGATGCCGGCCGCGCGCTGCAACATCACGCACGTAGTGTGCTCCAGCAAATGGACAAGATGCGCGATGAGCTTAGCGAATATTCACATGGGCTAAAAGGCCATATTCGCCTTCTGGGCAACACGGCTGCCATCACCGAATTTCTACCCGAAGCGCTAGGTACTTTTCTTGCGAAAAATCCTCACATTGATATCGACCTGGAAGAACGCCTCAGTCATGAAATCGTACAAGCGATCATTGATGGCATCGCTGATATCGGCATCGTTGCCGATTCGGTGGACACGGGGCATTTGCATACCATGCCGTTTCGCCAAGATCATTTGATGGTAGTGATGCCGCGCAAACATGCGCTCGCGCGCAGAAAGCAGCTGGCATTCGCCGAAATCGTGGAGGAAAATTTTGTCGGTCTCAGCGGCGGCAGCGCCTTGCAGGAGCATCTTTCCGGACATGCAATCCGGATGGGAAAACGGTTGCAATACCGCGTACGCCTGCGCAGCTTTGACGGTATCTGCCGCATGGTAGAGCGTAAGATCGGAATTGGCGTTCTTCCCGCCACGGCGGCATTGCGCTGTCAGAAGACGATGGCGATCAAGTGCATTCCGCTCAGCGATGCCTGGGCCAGGCGTCAATTATTGATTTGCGTCAGAAATGAATTGGAACTGCCGGGCCACACCCGGCAACTGCTGGAGCAATTGCTGGGGCAACCTCACCAGCAAACTCAGACCTGACTGGCTACTTGAGCCAGATCAGCGAAGCCATCCGTCCGGTCACCTTATCGCGACGATACGAATAAAACCGCGTGTCGCTGACCGTACAAAATCCGCCGCCAGAAACGCGTGTGACGCCAGCCTGCCCCAGTCGCAACCGGGCTAGCTGATAAATATCGGCAAGAAATTTTCCTTCCCGGCCTGTAATCGCGACAAAGGCGCTGCGACTGACCGCGTCGTGCGAGACAAACGCATCAACGACGTCTTGTCCCACTTCAAATTTTTCCGGACCAATGGCCGGACCGAGCCAGGCCAGGATTTCTGCTGCGCTACGTTGACGCATGGCGTCCACCGTACGCTCCAGCACACCTGAGGCCAGACCTCGCCAACCCGCATGAGCAGAACCGACGACTTTACCGGCGACATCGCAGAACAATACGGGCAAACAGTCGGCCGTCATCATCGCGCAAACGACACCGGTCTGCGTCGCCACACAGGCATCCGCCTCCGGAGCGCCATGAACGTCGGCGGCATCGGCAACATTCACACCATGCACCTGCGTCAGCCAAGCCGGCTCCGACGGCAGAATACTGCCTAGCAAACGGCGGTTGTCAGCAACATGTTGGGGATCATCCTGAACATGCACGCCCAGATTCAACCCGCCACCGCCCTGCCCGTCATCATATGGCCCCAGACTTGCGCCGCCATGGCGCAAGGTAGTCAGAGCGCCGACATTGTCAGGCCGACCGTTCCAGTCCGGAATCAGCAGTTCCATACGATTACTCGTCCAAGGTCTTGAGGACATCGATATCAATGCCGGCACGGCCGAGCAGCTCCGTGAAATCTTCCGGCAACGCGACTTCCCACTGACATGCTTTGCCGCTGGTCGGATGCACCAGCCCGAGTCGCCATGCCTGTAGTGCCTGACGCGGGAAGAACGGCATCAGATGCGTCTTGCCGTAGAGCGCATCGCCAACCAGTGCAAAACCCAGCGACTGCATGTGCACGCGAATCTGATGCGTACGCCCTGTTTCCAGTTGGCAATGCATCAGGCTGACCGCACGGCCATCCAGTGCGCCCACGGCGACGCGTTGATAGTGGGTGATGGCCGGCTTGGCGCTCATGCTTTCCGATACGGCCATCTTGATGCGGTCACGCGGATGGCGGGCCATGGCGCCATCGATGGTACCCGACAGCTGTGGCGTGCCCCAGACCAGCGCCAGATAACGGCGTTTAACCGTGCGCGCCTGCAACTGGCGCACCAGATCGGTCTGCGCCGCCAAGGTCTTGGCGACTACCATCAAACCACTGGTGTCCTTATCCAGCCGATGCACAATACCGGCGCGCGGCACTCCGCCCAAGGCGGGGAAATGATGTAATAAACCGTTAAGAAGCGTGCCCGACCAGTTGCCTGCCGCGGGGTGAACCACCAGTCCGGCAGGCTTGTTGACGACCAGAATCGCCTTGTCTTCATGCACGATATCCAGATCCATGGCCTCCGGCTGGAAGGCAGTATCTTCCGGTGCGGCCTGGGGTGTAATGACGACAACTTCGTCGCCCAGCACCGTCATTTTGGTACGGGCAGGATTGCCGTCCACAGTCACAAAACCAGCCTCAATCCATTGCTGGATGCGGCTTCTTGAATATTGAGGCACAAGCGTCGATACGACCTTGTCGAGCCTGCTTCCGCAGTCGTCGTCGGTCAGCTTGAGGGTAATTGGTTCGTTGCCTTCTGCAACCTCGTCGACGATTTCGTCGAGCGCGTCATCTCCCGCGTCTGTTTCGATAGGTTCGGTTGTAAAAGCTTTTACAACCTTAGGGGGAGTGGTACGTGACATCAGCTATAATCAGTGGATTGAAATTTCTTGTTTCTTTGCACCCGCTCAAACTGCTCATACGTCATGCAAAAAATCTTATTGAAGTTGCTTACCGTCGCATTCGTCCTGTCTTTGTCCGCATGCGGCTTGCTGCCTGAACAAAAAGACGAGACGATCGGGTGGTCCGCGTCCAAATTATACTCGGAAGCCAAGGATGAACTGACCGCCGGCGGTTACGAGAAGTCAATCAAGTACTTCGAGAAACTCGAATCGCGCTATCCGTTCGGCACCTATGCACAACAGGCGCAGATGGATATTGCCTACGCTTACTACCGTCTGAACGATCAGCCGCAGGGTCTAGCAGCAGTTGACCGCTTCATCAAACTGCACCCCAATCACCCTAACGTCGATTACATGTACTACCTGCGCGGCTTGATCAACTTCAACGACCGCACCAGTATTTTCGACACCTTCACCGATCAGGACAACACCGAGCGGGACCCCAAGGCCGTGCGCGATGCATTTGACTCGTTCAAACTGCTGGCGGAGCGCTTCCCTGACAGCACCTACACACCTGATGCGATGGCCCGCATGAAGTATCTGGTCAATGCAATGGCGCAATATGACGTCCACGTCGCGAAGTACTACTATCTCCGCGTTGCCTACGTTTCAGCGGTCAATCGCTCCCAGGCTGCGATCAAGGATTACCCTGATGCACCGGCAGTCGAAGAAGCGCTGTTCATCATGATGCGCTCCTACGAAGCAATGGGTCAGAAACAACTGCGCGACGATACTGAACGCGTGATCCAGGCGACCTATCCGAACAGCCCGTACTACACTGGCGGTCCCAAAGATGTCAAAGCTAAACCCTGGTGGAAAATCTGGTAATAAGACTTAATTTCACCTTAGTTTCGCGCAAGATCAAAAAAAGCCTCGCACTGCGAGGCTTTTTTTATCAGATCCCAATATTTCTTCCTGCTTTCGTCGCAACGGTCTTATTTTTAAAACAACGTTGTTTTTTAGAAAAATACGGCCCGGATCCTGCGACATCTCCCTACAATACAAAATCAAAATAAGCGATTGATGCTGTCATAAATCGCCAAAACTCTCGCAGTTCTCCTGAAAAACATTGCACCCGATTTGGCTGCAATGCCTTTTCAATGTACTTCAGGAGGACTGCAGCATGAGATGGTTTTACGACTTGCCAATTACCTGGAAATTATTAATTTCCTTTGCGCTCGTTCTGGTGTTGACTTCAACACTCGGCGTGTTCTCCTTGACTCAGTTGGTCCGCGTCAACCAATCCTCTGTCGATATCTCGACAAATTCACTACCGAGTGTCAGCACAACCTTGCAGCTCAAGGTCACACTGTCTCGCATACGCGCCATTCAACTGCAACATATCCTGTCGGCGAACGAAAAAGATTTTCTCTACAACGAGAAAATGCTCAACGAGCAAAACGATGTTTTGAAACAGCTATTCGTCGATTTCGGCCCGTTGGCATTCGAAGAAATGGAAAAACAAGCGCTGGCCTCGCTGATACAGAAGTTCAACCTGATACAAGCCGCGCAAAAGAAAATCATCGCCTTGTCGCGTACCGGCAAGCAGACTGAAGCACGCGACGTCCAGCTTAATGAGTTCAATCCGCTTTATTTTCAAAGCCTGAATGAGGCGGATCGCCTGGTATCTTCCAATATCTCAGACAGCATTCACGCCGGTAAAAAAGCACAAACGATCTTCGAGTCGTCTCGCATCATGATCATTTCGATGCTGGCCATCTGTATTGTGCTTGGAATCATGATGGCGCTGTGGGTATCGCGCATGGTGGTGCAACCGTTACAGCGTGCTGTGAACTTCGCACGGGCGGTCGCCGGTGGTGATCTGACGACCAAAATCCATTCCGGCAGCAAAGATGAAACAGGTCAATTGATGATTGCGCTTCAGTCGATGGCGGATGGCCTGATTGACATCGTCAGCCGTGTTCATAAAGGAACCGGCACCATTGCCAACGCCTCCAGTGAAATCGCAAGTGGCAATCTCGATCTTTCCACCCGCACTGAGCAGCAGGCATCGTCACTGCAGGACACGGCATCTTCCATGAGCGAATTGACTGCCACCGTCAAACAAAATGCCGACAACGCGCACCAAGCCAACCAGTTAGCCATGTCGGCATCGGACATCGCGGTTCGAGGGGGCAGCGTCGTTGCTCAGGTGATTGAGACCATGGAGTCGATCGACACTTCTTCCAGAAAAATTGTCGACATCATCAGTGTAATAGACGGGATTGCGTTCCAAACCAACATCCTGGCGCTCAATGCAGCAGTAGAAGCTGCCCGGGCTGGCGAACAGGGTCGAGGCTTTGCCGTCGTCGCCTCGGAAGTGCGCGGCCTGGCGCAACGCTCTGCCAATGCAGCCAAAGAGATAAAAGCCCTGATCGACGACTCGGTCAAAAAAGTCGGCGTCGGAAGCGAGTTGGTCAGTCAAGCGGGTTCGACCATGAGTGAAGTCGTTGGCAGCGTCAAACGCGTCACCGATATCGTTGGCGAAATTACACTGGCAAGCCGCAGCCAAAGCAGCCGCATTGAGCAAGTGAATCAAAGCATCGCTCAAATGGACGAAGTCACGCAGCAAAATGCCGCTTTGGTGGAAGAAGCTGCGGCAGCGGCGCGATCTCTTCAGGATCAGGCATCGACACTCGCAAAAGTGGTCGACGTCTTCAAACTCGATCAGATACAAACAGCATCAGCCTCTGCGCCATCGCGTCTGCCGCCCCGCCCTGTAATGCAAAAGAAAACGCCGGCAAAAATATCTGCAACACACACAAAATTGCCGGCAACGACTTCGTCTCGGAACGACAACGACGGCAACAGCTGGGAACAGTTCTGAACGGTGTCACGCACTCGACCTGTTCCTCATATGCATAAAAAAACCGCGCCCGATGTCGGCATCGGCGCGGCTTTTTAGCGCAGGAAAAATAGGTTCAGGCTTAGTCGGCAACGCGTCGACGAAATACCCACGAGGTTTCGCTCGACACCGACTCATCGAACGCGTATCCATCGATGTCGAAATTCTTCAGCTTCTCAGGCTGATTGACACCTTTGAGCGCTGCATAACGCGCCATCAGACCGCGCGCGCGCTTTGCATAGAAGGAAATGATCTTGTACTTGCCACCCTTCCAGTCCTCAAAAACCGGGGAAATCACCTTGGCGTCGAGTACCTTCGGCTTGACCACCTTGAAATACTCTTCCGACGCCAGATTCACCAGCACCTTCGATTTGTGCTGTGCCAGCTCGGTATTGAGCGCCTTGGTAACGTCTTCCCCCCAAAAAGCATACAAGTCCTTGCCGTGCGGATTTGGCAGCTTGGTGCCCATTTCCAGCCGATATGGCTGCATCAGATCAAGTGGACGCAAGGCGCCGTAAAGACCTGACAAGATGCGCACATGCGTTTGCACATAGTCAAGTTGCTTGACGGAAAGCGACGCTGCATCCAGACCTTCGTAGACGTCACCGTTAAACGCCAGAACGGCCTGCTTACTGTTCTTGGTCGTGAACTTGCGCGACCAGGACGCATAGCGTTCCACATTCAGAGCAGCCAGTTGGTCGGAGATACCCATCAACGTGGAAATCTGCGCAGGCGACTTTTCTTTCAATACCTCAATCAGCTCGGCCGAGCGAGCGATGAAATCAGGCTTGGTATGCAGGTCGGTTGTTGGAGGCGTGTCGTAGTCGAGGGATTTTGCAGGGGATAAAACGATAAGCATGGAAGAGATCCGTTTGAATTTTTCGTAATGATACCGAAACCGGCGCGCGCCGTCTTATCGGGTGCCGAAGAGGTATCAAAGCGGTGCAAAACAGCCGCTTGGAAGCTGAGTTACGGCCGAATTACAGCTGAATTACAGCTGAATTGCGGCGACAAAAACAGGCTCGACAACGTCATCTGCCGCTATCCCCTCTCTAGAAGTGTTGCTAATTCACCAAAGCCAAAAGTAATTCTCCCGCCCCCTAAACTTATTCTTAGAATAGTCGTTCACGGTCATACGCGGTATGGGGCACATAATCACAGTAATCAAACCCTCCCGCTCCCACATTTGCTGCACAACAAAGCAACAGGAATTGCATTGCTCCATCGAAGCAAGCCGCTACATTCACTGACAGGGAGGCTCTATGAAGTGGTTTTACGATTTGCGAATTTCCAAAAAACTGTTGATCTCGTTCATCCTCGTTCTCGCGTTGACCACGACGCTCGGTATTTTCTCTATCATCCAGCTCGGCAAGGTCAATCAAGCGTCAACTGACATCGCAACCAACTGGATGCCCAGCGTCAAAACCTCCCTTGAGCTGAAAGTGCTGCTGGTGCGTATTCGCATGGTGCAGTTGCAGCACGTACTGTCGAGCAAAGAAGAAGATTTCGTCAGCAATGAAAAACTGCTCGATGACATGGTCCCTGCTATCAAGAAGAAACTGGCTGACTACGAAAAACTCGTCGACACAGATACCGAGAAAGCCGTCTTCCCTCAATTCGTCAAAAACCTCGATGCTTTCCTCGCGCTGCAAAAGAAGATCCTTGAGCTCTCGCGCGCCAACAAGAACGACGAAGCGCGCGACGTCATCGTGAAGGAAGCCACACCGATTTATCTGGCCATGTTCGCCAATGCCGACAAGCTCGTCACCGTCAATCAGGAAGGCGCCAAAGAAGCCGATCAGGCCGCAGAAGATACCTATCGTTCTTCGCGCATCCTGATCGTTGCCATGCTCGCCGGTTGCATCGCCATTGGCATGCTGATGGCGACTTGGGTCGCACGCATCGTTTCCAACCCGCTGCGCCAAGCCCTCGATGTTGCCCAACGCGTTGCCGATGGCGACCTCACCGCAGATATCCATCCGGCCAGCAAAGACGAAACCGGCCAGTTGATGACCTCGCTCAAAGCGATGAACGACAGCCTGTTCAAGATCGTCAGCCAGGTTCGCCAGGGCACTGATACCATCGCCACCGCCTCAAACGAAATTGCAGTCGGTAATCTGGATCTCTCCAGCCGTACCGAACAGCAAGCCAGCTCGCTGGAAGAAACCGCCTCGTCGATGGAAGAGCTCACCTCCACCGTCAAGCAAAATGCGGACAATGCGCGCCAGGCCAACCAGTTGGCGGTATCTGCTTCCGAAGTGGCAATCCAGGGCGGCAGCGTGGTTGAACAAGTGGTCAGCACCATGGGATCAATCAACGATTCTTCCAAAAAAATCGTCGACATCATCAGCGTCATTGATGGCATCGCCTTCCAGACCAACATCCTTGCGCTGAACGCCGCGGTTGAAGCTGCTCGCGCCGGTGAACAAGGCCGTGGCTTTGCCGTGGTGGCGTCGGAAGTGCGCAGTCTGGCGCAACGTTCGGCCAGTGCTGCCAAAGAAATCAAAGCCCTGATTGATGACTCCGTAGAAAAAGTCGATACCGGCAGCAAGCTGGTCGCCCAAGCTGGTTCGACCATGAGCGAGGTCGTCAGCAGCGTCAAGCGCGTGACCGATATCGTCGGCGAAATCAGCGCTGCCAGCCAGGAGCAAAGCACCGGCATTGGCGAAGTCAATCAAGCCATTACGCAGATGGATGAAGTGACTCAGCAAAACGCAGCGCTGGTAGAAGAAGCTGCTGCCGCAGCGCAATCGCTGCAGGATCAGGCAGCGAAACTGGCGGAAGTCGTCAGTGTTTTCAAACTTGACAGCACGCATGTCAAGGCTAGCCCTGCCGTCAAACCTGCAGCAAGCAGACCCATGACGCCGGCGGTGAAGGCGATCCAACCAGCCAGGCTCGCCGCAAGCGCAGTTGCTCCGGCACCGCAAGCGCCGCGCCAGATCAAACAACCCGCAGCCGATGACGGCGGCTCCTGGGAGCAGTTCTGATTACCTTCCTCGTAGTGACACACAAGACCGTATGCAATCCAGTGCGGTCTTTTTTTTGCCTGCTTTCCGCCTGCCTTTTTCTCCACCTCTTGCTTGCCATCAATCCATCAACACACCATTGAAGATAGTCAATAAACAGCCGATAAACCGGTTGATGCTTCTAGTTGAGCAGATGCTGCATACATAGATTAGTATTTGGCTATGGAACAATGCAGAAATCGGGCAGACAAAGCGTAAGGAAGAAAGCAACAGACTTCGTCTGCCTTATCGTCAGTTTTATCGCAACATGGCCAATCCGCTCTATATCGATAATGCGGACGATGTAAAGACGCCAACAAGCAGCGAAGTGCTTTGACGAAAATTCCTGCACAACCCGACACACTGGAGGAGATATGAAACGCGACAAATCACTGATGGCGGATATCCTTAAAACGCTGTCCTCATTCGGCACGTCTTACGGCGATGTTGAAAAGATCCAAAGCAATCTCACCGCCCAGAACACCCCGCCGGAGCTGATTCTGCATCATCTGCGGCTGCTGCACGATCGCGGCCTGGTGGCGGTCGACATTCATCAATTCTGGCGCGTCAGCGATCAGGGCTACGACGTCCTTGATGCAGGCAATGACCTCAACTCCCCCGCCAGCCAGACAGATACTACGAAAGCACGCGGTTTTGACAATTAGTACAGAAACAAGCAGCACATCGTCGGGCGGCATATCGCCCCTGCCCCCTGCCTTTTCCCCTCCTGCCGGCGCAGATGTAGAAGCAGGCAAGACGCGCCGCATCGTCCTTGACACCAACGTTTGTCTGGATCTGTTCGTTTTCCGCGATCCTCGCTGGGCGGCCTTGCTGCAGGCGATGGAAAACCGGGAAGTTCATGCCGTCACACGGGAAGACTGCCGCATGGAATGGCTGGTGGTACTCAACTACCCTCACTTGCCGGTCACGGAAGACGAGAAGCCCGGTATTCGCGCCGAGTTTGACCGGCTGATCAGCTGCCTCCCAAATGCAACCGTCAACACCTTCGGCCTGCCGATCTGCACCGATCCCGATGATCAGAAATTTCTGGAGTTGTCACTGCAGGCCGAGGCCGATGTGCTCATCACCAAGGACAAGGCCTTGCTCAAACTGGCGAAAAAGACTGCCCGCAAGAATATGTTCGCCATCATGACGCCGCAAACCTGGCACGCTGCCCGTGCCGCCGGTGCGATGTCGGCAGCATTGCCATAGGCGGCATAAAAGCGGGATCGCAGAACAGCAGCACCAGCAAGCCGCGCACCAAGCCGTAACAGCGTCCAAAATCCGGCTAAAATGCCATCTCTGTCTGTTCCCCGTCCCATTATTCGTGTACGCGTTTTTTACCTATTTCACAGATTTCCGCAATGAGCCAGCCCGTCAATATCGTTTCCAAACTGCCCAATGTCGGCACCACTATCTTCACCGTCATGTCGGCGCTCGCCAGTGAAAAAGGTGCGGTCAATCTCGGTCAGGGCTTCCCCGACTTCGATTGCGATCCGGCGCTGGTGGATGCCGTCACGCATGCCATGAAAACCGGCCTGAACCAGTATCCGCCGATGGCGGGCGTGCCGGTGCTACGCGAAGCAATTGCGAAAAAAATCCAGGCGCTGCACGGCCATACCTACGATCCGGTCAGTGAAATCACCGTCACCGCCGGCGCCACGCAAGGCATCCTGACATCCATTCTGTGCGCGGTGCACGCCGGCGACGAAGTGATCGTGATTGAACCGGCTTACGACTGCTACGTACCGGCGATCGAACTCGCCGGCGGCATTCCCGTCTTCGTCCAGATGACCGTCAGCGGCGAAGGCTACAGCGTGCCGTGGGACAAAGTCGCTGCAGCCGTCACCAGCAAGACGCGCCTCATCATGGTCAACACGCCGCACAATCCGACCGGCTCCGTCCTGAAGAAAGCCGACATCAACGCGCTGGCCGACATCGTGCGCAATACCGGCATCCTGATCCTGTCCGACGAGGTGTACGAGCACATGGTCTACGACGGCCAGAGCCATGAGTCGCTGTGCCGCCATCCTGAACTCGCGCCGCGCACCTTCATCAACTCCAGCTTCGGCAAGACCTATCATGTCACCGGTTGGAAAGTCGGTTTCGTCGCTGCGCCTGCCGCCATGACTGCCGAATTCCGCAAGGTGCATCAATTCAACGTCTTCACCGTCAACACGCCTGTGCAGTACGGCCTGACGGAATACATGAAGAATCCTGCGCCCTACGTCGAGCTGCCGGCCTTCTACCAGCACAAGCGCGACCTGTTCCGTGAGGGACTGAAGAACACACGCTTCAAGCTGCTGCCATCGGAAGGCACCTACTTCCAATGCGTGGAATATGGTGCGATTTCGGATTTGCCGGAAGCGGAATTTTCCAAATGGCTGACCACAGAAATCGGTGTTGCCGCGATTCCGGTTTCAGCCTTTTACAACACACAAAAAGAATCCGGCATCGTGCGCTTCTGCTTCGCCAAGAAAGACGAAACCTTGCGCCTGGCGCTGGATCGGTTGGCAAAACTGTAAGCCGTCATCCGTATCAAAATAACGACAACAACAAAGCCAAAGAAAAGCGCGACTCCATGACCGCAGAACTCAAAGCAAGCCGCCACGACGCCACACTGGTTCTCACATTTGCCAATCCAGGGCAGCAAAACGCATTCGACGGCAGCGTCCTCGCCGCCGCCATCGAAACCCTGTCGAAGGCCGAACGCGATGACTCCGTCCGCGCCATTGTGCTCACCGGCGCCGACCAATGCTTTTGCAGCGGTGTGGAAGCCGGCAAGGATCTGGAGACGCAAGTTGTCGTTTTGGAAAACCTGCAAAATCTGATCGAAACCATCCGCAGCTTTCCCAAGCCGATCATCGCCGCAGTTGAAGGTGTTGCGATCGATGCCGGTTTTTCGCTGGCGCTGGCCAGCGATCTGATCGTTGCAGGCCAGAACGCCAGCTTCGGCATTTCACCCGCGCAAATCGGCACCTGGGCCGTCGGTGGCGCTTCGTGGTTCCTGCCTCAGCGTCTACCCCAGCAATGGATTGCAGAAATTCTGCTCGATGCCAAACCACTTGGTGCAGCCCGCCTGCATGCCGCCGGACTGGTCAACAAACTCAGCGCGGACGGGACCGCGCTGGACAAGGCGCTGGCTTGGGCCGAGCAGCTGTCGGCATCGCTGGCGTCTGCGCCGGCGGCGTTTGAGCAATTCAAAACGTTGCTGGGCAACGCTTCCAGTACTACACTATCTGAATCTTTCTCATCAGAAAGACACCGCTTACTCACAAAACGCCCAGGAACAACGTAGTTCCGTTTTGGGCATCGCCTGCATCAGAGGCTGACTTCTTTATTGTTCACCACCTTCTTTCACGATGGCGCCATTGTCCACAATGAGTCAGAAGAATGTGCAAGACACCCGTCAAGAGCACGACGTCGCGATGGCAAATGCGCCTGCTTTGTCTGCGTCGCCCGCGCTGCCCGAGCCGCCGGACATCAGCGGGCTGCATCTGGAG
>Ga0105240_10007954_pt1 | contig 15297 bp, 10 predicted proteins | sample KBSC54metaG_FD_80426 | JGI IMG/M metagenome (GOLD analysis project Ga0105240, IMG submission 80426) | Corn rhizosphere microbial communities from Kellogg Biological Station, Michigan, USA - KBS C5-4 metaG | ecosystem: Host-associated > Plants > Roots > Rhizosphere > Soil | place: Michigan, USA... | reverse complement strand
TCTTTTCTTGCAGCCGGCAACGCCCTCGGTGGCTCGCGGACACGGCCAATTGGCGGGGTCAACCTTACTGCCTTTTTGAAACAGCAGGACCAACACCCGGCGGTTGGGGGCATTGGCATCGTTGCGCAGCACGCTGTTCGAGGACTTAGAGAGTTCGGCGTTCTTCTTTTGGGAGAAGATCAACACGGGATTGAATTCACTGCATCCCTGGTAATCGCCCTTGCCATTGGGATCGGCTCCCTGCGCCAGGAAATCCTGTTTGCTCACCTTGAGCTCCGGCGGGGCCAGCTTTTGCATGTAGGCCTTGAACAGGTCGTTGTCCGCGGTGCCCGCCGGCAGGCCGGTGAAGGACTGCATGGTGGTACGCTGCGGGGCTCCCCAGTTCTCGGTAGCAGCTACGGTCTTCCACAACTTAACGGCGGCGTCGGGATCGGTGGTGGAGATCAGGAGGGCATAGATAACGGTCGCGCGGCGGCCGCTCAACAGCTTGTTGTAGTCGTCAGAACCCACCGGGTCGGCATGGCCGAAAACCGAGAGAGGAGACTGGGGATGGTCCTTGAGAAGCTCTACCAAAAGCTTCAGCTCCGCCCGGATATCCTTCTTCTCGTCGGCGGGATCGGCTGTGACAAAAGAGGAGTCGAAGTCGAAGCGGACGTCGTCCACGCGAAAACAGGCGACGGGAACCAGACGCAATTGCGTGGTGTTGAACTCGTCTCCGGTAGTGGGGCCGACAAGAAATTCGAACGGATCGGCCTCAGGATGCTTGCCGGCTACGCCGCCATCACTGGTGCCGTGAATGGTACCGTTATCGTCAGCCACGATGACTCCTCCGATTGCCAGACGGGTGGCTGTTCAGCATGGCTTGCGCCAGTTGTGTTTCCATGAGGACCGCCAATCTATTCTCGCAAGTCACAGGTACGAATGGCTTTTGTAGCATCACCAAGATTAGCTTGTCAACAAAGCATAAAGGTAATACAGAGGGATGCGTGGCCCGATCATCCATACTACGCCGCGCCATGCGATGTGCCGACCAGCAAGCGGGCTGGAAACCTGGTCGATTTTCAACGATTGTTTCGAAGTCCCCAAATCAACTTTCCCGGTGATCCCCAACCGTTGGCGAGGTCCCATCCCGCGGTGGCTTCATAGCCAGTAAAGCCATTGGCGGTGTTGTTTCCAGTTTGGACGTCATGAAACGTTTCAGAACGTTCGCCAAATACGTCTAAGCCCATCGCGTAGAGCATTGGATGAATAAAGCCTAGCGGCCGGCCTGCGTACTGATTGGCAACCGCGATAATACCCGCCCATACCGGCGTCGATTCGCTGGTGCCACCATTGGTGTAGAAGCCATTGTTTGCGGGGTCGGAATTGAAGCCCACGTAGATGAACACGGGATCTGCGTTGGACGCGACATCGGGAAGACCTCGATGTCCGGCGAGTTGCTTTTTGACGGTGTCCGACAAGGCGCGTTGGTAAAACGGCTCCTGGAAATATTGGCTTATGCCCCCTCCGGTCACGCCGTTCGTGTCATTCCAAACGGCTTCCGATTCAAAGATGCCCGTGGCATCGGCTTGCAATGTGGTACCTCCCACGGCCAGGACCCAGGGAGACGACGCAGGGAAGAGAACCGTGGGGAAGTCGTAGACATTGCCGTCGACGTCGACGTTGGCTGTGCCGGAATCACCCGCACCCGCCAGCACGGTGACATGCTCAGCGGCCGCTCTTGCGTAGAAACGCTGGAAGTCGTGCATCAGTCTCCTTCCCTCCGGAGTAAAAAGGGTATTTTCCGCAGTGCCCCAACTCTGCGAAATGATGTTTCCCAGATGCTGATCGAGAGCGTATTTCTCCAGCTCCAAAAACTCCGGCAGGCCCTGGATACCCTGCGTTTCGGAAACCGGGCTCGTGAGCACGACGATGTTCGCGCCCGGCGCCATGGCATGGGCCCACTGAACATCGAGCGTTGTTTCAAAGGCCCAGGCAATATGATCGTTGTTGGTTGGATCGAAGGGCACAGTGCCCAGAGGCGCCAAAACCTTGAAGGAAGGCGGATCGGGCAGGTTAAATGCCGCATCGAACGCTTTGAGATCAGCCTCGATGGTGGGGCTGCCGAACGATTCGATAATCACGATCGTTTGACCCGTCCCGTTGTAGCCGGCATTGAGCAATGGCGTCAGGCCATACGCATTCTGCAGTTGTTGGGGACTGTAGCAGGGAACCCCAGTGTCTGGCGTACAAGAGGCGGGGTCGGGCGCTTGAATGGTTGTGTCCGAACTATCCGATTGACCGCGCATCCCCGATGGGGTCGCCACCAGACCGAGGAAGAGAAAGAGAGGAACTGTAAGTTTCATGGATGACTCCTGTCTGTTTGTTTTCGAATGCGGCCGGCGTGCGCGAGCCGGACATGCGTGTTGCACTCCATACCAGGCTTTGGGCAAACCAGTCGAATCTCTTCAGAAGATCGCCGTCGTGTATGGCTCCGCCGCGAAAGACTGCGTCCGCACGTGCAATTGCGATGTATTCCGGAAGAACCCAGGCATGGCAGCAGCGAAGAATCCGCGCCAGCTCGTTCAGTGCATTGGAACTGGTGGTTCCCCCCAATACCGCTATGACACCTGCAATCTTTCCTTCGAGATGCTCGATGCTCAGTAAGTCGAGAGCGTTCTTGAGAACGCCACTTACTCCTCCGTGATATTCGGGGGTTGCCAAAACAACTGCTTGGGCCTCGGATACGCTGCGCCGCAACTTCGCCACGCCGGGATAGCCGGGTCTGGAGTCCCGATTGTCGCCGTTGCAAAAAGGAAGTTGCAGCTCACGAAGGTCGAGTGTTTGTACCTGGCAATCGAGGTCGTGGAGCAGCGCTGTGACATGTTCCAGGGCGTGATAGGAGCATGAGTGCTCTCGCAAGCTGCCGCCGATGGCTACAACCCTTAAACCGCTACCGTAACGACTCATTTGGGGCAATCCTCTTATTCGTGATGCAGCGCGATCACGGGCTCTACCCGCGATGCGCGATACGCCGGTGCATAACACGCGATGAGAGCCACTCCTCCAAGGAAGGGCACGACAGCGGCGAAGGTGACGAAATCTGTCGGCGGTATGCCATACAGCACATTCGCCATGAGGCGCGTAACGGCGGCCGCAATACCTAGTCCAACCAGCACTCCCGCACCGGTCAGGCGTGCTCCCTGGCTCAGTACCATGCCGATAACCGTGGAGGGCCTGGCACCCAAGGCCATGCGAATTCCAATCTCGCGTGTACGCTGCAAGACCGAGTAGGAGATAACCCCGTAAAGCCCGATGGAAGCCAAAATTAGCGATGCGACTCCGAAAACGCCAATCAACCACATGGAAAAGCGCTGACTGATAAGAGAGTTGTCTACAAGGTTGGTCAGGGTTGCCATATTGGCAACCGGAAGTTCAGCATCGAGCCGGTAGATCTCCTGCCGAACACTGTTGTTCAAGCGAATGGCGTCCATCCTGGCTCGCAGGACAAAATGCATGACCAGCATGGAGGGAAAAGGATTCTGGGTGAAGGGCACATACATCTCGGGCCCGGACTCTTCGCGCAGTGAAAGGTGTTTGACATCCGCCGCTACTCCCACGATCGTCATAAGTGGATACCGCGGGTCCGCGAGCCCAACCTGTTTCCCGATCGGGTTTTCGCCCGGCCAGAACTTTCGCGCCATGGATTTATTGATGACAGCCACGGGCAGGGAAGCGGCTGCGTCCGATTCGAGAAAACTACGACCGCTCAATACCGAAGTGCCAATTGAAGCAAAGTAATCGGGCGACGCGATGTTGTAGTTGGCAAAAGGCTCTTTACCGGGGGCGGACGGACGTCCTGGTATTCGGATGAAACTGCCGTCCGATGCCCCTGCCATCGGGATGGTCTCCACCAGGCCGGCTTGTGACACTCCGGGGATCACCTGCAGACGGCGGATCATCTTCTGATAGAAGGCGACGATCTGTCCGGAATCCTTGTACTTGGTGATGGGCAGCGATAACTCGAAGGTCAGGACATGGTCCGCCTGGAATCCGGGGTCGACCGCGAGGAGGTGGAAGAAGGTGCGCATCAGAAGTCCCGAGGCGACGACGAGCACCAGCGCAAGGGCGATCTCGACAATCAGAAATAAACCACGAAGCCTGGCGCTCGCCGAGCTTCCCGTGCGGCCACGCCCGCCTTCACGTAGCGACTTGGCGAGGTCCTCGGACAGCAAACCCGCAATCGGGGCAAGGCCGAAAAATATGCTACACAACACGGAGGTACTAAATGCGAAGGCCAGGACGCGCCAGTCCAGCGTGATCTCTTGAAGCCGGGGAATATTGGAGGGGCCAAACGCCTTAACGAGATGAGTGGCGAGCTCCGCAACCATGAGTCCGGTTATCCCCCCGAGGAGGGATAGCAGAAGGCTTTCGGACAGGAGTTGCCGGACCAGGCTCCACTTGGGCGCTCCCAGAGCCACACGAATCGCAAACTCGTTGCGACGTCCGAGTGATCGTGTCAGATAGAGGTTGGCAACGTTCACGCAGGCAATCAAGAGAAGTAACCCCACCGCGGCGAGGATCAACAACAACGGTCTGCGCGTATCGCCTACAACCTGCTCCGTGAGGCTTGTTACTCGTGAATGAAACCAACCCTTGGACTCCGGGGCAGCCCGCTCCATCGCGGCTGTGAACAAATCCATCTCTGCCTGCGCCCGGTGGATCAAAACCCCCGGCTGCAACCGGCCGATGACGGCTAGTTCGTCAGGTTCGCCAGGCTGCGGAGCAACAGGAAGGGCAAGAGGAACCCAAATCTGAGCATGGCGCGGAAACTCGAAACTCCCGGGCATCTCTTCGCCGCGGGGGAATTCGAAGCCTGCCGGCATGACGCCGATGACACTGTAGGGAACGCCATTCAGAGCGATGGCTTGGCCCACAATTCCACCATCGCCGTGAAAACGGGTTTGCCAAAGGTGGTGGCTCAAAATCGCCTCCCTGTCCCGTCCCGGCCGGTCTTCGTCCGCGGTGAAGGAGCGCCCCAAAAGCGGCGTGATGCCCAGGGTGCGAAAGAAACCGTTCGATACCCTGAGACCGGACAATTGCATGGGTTCGCCCGATCCGGTGAGGTTGAACGAGCTGCTCTTGAAGGCCGCGAGGCTTTCGAAAGATTTCATCTTTTCGAACGAAATGAAGTTCGACGTGCCCCACGGAATCTCGTTATAGCCGATGTTGGCCTCCTTGGGCGGCAATCGCCAGGGGATCACAAGCCTTTCCGGCTGGGGATAAGGCAACGGCTTCAGTAGTACGGCGTTCACCGCGCTGAAGACGACCGTACTTGCACTAATACCCAGCGCAAGCGTAGCCAAGGCCGCGAGAGTGAACCCCGGAGACTTCCTGTGGAAGCGGGCAGCGTGTTTCAGGTCCCGGATCAGGTTCGGCATGATGTTGCTCACTTACCCTTGCGTGACTGTTCGCGCAGTTTCGATATCCGCCACCACGATGGCGCGATTTTCGCGTAGGTCGGCAACTTCGGGCTTTAGTTTGATGGCGGCATCAAAATCAACCAATGCCTCCTCATAGCACCCGAGTTCATAATGGAGAACGCCCCGGCTTCCAAGCGCTTCCCATAGAGTGTCGTCCAACGCGAGGACCGCAGAATAGTCTGCAATGGCCGCGATCCTTTCGCCCGTCTCCTCATAGGCCTTAGCACGTCCCAGCAGCGCTAACAGATGATTTGGCTGAAGATCGAGGGCCTTTGAATACTGGTCAGTGGCGGACTCCATGGCGCCCATCCGCCGGTAGCATTGACCCAGATTGGTGAAAACTTCGAAATAAGGCGGGCTGAGCTCGATGGCGCGCAGGTAGTCGGCCTCGGCTTCCTGCAAACGGTCCATCTGCAACAGGACGTTTGCCCGCTCGTTGTAGTACTCGGAGTAATTCGGATCCTGCGCTATGGTGTCGGAGTAATACTGCAGCGCCTCCTCATATTCACCGATAGCCGCGTAGACCTGAGCGATGTTATAAAGCAGGATCGAACGATGCAAGCGATGTTCGTTGGCATCGAGATGTTCGTTCAGGTAGGCGTACCCGCTGCGGCAGAGCTCGATCGCTTCCTTCGGCCGGCGCTGGAAGTTGCGGATCATCGCCAAGCCATTGCGATTGAAGACGAAGCGGAAGTGCTTTTCCCCTTCCGGTAGATCGCTTCCGTCAAGGGCAGCCAAGCTGCGCTCCAGATATTCTTCGCCTTTGGCGAAATCGCGAGGTTTCTTAAAGCGGGCGTAGAACATTGCCATCAGGTAGAAGAGCTGGTTCTTACGGCTGGCATCCTGCTCGGCGAGCGGAACACCCACCTCTTCGGCCAGGTGCAGGCTGGTGTCGAGATCTTCCAATCCAAGATGTGACATAAGGAGCTTGAGGAAGATCAGCCAGCGCAGGTTGTCATCGTCGGGAGTCTGTCGTAAGGCGAGTTCGATCAGACCTTCGCCATAGCGAATGGCATCGGCATACATGCCCAGCGTGTTGTATGTTTCGAGTGCCAGGAACCGGTACCGCAACACCTGCTCGTCACATCCGGCGAGTTCCCACAGGTAAATTAGCCGCGAAAGATTGGCCTGGCGTTCGAACTCGTCGTCCGCAATGCGATGTTCAAGTGCAGTCGCCATGGCTGCAGCCTGATCGCTTTCGATGGCGACGGCAGGGGGCGAGTCCAGTTTCCTGGCGATCAACTCGACCTGCAGTCCGGCAGCAAATGATTCGGATGCCGATATGCCGTTCCCGAGGTCGACGGCGGCAATCAGGCGGATATGCAAGCGACTGCCGCGGCGGCGCATCAGTTCACGGAAAAACAGCGAGCCCATTGCGCCCGCCCGGTCGAAAGAGTCGCATCCGATCACCCAGTGCGTTTCAGGGGCTGTTGCCGTTTTCCACTCGTGGAGCAGATCAATCAGGCCATGAATGTTCCGAATGGCCCTATCCGCGGGGTAGTTGCGAGTTCTTTCCGAGCGGGGCGCGCTATCCGTCAGATTCGGATTGCGGATGTCCAGCGAACGTCGCAGTGTCGGAAGAACATAGACGAGTTCCAAACCATGTCGTTCGACCAAATCTGGCCGGGCGTCCCGGATCTCCGCGAAGAGTTCCGCGAAGAGAGCGGTTACGCCTGCCCAAGGTCCATCAGCTGCGAAGTCGCATGGGAGGTTGAAAACCCGTGCGCCCTTTTCCGCATGTCCTTCGAGGCATTCGCGCAGCCATTCGGTTCGCTCGGAACCCGCTGCCGCTTCCAGCACAACCACCTTCGAAAACTCCGATTGCCCGGCGTCGGGGACACGTTTAGATCTAAGCATTTTGAACTCCTCTTGCCCGAATAAGGGCGGCTCCCCAGAACACGAAGCCCGCGACGGTAGGAATTAGAAAATATGTCGAAGCAGCCAATGAATCAAGAAACTCGGAAGGATTTGCGTGGTACCCGGCGCGCAGCGCGGGAATCAGGCTGCCCCAATAGCCGATACAGACGGGGATGGTGACCCAGAACAGAGTGGTGAAGGCCCAGGCGCGCCCTATAAGGAAGAGCACGGCATAACCCCGAATCGCCCGATGTTCCGCCGGCGGAATGTTCGATTGGTCCACGCGCCGGATACCGGTAATCAGGCGGGACATTTGATTGTTGAGATAATCCCGAGTGTCCACTAACAGGTTCTTGCAATTCAAGAACGTCACGGCGATGAAGTAGATGTCCGTGCGGACGAACAGAAAGAATTCCCAGAAGACTCGCATGAGGTTGGTGAAGACCATGGACCGCAGTAAGTGCAGCGTAGGAGGAGAGAAGCTGACGAAATGCTGCTGCTCGGCGAACATCACCAGAATGAGCAGCGCAGTAACGGTCGCATCTGTGATCATGCCGGCCAGCATCGGAAGGTATCGCTGCCTTCTCGGTACGGACCAGAGACCTGTCAAATCGGTTTCGGCAACGAGATACCACATCCGATGACTGATTGCCATGCGAGACTTGACGCCGACAGAGCGTGCCGCAACCAGGTGCGCCATCTCATGGAGAAAGATGCCGGCATAAGTAAACGCCGTCAGCCATGTCCACGAATAAGCGCGATGCTCAAAGAACACCAGGTCGGCCGGCACTGGCATTAGTGCGGGGTAGTGAATGAGCGCCGCTAACGCTAACCCAACCAACAGGGCCTGTGCCGTTAATACAGGGCCGCTGAACAGAAAGTGGGCTAACGATTGAGACAAAGTTCCGAAATGGTATCTCGGTTGGCCACCGGCGACAGCCTGTGCTTCGATCGCAGGAACACCAGTCGTGGAGGGCTGGACGAAGCCTTTCATTTGTAAAAGCGTCAATAGATCTTCGAGATCGGGAGTCACACCGGTACTCTCTAAATACAGGTCTGATATTTGGCCGAGAGTCTTGCCGGCTGCCAGAAGGTCGAGGAGCTCGACCACGTCTGGCGAAACGGAGACGAAAATGCCGGTCATTGGGTTGCCGATGACAACCTCTTCTCCTTCCTGTTGCCGGGAGAACTTGGGCACGGACACTGTCGTCTCTCTGGTATAAGTTGTCGGCATAAACTGAATGACACAAAAAAGGGGACCGCTAAGCGATCCCCGGACCTTGTTCCGGATGCCCAAAGTGGGATCCGGACCTCCTCCTGTGTACAGCCCGCTGTTAGACGGCAAGTACGGGCGGGAAACCCGGCTTACGGATGATGGGACCGCCGCAACCGCTGACGTAAAGGGCAGCAGTTGTCTTCAACGTTTCCACCTCGCGGATACTGAACTTTTTCATGGTCGTAACTCCTTTCTTTTATCTTGGTGAGATTCGTTTGCATCTCACTCGACTAATAGTGTGAATTCACGAGAGAACGTTACAGCGTTGATATCTCGGATGCTTCTGGCGCTTAGACAAGGATCATGGATGCCGGACGTCGCCGGATGCGGCGATCTATAAGGGACACGTCAGGGTTGTAAATTGGCTCGATCACAATAGCCCGGCGCTCGTTTGATCTAGCGAAGTTCCGAGACCTGTGCGGCGCCGTGTATGTTCGGTTGCGGGTGAAGCATATTGCGGGCGTGGCAACGGATGCTAAGCTCGTTCACTATGAGATCCAATTTCGAAAACAGGTTGTTGCGGGTCGGCTCCCGGCGTTTCTGGCTGATGGGTATTCTGGCAGTCAGCGCGTTTGCCCAGAACAAAGCCATCGATTTCAAAGAAGGCATGCCTTTCAGCAATGGTTATGTAGCGGGTAACACCTTGTATGTCGCAGGGCAGGAGGGACCCGATGCAAACGGCAAATTGACAGGCACGGATATTGCCCAGCAGACGACCAACGCCATCGCCGCTATCGAGAAGGTCGTCAAGAAAGCGGGCTTCGAGATGTCGGATATCGTCTCTGTTACGGTCTACATCGCCGATTTGAACGACGTTCCGAAGATGAACGAAATCTATAAGAAGTTGATGCCGAATCCCAAGCCGGCACGTGCCACGGTGCAAGTAGCAGGCCTGATCGGCGGCGCAAAGATTGAAATTTCCGCGATTGCCGTGAAGCACTAGCAGTGGAAACCCGCGGCGATCCTGCCGTACCGGGAGCCCTGTGCGCCCCCGGACTTACTGGATCAGGGCGCTGAAGGTAGGTTTGATGCCGGTGAGATTGCCGGTAGTGTCCTTCTTCAAATAGGCGTTACCGGCGATGTTGAGATTTTTAGCGATGAGGGCCATGGTGAGCGATTCGGTGCTGGAACCGCCCTTGAAATCGAGTTGTCCGGTGGGCAGGTAGACAGTGCCGCTGAGGGTTTCCGTGCTGCCGCCGCCGAAGGCGCTGATGGCGCTGGAGGTGACGTTGCGATCCTGGAAGAGCAGAATCCCTTTGTAGGTGCCCGAGGTGGGGGCGGAGAGATTGATGTTGGCTTCTCCGGTAATCACTACCGGTCCGAAGGCATAGCCGCTGCTGGTGTTGTAGAAGAAGACGCCACTGCCGTTGAGGGTGACATTCGCGCTGCTGATCTTCAGCCCTCCTCCATTCAAAATATAGACGCCAGGGCTGAAGTTGAGCACCGCCTGTCCGCTGGCCTGGATTCCGTTGCAGTAGACGCCGGGGCTAAGGTTGTTGGTGCCGCCGGTGAGATGGGTGTTGATCTGGTTGCAGCCACTGAAGGTGGGACTCTCCAGGTTGGCAAGAGGGTCGGTCACCACCGCCGCGCCGGTGTTGGCGGTGGGCGTGATCACCGCTCCCCCCTTGAGGTTGACGCCCCCGACAACATCCACCACGCTGGCGTTCAGAACGGCGCCGCCTTTTGCGGTCACGGCGTCGGAGGCGGAAGAATTGACGTGAACCCCGCAATCCGACTGTATGTTGGAAGTTCCCACGAGATTGAAGGCGGCGCTGCCACTGGGATCGAGTACATAGATGCAGCCTCCAGCGGCGGTGCCGATGAGCGCGCCTGTCGCCTGGGCGCTCACGGTGGAGTTCTGGATGCCCAGCACACGGAGGAATCCGACGGGATATGTCTGGAGCGCCGTGGCATTCATCCAGTACGTAGAATTCTTGACTCCGGGGGCGCCTGGGGGAGATCCGACGCCGGAAGAGATTTTCATCGACCGGGTTGCAGTGGTGGAAAAGTCGTTGGCCTTGGCGTAGAGACACGCTGCGTCGAAATCGGTGACGGGGGGCGAAGGTGGATTGGCGGGACAGGTGGTTGCCGACTGGCACAGGACTTGGGTATTGCACGAGCCGCCGTAATCGTTGGCCATGACGGTTCCCGCAGTAACCGCCGAATCGACCGCGGCTTGGGCGACCTGCCGGAGGTAGTAGGCATAGCCGACATCCACCACCAAACCCAGGATGCCAAAAAGCATAACCGTGCCCAGCGTGACCAGGAGGCCTGCCTGACCAGATTCGGCGGATAAGTGCCGGGAATTTACCGCCATTATTCTTCTATTATGTTTTGAAAATTACAAAATTTAAGACGGCAATAGTATACTCCTTGGGGAAAAAGCAGAAGGAAAACTTTTGCGTGAGACCAACGATTTCATATGCTTGACGTTGGTAGGGCGAAACAGACTAAGTAGACGGCAGAAAACAATTGTTTACGAGGAGTAGAAATTTACCAACGAAGATATAAATAATATTATTGAAGCTGTAGAATGGCGTCGGCCGGATCGCGGCGCATGGGGGCGTTCTTCATCCAGGTGGTCCAGCCGAGCAGGGGTTCGTTTTCCATGCCCTCATAGTCGAGCAGGATGCCGGGCGTTTCGTCACGCCGCAGAATGAGCTGCACTTCGAAATCGATTTCGCGGCGGCTGAAAAACTCGACGAGATCGCAGAGCGGTTTGAAGGCCGAGCCGATGGGCAGGAAGTCGAGATATTCTTTGAGGGTCAGGGGGCCGAGCACGATGCGGGCGGTGCATTGCTGATCCCACACCTCATCACCGGCAATGGCCCCGAGGCTCAATTGTTCGCAGAATTCGCGTTCGTCGCCGGTGCGGGTCTGATTGGTTTCCGGGACTGCTCGCCAGGTGCCGACGAATTGATCGATTTCCACGGGAACCTGGAAGTAGTCGTTGAGGATCTGACGCAAGGCGGTCGCCGAGCGGGTCTGCAGGCCGAGAAGACCGGTATAGAAGACGAGGGCCTCGTCGGGGAGCGACAGACGGTTGCGCAAGCCCTCGGTGCCGAGGCCGATGAAGGTCAGAAGATAGCGGGTAAAGCGGTCGTCGCGATCGCGCTCGAAGGCCACGGGGAAACGATATTTTTCCCAGGCCTGATAAAAGAGCGAAACCATTCGATGGTGGAACAGGTCGAGAAACGACCGTAAGGTGTGGTCTTTGGCGCGGATGCGGTCATTGATCCACTCGGTATAGGAAAGGGGGAGCACCCCGAGCTGGCCGGTGAGCCCCATGAAGTTGACCGACATCTGGGGCTGCTTGTCCTCGGTCCACTTCAGGGAGTGAATCTGGCTGGGGGGAAAGACCAGTGCGGAGTTGCAGGAGAAGCGGACGGCTTCTTCCTCAGGATTTTCGAAGCGTCCGACCGGCTTGCCGGTACCGAAGCGCTCCAGCAGGCGAACAGCCTGAAAGAATTGGAAGTTCCAGGGTTCCTCGCGAAGCTCCTGGCGGACTTCCTCGCCGTAATACTCTTTTACTTTTTCGGGCTGGAGGCGAGGCACATGGTGAATCACCTCAGCCATACCGTCGTCGTCGTCCAGTGAGCCCTGCTCGGAGAGGGCTTCTTCGGGAGCGGCGGTATCAGCAGCAGGGAGTTCCGGCGCAGCGCGGGGAGTTTCGCCGTCCGGCAACGCCTCATCGGTCATTACATCAGGACCTTCCGGCCCGCTCTCGGCGGCCATTCGCGCAGAACCTCCTTCCTCTGCTTGGTGGAAACAACCAACTGGCTGAAGGCGTTCAGCGAGCAGTAGAGGCCCAGGAAGTATTCCATGACGCTGGCGAACAGGTAGACGCCATTGCCGACGAACTGCTCTTCATCGAGCAGCAGCTTGACGCGTGTGCCGCGGGCAAAGCTGATATCGCAATCGGAAACCACGCGGGCAAAGTGCCGTTCACTCTGGACATCGAGGATGCCTTCGATGATTTTGCGGCCCACCGCGGAGTCGGTGAAGTTATAGAGCTGCAAAATGTGCTGCATGGCATGGCGGCCGCCCTCGACCAGGGAGAGATGGTTGAGGGAAAGCTGGGAGATGAGGCGCCACATCACCGACTTACCCATAGGGGGCCGGATGGGAGCGGTGGGTTTGTGCAAGGCGACAATGCGTTTCAGGGAGGCGTTGGCCTCCAGCTCGAAATCACCGTCTTCATTGCCGAAAGGCAGGCGGGAAGGCAGGTCCCGGTTGGTGCAGGTGAGGCGTACAGTTAGGGCGTCGCTATCGGGAAACAGCGGGCGCTGGGAGAGATCGCAGAGGGAGAGGTAGACCTCGGTGCCTTCGTCGTGGGCGCGCTCGGAGGGACGGCGTTTGGCGAGCCAAAAGGTGTCCTGCTGGCCGCGGCCGTGGCGGAAAGAATAGAAGGGCTCGAAGTTGATGATCTCGCGGGTCTGCGGGTTGAGGATCGCGACTTCATCGACGGAGAAGACTTCCATGGCATTGGGCCGGCGCACGTCGGGCACGATGTTGTATTCGTACTTGCGCTGGCTGAGAAGAATGGGCTCGGCAGTCTGTTCGAAGAGATTGATGATGGGGCAGCAGCCGAGGCGGAAGGTGCGGCTCGAAACACCGAGTTCCATGCGCTGCTGGTAATCGGGTTCAAAGGCGGAGAGCAGGAACACGATTTCGGCGCGGTCCTTGAAACCGGAGGGCCAGACGGTATCGAGTCCTTCGAGATCGAGGAACAGGAACTTCTCGGGGAAGGTGAAGTACTCCTGAAGCAGCCGGTAGCCGAGGAAGGAGCGGGAGGAATAGGGCAGGACACCTTCGTCTTCGGCAAAGCCTACAGGCTTGAGGGCGGAGGCCGGGAGGGTCACGGGCCGAACGCGGGTATTAGGTGTCGGGTCGCGCACCACGATCTTGAGGAGATTGGCGCAGAGCAGCTCGTAAAGAGTGTTGACCACGCCGCTTTCGCCGTTTAAATAGAAGCGAAGGTTGGGCATGCCGAGTTTGTGGAGCAGGACGTCGGGCATGCACTGCACTTCGAGGCGCAGCGCGGCGGCGGCATTGGTGCCGAGCAAGGGGACGCGAAGACGATCGGGCGTGCGCCACTCAGCGGCGGCAATATTTACGGGCCACAGCGTGGTTTCGTAACAAGTACGGAATTTGCAGGGGACGCCGTTGACTGGTTTGGAGTAAAGGGTGGAGTTGCGAGCGATCGGAAAGCCGGTAGTGAGCTTGCCCTTATCCGTATCCAGCTGGAATTCGACCACGGACATGGAGGGGATGGGGCGGACGAATTGCGGGTAAACCACGCTCATCATCGCCTCGCTGATCTCGGGGAAGTCGTCGTCGATCTTCAGGTGGATACGGGCGGCGAGGAAGGAGAAGCCTTCGAGGATGCGTTCGACGTGGGGGTCTTCGCACTTATCAGGTTCGAGCTGGAGACGGGACGCGATCTTGGGGTATTTTTCGGAAAACTGGACCGCCATTTTCCGGATGTAGGTGAGTTCGCGTTCGTAATAGACCAGCAGATCCTCACGCATTGAGGTCGTCCTTGATACGGAAATCGCCGGTGGTGAGCTGGAGGGTGGTGTCGAAGGAGATGTGTTCGGGAGCGGGATCCATAAGCAGCAAGCCTTCGATGCGGATGCGCAGGGTACGGGTGCCCTTGGCATTGATTTCCAGGGGCACAACGCGGATGTTGGCCAGGCGAGGTTCGAAGACCTTTACCGCAGCGGTGAGGACGCGGACCAGTTTGGTTTGATCCTTAAGCGAGGCAATGCTGTAGGCGCTGAAATCGGGAAGTCCGTAATTGTAGAGGGAGTTTTCGGTCTCGGACAGGGCGGTGCCGGGATCATCGGGATTGCGGCGGGTATTGAGCAGCCACTCGAGATCGCGGCGCACACCGGCGCGGAGGGCGCGGACGGATTCGGCGCGGGTAAGAGGAGCTTCCGCGGTGGGAGATTTGGGATCGCTGTCGGTAAGCCGATCGAGCAGCGACAGAGTGACAGCCGAATTCGGTTGGGTCCGAATGCTCTTCATGGTTTTAGCAGTTCAATCCCTGGGCCGGGTCCAGGCGGCAAATGCGTTCGAAATACTTTTGCTTCTCTTTAGCGTCAGCCTGAATCTTCTTGCTGGCCCGCATGATGATGATAAGAGCGGTAGCCAGATATGCCTTATCTTCCCACTCTTCCAGCTTATGAGCGTCGATGGTAGCGATCATATCGTCGAGCATGGGCTGGACGATGGTATCCTTTCCCGCCGCGATACAGATTTCGACGAACTGGATGCGGCGCTGGAACCGTCCGCGGGCGGAGCGCTGGCGGCTGAGTTCCTGGTTCATGATATCGATGGCCTTCTCGGCCTGTCCGATGCGCAGGGCCTCCTTGGCGAGAACGCTGCTGTCGACGTATTTCTTCTGCCAGCGCATCGCGGGGGGTTCTTCGAGAGGAGAGGAAGACAGCGCGGGGCCGCTGCCGCCGGGTTCCACCATGATTTCGTTGAGCCACTCCCGGGTTTTGCTATTGGCAGCGGGAGTATCATCCATCAGGGTGGCGTCGAGCAGATGGGGAACGTCGCGGAGCAGGCAGCGCAGCTCGGAGCGAATGGCGACGGCGATGTCGTCGTAGGCTGGACCGAGGGCGACGCAGGCCTCCACCACAAAGCGCTGCAGATCGAGCCAGGCGCTTTGTGGTGGAGGCCTGCGTCGCCCTC
>Ga0105240_10007953_pt1 | contig 15301 bp, 15 predicted proteins | sample KBSC54metaG_FD_80426 | JGI IMG/M metagenome (GOLD analysis project Ga0105240, IMG submission 80426) | Corn rhizosphere microbial communities from Kellogg Biological Station, Michigan, USA - KBS C5-4 metaG | ecosystem: Host-associated > Plants > Roots > Rhizosphere > Soil | place: Michigan, USA... | reverse complement strand
GCGTGAACTTGGCCGATCGCTGCACGGCGGAGACGGCGCCTCGGCCAGCGGCTTTCGTGGTCGCGGCGCTCAGCGGTTGCGCGATTTCCTGCTCGGCGGAGAGGCGGCGTTTGCGGTGATGCTGCTCGTTGGCGCGCTGCTGCTCGCGCGGAGCTTCATTCTGCTCACGCACGTCGATGCCGGCTACACGCCCTCGGGCGTGCTGACCGTGTCCGTCTTCGTGCCTGGTGGAGACGCCCGGACGCGTGACGGCTCCATGACCGCACTCGCGGCTGAGGCGGTCGAGCGCGTGCGTGCCCTGCCCGGCGTCGTCGCCGCGGGCGCGACGAACATGATGCCGCTGGATCGGTCCCTCGACATCGTCGGCTTTCCCGCACCGTGGACACCACCCGGGTCAGCCCGTCCGCCGACTGCGCGTGCCCTGTCGTATTGGGTCACGCCCGGCTATGTCGAGGCGCTCGCTCTTCGTCTTCGCGGCGGCCGCGCGTTCACACAGGCTGATCTCACCAGCGGCACGCGCTACTGGATCGTCAATGAGACGTTCGCGCGTCAGTATCTGCCGCCGAACCCGGTCGGATATCAGTTCCCGTGGAACAGCGGCGACACGAAGTACACGGCCGAGATACTGGGCGTCGTCGCCGACGTGTTGAAGGCCGGCAACGATGCGAAGCCGCAGCCTGAGAAGTACACGATCGCACGCGACGGCGCGCTGTATTCGAGCCACTTCGAGATCGCCCTGCGTGCGGCCGGGAACCCGGCGTCACTGGCGCCGGCGGTGCGCAATGCGGTGCTCGGCGTCGCTCCGACGGCATCCATCGAGACCGCGACGCTGTCGCAGCGTCTCGAGCAGTCGGTCGATCAGCCGCGGTTCGCGATGACCGTTCTCGTCAGCTTTGCCGTGATTGCGCTCGCGCTCGCGGCGATAGGGCTGTACGGAGTGCTTTCGTATGCCGTCTCGCAGCGGCGTCGGGAGCTTGGAGTCCGGTCAGCGCTCGGTGCGAGCCGCGGCTCCATTATCGTGCTGGTTGTGCGTGAGGGACTGCTGCTAACCGGCAGCGGCGGGGTCATCGGACTGGCGGCCGCGGCCGTGCTGACCCGCTTGATGCGAGGCGCGCTCTTCGGCGTCACCCCGCTCGATGCCGCGTCGTTCGCATCAGCCCCCGCGATCCTGCTGCCGATTGCGCTGCTCGCGTGCCTGATTCCAGCACTCCGCGCCGCCGCAACGGATCCGGCCGACGCCTTACGCCACGAATAGCCTTAGGTCACGGGTACCGTAGCGCGAGGCTTCAGCCGAGCGTGCGCGACCGTCGTCGGTAGCCCTCGAGCGCCGCCCTCAAAATCCGCAGCGCGTCATCCGGGCCGAGGGGCTCCCCTACCTCGACGTTCTTGCCTTCGAGCACTTTGTAATCCTGGAAAAAACGTTTCATCTCGCGGACGACGTGCTTCGGCAGTTCGCGGAAGTGCCGGTAATCGGAAAAGGCCGGGTCGCCGGTGCAGACGGCGAGGAGCTTGTCGTCGACGCCTTTTTCATCGCGCATCTCGAAGACGCCGATCGCCCGCACTTCGACGATGGTAAGGGGAGCGACGGGCTCCTGTCCGAACACCAGCACATCCAGCGGATCCCCGTCGTCGCAATAGGTCCGCGGGATGAAGCCGTAGTTCGCGGGATAGACGACCGCGCTGTACAACACGCGATCGAGCTTCAACATGCCGGATGGTTTATCCAACTCGTACTTGTTCTTGCTGCCCATCGGCACCTCGATCACCGCCGGAAATCGTTCGGCGATCGCGGTGTCGTCGACTTCGAGATCGTGCCAAGGGTGCATGGTGGAAGTGAGAACTTAGAACTGAGAACTCAGAACTTGGAAAAAGGTTGTGAAGCCGGGCACGCGCATTGCTGTATTGTCGAGCGATGCTGAGGATACGCGCGACGGTTTGCCTTCTTACCCTATCATCAATCGCCGCCCCTGCCCTGGCGCAGGCGCCGCCGAAGGAACCGCCGCCGCTTTGGGACACGGCGGTCGGCGCCTCGTTTGTGGGCACGAGCGGGAATTCGGAAACGACGACCCTCGGCGCTGATTTCCAGATGCACCGTCGCTGGCCGGTGTGGCAGATCGAGGCGACGGCCAACGCGGTGAACACGACCGACCGCGGCACAACGACCGCGGAACGGTACCTGGGGTCGTTCAGAGCAAAGCGGGCGCTCACGTCCGTCGTCAGCTTCACGGGGGGCGAACGGGCCGAGCGCGATCGACTCGCCGGGATCGACTTTCGATCTGTGCTTGATGCGGGCCTGAGCTATGCGCTCGTGCGCGACCCAGGATGGACGCTCGATGGGCTCACCTCGCTGGCGTGGGATCACGAGAACGCGGTTGTCGGACGCGATCTGGATGATCCGGCGGCCGTGCTGCAGCTGCTGAGCCGGACGCCCTTCAGCGCCACAGCGGAATCGACGCAGCGATTCACGTTCTATCCAGACTTGCGAACGAGCTCGGCCTACCGGTCCGAGGCGGAGCTCACGGTGCAAGCGGCGATGAACAGCAACCTCGCGCTGAAGGTCGGGTACCTGTGGCGTTACTCGAATGCGCCGGTGCCGGGATTCGTCAAGAACGACAGCACGGCAACGGCGTCGATCGTCCTGCGCTGGAAATCGGCGATCGCCGCGCCAAATCCTTAAGCTTGCTGTCGGTTGCCGTGCTGACGAACGCCGACAGGCCGTTTGCTGCGTTCGGTCTGTTGTCCGCGCCGTGCGGTTTCCATATACTGGGTTGACTCTCAGCCCACTTGCGGAAGTGGCGGAACGGCAGACGCGCTAGCCTCAGGAGCTAGTCCGAGCAATCGGGTCGGGGTTCAAATCCCCGCTTCCGCACCAACAACTAACTAACAAGAACAAGAAGTCTGAGTCGGCCGCCCTTCGCACCTTTGCGCCCGGAGCGGGCGTGGCGTATCCGGTATCCACCTCGAGAGGACAACAGATGGGGATCTCAGAAAACAAGCAAGTCGTCCACACATTTCTCGATGCCGGCGCCCGTGGCGACCTGCAGACGTGCTACGACCAGCTGGCCGACGACATTGCCTGGACGAACATCGGACGCACGAGGTACTCGGGCACCTTCACCGGAAAGGCCGATCTGATCGGCAAGCTAGTCGGCCCGCTCTTCGGTCAACTGACGGCGGGCATCGCGTCGACAATTCACAACGTGATCGCCGAGGGCGACCTCGTCGTCGTGCAGTCGACCGGACAGGCGATGACAACCACCGGACGCCCCTACAACAACACGTATTGTCAGGTGTTCACGGTACGCGATGGAAAGATCCGGACCGTCACCGAATATATGGACACCGCATTGGTCGATGAGGTCTTCGGAGTGTAGCGAGTCGCCCTCAACCGGCCACCTGCCTACGCGACGATCGCGGCGACTAGAACCCGAACCACAGACGGCTATTTGCTGCCGAACACCCTGCCTGCGGCTTCTCCTGCCTGGGCATCCTCGACGACCGGATGTAGTTCTATATCAATCAAGTCACCCCAGTTGTTCACATGCTCGGCGAGGGCGGTCATATCGTTCGTTTCCAGGACGTGCCACCCCAGGACCGAGCCGGGCACGTGATATCGAGCAACCTGTGTCACTCCCTTGGACGGCGGACCGCCGGTTTCCAGGAACTGCTTGAACGCCGCCTTATAGAGGCCGGGGCGCGTTCGCCACGTAAGCATGAATTTCACGGAACACTCTCCTCACTTCATTTAAGTCGTGGAGCGGAAATCGCACCATACCACGGCACGGCAGCAGATCCTGTCGCAGTCATCGAACCGGGAGCTGGCGCTCCAGTTCATCGAGGCGCGCGTTGAAGTCGCTCCAGCGGTTCTGCTCGGTCGCGATCGAGTTCTGCAGACCGGCCTCCTGCGTCCGGAGTTTCGCAATTTCCCGCTGCATCTGCGCGAGCGTCGCCTTGTTCGCGGACAGCGCCGCTTCGACGTCGCGCCGCTGATCGGGGTCGGCCAACGCCGCGTGCTGCACGGCCTCCTCGAGTCGCTTGACGCTTTCGGCCACCGGAAGCGCGGCCGATTCCTTCGCTGCCAACTCGCGCCGCACATCGGCCAGCTGCCCGCTGAGGACGGTGATCCGCTGCTCCTGAAGCTGCAACCGCGCCACGAGGAGCTGCGCCCGAATGCTCGCGCCGGCGGCCTCATGCAGGTCGGCCCGAAGCCCACGCACTTCAGCGAGGAGCGGATCGGGCGTCAGCGTCGCTGGCGTCGAGGTGGACTGCGCATGGAGCGCCGCCGAAACGCCAACGTAGCCAAGGATGACGACGGACAACGTTACGACCGCACGGTTCAGACGAGTGCGTTCAATCATGGTGCTCTCCAGTTCACTCTACGCAACGCATCCATCAGCATCTTTCGTCGCGGACGATTGCGTGCCGTTCGCCGTCACATTAAACTGATCCGCCGATCATAGGCATCACGAATGGAAATTCACGCGCCGCACAAGCCTGTTCTCACCCTGAAGGAAGCCGCCGTTCACCTGACGATCGTCACAATCGGCATCCTGATCGCGTTGTCCCTGGAAGGTCTTCTCGACCGCTCTCGCCACGCTGCGCTGGTCCGGGAAGCGCGCGCCAACGTCGCCAGCGAACTGCGAAGCAACAAGGATAAGCTCGAACGGCTGATCAGCGAGCTGCCGGGAATGACCACTCGCATCGAGCACGCGATAGACATTCTCGATCGGACAGGCCCGGACGCGGCGCGGCTCTTCCGCATCGGGACGGGCAGCGTGCTCGAGGGCTACGATCTGGCGGAACTGAGTTCCGCCAGCCGAACGACAGCCGAAGTCACTGGAGCGTTCGGCCTCATGGACTATGCCGAGGTGAAGAAATACGCCGCCGCGTACGACCGGCAGGCACTGTACGACAAGGTGCAGAACGACAGCTGGAATAATGCGGTGGCCGCGTTCTCATTGGGTCACGCTCTCGACATGCAGAAAGCGTCTGCTACCGAAATCGCCGACGTCAAGCGCCAGCTTCGCCTTGCGGCCGGTAGTCTGATCATCGAGCAGCAAGTGGCCGTTGCGCTGACGAAAGGCTACGCACGGGCGCTCGGCGAAATGCCCTGACCAGGCACACGCGGAGCAGCGGCCGCCGGTAGCGGCGGGCGCTTACGTCATGTCGGCGACGTGTCGGACAGCCGAGCGTCTTCGAATGCCGAGAGGCCAACGCTCGTAAGGCGACCGAGCGCGTCCGCAAGCACCTCGAGATCGAATGGCTTGACGATCAGCGCCGCGCAGCCGGCGTCGCGAGCCGCATCTCGTTCGCGCTGGAATGCATGGGCGGTCATGGCGACGATGATTGCGTTCTTCGTCAGCGGATCCGCTTTCAATCGGCGGGTCGCCTCCCACCCGTCCATCTCCGGCATCGAAAGATCCATCAAGATCACGTCGGGGCGGAGCGTCGCCGCGATCTGAATGGCCTCGCCGCCGCCGGCGGCCTCCGTCACAGGAAAACCGCAGAAGCGCAAGTACTCGACCAGCATCTCGCGGTCGTCAACCGCATCGTCGACGATCAACACGGACGGCTTTTGCGTCATCGATGTCAGGACTGCCGGCCCTATTGTAGCGTCGGCCTCGACCTACGCGCCGGGACGATGCCAATCAATGGGGCCGGTTTCGAACCGCCGCTTGAGCGCGGCGAACAGTTGCGCGTTGCCGCCGGCGAGATACTCGTACGCATCATCCCACTCTTTGCCGGTTTTCCAACCCGTCTGCACGAGGGTGACTTTGGTCGACGACGGCGTCACCGCCTCGAACCTGAACGTCGCATTGGTGCGGTCCGCGCGGACGGTCGGGAACTGCTCGGGCGCAAGCGCGCGCACGACGAGCTCGCGCCTGGGCTCGAACGAGACGATCGTGCCTCCACCCGTCGCGCCGCCAGGATACAGGACCAGCCAGTCGCCGCCGGGCCGCATGTCGATCCGAACATCGGACCAGAGCCACGTGACCGCACCGTCGTTCGTGGAGAATGCGTGCCACACCTCGTCGACCGATGCGGGCACGATCACTTCGAACCGCAGCAGCTTCTCGGGAGCGGCGACTTTTTCCACCTTGACGGCGGGCGCTGGCTGCGCCGCCGCATGAATCGCTGCCGCCAACATGATCATCATCATCAACAACACAGATCGTTTCATCGGGTCCTCGTGCGGGTTGCCGCACGGCGGGAGCGCCGTGCGGGGGTGACGGAGCGGAAATATTCCCGGAGCTGTTGAATGCAGTCGTCGAACGGTTCGATGTCGCGGTGCGCGCGCGCCTGCATCACGGCGCCTTCCATGACGGCGAGCGTCATCGCGGCGCTCTGTTTGGGTCTGGGCACACCCGCGGCGCGCAGGCACGCTTCGACCGCCGTTTTCCACGCCGAGAAGTTGCGCGCGATGTGGGCGTGGGCGGGCGTGTTTTCCGGATCGATTTCGAGCGCCAGGCGGCCGATCGGACAGCCGTACTGGCAGTTGGTGTCGACGAGACGCTGACGATAGCCGGCGAGCAGCGCGAACACACGCCCAAGCGGGTCTATGGTGGACGCCCACACCGGCCCAATCACCTGCGGTTCGAGCAGGTCGACGTAGCTGTCGAGCACCGTCGAGAGCAGCGCGTCTTTGCTGTCGAAGAAGTGATAGAAGCTGCCGCTGTTCGCGCGGCCGCGGGCCAGGATCTCGGCGAGGCCGGTCGCTGCATATCCCTTTTCCCAGAAGAGAGCGCGCGCCGCCTCGATGATGCGGGACCGCGTATCGGGCAGAGAGGTCGGGTGTGGGTTCGCCATGGTTGTTAGTTGAATGATCAAGTAACATAAGTCCGCTGCGAACGTCAAGCAGGCCCACGCGTCGGACATGTCCTTTCCAAGGCTCAGCCGATCGTCGTCGGGCGGCGACGATTGATCTGCCTCCGGCGCAATTGCCGGCATTTTCGCGAGATCTTCGCGGCAGCTATCTTGCGCCGTCAGACAGAGAGGCTTTCGTATGACTCACATCGCGCTGCGCAGCTGGATCGCCGACGAGCGTTTCTGGCTGCATGAAATCGTCGAGGACCTGGGACACGGCTGGGGCGGGCTGCTCGAAATGGTCAGCCTCGTCACGCTGATCGCAATCAGCGTCATGGGCTGGCTGGGTGTGCTCGCGGTTCTCATCAAGGCGATCGGCTAGAACCGACCCGACCGACACGTTTCGGCACGCTTTCGCACAACAGAGGCGCCGACGGTTCGCGCCGATAAGATCAGCGTGCAAAAGGCGCGCGCCTACGTTCTGGGCGGTACCGTCTGCGGATTTGCCGTTGCGATCGTCTCGATCCTCGATCTCGTCCGGCATCCCGTCGGCGTCCAATGGCTCATCCTCGTCGCCCTGACGATCGGCAGCAGCTGGGCCACGCTGCGCGTCCCGTCGATGCCGATCAGCTTTTCGATCTCGGACACCTTCAGCATCGCCGCCGCCCTCATGTTCGGTCCGTCAGCGGGCGCGATCACCGCCGCGCTCGACGGCCTCGTCCTGTCGTCGCGCATGGCGAACGACGACCGCACCATCGGTCGCGTGCTCTTCAACATGGCGACGCTGACCGTCCCGATGTGGGTGGCCGCCACCGTCTTTTTTGCGATCGGCGGAAACCAGCCCGTCGGCACCCCGCTCTCGCCAATCCGCTTGCTCGCCCTGATCCTGTTCGGCGCGCTCTACTTCGGCTTGAACAGCGGCATCGTCGCGATCGCCGTGTCGTTCGAGCGGCGGGTGCCCGTGCTGTCGATCTGGCGCCAGCATCTGTCCGGCGTGTGGCTGACGTACTTCGGCGGCATCTTTGGCGCCCGTTTGCTGATCGTGCTCGCGCAGTTCAGCACACTCGACGCCCTCATTCTGGTGATTCCGCTGCCGGTGATTCTGTACGTCACGTTTCGGCACGCCGTAGGCCGTGCGGAGGACCAGATCGATCACCTCGGAAAAGTGAACCGCGTCTACGTCGCGGCGATCGAAGCGTTCGCACACGCGGTCGACGCCAAAGACCAGGTCACGCACGACCACACGCGGCGCGTCCAGGACCAGACCGTGCACCTGGCACGCGCGCTCGCCGTGAACGATGAAGGGGAGATACAGGCGATCAAGGCGGCGGCGCTGCTCCACGACGTCGGAAAGCTGGCTGTGCCGGAGCACATCCTGAACAAACCTGGCCGCCTGACCCCGGCCGAATACGAGATCATGAAGCGGCACGCGCCGATCGGCGCCGACATCCTTTCGGTGATCGGTTTTCCGTACGCCGTCGCGCCGATCGTGCGCCATCATCACGAGAACTGGGATGGCAGCGGCTACCCCGACGGCATCTCGGGGGACGCCATACCGACCGGTTCGCGCATCCTGGCGGTCGTCGACTGCTTCGACGCCCTCACGTCCGACCGGCCCTACCGCCCGCGCATGGAGGACAGCGAAGCGCTCAAAATACTCAGCGACCGCAGCGGGACGATGTACGACCCGCGCGTCGTAGACGCATTTTTCAGACTGCACGGGCACAATCGCGATGCGGCATGCGCGGCTCCGCCGGCTGCAATTCCATCGCCGGCACTCGTATCTGCCACAGCGGCGCGGCAAACACATCTCGAGGGTCACACCCTTTCCGAGCTCCGACGCGCGCTTTCGGACGTTCAGTCGCTGTCGCAACTAGGCGACATCCTATGGGCGCACGTCAGCCCGCAGGTGCCCGCGTCCACATTCGTTCTCTACGCATACGATTCTGCGAACGACGCGATCGCGCCGGCGTACAAGATCGGTGCGGAAGGCGATCTCGTCAACGATGCCCCTGTTCTTCTCGGCGAGCGTCTGAGCGGATGGGTGGCGGCGACGAGTCAGGCGGTGATGAATTCTGACGCGCGTCTCGATCTCGACGAACCGGTGCGCGATCGGTCGCGGCTTCGAAGCGCGCTCGCCGTGCCGATCGTGCTGAGCGGCCGCGTTGCGGCCGTCCTGACGCTCTACGCCGAGGACGCCAACGCGTTCACCGACGCCCACCAGCGGCTTCTCGAGGCCGCCGCTCGGCTCCTCGCGGACGACGCGCAACTCTCGCGACACCTGAGCGTCCCGGCACTGAGCGTCTCGTAACGGCACAATCGTGTCGCGGAATTAGCCTCGCCAAGCTAACGCCCACAGTCACCTGGAGTTCCGTAGTGTCACGTCGCGGTCCTGTGCCGTCCTGGCACAGCGCGTTCGTTCTCGTCGAACGTCCACTGCGAACCAGACAGTCGCCGTAAATATAAGCGTAGATGGACGTTGTCGAATCAGCGCGGGCGAGCGCGGCGCGATGGCTGCCGAGTTGCTCAGAGGGCAAACGGCTGTTCTCGCGAATCGTGTCTCTTTGTTGACCACGATCCCGCGAGACGTTCGCACCTGGTGATTCGGATGAAACGAGCGATTCGACAACTCCCCTTCGGACTCGCCATTCTCTTTGCGATTCTGGCGGCCGCCGACGCGCCGATCCGCGCCGCCGCCGGACGTCTCTCGAACCAGCATCACGCCGAGCGGCTCGACGTGAAGCTGCGCGCCGTCGTCGACGAGTCGTCGCCGCTGCCTCAGCGCGTCATCATCCGCGTCCGTCCGGGCACGCGTCCCGCGTTGGCGGACAGCGTCACCGGAGGCGGCGGACAGATCCTTCAGCAGCACGATTCAATCGACGCGATCACCGCCGTGGTGAACGGCGACGATCTCGCCAGGCTCGCCGACAACGACGCGGTGCTTTCGATTTCCGCCGACGCAATCGTGCGCCCGCACAGCCTGCTCGGCGGGCTCGTTGGCGGCCTCCTGAACGTCGTCACCACGACCGTCAACGTCGTCACAGACGTTCTTCTTCCGAACGGCGCTGACACGTCGGGCGCGGAAGTGCCGCCCGCGGTCCTCCGTCAGACGCTCGGCGTCGACAATACGACCTGGGCGGGGCGCGGCGTCGGCGTCGCGCTGATCGACTCCGGCCTCGAGATGTCGGCGGAGTTCCAGAACCGCGTCACGAGATTCGTCGACTTCACGAAGGGCGGAATCATCACCGCGGCCTACGACGACTACGGCCACGGCACGCACGTCGCGGGCACGATCGGCGGTTCCGGAGCGCTGTCCTATAACAACAGCTACCGCGGCCTCGCGCCCAGCGTGAAGTTCACCGTTCTGAAGGTGCTCGACAAGAACGGCGCCGGGTACACGAGCGATGTGATCGCGGCGATCGATTACGCGGTGGCCAACCGGGCCGCACTCGGAATCGACATCATCAACCTGTCGCTCGGCCACCCGATCTACGAGCCGGCATCGAGCGACCCGCTCGTGCAGGCCGTCGAGCGCGCCAGCCGCGCCGGCATCATCGTCGTCGCCGCCGCCGGCAACTATGGAAAGAATCCGACGACCGGCCTTCCCGGTTATGGCGGCATCACGTCGCCTGGCAACGCGCCGTCCGCGATCACCGTCGGCGCGGTGCGTACTGAAGACACCGTTTCGCGCGACGACGACCGCATCCCGGATTACAGTTCGGCCGGTCCGACGTGGTACGACGGGTTCGTCAAGCCGGACATTATCGCGCCGGGTCACAACATCGTCGCCGTCGCCGCGAAGAAGGGGACGCTCTACCAGACGTACCCTCAGCTCGCATCGGCAGACCCCGACTACATGCGGCTGAGCGGCACGAGCATGGCGACGGCCGTGACAAGCGGTTCGATCGCGCTCATGCTCGAGGCGAATCGGTCCGCGAATCACTATCCGACGCATCCGTCGCTGACGCCGAACGCGGTCAAGGCGATTCTCCAGTACACCGCCGTCGGCATCCACGACGATGCCGGTCTTCAGTACGATCCGCTGCGAGCCGGCGCCGGTTCGCTGAACGCGAAGGGCGGAATCGATCTCGGCCGCACCATCAACACGGCGGCGCCGAGCGGATCCTACTGGCTCACTTCGAGCCCATACACCTACACGATGATCGCGGGCCAGGCGCTGACCTGGAATCAGGGCATCATCTGGGGCAACGGCATCATCTGGGGCAGCACCACGTCGGTCAATCAGACCGCGTGGGCCTCCGGCATCATCTGGGGCAGCTCCACCGTGTGGAGCAGCGGGATCATCTGGGGCAGCAGCGATCTCGTCTGGAGCGATCCGCAGTCGTGGGCCGACGGGATCATCTGGGGCAGCAACACCGTCGGTCAATCGACGAGCAGCGGGATCATCTGGGGCAGCAGCGCCGGCATGACGTCGCAGAACACGGCCTGGCAGAGCCTCGCGACCTCGACGACCGCGACGGGAACGTCGATCGGACAGTGAACAGGATCGGAAGATCTAAGATTTGCGATCTAAGTATCTAAGAATTTGAGGATCGGGTAATCCGCAGATCCTTAGATCCGAAATCCTCAGATCCTAGATCTAACAAGAGACACACCTGTGGTTGTTCTTCGCTCCGAGGCTCTCTAGCAGCTTGATCGTCTCGGGGAACGGCTGAATGCGCTGCACGGGGCCGTTTGCGAGGTCGATGGTCGTCCGTCCGTCTCGCGTGACGGCTTTCGGGTCCGCGCCGTGCTTCACGAGATACAGAATCATCTCGTTGTCGCCGCGCGAGGCCGCGTGATGGAGCGCCGTGAAGCCCTCGTGATCGCGGGCATTCACGTCGGCATGGAGCTCTTCGACGAGGTACTGGACGGCGGCGAGCATGCCGCCGGGTGCGTGGCGATGCGCGTTGCCGGCGAACCCCTCACCGTAGCCGACGCCGGCTGCGGCCTGCAGCGGCGTCACCGACGGACCGCCGAGCGGAACCGGCGGCAGCCCGGAGACGTCGACCACCGCACGCGTATCCGCGTCGCCGACCTGCGGACGCCCCGCTGGCTTCATCGTCGGAATGTTCGGATCAGCGCCGTGCTCGACCAGCAGCTTCATCGCGTCGACGTCGGCCGCATATGCGGCGCGCCAGAAGGGCGTTGCACCGATTTCGTCGACGCCGGACTGATCGAAGTTGTAGCCCGAATACCAGACCTTCCGTCTGAGCCGCACGTTGGGATCCGCGCCGCTGTCGAGAAGCGCTTTCATGAACTCCAGATAGCTCAACTGCTGATCGAGATACGCGCGCGGCTGCGGATAGAGCGCGCGCGGCGCCCATTGCACGTTGATCGCCGCATATAACGGCGTGGCGCCGTTGTCGGCGGCGAGGTTCGGGCTCGCCCCGCGATCGAGGAGCATCTTGCCGAGATCGAACTGGCCATTCAACGTGGCGATCAGGAGCGGGCTCGTGTTGTCTCCGGCTTTGACCGCATTGATGTCCACTCCGGCATCGAGCAGCGCCTTCACCGTGTCGGTGTATCCCTGGCGCGCCGCGAACAGCAGCGGCGTCATGCCTCCCTGCGCGCCGACGAGCTCGTTCAGGAGAAACTGGCGCTCGACGCCCGCTGTCCGCGTTCTGGGCGGCGGCGCGTTCGCCGGCCGCTCAGCGTTGCCGCCGGATCGGCCGTTCGGATTACCCGGCAGATTTCTGCCGTCGTAGCTGTTCGAACCGTCTTTGCTGAGCGCAGCCAGGTCGGTGACCTTCGTGGCAATCATCGGATCGGCGCCGCGAGCGAGCAGCAGCTTCACCGCGCCCACGCGATTCGCGGCAGCGGCGAACATCAGCGCCGTGTGGCCGCGATCGAGCTCGGTCGTGTTCGGCTTGGCGCCTGCGTCCAGCAGCGCCTTGATGCTGTCCGTGTCGCCAGACGCCGCAGCAAGCATCAGAGGCGTCGTGCCGGTAGTGGTCGCGGCGTTCACGTCGGCCGCCGCGCTGACCAGGGCGATAATCACCGGCGCGCTGCCGGCTTCGGCGGCCATGTGCAGCGGCGTGTACGCGGCCAGCCGCGTCGCCGCGCGAACGTTTGCGCCGCCCCGGATCAGCAGGTTTGCAAGCTCCGCGTCGCCTTTGCGCGCGGCCCAATGGAGCGCCGTGAGGCCGTCCCCCTGCGCTCCGTTCACGTCGCTGCCCTGCTTCAGCAGGGCGCGAACTGCTTCTTTATCGCCCGCCATCGCTGCGTCCGCCACCGCGGCCGCGCCTTCATATCGCGAGGCTCCGATGTAGTGCGCGGCTTCGGCGCGCGCGCCTTCGTTGTAGCGCGAAGCGTTGGCCGGGCGCGCCCCGCCCACGCTGGCGACCACGAGGAGAGCGATGAGCTGCGTACTCGCCTTCATCTCGGTTACCCCCGCTCCGCGGTCGTGCCAGCCGGCGCCGTCGTGAGATCCATTTCGCCCGTGCTGTCGCCGAACTGTTGAACGTCGTCAACGCCGAGTTTGTGCAGCACCGACAAGAATGCGTTCGCCATCGGCGTGCCGTCGGGCGCTTTCAGGTGCAAACCGCCCTTCAATTGTCCGCCTGCCTTGCCGGCAAAAAACAGCGGGCACCGTTTGTGGTTGTGCACGTTCGGATTGCCCATCGGCGATCCGTACATTACGAGCGTGTTGTCGAGCAGCGTGCCCTCGCCGTCGGGCGTGTTCTTCAGCTTCTCGAGAAAATACGGCATCAAGCTGACGTGGTACTTGTTGATCTTGGCGAACGTCTCGATCCGGTCTTCTTTCTCCTGGTGGTGCGATGAGTTGTGGAAACCGGTCGTGACGCCGCTTGCCGGATACACGCGGCCGGAAGCATCGCGCGCCATCTTGAAGGCGAACACGCGGGTGATGTCCGACGCGAACGCGAGCGCCTGCAGGTCGAACATCAGCTTCACGTGCTCGTCGAACGAATCCGGCACTCCCACCGGCGCCTCCGGCAGCTCCCGCCGTTCGCCGCTCGCGTTGTACGCCTCGACTTTCTGAATGCGCCGCTCGATCTCGCGCACGTCGTCGAGATAGCCGGCGAGCCTCGCTCGATCGCCCGGCCCCAGATCGCGCTTGAGGCTGTTGACGGCGGCGGTGATCGTATCGAGGATGCTCTGATCCTCACGGCGCCGCACAGCGCGTTCGGCCGGCGTTGCGCCGGCGCCGAACAGCTGATCGAACACGACGCGCGGGTCGCGGATCATCGGCAGCGGCTCGGTGGCCGACGCCCAGCTGATTGTGTCGGTGTAGGTGCACGAGTACCCGTACTCGCAGCCGCCGGCCTGGTCCACGTTCTCGATGCAGATCTGCATCGACGGAATCGGAGTGTCCTGCCCGAACTTCTTCGCATAGTACTGGTCGATCGACATGCCCGCGCGGACGTCGGATCCCTGTGTCTGCTTCGGATGCGACTGCGTGAGAAAGACGGCAGAGGAACGGAAATGGTCGCCGCCGATTTCCGGCGCCGAGAACGCCTCGGCGTTGCGGACGTCGGTGTTGCTCACGATCGTGATGTAGTCGCGGAACGGTTCGAGCGGCGCCAGGCTGGTCGGGCTCAGGTCGAACTGGCGGCCGACGGCGGCTGGAGACCACAGGTTCTTCGACAGGCCGTACGCCGTGCTGCCCGCCGACCCGTGCACCATCTCGATGCAGGCAAACCGAAGCTTCGCGGGCGTCTTCGCGAACAGGCGGCCGGCCGGCACCATGGCGTCGAGGAACGGCAGCGCTACCGTCACGCCCATCCCCTTGAGAACGGCTCGCCGCGAGAGGCGCTTGCTTGTCAGAACCATGCTGTCTCCTGAACCACTGAATCGAACCACATCGACTGACAAAAATCACGAACCACAGGTCATAAAGGAACACGAAGAGGAGCGCCCTGGTTGGTTCACCTTTGCGCTCCTCGTGTCCTTGGTGGTTCTGGGTCCGCTTCGGTGGTCGTCGCGTCCGCCTTGGCCGTTCTGAACGCGGGGCTGTTCACGACGCCGAGGATGAACGACGACATCCGGTTCCCGTTTGCTTCGGCGTCACGGACGATCGCGCGGACGGTCGGCATGTCGTAGTACTCGACTCGCCGGCCGACGGCGTACGTCATCAGCGCGCCAAAGCATCGGAGCAACGACTCGATCGTCACCGCGCTGCGGTCCGGGTGCGCCTGGACCCATCTCGCGATCGCCACCGGACCCAAATCGCCGGTCCGCTTGACCCCGGGAAGCTCCCGGAACTCGCGCAGGACCTGCTTGACCTGCTTGGTCGTGGCCTTCTTGCAAAACGGCGGCGAGTAGAGTTCCAGGATTTCGGCCTCGAACCGCGCAAACGATACAGACGGCATCGTCGTTACTCCGTTCGGATGTGGAGGTTAGGTCAACCTCTGACACCGTACGAAGTCCGAATCAGCTGATTCGGGATCAGCGGGTTCGCGGATGCGCCGGAATAGGCGCTTTTGCGGGGGTTGCGGGCCGCGACGGCGGGACGAGTGCAGATACGCTGACTCTT
>Ga0105240_10007947_pt1 | contig 15307 bp, 10 predicted proteins | sample KBSC54metaG_FD_80426 | JGI IMG/M metagenome (GOLD analysis project Ga0105240, IMG submission 80426) | Corn rhizosphere microbial communities from Kellogg Biological Station, Michigan, USA - KBS C5-4 metaG | ecosystem: Host-associated > Plants > Roots > Rhizosphere > Soil | place: Michigan, USA... | reverse complement strand
TCTGCTGTTCACCGTTCGCCGGCCCTCGTTGATGACCTGGACGTTTTTCGCGATGCTGGCCGGGATAGAAATTGGTATCGATGCGCCGCACCTTGCCGCACAACTCCGTCTTCCCGGTGACCTGTTCCTCCGCCTCATCCGCATGATCGTCGCGCCGCTTCTCTTTGCCACCATCACCACGGGCATCGCCGGACACAACGAACTCAAATCCGTAGGCCGCGTCGCCATCAAAGCGCTCGTTTTGTTCGAAGTGGTCACAACATTGGGCCTGATCATTGGTGTGGTTGCGATGAATCTTTCCGGCGCCGGATGGGGAGTCGTGATTCCCGCAGCGCTTGAGACGGCGCAGCCCGCAGCGGCACAGGCCCCTCAGACGTGGCAGCAGATTATCCTCAATCTCTTTCCGAACAACATCGCCGAAGCCGTCGCGCAAAATCAGATTCTCCAGGTAGCAATCTTTTCCATCCTGTTCGGTGCTGCGCTTGCCATGATCTCCGAGCAGAAGCGCGCTCCTCTCGTGAATGTGCTGCAATCGCTTGCGGACGTGATGTTCCAGCTCACACGCTTCATCATGTATCTTGCGCCGCTCGCCGCTGGCGCAGCCATCGCCTACACCGTTGGCAGCACCGGAATCGCGACTCTGCTCCCACTCGTCAAGCTGGTCATTACTTACTACGTGGCTCTTACCGCGTTCAGTCTCCTGATTCTGATCCCGACACTGATGCTCTTTCGCGTTCCCGTCCGCAAGTTTATCTCGGCCGTCGGCGAACCCGCAGCCATCGGATTCGCAACCACAACCTCGGAAGCCGCGCTTCCGCTCGCAATGGAGCGGATGGAGGAATTCGGCATTCCACGCTGGATCGTTTCGTTTGTCATCCCCACGGGTTACAGCTTCAATATGACCGGCGGCAGCGTGTACCTTTCGATGGCCGCAATTTTCGTAGCGCAGGCTGCCGGCATGCACCTCGCGTTCGGACGCCAGCTCGCGATCGTGCTCGTGCTCATGGCTGCCAGCAAAGGCATCGCAGGCGTTCCGCGAGCTTCCTTGGTTGTGCTGCTTGCAACTGCGAGCGCAGTGCATCTGCCCACCGCACCCATCCTGCTGATCCTCGGCGTGGACACGCTGATGGACATGGGCCGGACCATGATGAATGTAGTCGGAAACTGCGTCGCCGCAGCCGTCATCAGCAAGACCGAGGTTTCGTCCTGAGCGCTATCGCGATCGTAAAGCGTCTCTACTTGTGAGCAGCATATTCGGCAGCGCCCATCATGTGGATTGAGACGTAAGGTTCTTGACCGATAACCCAGCTGTCGTGGCCTGGTTCAATGTAGAAGATGTCGCCGGGATTCATCTCTATGATGCGACCGTCGTCCATTGCCGCAGTCGCTCGGCCTGATACGACCATCCCGACATGGGAGACATCACAGCTCTTCTTCCCGAGTCCCCTACCGACGTGTTCCGACCACTTCCAACCGGGCTCGTAGGTTGCGCGGCCGATGGTCATGCCTCCCAGATGGACTAGTTCAAATTTGCCTTTGTCAAACGTACGGACTTCGTCCGGTTTGTCGAAGCTTTTGAGTATGACTTCGTACATACAGGCCTCCGGGTGCTCTTGATGGGCGCTGTCCTGCTCCGCTACTGCAGTATCGGAATTCCTGCGATCCGCTGTTGCCACTCGGCAGGCCCGGTCTGGTGGACGCTGGTGCCTTTTGAATCGACAGCCACGGTGACTGGCATGTCGCGCACCTCAAACTCGTAAATGCCCTCCATGCCCAGATCCTCAAACGCGAGTTGGCGAGCGCCCACAATAGCCTTTGAAACCAGGTACGCTGCCCCGCCGACGGCCATGAGGTAGACGGCTCCGAACTCCTTGATGGCCTCAATCGCGACTGGTCCGCGCTCGGCCTTGCCCACCATGCCGAGCAGGCCAGTCTCGGCCAGCATCTGCCGTGTGAACTTGTCCATTCGCGTGGCGGTGGTTGGCCCGGCGGGCCCGATCACTTCTTCGCGGACAGGATCGACAGGGCCGACGTAGTAGATGAACCGATCTTTGAAGTCGACCGGGAGTTTCTCCCCGCGGCTCAGCATGTCGGTCATGCGCTTGTGTGCTGCATCGCGTCCGGTGAGTAGCTTCCCGTTCAGAAGCAGCACCTCGCCGGGCTTCCATGTGGCAGCTTCGGCGCGAGTGACCGTGTCCAGATTGACTCGCTTCGCGCTCGACACATCGTAGGTGAGTTTGGGCCATGCATCGAGTGACGGCGGATCGAGGTAAGCGGGACCGGAGCCATCGATGACGACATGCGCGTGGCGGGTGGCCGCGCAGTTGGGGATCATCGCGACGGGCAGGTTGGCAGCGTGTGTGGGGGTGTCGAGGATCTTGACGTCGAGGACGGTGGTGAGGCCGCCAAGTCCCTGTGCGCCGATGCCGAGCCTGTTGACCTTGTCGTAGAGTTCGACACGGAGCTTTTCGGCGGTCGTGCTGGGTCCGCGGGCGATGAGGTCTTGGATATCAATCGGGTCCATCAGAGATTGCTTCGCCAGCAGCATCGCCTTTTCGGCAGTGCCCCCAATTCCAATTCCGAGCATCCCCGGAGGGCACCATCCTGCACCCATCGTTGGCACCGTTTTGAGCACCCAATCCACGACGGAATCGGAGGGGTTGAGCATGACGAATTTGCTTTTGGCTTCGGAGCCTCCGCCTTTTGCAGCGACGGTGATGTCTACTTTATCGCCTTTGACAAGCTCGACGACGACGGCGGCTGGGGTGTTGTCTTTCGTGTTCCTGCGGGCTCCGGCTGGATCGGCCAGGAGCGAGGCGCGGAGCTTGTTCTCGGGATCGAGATAGGCGCGACGGACGCCTTCATCACACATTTGCTGAAGATCCATCAGATCGTTGCCCGGCGCAGCCTCGAAGCGGACATTCATCCCGACTTTGACGAAGACGTTAACAATGCCGGTGTCCTGGCAGATGGGCCGGTGGCCCTCGGCGCACATGCGGCTATTGATCAGGATCTGCGCCATGGCATCTTTGGCGGCGTGGGACTGCTCCCGCTCGTAGGCGCGGGCGAGGCTCTCGATGTAGTCGATGGGGTGGTAATAGCTGATGTACTGCAGCGCGCCGTAGACGCTGGCGATGAAGTCTTCTTGTTTAATGACGGTCATGAGAACTCCCGGGGGTGGTCCAACTCTCTAGGGTAAAGCAGCCGAGTTAGCGGGGCTAGGGAGTTAGGGTTCGTTGAAGAGAGAGGCTGACTCGCTGGGGGTGGGGTAGGTGGGTTGGCCTTCGATCGGTACCAGGAATGGAGTGAGTTTGTGTGCTGCTGGCGAAGCGGCGGTGAGGATGTCGCGGACTTGCCAGCCTTTGAGAATCAGAGCATCGGCGATCAGCGACCGATGGCATCGCCACGGTACAGCTTCGGCACACATGATCGCTGTCGGAGTGCTGCGGGCGATCTCCATAAGGGCGGTGAGGCCTTCGGCAAAGTCGGGCGTGGCCATGTAGTCGGCATATCCGCGGAATGAGGCATTACGCCAGCCGGTATTCTTGGAGTCTTTGCGGCTGTGGCGACGGCCGCCTAGAGCCTTCATATGTGTATAGCCGATACCGGCAGCCTGGAGCGCTGACGCGATCGCCTCGGAATTGAATTGAGGAACATGCCGGGATTTTGGGATAGAGCGCACGTCGACGAGATGGCGAATGCCATGTGCATGCAGAAGAGATATGAACTCTTCGATCGAATGCGTGGAGTGGCCGATGGTAAAGAGGATGGGCTGCGGCACTAGTCAATGCTAACGCCGCGCCTAAGGCCTGAGAATGACAGAACCTGCCCGCCCGTGATTGAGTAGAGAACGATATCTGATGACTTCCCCCACTGTTGAGAAGAGGCCCATCAACACGCCCCGCCAGGTTCTGTTTGCCAGCCTCGTCGGCACGGCAGTTGAGTTTTTTGTTTTCTATATCTATGCGACTGCAGCAGTGTTGGTGTTTCCTAAGCTGTTCTTTCCCAAGAGCGATCCAGCGTCGTCGGTCCTGGCTTCGCTGGCGACATTTGCCATTGCGTTTGTGGCACGGCCGATCGGGTCTGCGCTGTTCGGACACTTTGGAGACAGGATCGGCCGCAAACGGACGCTAGTCCTGGCGCTGCTGACGATGGGCATTTCGACTTTCGTGATCGGCACGCTGCCCTCGTACCATGCGATCGGACTCACCGCGCCCCTCCTCCTAGCGCTTTGCCGATTTGGGCAGGGGATCGGGTTGGGCGGCGAGTGGGGCGGCGCGGTGCTGCTCGCGGTGGAAAATGCTCCGCCATCAAAGCGCGCGCTGTATGGGATGTTCCCGCAACTGGGAGCGCCGTTGGGATTTTTGTTGTCAGGAGGTATCTTCCTTGCTCTTTCGGGCTGGCTCACGGACGCGCAGTTTTTCGCGTTCGGATGGAGGCTGCCGTTTCTAGCAAGTGCGGTACTGGTGCTGCTCGGGCTATATGTACGGCTGTCAATCACTGAAACGCCGGTCTTCGAGTCAGCGATGAAACGGGCGCACCCCAGGCAGCTTCCCATTGCCGAGGTTTTTCGGAAGCACTCACGGGATGTGGTTGCGGGCATCCTGGTGTGCATGGCAACCTTTGTGCTGTTCTACCTGATGACGGTGTTCGCACTGTCATGGGGAACGACGGCTCTGCATTATCCGCGCGCGGAGTTCCTGGTCATGCAACTGATCGCGGTTGTCTTTTTCGGAGCGACGATTCCGCTCTCGGCATGGCTTGCAGAGCGGGGAAGACGGCCCGTGATGTTTGGGGTCTCGGTGCTGATCGCGGTGTTTGGGCTATTCATGGCGAAGATGTTTGCAGCAGGTCCAAACGGAGCGCTGTGGATGATGATCGTAGGCCTGGCGCTTATGGGCGTGACGTACGGGCCGCTTGGGACGGTGGTGTCGGAGTTGTTCCCAACTGCAGTGCGATATACCGGATCCTCGCTGGCATTCAGCATGGCTGGAATTCTTGGCGCGTCGCTGGCTCCATACATCGCGACCTGGCTAGCAGAGCGCTACGGCCTCGCGTATGTCGGGTACTATCTGTCGGCTTCGGCGGTGCTGTCGATCATCGGCTTACTCATGATTCGTGAGACAAGCGGTGAAGACCTGAGCGTCCAAGAGTGACGTTGAGGCCACCTTCCACCTTTCCTCCCTGAAACTCAACCATTCTCCCATCCGTTTGGATGTGGTGAAGGTGCTCCTACCCGAATGTCCTAATCTAGACACATGGCGGAATTCCCTGCAGATTCGATACCGGACGCGAAGCCTTCCTCAACTCTGGAGCGGGACAGAAGTCGTCCAGCCGATGACCTGTTCGATGTGCTGGTGATCGGCGCGGGCCCCACCGGTTTGGCCTGCGCCATCGAGGTGCAGAAGGCCGGATTCACAGTCGTCTCGGTCGACAAGGGATGCATCTGCAACTCACTGTTTCACTATCCGTCGCACATGACTTTCTTCACCACTCCCGAACTGCTGGAAATCGGCAACATTCCCTTCCCGAGTCCCAACCCCAAGCCGACTCGGAATGAGGCGCTGCAGTATTACCGGCTGGTGGCCGCGCACTACAAACTCGACGTCCGGCAGTATGAGCGCGTGGACCGAGTCACAGGCACGGATGGCGATTTCACCTTGCATACCGAGGATCGATTTGGAAGAACGGGGCAGCTCAGAGCGCGGAAACTGATCGTCTCCACTGGCTACTACGATCTGCCCAACCTCATGCATATCCCCGGCGAAAATCTGAGCAAGGTTCACCATTACTACAACGATCCGCATCCGTACTTCGACACGGACGTAATGGTGATCGGCGGAAAAAATTCCGCCGCGATCGCAGCGCTGGAGCTATGGCGAAGTGGCGCGCGCGTGACGCTGGTGCACCGGCACGAAGGAATGCATCGCCACGTGAAGTACTGGATCAAGCCGGACATTGAGAACCGCATCAAAAACGGTGAGATCAAGGCGTACTTCAACACGGATGTGGTTGAGATTTCCGAGGACGCGGTCGAACTGAGGACCCCGCAGGGGCTCGAAACCGTGAAAAACGACTTTGTCTTCGCCATGACCGGCTATCACCCTGATTTCAGCTTTCTCGAAAACATGGGAGTGCGCTTTGAGGGACCGGACAAATTGCCTGCGTGCGATCCGCAGACACTGGAAAGCAATGTGCCCGGAATCTTTCTCGCCGGAGTGATCGTAGCGGGCTCTCGGACCAATGAGATCTTCATTGAAAACGGTCGTTTTCACGGCGGACAGATCGCTCGCGCTCTGCTGGCTCACAAAGAGCGCGATCTCCGGGCGCTCCGTTTTTCTTAAGCCATTCTCAAATTGCGGTACTTCTGAATAACTTTACGCTGAGTACAACTTTTTGTTTTTCCGGTAGACTCAAGGGACACGGGCTCCCCCATGATCTTGAGGTTTAGCTAATGCGCTGGTGGTGGCCGCGCACTGTTCGCTGGCAACTGATCATCTGGCTGATGTTGCTGGAGGCACTGTCTGTCGCCCTTTTCGCCCTCGTCCTGGTCGAGATCCAGGGAAGGGAGATACGGCAGCGCGCGCTGGAACGACTTGCGCATCAGGCCACGTCCGTCGCGGTGCAGGCCCAGGAGGCATACCGCGCCAGCCGCCCCGACATCCTCGTTACCTCACTCAGAATGATGGGCTCCGCTCCAAGCGTTGCGCAGGCTAAGATCACCGACACAGCCGGCAATGTTCTCTATGTAAGCGACGGCGAGCCTGTGAAGTTTCCCCTGGATCCCGCGGAGAAGGCGCAAATTGCCAAGGTTCAGGCGCACATGCCGCTGGTCTTCTCTTTCGGTAAGCATCGATGGGAGGGCGTCAAGGCCATCTACGACGGCGAGCTTCTGACAGGCTATGCGTGGGTAGAGACTGATCGCTCCTGGGATGACGAGCAGTTGAACACAGTTCTGCGGAGTTCGCTTTCATTCGGGTTCATCTGGATGGGCGCTTCGGGTCTTTTGGTCCTGCTGATATCGCGTTCCATTTCGCGGCCGTTGAGCGTGCTGCACGCGGGAACCCGCGCGCTGATGGAGGGTCCAGAGGCAAGAGCGAAGTTTCCACTCCCGGTTTCGACCGACAACGAATTCGGCGACCTGATCGAAGCATTCAACCGGATGGTTGCGGCTTTGGAAGAGCAGAGGACCGGACTGAACGACACGCTGTCGCTGCTCGATTCAATGCTGGCGAATGCGCCGATCGGCCTGGTGTTTTTCGACCGGCGCTGCCGCATTGTTCGCGTCAATGAAGTTTTCGCAGAGATGACGGGCGTTCCGGTGGGCCGGCAACTCAGTCGAACCGTGCCTGAGTTTCTGCCGTCGGCGCTTGCACAAAGGCTTGAAGAAGCAGTGCGTCATGTTGTGGAGACAGAGATGCCGGTGCACGACCTCGAACTGGAAGGGCAGGATGGGGTTCGAGGTTCGTGGACGTGGCTCGTCACCGCATATCCAGTGAGGCCCGCGCAGGAGCAGTTGCGCTGGATCGGCGTCATCGTGATGGATGTGAGCGAGCGCAAACGCAGCGAGGATGCCCTGCGAAGAACGGAGAAGCTCGCCGCAACAGGAAGATTAGCCGCCTCCATCGCGCACGAGATCAACAATCCGCTGGAAGCGATCACTAACCTCCTTTATCTGCTGCGCAGATTCTGCAAACTCGAAGATTCCGCGTTGAACTACGTAACCATTGCGGAGCGCGAGGTGCGGCGCATGTCGGAGATCACCCAGCAGACACTCCGTTTTTACCGCCAGTCGACCCTGCCGGGACGAACAACTATGGCGGAGCTGCTGGATTCCGTGCTGGACATGTACAACGTGCGTCTTAACACCCTGGGCATCGCTCTGGAACGCGAGTACGAGCCGGACCTGGATCTCTACTGCTTCGCAGGCGAACTGCGGCAGGTCATTGCCAATCTCGTCAGCAATGCCATGGATGCCACTGCCGGGGGCGGCCGGCTGATTGTGTGTGCCCGGAAATCGAAGGACTGGGTTCACCCCCAGCGAGACGGTGTGCGTATCACCATTGCGGATACCGGCAGCGGAATGAACGCCGAAGTACGGGAACGGCTCTTCGAGGCCTTCTTCACCACGAAGGGGGCAACCGGCACCGGCCTCGGCCTCTGGGTAAGCCACGAGATCATTCTGAAGCACCATGGCGTGGTACACGTCCGCAGCCGCGAGGGTGCGGGCACGGTGTTCCAGCTCTTCTTCCCGGACGACGAGGAACTGACCAGGGGCATTGCGGCCGAAGCTCAGGCTGCCGCTGAGGCCGCTGCCGGCGCTTAAGTCTCATCAAAAGTGTACTTGGAGCCGTATGCCTCACACTGGCTTCTGTTACCAGCGTGCGGAACTTTTCCCACAGTTCCGGGTTAGTACCGGTGACTGCGTTAGGATTGCGCCGTCACAATAGGTACTTCGGCTATTGAGAGCCGCACGGCCGGCATGCAGGAGAGACCAGAGATGAACAGGCCATTGATGATGAAAGCTTTTCCCCGCGCGGGGGCGTGGGTTGCAATGATTGCTTTGGGCGGGGCGATTGCCCTCGCGCAAGATACAGCATCCTCGAACGGTCCTCGCAGCGACGGCCAGATCGAGATGGACGTGGTACATGCGCTTGACGGATCGCAGGCCCTCAAGAACGATTTGATTACCGCCGCCACGATTCAGAGTGAAGTAACGCTCTCAGGTACGGTATCGAGCGACTCATCTAAGCAGCTTGCGGAGTCGATCGTTAAGAGCGTCCCCGGGGTCACCCAAATTCATAATCATTTGAAGGTTGGAAATCCAGCGGACGATGCCAATGCGCAGGGCGCACCGGCGAACGACCCGGCCAACGACGACATGGCGGATGCCCAGGTCCAGCCTCCTCAGAGTTCCCCGAATCAGCCCTATGAGCAAAGCCCGGGGTATGGCGACAATGCTGGACAGACTCAACCACCAAGCGTCAACCAGGCTCCCCCACCGGACTGGGCCAACGGGCAGAACCAGGGACAGCAGCCGCAATACGGACAGAACTATCCACAAAGACCGGCTTATGGGCAACAGCAGCCCAACGGGCAGAATTATCCGCAGCAGCAGCCTGCCGGCCAGAACTATCCCCAGCAGGACCCATACGGGCAGCAAGGGTACGGGCAACCAGGTCCTCCTCCGCCTCCGCCACCGGGCTACGGCCAGGCTCCTCCCTCCTATGGGCAGCGGCCAGGATACGCGCAAGCTCCTCCTCCGCGCCGATATGACATTCCCCGCGGACCAGTAGTCGTCCCGCCGGGGACCATGGTTCAGCTTCGGACTAGTGAAGCGGTAAACAGCAAGCACGCCCGCGGCGGTGAGCCCATCCAGTTCACGGTGATCCAAGATGTGACGGTGGGTGGAGCGCTCGCGATTCCGCGTGGCGCCACGATCCACGGCGTAATTGCTGACGTCAAGCGCCCTGACCCGGGCGCTTTGACAGGGAGCAACGAACTGGCGCTTGAGCTTACTTCCCTGGATCTGATGGGACAAAACTATCCTCTGCAGTCAGACCTGTTCCGGGTAAAGGGACCCGGCAAGGGCGGGCGGTCAGCTGGAAACGTCGTGGGTGGGGCTCTTCTCGGAGCCATCATCGGTGGTGCCGTTGGTGGCGGAACGGGAGCCGCGGTGGGGGCGGTTGCCGGCGGTGGAACAGGCGCAGCAGTTTCCGGAGCGACATCCGGTCCGGGCGTGTGGATTCCTGCTGAGGCTCTGGTCACCTTTCATTTGTCTTCGCCGGTAACGGTAGAGCCCGTAACTCAGGAAGAAGCAATGCGTCTGGCGCAGGGGCTGTATCCTGGCGGCCCGCAGCTTTATCAGCGGCGTGCTTACGCCTATCCACGGCCTTACAGGCCATATCCATACGCTGCCTATTATGGCCCGGTGTATTACCGGCCGTATTACTCGGTGGGCGGGTACTACTACTGGCGGTGAGACGAGCTTGAATCGCATAGCCGAATGTAAGACGAGGCGCTGTGCGACGTAAGACAGATGATCTGATGTAAGACAGCGGGCACCCGGGTGGGTGCCCGTTCTGTTTTTGAAGTACGGATCTGTGAGGCACAAAGGTATCCTGTCGCAGCAGCGAAGTGCGATTTGGAATGCCGGGACGAAAGCGGTCGCGAATGAGCTATCGAGTGCCAATGATGCTCGCAGTTGCTCTCTGGGCTTTGACATTGAGCGGGCAGGCCAAAGGCCCAGACAATAACGCTGACGAACCTGCCAAAGAGCGAGCCAGGGTCCACGGCCAGCTCTGGAAGAACACGGAGAGGCTAGATGGGACGATCGCAAAGCAGCTTGCGAGGAGCGCCGGCGTGATCACAATTGTCGACGAGGAGGATCGGATCGAGAACGACTATGCGCACCAGATGCTGCCTGCCTATCCTCCGATGAGAATGGTAGAGTTCGCCTGCATGTCCGATGCGGTGGTTGCGGGGAGAGCCGAATTGGGCGAGAGCCACATGACGGCCGATTTGAGCTTCATCTACTCGGAATGGAAGTTCCGAATCACACGCGTACTGCAGGACAACCCCAAGTCTTCCCTCGTCGGCAAGAACAAGCTTCAGGTCGTCCGGGCGGGCGGGGCGCTGGCAGTCAATGGTCGAGTGGTGATCGGCGAGGAATTACACTTCCCTATCTTCGAGGTAGGTGACGAATACCTTCTGTATCTCAGGTACATACCCGAGACCGGCTTCTACAAGGCAATCGCGGGAAGAAGCTTCGATCTTTCTCAAGGCACAATTGCTGATGCTCCTTACATGGGGCGAAGCTGGGACAAGGTCCCGGTAGACGAGGTGCTGAGAGACGCCAAGGCCGCGATCTCTGCCGCCAAAAATGCTGCATATTGCGCGAAGGCCTCAAACCGATGAGAGTTGGGTGCCACATATCTGAAAGTTTCGCCTCCGCCGCTGCCTGGATCGGGGTTAGCAGCAGCTTTGGAGCCGCCGTCCAGGGAAACCCGGGCTCGTCTATAATGTGTGAGAATCGCCACGAGCGAAATTGCGCCGTTTCAGGAATGAGTCCAGCCGAAATTGCGGCTAGGGCCTGTACGTTTTACGGTCTCCTGTAAGCGCTTAGAGAGTTGAAGGCTACCACCCGCCCATGATTCGTTTCCTGCAATCGAAAGATAATCGTGTCGTCAAAGCGCTGTTCATCGTCATCATTGCCGCAGCGTCCGTTTCCATGGTCGTGTACCTGATTCCCGGCCTGACCGCCGGCGGCACCATCTCGGCAAGCACGTATGCCGTGGTGTACCCGCACTGGTACAGCCGGCTCTTCGCTAGTGGCCAGGAGATCAGCGAGCAAAAAGTCGAGCAACAGACGCGCCAGCGGTTGCAGCAGCAGAATCCGCAGTACGCTTCGAACCCGATGATCGTGAACATGTTCAAGCAGCAGATCGGGCAGCAGCTTGTACAGCAGCAGATCCTCCTGGCGGAAGCGGAGAAGCTGGGCATCTCGGCAAACGCCGATGACGTCAACAACTTCCTGCATCAGGGACAGGCCGGTCAGATCCTATTCCCCAACGGCAAGTTCATTGGGCAGGACCAGTACACGTCTCTGATTGCGAGTCGGTTTGATATGTCCGTGCCGGATTTCGAAGAGAGCGTCCGGAACGACATCATCATTCAGCGGCTGCGCGCCTATGTAACAGCGGGCACCACCGTAGGCGAAAAGGAGGCGCGCGAGCAGTACCTGAAGGAAAGCACCAAGATCAAGTTCCAGTACGCAGTGATCTCATCGGACGATATCCGAAAGTCGATCAACCCCAGCGATGCGGAATTGGAAGCGTTCTTCAAAAAGAATGCTTCGCGCTATGCGAACGCTGTTCCCGAAGAGCGGACCATCGAGTACTTCGCATTCACGCCTAACGATGTTCCGGGTGGTGTTCAACAGCCCACGCAGCAGGAGATCCAGGCATATTACAACTCGCACAGGAATGAGTATTCGGTACCGGAGCAGGCCAAGGCTCGGCACATCCTCATTCAGCTGCCTCCAAACGCGGATGCCAAGGCTGACGCGGCCGCAAAGACCAAGGCCGAGGACGTTCTTAAGCAGCTTCAAAAAGGGGGAAACTGGTCTGAGCTAGCAAAGAAAGACTCAGACGATCCCGGCAGCAAGGAGAACGGCGGCGAACTCGGATTTGCGCGACGCGGCATGATGGTGCCGCAGTTTGATAACGCAATCTTCACGCAGAAAATTGGCGACATCAAGATCATCAAGACCCAGTACGGCTATCACGTGGTTCAGGTAGAAGAGCGGACTCCGGCACACACACAGGATATGAATGAAGTGCTGCCGACCATTCAGGCAACGCTGCTGCGCCAGAAGTCTACCGCAGCGCAGGACGCGTACTCCAAGTCCCTGACCTCTGAGGCGATCAAGAATGGTCTGGAAAAGACCGCAGCTGCGCATCATCTGCAGGCAGTAACAACGCCTCCGTTGAATCAGCAGGGCGTGATTGCGGCTCTGCCGGATGGTGCACAGCTGATCTCGCGTGCGTTCGCGTCAAAGCCGACCGATCCGCCGCAATCGGCTCCCACAGGCGAAGGATTTGCGGTCTTCCAGGTGAAGAACGTGACGCCCGCACATGCTCCGACCTTTGCTGAGTGGAAGAGCCACATCCTGGATGACTACAAGAATGACCAGGTGCCGGCGCTCCTCAGTCAGAAGACGGCCGAGCTTGCCGCGAAGGCAAAGGCCTCGAACGATCTCGCCAAGGCTGCCAAGGAAGTTGGCGCTACGGTAAAGACCAGCGACCTGGTCGACCAGCGGGGGCAGGTGCCGGACTTTGGCGCAGTGGGCCAGGTGGCTCCCCAACTCTTCGATATGGCGCCGGGAGCGATCAGCGGGCCAATCAACGCGGGCCGCACCGGGGTTGTAGTGAAATTGGAAGATAAGCAGCAGCCGAGCGATGCTGATTTTGCGAAGAATCTAGACCGGACCAAGGACCAGCTGCTCGATGAGAAGCAGCAGGAAGCTTTCCAGATCTTCGCCAGCAACGTCATCAGCGAGTACAAGAAGAAGAATCTGGTGCGCGTTAATGCCAAGTCGCCGCAAAGCCCTCTTACTGGCGAGTAGCTGAAGAGATCCCTGGGGGGATAAAGGCCCGCCTCCGCGTTTGCGGGGCGGGCCTTGGTGCGTTTGGCTTCAAAAACCCACAAACCAGCGCAAGCCGCGGTAAAGAGAGTAGCGGCATCAGAGAGAATAAGTGCATGGATTTTCACCGATCATCAGGCGTTCTCTTACATATCAGTTCATTGCCGTCCTATGGGGGCATCGGAGATTTCGGCCCCGCGGCGTATGACTTTGTGAATTTTCTTGCCGAGGCGAAGCAGCATGTCTGGCAGGTGCTCCCTCTGTGCCCGACCGGATATGGAAATTCTCCATATGCGGGGTCATCCGCGTTCGCCGGGAACCCCTACTTGATCAGCCTGGAATACCTGGCCGACTGGGGATGGATTGATGGACAGCGCATCGCGGGGCTGGCCGGTCGCTCCGGCAATGTGGTGTTCGAGGAGATTGAAACCCACAAGCTGCCGCTGCTGTATGAAGCTGCCGGCAATTTCCTCGATCGCGGACCACGTGAATCAGAACTCGCAGGTCAATGGCGCCGTTTTCAAGACTTCTGCGCGCGCGAGTCGAACTGGCTCACTGACTACGCCCTCTATGCGGAGCTGCGACGCAGATTCAAGACGGGCGCGTGGACGGCATGGCCTGAGGAGATCCGGCGGCGCGATCCGAAGGCGCTGGCAAAGATAGCGGCGGAGACGGGAAGGACCCTGGCCCAGGAGCAGGTGCTGCAGTTTGCGTTTTCCACGCAATGGACCAACTTGCGGACGGCGGCGGCCCAACATGGAATTCGGATACTGGGCGATGTGGCGATCTTTGTCAGCATGGATTCGGCGGACGTTTGGGCCAATCCCCAGATCTTCGAACTCGACGAGGAACTTAAGCCGATCCATATCGCGGGAGTTCCGCCGGACTATTTTTCGCCGACGGGGCAGCGATGGGGAAATCCGCTGTACCGATGGGATGTTCTGGAGGAGCGCGGCTTTGACTGGTGGGTCGATCGCATTCGAAGGTCCCGCGAGCTCTATGACATTGTCCGCCTCGATCATTTCCGTGGGTTCGAATCATACTGGTCCATTCCTGCAGATGAGGCGACAGCCATCAACGGCGAGTGGACCATCGCTCCGGGGCTGCAGTTGTTTCGCACGCTCGAAACAGTGCTGGGTCCGCTGCCTCTGGTTGCCGAAGATCTGGGTCTGATCACGCCCGAAGTGGACGCATTGCGCATTGCGCTGGCGATGCCCGGAATGCGCGTGCTGCAGTTTGGCTTCAGCGACAAGGGCGCTCACATGCACCTGCCGCACCAGTTCGTTCCGGGAATGGTGGCGTATACCGGCACGCATGACAACGACACCACACAGGGCTGGTGGAAAGTGACCGGACCGGTGGAGCATGCAGCGGTCGAAGCGCTGGTCGGCTCGGTAAGTGATCGGCCAACATGGCCTCTGATTCGCGCTGCTGCGGCCAGCGTTGCACAGGTTTCTATTTACCCGGTGCAGGACCTGCTCGAGCTTGGCTCAGAGGCGCGGATGAACACGCCTGCCGTACCCCATGGCAATTGGAGCTGGCGCGTGCCCGAAGGTAGCTGGACTAAGGAGCTATCCTCCCAGCTGGCGGGCATTGTCGACGTCACAGACCGGGACAACGATCCGCTGGAGACAGGGCGGGAAAGTAGGAAGCAGGACTAATCGGGCCGCAATACTGCCGTGGTATTGCGCCGTTCCTCGTCCTTGGTATCCTTGCCGCACATGGAAATTCCGGCTATTCAGACCCGTGGACTGACGCGTACCTTCGGCGACCTCACCGCGGTCCAGGACGTCACGTTCACGGTGGCAAGCGGGCAGTTCTTCGGCTTCCTCGGACCCAACGGCGCAGGGAAATCAACCACCATCAAGATGCTCACCGGGCTGCTCGAGCCGACCGCCGGATCCATTGAGATTCTCGGTAAGCCATTCAGCGCCAGTGCGCTTGATTTAAAGCGTCAGATCGGGGTGGTTCCCGAGGGCATGGCTTTGATGGGACGGCTGACTGCGCCGGAGTATCTGCGCTTTGTTGGACGCATGTACGGACTGGAACGCGAGACAGTGAATCGACGCACGGAAGAGCTGCTCGAGTTCATGCAATTAGCTGATGAACGCCGAAAGCTCATCACCGATTTCTCCCATGGCATGCAGAAGAAGTTGGCTCTGG
>Ga0105240_10007946_pt1 | contig 15307 bp, 17 predicted proteins | sample KBSC54metaG_FD_80426 | JGI IMG/M metagenome (GOLD analysis project Ga0105240, IMG submission 80426) | Corn rhizosphere microbial communities from Kellogg Biological Station, Michigan, USA - KBS C5-4 metaG | ecosystem: Host-associated > Plants > Roots > Rhizosphere > Soil | place: Michigan, USA... | reverse complement strand
CCTACATTAAGGAGCACGTCAAGAAGCCCGTCGCCGCCTTTATCGCTGGCGCCACCGCTCCTCCAGGACGCCGCATGGGCCACGCCGGTGCCATCGTCTCCGGAGGCAAAGGCACCGCCGAAGGCAAGATCGAGGCCCTCAAGGCCGCCGGTGTCGGCATCGCCAACACCCCCGCCGAAATGGCCGACGCCCTCATCAAGCGGATGAAGTAGTCGAATCTGGCTCCCGTCGTGGTCCCTTGCGACGGTTGTCGTGCCAATTACCGCCGGCCCTGGCCGTTCTGAATTCGTGTGGCCGGGCTTGTCGAGAGCCTTCGCTCGTGTTCCTCTTACCGGAACAGTTTGCCCGCGCTTTCTCCATGCCTTCCTCGAAAAACAGCTCCCGCCTCCTCGGCGTCGAACTCACGCGTGGCCTCGCCGCCTATGGCGTCATCGTCATCCACGCCGGCTTGGTCTGCGGCAGCGTCCGCACGCCTGCGACCATCTATCTGCAATATTTCTTCTGTCTCACCTGCGTTCCCTTTTTCCTCGTTGCCTCCTTTTATTTTGCCGCTCTTTCCTCATCCCCCACTGAGACCTTTCTCCCCTGGTTGAAGCAAAGGTCCCAGCGCCTCCTCGTTCCCTATGCCATTTGGACCCTGATCTACACCGGATTGCAGGTCCTTCAAGTCCTCGCCCACCCCGGTCGGATGGACGGCCTGCGCCAGCTCCTTTCTGACCCGCTCGGCCGGTTCTTTTTCGGCGCCAGCGGCATGGCCCTCTACTTTTTGCCCCTTCTTTTCGTTGGATTCCTGGTGCAAAGAGTCCTCGCCCCCGTCTTCGCTCCTCGTTCCCCCCTCGTCCTCGGTCTCGGCTGCCTTGTCGCCCTGTTTCTTTCGTCCGCCTTGATTCTCTCCGGCAACGACGACATCTTCAGCCCGGTCCCGCCTTTCCAGCCCCTTCTCTCCCATTGGTTCGGTAGCGAACAAAGTCTGTTTTGGTCGACACTTGCCCCGGTGCGATTCGTCCTCGTCGTCCTTGCCTTCGCCATCCACTGCCTTCCCTACATCTTCCTCGGCTGGATCTGCGCGCGCCTCGGCCCGTGGCCTCTTTCCTCCCATTCTCATCGGGCCCTCACGGCTCTGCCGTCCCTCTTCTTGCTTATTTTTGTCACCCTGGCGGGCTACACCCTCCTCACCCCTCTCCTCGGTTGTGCCGCCCTCTTGTTGGCCATTGCCCTTTCTCCAGCCGGAAATTCTCATTGGATCATCCTGATGGGCCGCTATTCCTTCGCCATCTACCTCATGCATCAGGTCATCCTGGAAGTCGTCAAGTTCGCCTGCCACGGCCACCTGCACCTTCTCACCCTCCCCCTCATGATCCCGCTGTCCCTCGCGGTCTTTGCCATCTGTTTCGCCATCGCCTGGCTCTCTGACCAATTCGGCGGCAAACTGGCCCGCGCGACCATGGCGCTCCCATGACCGCCTTTCCTGTCCTCGCCTGCCTTCGTCCAAGGCCAATCCTGTATCGACTCCTCATCGTCTGGAGTTTCCTGCTCACTGTCCCCGCGCTTCACACCCAGGGCGCCTCCTCCCCTCCCAGTCCTTTCGGCAATCCAGCCACTACTCGATCCTATACCCATCTCGTCCTCGACGAATCCTTCGGTTCAACCAAACCCGGCGCCACCGTCACGCAAGTCGGCACCGGCTCCGCCCAGACCGACCTCCTCAAGCGCTGGATGTTCGGCCAGAACGGCTGGCTTGGCTCCGCCGGGAACAACATCTCCCTCCAACCCAATCACCTCTTCATCCGCCTCGCCTACGATCCCACCCCAGCACCTCCCGGCTTCGACAACTCCGGCAAACCCTCCGGCTGGGGCGACGCCTTCCAGTTGACCTCCAAAATGTCGCGCCAGCTCGCGCTCATTCCCGCCAGCGAAAATCAATCAACGTACATCGAAGTCCGGGAAAAACTCCCCCAGTCCCCCGAGGCCTGGCCCGACCTCTGGCTCTACTGCAACCACGACGACTACCGCGCCAGCCCCCATCGCAGTGAATCGGAGCTCGATATCCTCGAGACCAACGAAAAATTCTACAAGGACGGCATCTTCCGCCCCGATATGTTCGTCTCCACCTCGCACACCTTGAAAGATGGAAAAGGCGCCATCGTCGATCAAAAGTGGATTCGCCCCGGGCCCGAACGCCTCTCTGACGACTTCCACGTCTACGCCTGCGAAATCTTCCGCCAGAACGGTGCTCTTTACTGGAACATCTTCTTCGATGGCAAACTCCAGTTCAGTGCAAAGAAGGACTGGAATTGGACCGCCCCACCCCCGACTCTCATTCTCGGCGGTTGCGCCGTCCTCAAGCCGGGCAAGGAACCCTCCGTCCTCAACGACGGCACCACCATCGACTGGGTCCGCATCTGGCAAAACTAAACGCCTTATTTCCTCCGGCCTCCGAGTCGCAGCAACGCAATGATCACCGGCGTTCCCATCACGTAAATCGTCAGCAACGAAAGACTCTGCTGCATCGCATCGAGTGACCCCGAGTAATTCTCCGGCGAGGCAATCGGCGGCTTGGCCGGATCGACCACTGGCGTAATCACCAGCCCCAGCGCCATCAGCGCATAATAAACCACCGGCTCACTCCAGAAGAGCGTGGACGCCCTCGGCCCCGCAGGCGCAGGCAATGGATTCCAGCTCTCGTAGAGAAGATAAATCAGCATGAACACGAAAACCGTGCTGAACCATCCGACGTAATTGTGCAGCGGAATCCCAAAGTACGCGCCGCCATCCCGCCAGAGCCACTCCCCGCTGATCGTCGACTGGTACGGATCCATCACCACGTCCCACCCCGACATCAGCAACGCCCCGCAAAGCGCCACGCCCACGATTCGCCACCCCTGCGGCGTCCCCAGGTCCCCCAGGATCGCCCGCGCCGTGATCAGGCTCGCATACCCCATGCTGACGTATCCCACCTGGATCATCAACGGCACCCCCAGTAACTTCGGCCCCAGCAAATCGGTATAATGATAGCTCCCAAAAATGAGCCCCGTCGCGACTCCCACCGCCTCCGATGTAAAACTGAGCCCAATCGTGATCCCCATGAAAACCGCGATCCGCTTCCAGCCCCACGCCAGTCCTCCATGCACCACCGTAAAGATCAAGCCTAGGAGAAGCGTCACCACCGCATTCACCCCATCCGGCACCCCAATGATCGGCCCTAAATTCAGCACCAGGTTGCCCATCAGGACAACCACCGTCGCCCCCACGAGCAATCTCACCACACCCAAATCTCCCGAAGGCGTCGAAACGGATGTCATCTCCTCAGCCATGTCCCGCGAGTAAGAACCCGTTCCCCGCAAAAGAAAAGAATTTAAGTCTGTCTCGGAATTCTCCTCACTAACCTACCAACCAAAAACAATCTCCGTCGCCCCTTCCAGCCCCACCGTATAGAAAATCCTTCCCTCGGATGCGACGACCTTCCCCAACTTCTTCGCGATAACTTTCTTCGGCTTCGCACAATGCGCCAGCCCCAGTGTCGCCGTCCCCTTCCCGCCGAGCGTCACCGTCAGCGTCTTCGCCTTCGCGTCCCATACCGATCCCAGGAACTTCACGTCCCGCGGCGCCAGGACCTTCGGCGCCATCGACACCAGGAAGCACTCCAGTACCGGCGCCGTCAGCAGCGCCTTGCCCTTGAGCAGATTCTTCACGTCCTCGCCGATCACCAGCGACTCAATCATCAACCGCGGATCGAGAAAGTAATGGTGGATCGTCCGGCGCGGATCGCTCCCCGGATATCCGCTCGCCTTGCCGTACCGGTACGGATCATCCCGCCAATGCGGATGCTTTTCCGTGAATTTTTTCAACACCCGGGCCACATCGTCCTGTTTCTTCAGGTCGCTCAGCAGCACAAAAATCTCCCGCACCAGGTACGAGTAACTCCCGCACGACCATCCCGAATGGTCCCCCGCGCCCGGCAGTCGGCATTCGAAAAAGCCGCTCGAGACCTCCGCGATGGCCTCGGGGTTCGGACTCGGTGAGTACTTCTGCGCATAAGGCGCCGCCGTCCAGCAATTCGCGATGAACGCCTCCACCTTCGCCGCGAGGTAATCGCCCCACTCCGCGTCCTTCTCGTTCCCGGTCCGACGCGCCATCGCCGCGAACGCCAGCAGCCCCTCGTACGTGTAATTGATCCCGTCGAGCCAGATATGCTCGCCCCGCGCCATCGTCCATGAACTGCTCAGCGACCAGTCCATGTAGGCTTCCGTGTAGTTGTTGATCTCCTCGATCAGTCCCCACTTCTCCTGGATGATCTTGTCGACCCGCGGATCCTCCGTGTAGTACGCGCAGTTCCATAGCCCCGCCATGTTCATGCCGTTGTACCACTCCATGTCGTAGTCGATGATCCCCAGGTAATCGAAAATCGATTTGTCCCGCACCCACTTCGTCCCGGCAAACGGCGTCACAAATTCGATGTACTCCTTCGGCCCGAATTTCGTCAGGCCTGCCGTCAAAAACTTGAGCACCTTCGCCCGCTTCTCCGGCGCGATCGACCACAACGCCCATGCCATGATCCGAAGATTGTGCAGGCTGTCCATGCTGCATTCCGGGTCGTAATGGTCGTCCCCGCTGAACGTCATCCACTTCCCGCTCTCCAGCACCGAGGTCAGCTTCTCCGTCACAATGTCCGCCGTCCTGTCGTTCTTGATCGCCACCGGCGCCAGCGTGTGGTTCCGGAACCGCGACAACGGCAGTTCATACTCGATCTCCGTCCCTTTCACCGCTTCGTAGTAACCCTGGAACGTCGGACAGATCTTCTCCATCACCTTGCCCTTCACCTTCACCGCATAACCAAAGTCCTTCGCATTCGCCAAAATCGGCGGCAGCGGCGCGAGATGCAGCGGCTTGATCCCCCATTCGCTCTTCGACGTCTCATACGTGTACTCGTTCCGGATCGCAACGGTGCCCTTCTTCACATCGACCTTGAACGTCTCCCTGCAACCCACCGGATACGCCATTGCCGCCGCCGCCCAGAAATCGAGCCGCTTCTCCACCGCCGCCGGCACCTTCTTTTTCCACGCCAGCGTCGCCTTTTTGTCGAGCTGCTCCGCGCCAAACGGATGGATCTGCGCCACCGCCGCCGTCTTGCTCTTGAAACGGAACTTCCACATCTCGTGCGACCACACCTCGATCTTCTCCGGCTGCTTGTCGAAGACGAACTGCATCGGGTAATCGAACGGCATCGCCGTGTCCGCAAAGAAAACGAACACCCACGGCTTCGCCAGGTCCCCGTCGCGCTTGCGATCATATCCCTGCGTCCCATGCACATGCTTCAGCCCCGATTTCAGCGGCAAAATGAGACTCTGCGGCCCGAAATTCCGCACTCGATAATTATATTCAAACACCCCGTTCTTGATCCGGTACAGAAATCCCGGGAACAACAGTGACCGAAACACCGTCGAGTGCGCCCCCTCCGGCGTCGAGAACTCGTGCCGCTTCCCCACCCAGTCGGTGTGACTCTTCACCGAAAAATCCTCCGGCAAAACGTGGTACCCGAGATCGATGACCTGCTCGCCCCGTTCCTGTAAAAAGACATCCGCCAGCTTCGTGTTGCACGTCAGGTACCCGTTGTGCGGTGGAACTAGGTCACCGCGGATGGAACCAAACCGGCCAATCGACGTTTTCGACACACCTTCCGACCAAAGGGCTTTTTTCATGAATGTCCGCCCAACCTAAGGGCCCGCACCCGGCCCACAACCCCTTTTCCGCTTAACGGTCAACCTTCTATGCGAACAATATGAACACCAGTATGACAAAAGCCAGCGCCCCAAACACGACCCCGAATAGAAAATGCCCGTGCGTGCCGCTCCGGGCATCCACCAGCACCATATCGTCGTAAGACGCCCCATACCATTTCTCAAAGTCCTGCTCCACCCCGTAGGGAATGGCAAGGCCCGAAACCTTCATCAGCCGCACTCCGGTAATCTGTCCCGCATTGACCTTCTCCGCCGCATTCACCTCGACAATAATCTTGGGCGCCTCCTGAACCTGCGGGTTCGTCAATGGAACGAAATAGCTCACGTCTGGATGATCCTCGCCACTCGAATGATGAAGCCGGTACTCGACCGAATGGCTCATATCAAAGGCGCCTCCCGTGATCGTCACAAAGCGCTTCGCCGGGGGATTTTTGTCAAAGTCCGCAATCGAAACTGTCACCGGTTGTTTCTCCATCCCGCCCGCCAAAACCAGTTGATAAATCGCCGCGGCGCCAAAGCCCAAAAAGAGCACCCACAACCCCACTTGGTTGCTGCTCCGGTACCGGTTGCCGCCGGATGTCGTCTGCACCGGGTTTCGCCCCAAAGGACGGCTGCCCGCGATCCTCTCCGACAGGAACCGCTTCAGTTTGCCATATTCTCCCGCCGGCAACCGGTTCTCAAAAATCACTGCCCTTCCTTTGCTGCTGGTCACCACCAGTTGAATCTGCTTCGACCACCTCCGCGTCTGCGTTAGTTCTGTTATTTTGGTGATCGTCTTGTACGGAATGGTCTTTCGAAAACGGAATGCGCCGCCGGGAACAATCAGCGTCGTCTCGGTCAATTTGATCGCCGGGAAAAGCAGGATGGAATGGATGATTTCCAGCGTCCCAAACACCACCATGACGGCAATCACCCAAAAACATACTTTCCACAGCAGTGTCGCCGCCCCCACCGACAGGGGAATGCCGTTGATGATCCACTCCCGGTGATTCCCCGTCGCCAGCTGCCATGTCGGAACCAGGATTATCAGCAAGAAAAACTGGGCAATGAAAAATCTCCACCCCACTCGATAAGGAATTCGCTTGGGCAGCTGGTACATACCACTTGGCCGCGATGGTTGCATTAACGCCCAAAATCTTCAACGACTTCCCTGTTTTGCAATCACCGAGCCCACCGCATCGTTGCTTGCCCGCACCAGATCTTGCAACCCTATGCTTAAGAGAGCAGGCCAGCGTCTACCGCTTTGTCGCCGTCGACACATGGCCTCTCCTTCCGCGCGAAAGTCCTTTCTCTCTTTACCCTTACTTGGTCTTCTGCAGTTCCTTCGCCAGGGATTCCATCAGCGCGCGGCAGCCTTCCTCGCGTCCTTGGGCTGAATCAAATCCGTCAAAGAACGCCCCCTGTTCCGTATAGATCAACTGCGTGCCCTCACCCGACGGCGTCAGTTCCACCGTCGTGAGCGACGCCGAGAAGGGATTCGGCCCCATTCCCATCCGGTACGCAAAGACGATCCGCCGGTCCGGAACGATGTCCTGGAACTGGGCGTCGAGCCGGATCTCCGGACCGCCCTGAAAACGGAAGCGCGACACTTCGCATCCCCCGATTCGGAAGTCGAAGGTAAATTCAAGCACTTCGCAACCCTCGCCTTCCACCCGCCAGCGCCGCACCATTGCTTGGTTCGCAAAGGCGTGGAAAACCCGCGATGGCGGCTGGGGGTATGTCCGCTCAATGCGAAAAGTACTGTGGGTGGCTGAATGCGTTTTTGTGGTGTTTGTCTGGTTCATTTCTTTCTTTTTTGGGTTGGTTGTTTGGATGGACTCGTTTCTTCAAGTAGTTCGCCTAACCGATCGAGCTGGCGTTCCGCCACCAGCCGCCGTTCCGCAATCCAGTCCGTCAGGGGTGTCAACCCCCTCGGCTCAAGTCGACAGGTACGCACCCGCCCGATCTTTTCACTGCGGATCAGCCCGCTGGCCTCGAGCACCTGTAGGTGCTGCATGACAGCCGCGAAGGTCATGTCGAAGGGCCTGGCCAGGTCGGTGACCGTCGCCGGACTCCGACTCAGTCGCTCCACAATCGCCCGGCGCGTCGGCTCGACCAAGGCTCGCAACGTAATATCGACATCAGGACAGTTAAGCATGGGCTTAAGTATCCATCTCCCCGCCTCAATAGTCAAGTTCTTACTAAAGTATCAGCCGAATCTTTCCCTTCCCCCTGTATCTTGTTGCCCAAGACGAAGCCCTCGCTGGAGGGCCCTTTCCAGCCGGGACCCTATCTGTCTCGGTCACCGCATCTTTGCGAAAAACTAGTCCACTACCTCATGCGGCAGTCCCAGCTTCCGCAACAACACCTGGTCCCGCACCCGGTCCGGCAACCAGCGCCCCAGAAAACCCAGGATGTGCGCATGCTTCCCCGCCAGGTAATGTGCATCCGGTTTCGCCACCGTCAACGCCTTCTCGATCACTTCCGCCACCACATCCGGCGGACTCCCCGCATTTTCATCCTCCAGCATCTTCGCCAGGAAATGCCTCAGCAGCCCGCCATACCGCGCCTGCCCCTCCGCTGGCAACGCCGCAATCGTCTTTTCTCCTTCCGCAGCCAGCTTGTCCGCCGCAGGTGAATGAATCGCCGCCGGCCGGATCGCGATCACCTCGATTCCCTCCGGTAAAAACTCCATTCGCATCGCATCGCTGAACGCCTCCACGCAATGCTTCGTCGCGCACAATGTCCCGCCAAAGGGAATCGTAATCAGCGCGCCGATCGAACTCAGGTTCACGATCCGCCCCCGCGCCTGGCGCAACTCCGGCAAAAAAGCCTGCGTCACCGCCAGCAACCCAAAAACATTGATCGAAAAAATCCGCCTCAAGTCTTCCGGCGTCGTGTACTCCATCGGCAACACCTGCCCGATCCCTGCATTGTTCACCAGCGCATCCAGTCCCGCCCCGTTCAATGCCGTTACGATCTCCGCATGCGCCGCCGCAATCGATTCCTCCTTCGCCACATCCAGTTCCACCGGCACCAGCCCCGGCTCCTTCAACGCAAACCTCTCCACGTTCCGCACCCCCGCAAACACGCGCCACCCCGCCCGCGCCATTCGCAACGCCGTCGCCTCCCCAATCCCGCTCGATGCTCCCGTCACCAGGACCGTTTTCATGCCCCCGATCGAACCATCCTTCGCCCTTAATAACAAGCCAGCGCAGCTCCCCTCACTTCCCCGCCGCCACTGGAAAAATCTCCGTCCGCAAAAAATGCGCCTGCGACACCGCATCCGGATATTTCGTATTCGGAATGATCCGCCACGTCTCCTCGCACCGCATCGTCTCCCCCGGTTTCAAGGTCCTCAGTTCCCCATGATGTTCCATCTCGCATAACGGTACCGGCGGCGTCGCGCAATAGACCTCCACCGGCGAATGCTCCGGAGCCATGTGCGCCTCGCTCACCATCGGGAATTCAATGATCAAGAACGCCTCCGCTGTTGCCGCCGCCATCCACCCCTCCGCCGGCAGGCCATGCATCTTGCCGGAAACATCCTGCTCGTTCATCGCCCCCGGAGCCGGTTCCAGCACCGTCAGCCCCTCGATCTTCTCCACCGTGACCATCCGGGAAAAACGCCAGTTCGCGAATTCCACCTTCAACGGCAGGAATCGGTTTGCGTCCAGCGGCACCCTCCGCAACAGCCATAGGTCCCGCGACACCTCGCGGTCCCCCCGGTTCGTCGCCGTCACCTCAAACTTCAGTTTCCCGTCCGCCAGCAATTCCACCGTCTTCGTTAGTTCCAGCCCGGTCAATTTCGAGACCGGCCCCTTCATTACCACGCGCGTTGCCGATTGCTCTCTCACCTCAAAAGGATCCGTGTCCCACGCCGGATCGGGCGGCCAGTTTCCCGGCGAAACATTCTTCATCTCCGCCGGAATCGGGTACGGCTCCCGTGACGTCCACCAGTCCACCTGCGGCCCCGGCCAGACACTCTCCCCAAAGCATTGCTTCCACCCTTCGCCAAATGGCACCTTCCACGGTTCGCCGTCCCACCGCTCCGGTCGTCCATCGAGCACATTCTTTCCCGCCTCCAGCCGGAACTCCACTATCCGCCCGCCCACCAGCGGCATGATCCCCACCACCCGCCCACCATTGCGCAAAAGCAGCAGATGCTCCTCTCCCGGTTCTGCCCCGCATGGTTGTCCCGCTGCCGACCACAAAATCAGCATCGCCACCAGGTTCAGTAAGCCCTTCATCGCCTGAAAAGCTACGGACTCACGCCCAAAGCGCCAGAGCAGAATGCCCCGCTCCCTTATAGGCATGGCACCATCGACAATTTCAATTTTATTGGTCATCCTTTTTCCGATGACCGATCCGGAGCCCTCCACTTCCAAGCTCTCCATCGCCGCCATCACCTGCGCTTTTGTCGGAATACTTTTTGGCCCCGCGATGTTCATCGCCATCGTTCTGGGCCATCTTGCCCGCAATGAGACTAGGAATGCCCCCCATCTCAAAGGACGAGGCCTCGCCACCACCACCCTCATCGTCGGCTACGCCTGGCTCGCCATCGTCGTCACCTGCGTCATCATCGCTGTCTCCGCTTCTGTGGCCGGAAAGCCCTGATGCGAAGTTCCTCGCCTCAGGATCGCCCTTTTCCGCACCGCTCCGGCGATGACGGGCTTTGCAACACTGTCGCGTATGACGATACCGGATTCAGGACAGTCGGGTCGAAGCGATCTCATCCTCACCTCTGGAACAAGTACCTTCCTCCCTATGGCATACCTTTTGCAAAGAATAATCCATGACGTTACTCCGTGGACAATGCTCGAAAGATCCTGCCGATTTTCTCCTGCCCCTCGGATAAATGATGATTTTACCTAAAAATACGTAATAAGTCTTGCCTTCCCCATCCTTCTCCCTATGTTGCCCTTATGATGCACTTCTGGATCATTGAGGCCGATTCGGCCATGGAACTCGAGAAGGGAATTAACCGCGAACTCAACGACGGTGGACGCCTCGAAGGCCGCACCTTCATCTCCCCCGCCCGCAAGTACTATCAGGCCATCAGCCGTCCCGTCAGCGCCCAGCAAGCTCTCGAGCCCCTCTCCCCCGCCGGTCTCGCCAGCTTCTGCATCAACTAGCCTTCCCTCGTTCCCAAACACCTTGGGAGCTTTCTTGCACGCGCTTCGCATAGCGCCCCACCGCAAGATTTCCGCGACGCCGTAAATCTGGAGCGGCGATCCATGACCGCCGTCCCCAGATCTTCTCGCCACGACGCGCCTGCTACTTGTCGTTCACCAGCACGATCCGGTACCGCGCCTTGCCGGAACGCAGCCGCTCCAACGCATCGTTCACCTTCGACATCGGGAACGTCTCCGTGATCGGCGCAATCGAATGCCGTGCGCTGAATTCCAGCATCTCGTCAATCACCACCGGACTGCCCGTCGGCGAACCTCCCACCGACTTTTGTCCAAAGATCAGGCTGATGGCCGGAACCTCCAGCGGCTTGAGCACCGCCCCCACATTATGGAGATGTCCCTTCGGCCTCAGCGTGTCGAGCAGCCCCGCCACATCGAGAGGCACATTGATCGTGGAGATGATCATATCCAGTCTTCCCGCCAGCTTCTTCAGTGCATCGGCTTTCTTTGTATTGTGGACGAAATGCGCACCCAGCGTCTTCGCCTCCGCTTCCTTGCTGTCGCTCGTGGTGAACGCATGCACCTCACAGCCCCACTTGTTCGCGAACTGCAAAGCCATGTGCCCCAGCCCACCGATCCCGATCACGCCCACCCGCGCGGTCGACGGAATGTCGTTGATCACCAGCGGCGCAAAGACCGTCACTCCGCCGCAAAGCAAGGGCCCGCTCTTCGCCATGTCGAGCCCCTCCGGCAACGGCCTTACCCAAGTCCACTGCGCGCGAACGTAATCCGCAAAACCACCATGCCTCCCCAGGATCGTTCCCTGCACCGTCGGGCACAGGTGATGGTCACCGGATAAACATTCGTGGCACGAAAGGCAGCTATACGACGACCATCCCAGTCCCACCTTCTGTCCAATTTTGAGCCCCTTTGCTTCTTCGCCCAACGCCGACACCGTCCCCGTCACCTCGTGCCCGGGAACGAACGGATACTTCGCCATCCCCCAGTCATTGTCCAACATCGAAAGGTCCGAGTGACAGAGCCCGCAGTGGGTGACTTTGATTTCCACTTCCTCCGCCCCCAATTCACCGGGATCGAAGCTAAAGGGTTCCAGGGGCGCTTTGGCAGATTTGGCGGCGTAGGCATTATAGGTAGGCATGATTGTCTCCGGGTTTGATGGTTTGAATGGAAAGTTATTGTTTCGCCATTACGGGAATCGTTCCTTCAACAACGCATCCGCTTCCTCAATCAGCGACGCAAAAAGTTCACCAGCCTTGTGATGGCGGCAAAGCGGCGCAGCTTGCCCGGCCCACAGCGCCACAAGATCATCCCGGCCTTGCGCCAGGGCCGCCGCTCGCAGCGGCGCCACGATCCAACTCTGCGCCGGATACTTTGCCAACAGCGGCTCGTGCGCTTTCATCTCCGCCGCAAAACGATGATAAATGCCGCGCGCCAACCGTCCCGTGTAAGCCCGCGACAGTCCCGTGTTCCTCGCCGCGTCATCAAAAAGCAATTTCCGATGCAAATCACTCGCGCCCGATTCGTCGCACGCCAGGAATGCCGTCCCGATCTGCACCGCATCCGCCCCCAGCGTCAATGCCGCCACGATCCCCCGCCCGTCCGCAATCCCTCCCGCCGCAATGACCGGAATCTTCACCTGGTCCGCCACCTGCGGCACCAACGCGAACGTCCCCAGCAGCGACTCCTCCGCCGTCTTCAAAAACGAGGGCCGATGTCCTCCCGCCTCGAAGCCCGACGCCGCGACACAATCCACGCCTGCCTGCTCGCACGCGATTGCTTCATCAACCGTCGAAGCCGCCCCCACCGTCACGATCCCCTTCTCCCGGCACGTCCGCAAAATTTCCGGCGAAGGAATGCCAAACACAAAACTGAAGGCCGCTGGCCGCGCCTCGATCAGCGCCGCCACCTGGTCGTCAAAATTCTGCGCCTTTCCCTTCGGCATGGGCGGCAACTCCACCTTCAGTTCCTTGTAAAAGGGCTCCAGCAATTTCGCCACCCGCTCATACGTTTCCGCCGTGAGCGTTTCTCCTCCCGCATCATAAGTCGATACCCACAGGTTCATCCCAAATGGCTTGTCCGTCAGTTTCCGGATCGCCGCCGCCGTTTGGGTGATGTCTTCCGGACTTTGATCGTTACAGCCAAAAGACCCCAGCCCCCCGGCATTCGCAACCGTTGCCGTCAGCAACGCGCTCGACGCCCCGCGCCCAAACGGCCCCTGGATAATCGGATATCGAATCCCGAGCCGCCGGGTAATTTCCGTCTCAGTCCAGTTGCTCATAATTCCCCATCGTCGCGGCGTTAGGGACGTCCGGCATGCACCCCTCCATCGACCCGGATATTTTCGCCCGTCACGAACGTCGCCTTCTGCAGATAGAGCACCGCATCGACGATGTCCGCTATCTCCCCCATCCGCGCCAAGGGATGAAATTTTCCCAGCGCCTCATGATCCTCGTTCGCGTGCATCGGCGTGTTGATCACCCCCGGCGAGATGGTGTTGAACCGGATATTGCTCGCCGCGTATTCCAGCGCCAGCGCCTTGCTCACCGCCGGCATCGGCGATTTCGACAGCACCGCCAGCAACGCCAGCGCGCTCCCGCTCGGCTGGTCTGCCAGGACTGCCGAGATATTCACCACATGCCCCGACTTCTGCTTCTTCATCTGCGGTACCACCTGCTGCGTCATGTAGAAAAAACTGGCCACGTTCGTGTTCATCACCAGGTTGTAGTCGTCCTCGCTGTAATCGGTAAATGCCTTCGCGATGAAAATCCCCGCATTGTTCACCAGCAGGTCAATCCTCCCAAACTGCCTCACCGCCTCCTCTGCGACTTTCACTGCCGTCTCCTTCCTGCCCGCATCTCCATCGACCAGCACCAGGTCCGGCGAAGCCTTCAACTCCTTCGTTTTCGTGATCGAACGCGATGTCCCCACCACGCGATATCCCTGCCCCAGCAACGCCTGCGCAAGCCCCAACCCAATCCCGCTCGACGCCCCCGTCACGATGGCCACAGGCTTTTCGTTTTTATTCATGCCTTTCCTCTCGGATGTTGAATAGGAGGTGACTCGATTGACCCGTCAAGACTTGGCCGGATGTAAGTCAAAATTCAGGATATTTCGACTTAGGCGTGCGTCGTCAAACAACCCCCAAAACATATCGCACTGAATTCCGGCGTCCACTCCGTGATGACAAAAAGAGCTGAACAGGGATAAAAATCACAGCCCTTTTTAGGCAGCGACCTGCTCCTTTCTCTCAACGCAGAATGCCATGCCCTTTTCGCCAATCGTGCGCTTCGCTAACCACGCACCTGCCTCGCGATTTTCACAAGTCCCGTCCGTTATAAACCCTTAGGACTTATGCCGTCAGTTGGCATCACCTCTGCAGCAGTAGAAGCATGCCTAAAGTAACCTCCCTCGAAGAAGTGTTCGTCGATCAACTCAAAGATCTCTACAGCGCCGAGTCCCAACTCATCAAGGCCCTCCCCAAAATGGCCAAGGCCGCCGCCGACCCCGATTTGAAAAAAGGCTTCCTTGCCCACTTGGAACAGACCAAAGAACACGCCGCAAGGATCAAGAAAATCTGCGCCGACCTCGACGAAAAACCCACCGGCAAGAAATGTCAGGCCACCGCGGGACTCGTCGCTGAAGGCGGCGAAGCCATCAAGGAAAACGCGCTGCCTGAAATGAAAGACGTCATGCTCATCGCCGCCGGCCAGCGCGTCGAGCACTACGAAATCGCCGCCTACACCAGCGCCTGTTCGCTCGCCAAGGCCCTCGACAACACCTCCGCGCTCAAGGCCCTCTCCCTCACCTTGAGCGAGGAAGTCGCCACCGACGCCAAATTGTCCAAGGCCTCCGGCCCCGCCATCACCAAAGCCAATTCCACCAGCAAATAAACCTCAACCCAAAACCACCATGAAAACCCAACCCAAAAAATCCCTCAGCGGCCGCGCTCCCCTCCTCCTCCTTTGGCTCCTCGGAGTCCCCCTCCCGATCCTCGCCATCATCTACCTGTTCCAACACTAATTCATCCGCCCGGTTCAATCCTAACCTCAGTACAGCCATGAAACTCGCCGGAATCATCCTCATCGTCATCGGAGTCCTCTCCTTCGCCTACCAGGGAATCAGTTACACCATGACCAAAAAAGACGCCCAGATCGGCCCCATCGTCGTCCAGCACGACGAGACCCACACCCTCCCCCTGCCACCAATAGTCGGCGGCCTCTGCCTCGTCGGCGGAATCATCGCCCTCGGCCTCGGCAACCGCAACCCTCTCTAATTACCCTTGTAGCGGCGGTCCATGACCGCCGTCCCTCCTTCCTGTCATCCTTGTATGTCGCCAATGAGGTAGGTTAGGCGTGTTGGCCGCAAAGATGCGGTCAACAACCAAAGGGGTCTCTGGTGGCCTGCAGGCCACCAGAGACCAGCAGCGGTGAGGTTGTT
>Ga0105240_10007945_pt1 | contig 15307 bp, 17 predicted proteins | sample KBSC54metaG_FD_80426 | JGI IMG/M metagenome (GOLD analysis project Ga0105240, IMG submission 80426) | Corn rhizosphere microbial communities from Kellogg Biological Station, Michigan, USA - KBS C5-4 metaG | ecosystem: Host-associated > Plants > Roots > Rhizosphere > Soil | place: Michigan, USA... | reverse complement strand
TGCATAAGCGGATCTGAAGAGTCTCGTCTGGGAATGATCAAAGCCGTAAGCGAACGGGTATTGTTGTGGGCAAAGGTACGGTTTTTTATTGAGGTTAGGTGGTTTAGTTGATTGGGTTGACTGAGTTGGGTTGAGTTGAGTGTGTTATTTTGTCAGGATATGTGTTTGCAATTCTTTCCTATAAGACATGAAGTATGCGTTTCTGCAAGCGAAAGTAACCGATAACTGGTCACCGGGAACTGCAAACTGAATCAGGGCGTTTCCCGCTGATAGAAGCGGGCCGGGCTGTTCACTCATACTGCACGGGCTTTAATCACAAGGCCGGTATCCGTTGCCATCCCTAACGCAACTGGTAGCCTAATGAACCTATTCTTTTAGTTTTCGTATTAGCGCATTAAATGCTTACTTTCATCATAAGAAACAACCTAAATGAAGAATTCCCTTTTGTTCTCCGCCCTTATCATCATTGTTTTCGCATCGTGCATCAGCAAAGCTAAAGTTGACCCTGTTAAACCGCCGTTTGCTGATACCATTTCAGCCACTATTGACGGTGTGCCCGAAAGTTTTAATTCTCTTGATACCATACGCTATAATGGTCCAAACTCATTATATTTTTCAGGAACAAATGCTGACAATGCAAACAAAATGATCCTTATACTCGGTAGCAACGGCAACAGTATTGATACTGGAGCTTATACCAGCGTTTACGGAGGGCCAAAAGGCTCAGAAATATTGTACGGAGTTGGACCGGGCAATACCGCCGACAATTATTATTATACCTATGACATTAGCGGCGGCGCTTCTTTTGACGGAGTAGTAAAAGTCACTGCTATCAGTAGTTCAAATATCAAAGGCACTTTCAGTGGCACGGTGGTTCAGGAGTCTTCTGTTCTGACAGCCAGCCCGGTAATCAAAACGATTACTAACGGGAAGTTTAATTTGGCCATAAAGCAGTCATCGCAATAAGCGTCTTCAGCCAATAATATTTTTTGTCATTGCGATGAACGGCCTGAGCGGTGAAGAAGCAATCGCGAACTATGCATATTCGCCCTGTATAGCATGCGATTGCTTCGTATCCTCGCAATGACATGTTCATGATCCCACAAAAAAGCCCCGGTCTCCCGAGGCTTCATATAATTTATAAAAGCTTTCTGCTTTCGCCTTTAAGCTTTCACTTTATCTCTTCGCGTATTTAAAATTCTTACCGATAAACTTAGCGCTTGGGCCCAGTTCTTCTTCAATACGCAGCAACTGGTTGTATTTTGCGATCCTGTCTGAACGTGATGCAGAACCGGTTTTGATCTGTCCGCAGTTTAGGGCTACAGCTAAGTCAGCAATGGTTGAATCTTCGGTTTCGCCTGAGCGGTGGCTCATTACAGAGGTGTAACCATTAGTTTGTGCCAATGAAACTGCGTTGATGGTTTCAGTTAACGAACCGATCTGGTTCACTTTTACAAGGATAGAGTTGCCGATATGTTCGTCGATACCTCTTTGAAGGCGTTTTACGTTGGTTACAAACAAATCATCACCCACTAATTGGATCTTATCGCCAATTTTATCGGTTAATAATTTCCAGCCATCCCAATCGTCTTCAGCCATACCGTCCTCGATAGAAATGATTGGGTATTTAGCTGCTAATTCAGCCAGGTAATCAGCTTGTTGTGCGCTGGTGCGAACGGCACCTTTATCACCTTCAAACTTGGTATAATCGTATTTGCCGTTTACGTAAAACTCAGAAGCAGCACAGTCAAGCGCCAGGCATATTTGTTCGCCTGCTTTGTATCCGGCTTTTTCGATAGCTTTCAGGATTGTTTCAGCTGCATCTTCTGTGCCGTCGAAAGTTGGTGCAAAACCGCCTTCGTCACCCACAGCGGTAGATAAGCCGCGGTCGTGCAGAATCTTTTTCAGGTTGTGGAACACTTCAGACCCCCAGCGCAATGCTTCAGAGAATGAAGGAGCGCCAACCGGCATAATCATAAATTCCTGGAACGCGATAGGCGCGTCAGAGTGTGAACCGCCGTTGATGATGTTCATCATCGGGATGGGAAGCGTATTAGCATTCACACCACCAATGTAACGATACAGCGGCTGACGGCTTTCCTGCGCAGCAGCTTTAGCAACAGCTAATGAAACGCCAAGGATAGCATTAGCGCCTAATTTACCTTTGTTTTCAGTGCCATCAAGCTCGATCATCAAGGCGTCGATCGCGTTTTGTTCAAAAACGTCAACACCTTGCAGTTCTTTGGCAATAATATCGTTTACGTTGGCAACGGCTTGTAAAACGCCTTTGCCCATATATTTTGATTTGTCGTTATCACGAAGTTCAACAGCTTCATGCGCACCGGTTGAAGCGCCAGAAGGGACAGCAGCACGGCCCAGAGCGCCATTTTCTGTTAAAACATCTACTTCGATAGTCGGGTTACCACGCGAGTCGAGTATCTGGCGGGCGTGAACGTCAATAATTAAGCTCATCTTAAATTGATTTTATTAGGAATTGAAATTTAGTTAGTGTCAAATGTACACTAAATGTAGTTTACTTTCCAAATATACAAATGATATTAAGTTTAGCTCAAATAAAATTGCAGGATTATGCTGAATTAACGATTTGATAACATCGTATCAGCTTGAACACTTTCGACTTAAGACTTAAGACCAATATTTTATAACATTCCGACTTCGGCCTTCCGACCTCAAAAGCTACTCCCACTTAAAGGTCTTCACTGCAACAACATATACACCAACGAACCATATACCCAGGATCAGCAGTTGATGAGATACTTCAGTCAATGATGCACCTTCAAAAGCCACTTTACGCATAGCTTCATTCAGGTGGGTTAGTGGCAATACCCTGCTGATATGTTGCAGCCAGCTAGGGAAGGCGGCAGTAGAAAAGAATGTACCTGATAACAAGAATTGCGGCAAGGTGATAATGTTAGAAAATGGCGGTACCGAGCTTTCATTCTTAGCAACGCCGGATATAGTAAAGCCAAAACCCATGAAAATAATCAAACCGATGGCAGATAAGATCAACATATTGATGACAGTGGTAAAGCCATGTATCAGCGTAAAATTGAAGGCGTAATGGCCAATTGCTATAATAAACAACGCACCTGCCAACGCAAATACGATACGCGCCAATGCTTCGCCCAGAACAATGCTGTAACGCTTTACAGGAGTAGCGAAGAAGCGTTTGATAACCAGGGTTAAACGCAGGCTCAGGAACACGAATGCCGTACCGAAAACCCCGCTGCTGAGTAATGAGAAACCCAGCATACCCGGAAGGATGAAGTCGATATAACGGTACTCGCGGCCTTGGATAGTGGTCTCATTTACCTCGGCCAACTGGGGGCCATTACTATTCATCACCTTGCTTACCTGGTACAGAATATTGTTTAATGCTGACTTCAGTATAGCACCTTTAGATGATGCTTTGGTGTATTGTACATTAATTGTAAAAGGAGGCTTTATTGCCGATGCGGTTGGCTGCAAAGGCGACGTGATCCAGCTGGGGCTGTTATTCTTCCTGATATCCAATATGGCATCGATCGACCCCTTCGATAAGTTTTTATTCATCTCATCGGTCGACTGATCTTTAATCAGGTTCATCAGTTGATTATTTCTAAGGATTTTGTAAACCGGGTTAGTAGTATCACAGGTTTTGGCGATACCCACATCTACTGTAACACCGCTGCCACCAATATTGGCGAACACCACAATAAATATCAAGGGGAACACCAAACTGAACACTACAGCCGATGGGCTGCGTAATATAGACCGTAAGCTGGCCTTGGCTATCGCAAGCGTTGCACGTGTATTGCTGTATTTTGGTTTAGTAGTCATTGGTTATTTTTAAAGTCCGAAAGTCGGTAAGACCGAAAGTCCGGAAGATTATTTATTGTGAAAGATTATACTCAGTACTTAAGACTTAGAACTCAAGACTTATTCCTCCCGCCATTCCTTGCCGGTCATGTTGATGAATACGTCTTCAAGGTTGGCTAGTTTTACCTGTTTTGGTCGTTCAAAGCCGCTGGCTACCAGTTTGTCTATGAAATTATCGGGTGTATCAATGCCGATAACATGGCCGCCGTCAATGAAGGCTACCCTGTCGCACAATACTTCAGCCTCGTCCATGTAGTGTGTGGTAATTACCACTGTTGTTCCATTATTACGTATCTCGCGGATCAGGTCCCATAAGTTACGGCGTGCCTGCGGGTCGAGACCGGTGGTAGGCTCATCCAGGAAAATAATGCGCGGATCGTTAATTAACGTAGTAGCAATAGAAAAACGCTGCTTTTGTCCTCCGGACAAATCTTTATATTTTGCTTTGGCTTTTTCGGTTAAGGCTACTTTTTCGAGCATCTCCATTGGTGTTTTGTTGATGCCGTATAATCCCGAGAAAAGCACTATTAGTTCCGATAAATTCAGGTTGGGGTAATAACCGGCCGCCTGCAATTGCACACCGATACGCTTTTTGATATCATCTGCATCTTTGTCGATCGAGAAGCCATCGACTGATATTTCTCCTGAAGTTTTGTCGCGAAGGGTTTCAATGATCTCGAGCGTGGTGGTTTTTCCTGCTCCGTTAGGGCCAAGCAGCCCGAATATTTCGCCCTCATAAACCTCAAAGCTGATATCGTTTACAGCAGTGAAATCGCCGTATTTTTTCACCAGGTTTTTTACAGTGATAATAGGTTTGTTTACCATCCTGTAAAAATGATACAGAAAAATGGAATATCAATAATATTTTCGGTGAATAGCGTAATTTTTACGGTTAAGAGGTTTTACGTAATATGTTAGACGTTTTATGTAAGATGATTTTTTGAAGTGACGCAGGAGAGAATTTGAAAAGTTAAGAGGAGGAGAAATCTGTTCCGATTAGGATGATAACCGGATTGATAACTAATGCTGCCTGATCAGCTTAGGAGATTAGCGAATGAGCGCGTGAATGTTTCTAGTCGCTCGAATAAAAAGTTTGAAAATTGTGTTAATATCTTCATTGTATTTCTACTATGCAAAATAACAGAACGCGTATTAAGTGTTCTGTTATTTTGTGTTAAGTTATTGTTGCTTTATGTTAAATGAGAGAGCCAGGATTCAAGAACCAAGAGTCAAGAAGAATAATAAATAGACTGTTTTGTCTTGCTTCTTGTCTCTTGCTTCTTGACTCTACAAAATATTACTTAACCAAATGACCTAAAGTGTGGATCACGGCACTAAGGTGATGCAGGGTTTCAGTTGCCAAATGAATAAGCTGGATAAGCAGAATAGTTTTCATGATATTGTTTTGTTTTGCGATACAAATATGGCCTCGCCCACAAAAAAGCGTGAGTGGTATTAGGCGAACAGCGGAAAATCGTCGGTGAATTGAGGAAGCGAATTGGATGAGTTGGCGGAATTTACCGGGGAGTACATAAATGACTAAAAACGGATGTCATTTCGAAGCTGCAAGGGTTGGGGCGTGTGATGGCCGCAGGTGAGAAATCTTATACGACTATGCACGACGGACTATTGTATGGCGCAGAAGATTTCTCCTCACCCCACAACATATCCCACCTCGGTTCGTTCGAAATGACAAGATTTTTTAATGTTTGAGGACCTATTTCTCAATAATCCATATACAAACCAGCATTAAATCTCTTCGCCAAAAGTCCGGTCGCTTTTTCGGTATCTATATCCACAATCAATACGCCGACTTCTGAGTAAGGCTGATGAGCAACACAATTTCCATCAGGATCGATCACACAAGTAGCCGATTCGGGATATTTCATGGTATAGTTGCAGGCGGCGTAATAAATGGTGTTCTCCATTGCCCGCATCATGATGGCCTTTTCGTAGTATGGGTTGTTCTTATTGCCCCATTCGTATAGCTTATCGCCATGCGTATCGTTACCGGTGCAGTGTGGGTGAAATACAACCTTAGCGTCTCTTCGCGCTGACCATCTTACTGATTCCGGGTAGCGGAAGCCTTCGTGGCAAATCGTAATGCCAAATTTAACGCCATTGACTTCGAATACGCTTTTCTCGTTGCCGGGAATAAACAGTTCATCTTCCGTGGGTGGCGATAACTGGTTTTTGGTTTGACGGCCAAGCACTTCTCCAGCAGCTGATATCACCCAAGCCACATTTAATATGCCATCGGGGTGGTCCCAATCCATAGGAATGATAACTGCAATGCCATTCTCCTTTGCTATATCGCAAACGCTTTTCAGTGCTGCTTCCAATTTGGCAGGCGAATGAGTTTCTACTTCAAAACCAACGCCTCGTAAGCCAGGAATGTAAGATTCAGGAAAACAAACGATCTCTGCTTTTTTCTCCGCCGCCTCTTTGATCATTTTATCGACCCAGTGCAGGCCGTCGTCTATTGATTTTGGAAATGGTGGTGAGGCTAAGGCTATTTTCATAAATTATTATTCGAATTAATCAGGGATGGCCAAATCTATAAAAATTAGTAATCTACCCTATACCAATTTTTGTCAAGTTTTTTTACAGTATGGTAATTTGGGTTCCTGCTTTCCAAATTCTGAATCTCATCCGGGTTATTTGTGTAAAGGAATGCTGAATAATGATCAATAAAACCCTGGTCAATGTAAAACTCAATCGAAACAATGCCTTTTGCATTATCTTTTATATTGATCTCACCTCCTTGAGACAGTGCGAAAACAGAGTTGGCAGATATATGCTCAGATTTTATTTCTCCTCTTTTAACCCGATCAACAATTTCATTTCGGGCACTTTTTCTTAAATTAAAATCCAAGAATTCCATTAAATCACCTCTTATGGTAAATAAGCCAAGTAAAATTGTAAAGCACAGACCAGCGACGTGATATGTTTTGGTGGTTGATCTATGTATGATAAGGTCAAACAAAAGAAAGCACGATAAGATTAGCCCTACTAAGCCGAATCCTATCGTCAATATTAATTTGAAAAAGCCCTCGACACCAAAATACAATATTGGGCCTTGCGAAAGCGCAATAACAATAAGAATAAAGAGCGTTCCGTCTTTTGCTTCTTTTTTCATTTAAGGTTTAGTTTGATAATTAAAAAGGCGGTTAGATATTCTAACCGCCTTCAAAATAAATATAATTCCCTTATTTATTATTGCATCAATTTAATAAAATCATCAAACAAATATCTTGAGTCGTGCGGGCCCGGTGATGATTCAGGGTGATATTGTACCGAGAATGCTTTTTTGCCCTTTACGCGGATACCTTCAATCGACTGGTCGTTCAGGTTCACGTGAGTGATCTCTACTTTCTCAGACGCACGAACCGCTTCAGGTACCACTCCAAAACCATGGTTTTGTGAAGTGACCTCGCAATGATTGATAATGATATTTTTTACCGGGTGGTTTAAACCGCGGTGACCATTGAACATTTTTTGTGTCGGGATGTCATTGGCCAATGCCAGCAACTGGTGACCAAGGCAGATACCGAACATCGGTTTATCAGATTTTAATATATCCTTCACGGTTTCAACCGCGTAAGGCATAGCAGATGGGTCACCTGGGCCGTTAGAAACGAAGTACCCATTAGGAGCAAAATCTTTTTCCATTTCCTCGAAAGTGGTCTTCGCCGGGTATACTTTGGCGTATACATCGCGGTCGTCAAAGTTGCGCAGGATGTTTTTCTTAACACCTAAATCCAAAACTGCTACACGATATTTGGCACTCTCGTCACCATAAGTGTAAGTCTCAGTAGTGGTAACTTGCGATGAAAGCTCCAGCCCATCCATTGACGGTACTTCAGCCAGTTTTGCTTTCAGTTCTTCAATATCCAATATTTCAGAAGAGATGATCGCATTCATCGCACCTTTATCGCGGATATGACGCACCAGTTGGCGGGTGTCGATATCAGAGATCGATACAATATTTTGTTCCTGGAAATAATCCTGGATAGATTCATCTGCTTGTTTGCGGGTATAATAAATGTTATAGTTTTTGCAAACTAACCCGGCTATCTGTATACGTTCTGATTCAACTTCAGCTTTAGCGATGCCATAATTGCCGATATGAGCGTTCGTAGTTACCATGATCTGTCCGAAATAAGAAGGATCGGTAAAAATCTCCTGGTAGCCGGTCATCCCGGTATTAAAACATATTTCGCCGGTAGTGGTGCCTATTTTTCCGGCAGCTTTGCCATAAAATACAGTTCCGTCAGCCAGTAATAATACTGCGGGTAACTTGGTGAAGTTGGTGATCATAATAATAAAAAAATGAATGGTTAAAGAGCCGGTCAGACTGAGGTTCAGCTCCGTGAAAGCAGTTGTAAGAAGTGCAATGGGCAACTACCAGATTCACGGCGCAAAGATAATAATATGTCACGAATTTCACGAACGTAGGAAGCGAATTTTACGAATTTTATCGAACTCATATTTAGTACATTATTAATTTTGCATAGTTAGTAGGGTTTCGAATTGATTATCACCATCAAAATTAATTCGTGTAATTCGAATAAATTAGTGTACTTCGTGCTATTCAAATTACTACCATGTCTGTAAATAAAGAGATCAAAAGGGTTACCACCAACACCTTACAGGAAATGAAACAACGTGGCGAGCGCATATCCATGCTTACCGCTTATGATTATTCCATGGCGACCATTGTGGATACCGCCGGAACAGACATTATCCTGGTGGGTGATTCAGCCTCGAATGTGATGGCAGGCCACGAAACTACCTTGCCTATTACGCTGGACCAGATGATCTATCATGCTTCATCAGTTGTTCGCGCAGCAAAAAGGGCATTGGTTATTGTTGATCTTCCTTTTGGCTCGTACCAGGGCAACTCTAAAGAGGCGCTTAACTCTGCTATCCGTATTATGAAGGAGGCGGGTGCGCATGGTGTGAAGATTGAAGGTGGCGTTGAGATCTCAGAATCAGTGACACGTATCCTGACAGCAGGTATCCCGGTGATGGGCCACTTGGGTTTAACACCGCAATCGATCTATAAATTCGGAACCTATACTGTAAGGGCAAGGGAAGAGGCAGAAGCGCAAAAATTACGCGAGGATGCTATAAAATTGCAGGAACTGGGTTGTTTTGGTATCGTGCTTGAAAAAATACCTGCACAGTTGGCAAAAGAAGTTGCCGAAAGTGTAAGTATTCCTATTATAGGTATCGGTGCTGGAAAATACTGCGACGGGCAGGTTTTAGTGATCCATGATATGCTGGGACTGAACAAAGGATTTAAGCCAAGATTTTTGAGGCAATATGCCGATCTTTATACTGTGATGAACGATGCGATAAAGCATTATATTGAAGATGTGAAATCGGAAGATTTTCCGAATGAGAAAGAGCAATATTGATGTGCAGATTTGCGGATATGCAGATGTGCAAATGTGTGGATATGAAGATGCGAGGATGATAAATCAAAACTTGGAATTAATTGTTCTGGATATGAACCTTTAATTATCAGCCACCTAGAACCAATGGGCAAAGTATACATTAAATATGTAAACCAGGAGATCACGGACAAGGATATTATTTATGAAGATAACCACCTGATCGCTGTGAATAAACGTGCAGGGGATATTGTGCAGGTAGATGATACCGGGGATGAGTCGCTCGACGAAAAAGTTAAAAAATACATCGCCAAAAAATATAACAAACCCAATGGCGCTTTCCTGGGTGTAGTGCATCGTCTTGATCGCCCGGTAAGCGGTCTGATTATGTTCGCCAAAACGAGCAAAGGACTCGACCGGATGAACAACCTGTTCAAGCGTCGTGAAATACAAAAAACTTATTATGCTGTGGTACGCAAACGACCAGAACCAACTGAAGGCAAATTGGTGCATTGGTTGCTAAAAAATCCGCAGAAGAATGTGACTAAGGCTTACGATCAAGAAGTGCCAGGGAGTCAACGCTCGGAGTTGAGTTATAAATTGGTGGGGGAGCTGGACGGATATTATTTAATTGAAGTGAACCCTATAACAGGTCGCCCGCACCAGATCAGGGTGCAATTATCAACCTTAGGTTGCCCGATAGTGGGTGACAATAAATACGGTTATCCCCGCGGAAGTTTAAAAAATAGTATCAGTCTGCATGCACGGCGACTGAAGTTCATTCACCCCATCAAGCTAGAGCCTGTTGAAATAGTTGCCGAATTACCTAAAGATGGTTTTTGGGAGAAGTTTGCGGGGATGATTGAATAGAAGTAAGACTTTATCACTATATTAATATATGAGTTTACAATATATTTCAGATAGCATAGGAAAAACAGCCGGCGTATTTATTCCTATTAATGAATGGAACGAGCTAAAAAGCAAGTTCAAAGGAATAGAAACGGAAGAATTAGATATTCCGAAGTGGCACGTCGATATATTGAATGAGCGATTAATAGATTACAAAAAGAACCCCGGACAGGCCCTTGATTTTGATGACGCAATGGACGACATTGAAAAAGGTCTGTAATGTACAAAGTGTTTTAAATAGCTATTATGCGCCGTAGGTGCAACCGCTTTGTAGAAAAATAATAAGCAAAATTTGGCATGCCGTAGGTATGCAACCGGCCATCATACAAGCACCCGCTTCAACAACGCTTCCGCTATCTCATCAAAATGCTCGCAAATAGCAGAAACATGCCCGTCATGCGGGTACGTTATTAATTTAGCATTAGGTATCCGTGGCACCATCCATTCTACCACCTGTACAGGGACGGTATTATCCTCTTTTCCATGAAAAAAAGTGATCGGAAACCTGATCATACCTAATTCAAATCCTAATGGACGAATCGGCAGTCTCACATCCATCGCCACACCATTCATATCGCGGAATGTTTCTTCTACACCTTGTTTGGATAAAGCCAACCTATTGTTCTGCTTAAAGGTATCGAAATCAGCTTTGGGCATATTTTTTTCAAACCGGGTCAAAATATCCTGGTCCGACATTTCCCGATATGCCTTCATCTTTTTGAGCACGATGGGTAGCAGAAACGGAAACTTATCAGCTACATTCCAAAAGATGCGGTGCTTCAGATCCAGGTTGTTTTTTACTTCAGGCTGGTTCATTTGGCCTGCTCCAGAGACGATGACTGCTGACAAAAGCCGGTAAGGTATTTTTAAAGCACAGGTGAGCGTGTACGGTGCTCCACCTGAATAGCCGAGGATCGCAAATTTGTCGATTCCTAAATGATCAGCCAGTGCGATGGTATCATTTACCCAATCCAAAAATGTTCTGTTATTATGCCTGTCGGATTGCCCCATGCCGGGTCGACTTGGTGATATAACGCGGAGATTATGCTTTAAAAATTGCTCTTCACCGATCATCGCCGGTTCCAGGCAGGATGAGGGTGTACCGTGAAAATACATCACCGGATAGCCATCGCTTTTCCCAAACTCCACATAGCTTAGTCGTCGTCCGTCAGGAAGGGTGAGAAATCGAAAATCGGTCATAAAGGCCCTAAAGATATAGTTTTGGAGGATAACAATTTTACAGGGTTATAGTTGTTGCACTTTTTCCCATATTTTATCATCAGCCCAAATACCTTCTTCAAGGCTTTTCTTACGGGTCCGTAAAGTGTTTTCCCCAGGATAAAGTATTTCGCTGCTATCGCCTTCGGTGCGGCTACTTTTTGTATAATCCAAAATATTTTTGATGATAGCTTCCGTTTGCGGTCCGTTATCAGGTTTGATGCAGATAAACACCTGCGATACGCCAGATTCCGATCCGCCGCGCGTGACATCGCCCGTTGAACGACCCTGGCTTAAAACCGTGGCCAGCAAGTCAAGCATCAGGGATAACCCCGAACCCTTCCAGAAACCAATTGGCAATGGCCGTACGGATTCAATTATTTCGCCAGGATCATTGGTTAGCTTGCCATTTTTATCATATCCGCCGGGTAAAGGTAGTTTCTCATTTTTTGATTTGTAAAGGTTCAGCTTGCCAAATGAGTATTGAGAGATGGCCATGTCCAATACAATATGACCCTCTCTTCGTGGCACAGCAATTACCAAAGGGTTGTTGCCTAAACGAGGATCAATGCCACCCCATGGCGGCATATTGGCGATGGTATTGGTAAAACATATACCGATCAAACCAGCCTCTGCAGCCTGCCATCCGTAGCTCCCACCGCGCATCCAGTGGTTGGTATTTTTGATGGACACACATCCAATGCCATTTTCATGCGCCAAACTGATCGCCCTGCCCATGCAAAATGTCGCATTCAGCGGACCTATACCCATGTGGCCGTCCCATTGTTCAATGGCATCAAAGCCTCCTGTTTTGATAGGTCTAACATTTGGAATGACAAGGCCATTCTTTACATACTCTATAAAAGTAGGAAAGCGGTTGAGTCCGTGGGTATAAATACCATCCCGGCTGTTCTCGGCAAAAATGGTTGCACTTTTATCAGCATGCTCTTCATCAAAATTGAGTTTAAGCAGAACGCGTTTGAATTCGGATTTTAGTTTTTCGAAGGAGACTAGCATAGTTAAGTGGTTGAATGGTTGATTGAGTTGACTAAGTTAAATTGATCAAATAACTTAATCAACTCAATAAACTTAATCTAACTCAATCAACTAACAATTAAACTAAACAAGGAATTTTACAGTTATATACTCACTGTAACGCCAGTTTGGCATTGATTTCTTACTTTTGTGCAGGTATATAAATGAAATTCAGGATCCGGTTATTACTTCTGTTTACTATTGCGGCGTTGGGTTTGATGGTCAATTCGTGCCAGAAAACGAAACAAGACTATATAGCAACATTGATTGCCCAGAACCAATGGCAGTTGTCATCAGCGCAAGTTACCACTTACATAGGTGGTACATCAATCAGTCAATTGACCCTGGATACCGCATGCCTGGTGACCCAAATATTTAAGTTTAACACCGATAATACCTGTAGCTATACCAATTTCGATTGCCTGGCACAAGCTACCAAAGGAACCTGGGCATTATCGCAAGACAAGCTTTTTTTGAATGTAAACATGATCGCGAAGGATACTATCGCGAGACCCGGGGATACAACAACGCATTCCAAGCCATTTCAAACAGCGAGGATCGTTAACCTGGGGCAATATTCATTGGTGCTACAAACAGGTGATCTGGAAACTTACTATTCGCCCACACAAAAGAGGGTGGTTTACCAATGGGGCTTTGTAAGGGTAAAATCGCAATAATGTGTTGTTTAACAGTATCAAAATTTTATATTTGAGTCGTGTTAACGGCGTTTTGAACAATTTGTAAGAGACGTCAGGATAAAACTGAAATAAAGCGGCCAACTTATTAAACGCCTTATTGCCGCCGAAACGATAATATCAATGAAAAAAAGGATCGCTATTTTTGCTTCCGGTTCGGGATCAAATGCCCAAAAAATAATGGAGCATTTTAAACGTAATTCCGAAGCCGAAGTAGTACTGATACTTACCAATAACCCGCAGGCCTATGTGCTACAACGCGCCGATAATTTCGAGATACCGTCGCACATATTTACCCGCGAAGAGTTTTATCAATCCGATGCCATTATTAAGCTCTTAAAAAATTTGCAGGTCGACCTGATTGTGCTTGCCGGTTTCCTGTGGCTTGTTCCCGAAAATTTACTAAAAGCGTTCCCCAATAAGATCATCAATCTACACCCTGCCTTATTGCCCAAATATGGCGGCAAAGGCATGTACGGCGATAATGTACACAAAGCGGTCCTGGCTGCCAGGGAAGATGAATCAGGTATAACTATTCACTTTGTAAACGAGAAATTCGACGAAGGAGAGATACTGCATCAGTCACGCTTTAAGATCGAACCGGGAGATACTTTGGAAATGCTCAAATTTAAAGGTCAGCAATTGGAGCACCAGCATTTTCCGAGGGTGATAGAGAGTTTGCTCCGCAAAATGAAAAGCTAAGTCTTAGAATAGTAAAGAACCGTGTATTATTTCGTAAACGGTCAATTCCTTATTTTCAATCTTAAATACGATCACCCAATCATTAAAATGGCTGCATGAATATCTGTATGCGGCAAGTATAGGGTGATTGCAAAATGAATACTGAAGATTGGGCAACGCTAATTTTTCAATCGCAGCCTTAAACTTCAATGCATATCTTGCACCACTGCCTTTAGTATTCTTTGATTCTACAAAATCGGCAATGGCGTCAATTACCTGCATTGCTTTAGGCAGGATCTTTAGTTTTATAGCCACAAGAGTTTATTTGCTTGATAAGTATTTAGAGAAGGCAGTTTCAAGATCAATAGGTTTCTGATCAGATTCGCGGTTTAGGTATTCTATGAGTTCAGCATCTGTAGCTTTACGGCCTATGCCAGTTACCATGGCATGGATGTCCAATTCTTTGAAGTCCTGAGTCGTAGTTTCCAATCCAAGCTCCTTGGCAAATTTTATAAGCAAATTTGTCTTTTTATCAGAATCAGATTTTATGATGAGCGTTGTCATTAAGCTAAGTTACTAAATTTTCATTTATCATGAAAAAAACTAACCTCCAACCTCTGATCTCTAATCTCTAATCACTACCTTTGCGCCTTTAAAAATCCCGTGTCCATGAGCCATCCTGTTCAAATTAAAAACGCTTTAATTTCAGTTTATTACAAAGACAATCTTGAACCCATTATCCACGAGCTGAGCCGCCTCGGAGTGAACATTTACTCTACCGGCGGGACGGAAACTTTTATCCGCAGCTTAGGTGTTGACGTGATCGCAGTTGAAGATCTGACTTCCTATCCGTCTATTTTGGGCGGACGTGTGAAAACCCTACATCCAAAGGTATTCGGTGGCATATTGGCAAGAAGAAACTTTGAAAGCGATGAGCAGCAATTAGCTCAATACGAAATACCGGAGATCGATTTGGTTATTGTTGACCTGTATCCATTCGAAGAAACTGTAAAATCAGGCGCAGGCCAGGATGATGTGATCGAGAAGATCGATATTGGTGGTATTTCTTTGATTCGTGCAGCAGCTAAGAACTTCAAAGATGTAGTGATCTTAGCATCGAAAGATGACTATATAGAACTGGGCGAGATATTGAAAACCCAGGATGGTAAAACCAATATCGATCAGCGTCGCTCATTTGCACAACGTGCATTTAATATTACATCGAACTACGATACAGCGATTTTTGAATACTTTAACCAGGACGAACAGCTTCCTGTTTTCAAACAAAGCATTCAAAAAAGCCAGACTTTACGTTATGGCGAGAACCCGCACCAGAAAGGCGTATTCTATGGCAACCTGGATGCTATATTCACCAAATTGCATGGTAAAGAATTATCGTACAATAACCTGGTTGACGTCGATGCTGCCGTAGCTTTGATTGACGAGTTCACGGAAACAACTGTCGCTATTTTAAAGCATACTAATGCTTGC
>Ga0105240_10007944_pt1 | contig 15307 bp, 12 predicted proteins | sample KBSC54metaG_FD_80426 | JGI IMG/M metagenome (GOLD analysis project Ga0105240, IMG submission 80426) | Corn rhizosphere microbial communities from Kellogg Biological Station, Michigan, USA - KBS C5-4 metaG | ecosystem: Host-associated > Plants > Roots > Rhizosphere > Soil | place: Michigan, USA... | reverse complement strand
TCGAGGTCATGGATCATGAGATCGAGCACGGCGCTGACGTCGGCGCCGCGGCCCGTCCACGGGCCCATGCGCCAGCAGGACACTTCCTTCGGCGCATCGGGAAAATCGAGCAGGCCAGTGCGGGCGAACACAAACCGCTCCTGATGGCCGACGGTGAGAACCTTGTTGGTCTCTTCCGCGAGCACGATCAGCGCGTCTGCTTCTTCGAGGCTGGTGGCGATCGGCTTTTCAACAAGCACGTTGGCGCCGGAATTCAGAAATGCGCGCACGATGGTGGAATGCGTCACCGCCGGGGTGCAGATGCTGACGAGATCGACGCGGCCCAAGAGATCGCGCCAGTCGGCGACGGCTTCCACACCATGCGTGGCGAGCGCGCCCTTGCGCACTTCGGGATTGGCGTCGGCAATCGCGGTGAGTTCGACACCTTCAAGGCCACGGTACTTCGAGGCATGGTGACGGCCGAACGCTCCGGCGCCGATGACGGCGGCCTTCAGCGGTCCATGCTCAGTCGTGCGACGATGCGGCAAGTCGGAATCCCTTGTCAGATCAGGGACATGAGGCTCCCTCGGGGCGCCAGAGGCGACTCATAAAATGTTTCGCCTTGTTACACCGGGTTCCGCTGCTAGGCTCCGCGGCACCACGCTATTCCAACCACCAAAGTTGAGGAAATGTCATGTCCAACCGCAAAAGCCGGGAAATCCGCCTGAAAAGCCGCCCGAACGGCATGCCCACCGCCGACAATTTCGAGCTCGCCACAGCCGATATCCCCGAGCCCGGCCCAGGCCAGGTGCTCGTTCGCAACAGTTATATGACGGTCGATCCGTACATGCGCGGCCGGATGATGGATCGCAAAAGCTACGTGCCCCCCTTCCAGATCGGCGAAGCGCTCACGGGCGGCGCGGTCGGACAGGTCATCGCGGCAGGTGACGGCGCGCCGTTCAAGGTCGGCGATCACGTGATGAGCATGGCCGGCTGGCGCGAGATGTTCGTCTCCACCGGCATGGAGATGATGCAGAAGATCGATCTCATTCCGGGTGTCGGTATCCAGTCTTATCTCGGCGCGCTCGGCATGCCGGGCATGACGGCGTACGCAGGCTTGCTGCGCATCGGCGAGTTCAAGCCGGAAGACTCCGTGTTCGTGTCCGCGGCGTCGGGCGCCGTCGGTCAGATCGTATGTCAGATCGCAAAAGCGAAGGGCTCCAAGCGCGTTGTCGGCTCAGCGGGCTCGGACGAGAAATGCGCGTTCCTGAAAGAGATCGGCTGCGATGAGACGATCAACTACAAGACCTGTGGCGATCTCAACGCGGCGGTCGCGAAAGCCTTCCCGGACGGCATCGGCGTATACTTCGACAATGTCGGCGGCGAGCATCTCGAAGCCGCGATTGGCAACATGCGCCAGTTCGGCCGCCTCGCCGAATGCGGCATGATCGAGCAGTACAACGCGACCACGCCGCCGCCCGGCCCGCGCAACATGATCATGACGGTGGGACTAAGCCTCACGATCCGCGGCTTCATCGTCTCCAACCATTACGACATGCTGCCCGATTTCATGCGCGACATGGCCGCGTGGACGAAGGAAGGCAAGATGAAATGGAAAGAGACCATCGCCGACGGTATCGAGAAAGCGCCGGAAGCGTTCATGGGACTCTTCAAGGGCGACAATTTCGGCAAGATGCTGGTGCGCGTCGGACCGGACAAGGCGGTCTAAGCGCAAATCGTTCGATCAAATCCGAAAACGGCGCTCGCAAGGGCGCCGTTTTTGCATCGCCGGCGTAGATAAACACGTCTGCCTTATCGACTCCGGCGGTGTTTCATGCCCCTCTCGCATTTCATATTGGGGGGTACGCATGCTCAAACTCGATCTGCACACACGATCTTTCCGCCACGGCGTCCTTGGAGTAATTGCGGCCCTTGCCGCTTCTTTGACTGACGCTTCTGCAGCCAGCCCGTTCGTCTCGTTCGACATTCCGGGTGCGGGAACCGGCAGCGGACAAGGGACATTCGCGACCGCAACAAGCGGAAAGGGTCTCATCACCGGCAGTTTCGTGGACAGCAATTTCATCGACCATGGCTTTGTCGGATCGGTGAAAGACTCCTTCACGACATTCGATGCGCCTGGCGCGGATACCGATCCAAACGAGAGGACGTGGCCGAACGGAATTAATTCGTCGGGCACCGTGACGGGGTTTTACACCACCGATCACATGCACGGTTTCGTGCGACACAGTGATGGTACATTTGAGACCTTCAGTGTCGAGACCGATACGAACGCGACGGCAATCAACAACAAGGGAGTTGTCACCGGGTACGGAACTCACACCGGTTTCGTGCGCGCAGCCAATGGCAGCATTACGCAGTTCTCGCCGCCAGGCGCCGCGTCAACCTTGCCGCTCGCCATCAATGCCAAGGGCGCCATCGCTGGGTATTATTTCGACAGTTCGGATTTCAGGCACGGCTTCCTGCGTTCTCCGAACGGAACGATCGTCACGTTCGATGTGCCGGGAGGTTTTGACCACGTCTTTGCCAACAGCATCAACAACAACGGCGACATCGCCGGCTACGCATATATCTCCTCGTCGTCCGTATTTCGCGCGTTCCTGAGAACAAGCGACGGGACGATCACGGTGTTCAATCCCTCCGGCTGTCCGACTTCATTCGCCAGCGGCATAAATTTCGACGGCACGATCGTCGGCAATTGCTACGCGGGCGATTTTACCTACCACGGTTTCACACGCTTTCCCGATGGCACGATCACGACCTATGACGCACCCAATGCAGGAACCGGCGGCGCCGGCACCTTTCCAACCGGGATTGCAGCAAACGGAAAATCTGTGGGACATGCGCAGGACAATGCCGGCGTACATCACGGCTACAGGCTGAACGTCCAGACGGAGCCACCTGCTCGCCCGAAATAGGCCCAACTCGGCAAGGGAACTTTCCTCTCGGGCCGGCGTTCTAGTTCCGGTTCCGAGAGGGTATTTCCATGTCGCTTGTTTCGCTCATTCTTGTTCTGATCGTCGTTGGCGTGGTGCTATGGCTGATCAACAATTACATTCCGATGGACGGCAAGATCAAAGGCATCCTGAATGCCGTGGTCGTGATCGCCGTCGTGATCTGGCTCCTACAGGTGTTCGGCCTGCTGGATTCGCTCTCCGGTATCCACATCGGCCGGTAACGGCATCGCCCGTGAGAATTGTCCCAAATTGTCTTGAAAGGCGCCAATAGCGCACCGCGCCGTTGCGCCTTGGATGCTCGGGTCTAATATCCCACCGCTTTTTCCGCGAGGGGATTCCATGAGACGCGCGCATATCATCACCGCAACCGTCGTCGGCGCAGGATTGATCGCCGTCGCTCTGATGGCCGCGGCGCCCGCGCCGAATGACAAAGACAAGGACGCGAAGCCTGCCGACTACTACTCCGGCAAGTTCTTCAAGGCCGAGGAATCGCGCACAGACGGTTCGGTGAACGGCATCTCCTATCAGGCTATCGCGGGCACGCTGGTGGTGCATCCCGAAGGCTGGAACGACTCCGCGCAGAATGGCGGCAGCAAAAATCCCGATGCGAAAGGCGATGAGTCCTCGGCGGAAGCGTCGATGTTCTTCGTCTACTACGCCAAGAAAGGCGCCGACGTCGAAAAGCGTCCGGTGACCTTCATCTTCAACGGCGGCCCGGGCTCTGCGACCGTGTGGCTGCACATGGGTGCGTGGGGACCAAAGCGCGTCGTCACCGCCGACGACACGCACAACCCCGCCGCACCCTACAACATCGTCGACAACGACCAGACGCTGCTCGATGCAAGCGATCTCGTCTTCATCGACGCGCCCGCAACCGGGTTCAGCCGCACCGCAGGCAAGGACAAGGAGAAGGCGTTCTTCGGCGTCGATCCCGATGGTCAAGCCTTCGCGAACTTCATTCAGGAATTCCTGGCGAAGTACAACCGCTTCAACTCGCCGAAATACATCTTCGGCGAAAGCTACGGCACGCCGCGCGCCGCGGTTCTCGTGAACGATCTCGAGACCGAATACGACATCGACTTCAACGGCGTGATCATGCTGTCGCAGATCCTGAACTTCGATCTGTCGGTCGATCGGCCCGAGAACAATCCGGGCGTCAACCTGCCCTACCAGATTGCGCTGCCGACCTATGCGGCGACAGCCTGGTATCACAACAAGCTTCCGGGCAAGAAGCCGGCAGATCTGCCGGCATTCGTGCAATCGGTCGAGCGTTTCGCGATGGGCGAATACGCCCAAGCGCTCACTGCGGGCGCCGGGTTGCCTGCAAAGCGCAAGCTCGACATCGCGAACAAGCTGCACAATTTCACCGGCCTGCCGGTCTGGTACATCATGAAGGCCAATCTGCGTATCGATGGCGGCGAATTCGAGAAGACGCTGCAGGACGACATGGGGCTCAGCACCGGCCGCCTCGACACGCGCTTCTCGGGCGTCACGCTCGATCCGTTGAGCCAGCGCTCGGACTACGATCCGCAATCCGCGTCGATCAGTTCCGCCTATGTGTCGGCCTTCAACGCCTATGTGCGCAGCGCGCTGAATTACGGACAGGGCAAGCTCTATGTGCCGTCAGCACGCCTCTATCGCGACTGGGACATGCGCCACAAGCCGCCGGGATCGCAATTCCCCGGACGCGGCGCCGCGAACTTGATGCCCGATCTCGCCAACGCGATGAAGCAGAATCCAACGTTGAAGATTCTTCTGATGGGCGGCTACTACGATCTCGCGACGCCTTACTACGAAGGCTGGTACGAGATGCATCAGTTGCCGATCCCGGACAGCCTCCAGAAGAACATCCAGTATCACTACTATCAGTCGGGCCACATGGTGTACGCGCACCAGGACTCGCTGAAGGAGATGCACGACGCGACGGCAGAATTCATCCGCTCGACGAGCAACGTGAAGTAATTCCACCTCCTCTTGAGGGAGGGTCGAAAACGCAAAACGTTTTCGGGGAGGGGGCACAGTATCGCGAAGGTTACCCCTCCGCGAAATTTGCTCGCTGCGCTCACAAATTGTCGGCCCTCCCTCAAGGGGAGGGCGGAAGAGCCTCAAAATAAAAGTGATAGTGCAGCTTGCAGCCGGGATTGAACCCGGCGCCGCACGCCGGACAGACATTTCCGCACTCGAGATAGGCGCGGATGCTCAATTCCGTTCCACATGCACCGCACAGCACGGCGTTCTCGTCGAACTCAGACTTCGGCCAGACCTGCGCCACGTGATCCGCAAGCGCGTCGTGGCAATCCTTGCAGGCGTGGTATTCGCCGCAGCATTTCATCTTGATGGCAATGATATCGAGCGGCGAGCGCCAGTGCGCACAGCGCGTCTTCGCGTCCAGATCGACGCCTCGAACAATAGGCCGCGTCACTCCGGCCCCGATGCGAGCAGATTGGCGAGCGCGGCCACAATCAGATAGGCCAGAAACAGCGGCGCGAGTCCAAGCAACAACGCGCCACCCAGTTCCGTGAAAGCACTGCAGGGCAAATTCGGATACGCGGACCCGACGAACAGCAACTGGATCCCGACCACCGCCAGCGCGCCCTGCAGCAACGCAAGCAGCGATGCGCCCATCGCCTCCGGCCGCTTTACGCGCTCCAGCCGGATAAGGCCGGCGGCGAGACGCAACCGCGACGACGCCGATGCGAAATAGACCGCCGCCAGAAACCATGCGAACGCCGATGCGAAGATTCGTCCGCCGTCCAGACCGCACGGCAGGAGATCGTCTGCGATCACGCGCTGACCAGGCACGACGAACGCGATGGCGTCGCGGATAGCGCCCGCGATCGGCGACTCCATCACCTGTGGCGCGATCCAGACCTGCACCACGAAGCTCAGCGCCACGAACACGACGAACGTCATTTCGTTGAAGCCGGGCAGAAAGTGATGCGGCTTCATCCGCTGCAGCACCGAGCCACCATGATCGGTCGCGGCGGCGTAACCGCCGACAAACAGCAATCCCATTGCGATGAAGAGCAAGGTGCAAACGCCGATAGTCTGGATGGCGTCCAGTTCCGGCGTACCGCCTTCAATCGCAAAGTTGAACGCATGCGCGCCGGCGAACACACAGAACAGGACCCAGCCCTTCGCGAGAAGGCGCGCCATGCCCATGCGGCTGTCCCCCTCTTTTGCTTTAAGCCGAAGCCGCGAGGCCCGCGCCCTTATGGCGCGCGGCGCTGAGACTATCCGCCAGCAGGAAGGCAAGCTCCAGCGCCTGGCTGGCGTTAAGGCGAGGATCGCAGCGCGTCTCGTAACGGTCGCTCAGGTTTATGTCGGTGATATCCTGCGCACCGCCGGTGCATTCGGTGACGTTCTGTCCCGTCATCTCCAGATGCACGCCGCCGGCGTGCGTGCCTTCGGCGCGATGCACCTCGAAGAACGTCTTGAGCTCCTTGATGATGCGCTCGAACGGCCGCGTCTTGATGCCGGCCGCCGATTTGATCGTGTTGCCGTGCATCGGATCGCAGGACCACACGACGTTCGCGCCGCTCTTCTTTACGGCGCGGATGAGCTTCGGCAGTTTCTCCGCCACCTGATCGGCGCCAAAGCGCGCGATGAGCGTGAGACGGCCTGGCTTGTTCTCCGGATTGAGAAGCGTTGTGAGCTTGACGAGATCGTCTTCGCTCATGCTCGGCCCACATTTCAGGCCGATGGGATTCTTGATGCCGCGGCAGTACTCGACATGCGCGGCGTCGAGCTGGCGCGTGCGGTCGCCGATCCAGATCATATGCGCGGAGGTGTCGTACCAATCGCCGGTAATCGAATCCTGCCGCGTCAGTGCCTCTTCGTAAGGCAGCAGCAGCGCCTCATGGCTGAAATAGAAATCGACTTTCGAGGTGCGCTGCCGGACGGCTTCCGCCAAGTCGAATGTGCGCAGGAAGTCCACGCCCTCGCCGATGCGGTCGACAACGGCGAGGTAGCGCTTCAGCAGATCGGGGTGATTGTGATCGTCGAGGTACCAATGGCGCGCACGATTCAAATCCGCGTAACCGCCGGTCGCAAACGCGCGCACCAGGTTCGCCGTCGCCGCCGCCTGGAAATAGGCGCGCAGCATGCGGGCCGGATCGGGCTTGCGCTCTGTGTCGGTGAAGTCCTCGCCGTTGATGATGTCGCCGCGGTAGGACGCGAGTGTTTTGCCGTCGCGTGTCTCGTTGTCGTCGGAGCGCGGCTTGGCGAACTGGCCCGCGATGCGGCCGACCTTCACCACCGGCACATCGGCCGCGAAGGTGAGCACCGTCGCCATACTCAGGAAAACACAGAACGTGTCGCGGATGTTGTTGGCGCTGAACTCGGCGAAGCTCTCCGCGCAATCGCCACCCTGCAGCAGGAACGCCTTGCCTTCGGCAACCGCGCTCAGGCTGGCGGTCAGGTTGCGCGCCTCACCCGCGAAGACCAGCGGCGGATAGGTCCGAAGCTGCCGCTCGACAGCCGAAAGCGCCGCCGGATCCGGGTATTCCGGAACCTGACGGATCGGCTTCTGACGCCAGCTTTGCGGGCTCCAGGGCACGCGGGACCTCCTGTTTCAGCCTGTGGATATAAGTGACGGGGCCGATTTTGGCCAGAACCCGCTAAACCCGTGGTGAACAGGTCTGTCAGCGCATGGTCCTGCGGGACATAGCCCGGGCCTTTTCCGCCAACGGCGCAAAGGTCTTCACCGCATCGACCGACCACGGCCCCGGGCATAGCAGCGGCGTCAACCGGGCCCACGCCGTGTAGCTGCGCCCTTCGAGCGCCTTGAGCGCCGGATGATGCTGCACCAGATCGGCGCGGGCATTCTGGGTGTGGGCATCGCCGCTCAGGATCAGAAGCTCCGGCGCGCGCGCGATCACTGTTTCGACGGGGAGTGTATCGAGCCGCGTGGGGCCGAGATCGTGCGCGACGTCCCTGAGGCCCGCGAGCGCCATGATCTCGTCGGTCGTGGCGCCCGCGCCTGCGTAGCCGTTCGGTTCGTAGATCAGCGTGCGCACCGGCGGGTTCTGCGCGTGCGCTTTCGCCTGAGCGATTTCGCGGTCCATTGCCGCGAGCATCTGCTCCGCGCGGTCGCGCACATTCAATTTCTCGCCCAGCATCTTTGTCACACTGCGCACATCGGCGAGCGAATTCGCCCACGGCACGTCGAGAACCGGCACGCCCGTGCGCGCGAGTTGCGCGTGAAGTTGCGGCATCGTTCCGGCGTACATCACGACGAGACCGGGTTTGAAGTTCAGCACCGTCTCCGCCGACGGCCGGATGGTTGGCAGCCCTGAATGCGCGACCGCATCGGCGATGGTGGAGACGACGGGATGGCGGTCTGCGGCCTCAAAGGACAGCGCCGCGATGTCTGCGTGAGGCACCAGCCTCCAAAGATATTCATCGGTGCACAGGAAAGTCGAAACAATCTTTCGCGTGGCGCAAGCCGCTGAAGTCGTTGACAGAATTAGTATCACGAGGCTCGCCACAACCCAGCCATGCGTTTTACGCATATTGCTGCTGTAGAATGCCCCTACCACCTGTGACGAACCAATACGGGAGTTTCCATGCGCCATACTCTAGCAATCATTGCCGCCGCCGCGACCTTCGCGGCACCCGCCTACGCCGCCTCGACCGCCGCCGGCATCCTCGCCGCCAACAAAGCCGCCAGCGGTGGCGCCGTGTGGGACAAGGCCGCGACGCTCAAGACCGAATACGACTATTCCGGCATGGGTATGACCGGCAAGGTCACAGAGACCGCCGATCTCCGCAATGGCCGCTTCGTCGCCAATGCCGCGATCGGTCCGATGACGCAGGTGCAGGGCTTTGACGGATCGTCGGCGTGGGAGAAGGACCCGTCGGGCACGGTGACGCCGCAAAACGGTTCCGGCAAATACCAGGCCGTCAACGAATCCTATCGTGACGCCAATATGTGGTGGCGCGCAGATTTCGGCGGCGCCAAGGTCACGCTCGATCCGCAGAAGACGGATGGCGGCAAGACCTATGACGTCGTGACGTTCGTGCCGAAGGACGGCGGCGCGTTCGACGCCTGGTTCGATGCCAACACGCATCTGCTCTATCGCGTCGAGGAGAAGGTCGGCCCGCTCACCAACGATTCCAACTACGCCGATTACAAGTCCTTTAGCGGGGCGATGATCGCGACGAAACTTCATCAGGTCGCGAGCGACGGCAAGAACGCGCAGGACATGACATTGACCGCCGCGAGCTTCGGCCCCGCGCAGCCGGACGCGTTCTATGCGATGCCGAAGATCGTGCTGAATGACTTCTCCATCGCGGGCGGCGCAAAGGAGACGACATTTCCGTTCCAGCTCGTGAACAACCACATCTATGCCGATGTGAAGATCAACGGTCAGGGGCCGTACACGTTCATCTTCGACACCGGCGGCTTGAACCTCGTCACACCGCCGCTGGCCAAGACACTCGGCCTCAAGGTCGAAGGCAACATGGACGCGCGCGGCGGCGGCTCGGGCACGATGTCGGCCGGCATGACCAAGGTCGCGCGCGTCGATCTCGGCGGCGCGACGATCACCGACCAGAGCTTCATGTCGCTGCCGCTGGATTCGATGGAGAACATGGAAGGCATCCCAATGCCTGGCATGATCGGCTTCGAGACCTTCCGCCGCTTCGTCACGCGCGTCGATTACGGCAACAAGACGATCACACTGATCAATCCAAAGGATTTCGACCCGCAGGATGCCGGCATAGCAGTGCCGATCGTATTCGACGGCAACGATGTCGAAATCGAAGGTAGCTATGAAGGCTTCCCGGGCAAGTTCGTTATCGACACCGGCGCGCGCCAGACCCTGATGCTGAACTCCCCCTTCGTCGCGAAGAACAATCTCCACAACGCTTCGGTCAAGGGTGGAGAAGCCGTGACCGGCTGGGGTGTCGGTGGGCCGACCACCGCGTTCGTCACCCATGGCGGATTGCTCAAGATCGGCAACGTCGATGTGAAGGGACCGCTTGTTCTGCTGACGACCGACAAGGGCGGCGCGAACGCCGATGACCAACTCGCCGGCAATATCGGCGGCGGCATCCTGAAGCGCTTCGTCGTCACGTTCGATTACGAGCACAACACGATGTACCTGAAGCCGGTCACAGGCACCGTGGCCGACCTCGATACCTTCGACCGCGCCGGCATGTGGTTCAACAAGGATGCCGAAGGCTTCAAGGTCGTCGATGTCACGGCGAACACGCCGGCATCCGAGGCGGGCCTCGTCAGGGACGACATCATCACCGCCGTCGATGGAAAGCCCGCGACAAGCATCGGCCTTCCCGCCATGCGCATGCGCCTTCGCAATGAAGCACCGGGCACGGTGGTGACACTATCGATCAAGGGCAAGGGTAATGTGAGAGTAACATTGCGCGATCTGATCTGATCTCTCGATGGCGCGGCCCGTGAAACCGGGTCGCGCCATCGTGAACATCGCAACCCTTCATCTGCGTGTACGTATTCCGCGTCACAGATCTCGAGCAGGAACCATGTCCAGGATATTCGTCGCGCTTTTGTTATCTTCTACCGTCGCAACGTCCGCATTCGCCGCCTCTCCCGCCGACATCCTCGCCGCCAACAAGGCCGCGATGGGGAACTGGAATGGCAAAGCGACGCTGAAAGTCGAATACGCCTATTCCGGTCAAGGTCTCACCGGCACCACGTCTTCGCTTGAAGACCTGCAACACGGCGCCTTTGTCGACACTTACGATATCCAGCCGCAGAGCGGCTCGTCTGGCTTCGACGGCACGAAAGCCTGGGAGAAAGAGCCGTCCGGCACGGTCACCGACCAGGCCGGCGGCGACGTAGTCCCACTGGCGATCAGCGAAGTCTATCAGGACCGGAACCTGTGGTGGCTTGCCGACCATGCCGGCGCCGAAATCGTAAGCGCCGGCCAGAAGAGCGACGGCGGAAAAAACTACGACGTGCTGATGGTCACGCCGAAAGACGGCAAGTTGCTCGAAGCCTGGTTCGATCCACGGACCCACTTTCTTTATCGCACCGTCGAGGCCAACGGCACGAAGGAGATCACGACCACTTTCTCCGACTACGCACCCGTTGACGGCGCGATGATCGCGAAGAAACAGGTCATCGACGATGGCAGCCACAATCTGCAAACCTTAACGCTGACCTCCGCGAAATTCTCCGAAGCCCTGCCTGTCAGCGCGTATCAGCGCCCCGCTGAAGATTTGCACGACTTCTCCATCGCCGGCGGCGCGCACGAAGCCACCGTGCCGTTTCATCTCTGGAACAACCACATCTATGCCGACGTCAGCGTCAACGGCTCCAAGCCGCTGACCTTCATCTTCGACACCGGCGGGCATTCCATTCTGGCGCCGGCGACCGCGAAGGAATTGGGCGTGCAGTCGATGGGCAGCGTCTCGTCCAGCGGCGGCGGCGACAACATCGCGACCAGCGGCGAAGCGATGGTGAAGTCGATCACCGTCGGCGGCGCCACGATCACAGATCAGCCGGTGACCGTGCTCGAAACCTCTCCGGCCGGCACCGAAGGCGCGAACGAACAGGGCATGGTTGGTTACGAGTTCTTCGCACGCTTCATCACCCGTTTCGATTACGGCGCGCACACCATCACCTTCATCGCCAAGAAATACTTCGATCCCAAGGTCGCGGGCATGCCGGTGCCGATGCGGCTCTATCATCAGTTCCCCGAGATCCTCGGCAGCTACGATGGCGTGCCGGGCCGCTTCGGGATCGACACCGGTTCGCGCATGCCATTGCTGCTGAACAAGGCGTGGGCTGCAAAGAACGGCTTCCCGAAGGCCGGCACCGCGACGATCCAGGCACAAACCGGCTGGGGCGTCGGCGGTCCGACGCACAGCATCGTGTTCAAGGGCGGCACGCTGAAGCTCGGCGATGTCACCATCGACCATCCGTTGACGATGATATCCACCGACAAAGGCGGCGCTGGCTCTGTTGAGTCTTTCCCCAGCAATGTCGGTGGCGGCATCCTGAAGCGTTACGCCGTGACCTTCGATTACGACAACAGCACGATGTATCTGAAGCCGATCCAGGGCCATGTCGAAGACCTCGACACCTTCGACAAGTCCGGCATGTGGATCAACGCGGTTCCGGAAGGCTTCAAGATCATCGACATCACCAAAGGCGGACCGGCCGAGGCCGCAGGCCTCGCGAAAGACGACATCATCACCGCGATCAACGGCAAGAATGCCGCCGGCATGAACCTGCCCGAGACGCGCGAGAAACTGCGCAATGAGAAGTCCGGCACGGTTTTGACGTTGGCCGTCAAGAACAAAGGCAACGTGAAAGTGACGTTGCGTGATTTGATCTAGAGGGGCGTACACGCGGCTCCGCTCATTTCGGCGGGGCCGCGTTTCTTCTGCTATTGTCTGGGCGATATTGGGGCTGACTATGACCATCATCGATATGCCGCGTCCGTCGCGGCTGCGGACCATCTTCAACAACCGCCTTGTGCGCTTCGTCGTGATGTTCTTCGCGACGATCCTTGCCTATGCGGGGACACAGATGTTTCCGGCCGTGACGATACCGCACATTCCGGCCGCGAATCGCGAGAGCTTCGCCGTGATGACGGAAGCCGTGTCCGTTATCCTGTTGTTGCTGACATATCGGGCGTTCGTGCGCTGGATGGAGCATCGCAAGCCGCAGGAGATCGCGTGGCGCAAAATTCCGTCCGTTGTTCCAGGCGTCATGATCGGCCTCGGCCTCTTTGCCGCGACCATTGCGATCCTGTCGGCGATGGGCGTTGCGCACATCGGTCCCTATACGCCGGGCCCGGCGATGCTGGCTGCCACCAACATGGCGATCCTCAGCGCCGTTGGCGAAGAGATAATCTTTCGCGGCGTCGTATTCCGTATTTTCGAGGAAATGTTCGGCACCCTCGTGGCATTGCTGGTTTCGGCAGGCCTCTTCGGATTGATTCACATGGGCAATCATGGCGCGACGCTGGTCAGCGGCGCCGCTATCGCGCTGGAGGCCGGCGTTCTGCTCGCCGTCTCCTACATGCTGGTGCGCAATCTGTGGCTGCCCATCGGCCTTCATTTCGGCTGGAATTTCTGCGAAGGCGGCATCTTCGGCAGCGCCGTCTCGGGCAACAGCTTCAAGGGTCTTTGGAACACCACCCTTACCGGCTCCGATCTTTTGACCGGCGGCAAGTTCGGCCCTGAGGCGTCGGTGATCGCGGTCGCGGTGTGTGCAACAGCTGCCGTCGTGATCCTTGTCCTGGCGGTGCGCCGTGGGCAATGGAGGCCGCTGCACCTCAGCATCAACGACCGGGGCTGAACACAATTCACAAACCTATAATTGTTGTCATCACACGGTCGTGCGCTTTACGCGCACGATCCGGGTGACCCATTTTCTGTGGCGCTTACCTGACCAAATATTGGCAAATTACAATCAGGGCGTGTTTTGCAGACTGTGCCAAATGAATCAGGGAAAATCGTTCTTTGTCTACATCTTGGCCAGCAAGCCTTGGGGGACATTATACGCCGGTTTGACCAGCGATCTTCAAGCGCGCGTCTATCAGCACAAGCACTGAATGTATGAAGGCTTCACAAAGAGATATGGCGTCAAAATGCTTGTCTACTTTGAAGCGCACGACGATCCGTTCGAAGCCATTCATCGCGAGAAGCGGATCAAGAAATGGCCGCGGGTCTGGAAGATCAACTTGATTCGCACGAACAATCCGGACTGGAACGACCTCGCGTCCGATTGGTATCCGCCAACCATGACAAAAGCCGATATCGAAAGCTGGCTGGCACGGATCGCGGCAATCGACGACCGGCCCCTTCAAAACTGATATCGCGAAAATGGGTCACCCGGATCGCTCTCGCGACCGGGTGATGACAATGCAGGGATGGAAGGTAGCGGCGTCATGCCCTAATATTCGCCATTCGCTACTTCCTATCCGCCCGGAGACATCCATGCCCATCTATCGCGCGCCGATCGACGAGTACAAATTCGTTCTCAACGAACTGCTGGAGATCGACCAGCATCGCGACCTGCCCGATTTCGGTGAGCTGACGCCCGATCTGCTGGACGACATCCTCACCAATGCCGGCAAGTTCTGTGAGGAAGTTCTCCAGCCGATCAACCAGTCCGGCGACGAGGAAGGCGCGCATTTCGAGAACGGCGTGGTGCGCACGCCGAAGGGTTTCAAGGAAGCCTACAAGGCGTATTGCGAGGCCGGCTGGGGCGCGTTGTCCGCACCGACGAAATTCGGCGGCGCGGGGTTGCCGACGCTCATCACGCTTGCGGTCGCGGAGATGGCGCAATCGGCGAACCAGTCGTTTGCGATGTATCCCGGCCTCACAGGTGCAGCAGCGGGCGCACTCGGCGCCACCGGCGCGGACTGGATGAAGCAGTTCGTGCTGCCCAAGATGATCAGCGGCGAATGGGCCGGCACGATGTGCCTGACCGAGCCGGGATGCGGCACCGATCTGCGCCTGATGAAGACCCGCGCGGTCGAGCAGCCCGACGGCACCTATAAGATGACCGGAACCAAGATCTTCATCTCCGGCGGCGATCAGGATCTGACCGACAACATCATCCATATGGTGATCGCGAAAATTCCGGACGAGAACGGCCAGATCCACGACGATCTCTCGACCGTGAACTTCTTCATGGTGCCGAAAGTCCTCGTCGGCGAAGACGGCAAGATGGGAACGCGCAACGGCGTCTCCACCGGCGGCATTGAAAAGAAGATGGGCATCAAGGCGCAGGCGACCTGCGTGCTCAATTTCGACGACGCGAAAGCGTGGCGACTCGGGCCGAAGCCCACGCCGCCGAAGCCTGGCGAGAAGCGTCATGCTTCGGCCGGCATGGCCGGCATGTTCGGCATGATGAACAATGCGCGTCTCGGCGTCGGCATACAGGGCATCTCCATTGGCGAGGTCGCGTATCAGAACGGCATGGCGTATGCGCATGAGCGCCGCGTCGGCATCGCGCTGACCGGTGCGAAGGAGCCCGACAAATCCGCCGATCTCGAATTCGTGCATCCCGACGTGCGGCGCATGTTGCTGCACTGCAAATCGTTCGTCGATGGCGCGCGCGCGGTGGCGATGTGGACCACGCTCAACATGGCGATTGCCGAGAGCACAAAGCCCGAAGCGGCAACCGCCGGTCTGCTCGCCGATCTGATGACGCCGGTGATCAAGGCGTTCTTCACCGACATGGGTTTCGAGGCCGCAAACCTCGCGATGCAATGCTATGGCGGCCACGGCTATATCCGCGACAACGGAGTCGAGCAGTTCGTGCGCGACGGCCGTATCAACCAGACTTATGAAGGCGCGAACGGCGTGCAGGCGATGGACCTCGTCGGCCGCAAGCTCGGCCGCAAGGGCGG
>Ga0105240_10007943_pt1 | contig 15308 bp, 15 predicted proteins | sample KBSC54metaG_FD_80426 | JGI IMG/M metagenome (GOLD analysis project Ga0105240, IMG submission 80426) | Corn rhizosphere microbial communities from Kellogg Biological Station, Michigan, USA - KBS C5-4 metaG | ecosystem: Host-associated > Plants > Roots > Rhizosphere > Soil | place: Michigan, USA... | reverse complement strand
GACACCAAATATGACAGCCAGACGGGCTGGCCCAGCTTCTGGAAGCCGCTTGCCGGCGCCGTCGACACAAGAACCGATACCAGCGAGATGATGATCCGCACGGAAGTCCTTTGCCACAGCTGCGGCGGACATCTGGGTCATGTCTTCACCGATGGGCCCAAGCCCACGGGCCTGCGCTATTGCATGAACGGCGTGGCGATGACCTTCAAAGCGGCCTGACGTTCTTTTCGCGCAACAAAAAAGCCGCCGGTCACCCGGCGGCTTTTTCATTCGATATTGCTTCGTTATTTGGCCGGTGCGGGAGCCTGCGGAAGCGGCTTGGCCTTTTGCCGCGCCTGCTCGCTCATGGAGTCATGCGCCGCGGAGAAACCATTCAGCGGCACTTTAAGATCGTATTTCTTGCCGTCATCGGCCACGATCTTCACCATCGCGCTGTCGCCGGCATGGGTGAGCTGCTGGATCACGTCATTGTCCAGCGGCCGCTCCACATAACAGCCCGCCCGGTCGCAACGGCGATACGGCATGACTTTCGATGTGTAGGTGTTGGTGTGGATCACCACGCCCGGCCCCACGGAAATTCCCAGCGGCACCACGATCTGAATCAGATGCATATTGGCCGCGGGATCGAAAGCGATCGACAGCGCCAGAATGCGTTGCTTGGTGCGCTCGTCACCCTGCTGCTGGAACATGTCGCAGGGAGACGGGCTCTGAACCGGGAAGCAGCGGACCTGCCAATCGCCGATCTGCTTGACTTCAGGCGGGGCCGGCGGCGCGGCCGGAGCCTGTGCCTGCTGCGCCAGCGCGGCGCCCGAACCCAGCGCCAGCAGCGCCAGTCCGCTCAACAGATGCGAAAACTTCATGACCACATTCTCCAGAACCAGGAATTGCGCTTGGCTTCGCCATTGTCATACACGCGACGGGCGGCGCCATAACCCTTGAGCGACAGCGGGATTGCGATCGGCTTGTCGCTGGTCAGGCCGGTGATCAGAATGTTTCCATCCTTGCCCGCGTTCAGCGAGGCCTGCAGCTTGTCGTCGAGGGGGAAATCGGCGATGCAGCCCTGCGCCAGGCAGGTGCGGTACTTCACGGTGCGGGCGGGCTCGGTGCCCAGCACCAGGCCGACATCATGCTCCAGCGAAACGCCCAGCGGCATGGTGAGGTCCATGATGGGCTTGCCGTCCGGCAGCTTGCCGATGGCGATGCGAACCAGTTCCTGATGGCTTTCATTGTCCACCACATCCTGGATCATTTCGCAGTTCACACCTTTCTGGTCTGCCGCGGGACAGGCCACGCGCCAGGATTCGAAGCTGGTCATGAATTGGGTGGAGGTGTTGTAGCCGATCACGCCGCGCCCGGCCCAGCCGAGCACAAGCCCGACGACCAGGGTGGCGGCGCCGATGACCAGCTTTTGGGTCAGATTTGTCATGGATACTCTCGCCTCGATGCTCTCGCCTTGGGGAAAATCCAGCGAAAATCGCCCTTTCGCGGATTCGCGCCTTAAAACCGGGGCACGAGTTAGCAGATCGTCCTGGCAAAGGAAACCGCCGCGTAAAGCTTTCCGCGGCGGCCAGCCGAGGCTCCGCCCGGCTTTCATGACAGCATTTTAAGGCTTTAGCGGCTCGCCAGGCGCACCGGATCCGGACGGTAAAGCGCCGGCCAGACCTTCTTGAGCGCCGCCAGCTTGGGCAGATCGTTGATCACGATATAGGGCTGGGTGGGGTTATGGATCAGGTAATCCTGATGATAGCCCTCGGCGGCATAAAAGCCCTTGAGGCTCCCCACTTTGGTGACGATGGGCCGGCTGAAAATATGCGCCTCGCCCAGCTGGGCGATATAGGCGCGGGCCGTCTTTTCCTGAACCGGGCTGGCAGCGAAGATTTCCGAGCGGTAGCTGGTGCCTTGGTCCGGGCCCTGGAAATTCAACTGAGTCGGATCATGCGCCACGGAAAAATAGATCTGCAGCAAGGTGCCGAACGAAACTTGCCGGGGATCGAACGTGATCTGAACCGCTTCGGCATGACCGGTTGTTTCGGTGGTCACCTGCGGATAGGTGGCGGTTTCCTTGGCGCCGCCGGAATAGCCCGCGACCACTTTGGTGACGCCTTTCACATGCTCGAACACGGCCTGCTGGCCCCAGAAGCAGCCCCCGGCCAGGACCACGGTTTCACTGGATCCAGTGCTGGCCGGATCCAGAAACGGTGCCGGAATTTTGGCGTCGAGGTCATCGGCCCGGGCCGAAGCGGCAAGCGACAACATGGCGGCGGCGGCAAACAGTGACACAGATTTCATGGCCGGTTCCTTTTCGGGGCTCGATTCTAGCCGAATTCTCCGATCAGTTCGTGCCAATTCGCCATCCGTTACACGGCCAGTTCCGCAGGCGGGGCCACCTCAAATAAACTGACGGAGCAGGAAATAGAGAAGACCCGCCAGCGCCATCGCCGCCGGCAAGGTGATGACCCAGGCCAGCGCGATGGAGCGCACCGTGCTCCACTGCAGTCCCGAACCATTGGCCGCCATGGTGCCCGCCACGCCGCTGGACAGGATATGGGTGGTGGATACGGGCAAGCCGATGAATTGCGCGCCCATGATGGTACCGGCCGCGACCAGTTCGGCGGAAGCGCCTTGCGCATAGGTGAGATGGGTTTTGCCGATCTTCTCGCCCACCGTCACCACGATGCGCTTCCAGCCCACCATCGTGCCAAGACCCAACGCGATGGCGACACAGACCTTCACCCACAATGGAATGAAGCGCGTGCCTTTCTCCAGGCTGCCGCTGAAGCTCTTCAGCGCCGCTGTTTCATCGCTGGAAAATTTCGCGCCCTGTTTGGGCAGGAGGCGCACCGCATCTCCCGCCAGATACATCTCATTGCGCAGGTTGGGCGTGGCGGCGGCCGGCACATGACTGATGGCGCCGTAATTCCTGAGATTGGTGACGATATCGCTCGAAAGCACCGTCAGGCCGGCAAAGACCTCCGGCCGGTTCAGTGACTTGTCCCGCAGGGCATCGCCCACAATTTTGCGGGCCGCATCGGGCGACGGCATTGCAGCGTTGCCGGCATGAAGCCGAAACACCGATCCTGCGGCGGTGGCGCTGGCGACAAAGCCCGGCGTTTCGGCCGCCGGCATGGTGCGATTGAGCGCATAGGCGGTCGGCGCGGCACCAATCAAAATAAGCATGATCAGGCCCATGCCTTTCTGGCCATCATTGCCGCCATGGGCGAAGGAAACACCGGTGCAGGTGAGGATCAAAAGGCCGCGGATCCACAGGGGCGGCGGCTGTTGGGTCTTGGGCGCTTCATAAAGCGTGTGCGAGCGCACGACCATTTTCATGATCAACAGCAGCGCCGCGGCGCAGACAAAGCCCATCAGCGGACTCCAGAACAGCGCGCTGAAGACGGTGCCGGCCTGACCCCAGTCCACGCCGGAGGTGGCTTGACCGGCTGGCGCCATCAGCTGGTTTGCCAGGCCCACGCCCATGATCGAACCAATCAGCGCATGAGAGGAGGAATTGGGAATGCCGAGCGCCCAGGTGGCGAGGTTCCAAACAATGGCCGCGATCAAAAGTGCGAAGATCATGGCATAGCCCGCACCGCTACCGACCTGCAGGATCAGCTCAACAGGCAAGAGCGTGATCACGCTGTAAGCGACCGCGCCGGTGGAAACCAGCACGCCCAGGAGATTCCAGCAGCCGGACCAGACGACGGCGGCTATAGGCTGCATCGAATGGGTATAGATGACGGTGGCCACGGCGTTGGCCGTGTCGTGGAAGCCGTTGACGAATTCAAAGCCCAACGCGATCAGCAGCGCCAATCCCAGCAGAGCAAACACGCCCAGCGCCAGCGGCTCGTGCACGCTGGCGATATCGTCCAGCAAACCATGGATGCCATATCCGACACCGGCAGCCAGAATACAGAAGAAAATCACCGCCCCGATCGGGCCGTGTTTTTGATTGAGCTTGGGCGCGCCATGCCCATGATAGGCTTCTGTTGAGACGGCGATGTCGGCCATGTTCCACCCCGGTACCAAGATCCGGAGGGAATTAGAGGCAATGGTTACGACGCTTTGATGATACGCCCTTCAAATCGGCCGCAAGAGTTCCAGAGTGCGTTTAACGGCTGGCGCTTACCGGCTGGTGTGATACCCGCTCTCGCCATGCGACGCGAAGTCCAGACCCTGGATTTCATGATCGCGATCGACCCGGAGGCCGACAATCAGATCGGCGATTTTGGTGATCGCGAAAGTTGCCACCGCGGACCATACCGCCACCGCCACAACCCCTTCGGCCTGCACCAGGAATTGAGCACCCACGGCATGGTGCAGCGGCGCGCCGCCGACCCCCAGCCCCGCCAGGAACGGCAAAGCCAGTGTGCCCAACGCACCACCCACGCCATGAACGCCCAGCACATCCAGCGCGTCATCCACCACCAGAACCCGTTTGACGATATGCACCGCGCCGTAACAGACCAGGCTGGCGGCAGAACCAAGGATCACCGCGCCAATCGGTCCGACATTGCCCGCCGCCGGCGTGATCGTGGCCAGGCCCGCGATGGTGCCCGTCACTGCGCCCACCAGGCTGGGCTTGCCGAACGACACCCATTCGATTGCCATCCAAGCCAGCGTCGCGGCCGCTGCGGACAGATGGGTCGTGAGCATGGCCATACCGGCGTCGGCATTGGCGGCGATCGCGCTGCCGGCATTGAAGCCGAACCATCCCACCCACAGAAGGGAAGCGCCCACCATCACCATCCATGGCGCGTGCGGCGGACGGACCGATTTGGGAAAGTCGACGCGCGGCTTCAAGGTCCAGGCAACCACCAGCGCGGAAATGCCGGCGGTGACATGGACGACGATGCCGCCGGCGAAATCGATCACCCCCGCCTTGGCCAGCCAGCCGCCGCCCCAAACCCAATGCGCCACCGGCACATAGACGATCAGAAGCCAGAGAGCCGAGATCCACAGCACCGCGCTGAAGCGGATGCGCTCGACATAGGCGCCGATGATCAGCGCCGGGGTGATGATCGCGAACGTCATCTGGAACATCACATAGACGCTTTCGGGGATACTGGTCCCGGGGTGCACCATGGAACGTCCGCCATTTTGAAGAAACGCCGCGGACAGATCACCCAGCCAATCGCCCGTGCCGGAGTAAGCCAGGCTATAGCCGCAGCCGAACCACAGAACCGAGGCGACGCAGGCCACCGCGCAACATTGCACCAGCACGGAGAGAATATTCTTGGCCTGGACCAGCCCGCCATAGAACAAAGCCAGCGCCGGCAAAGTCATCAACAGCACCAAGACAGTGGCGGTCATCAGCCATGCGGTGTCGGATCCGTTTATCACTGTGGTCGCCCCTGGATTTGCCTGTTTTGCGGTCAATCGACCGCGATTGCCCAGAAGACTGGCGGCGGGCCAGATCGGTGACAACGCGGCGCTCCGACGCGCCGCACCTATTCCATGAACCAATCGCCGGACGCAGCGTTGTTTCAGCTGTGGAACCTGGAGGAGGATCCCGATGCTGCGCACTATTTTGCTGATTATTCTGGTACTTGCGGTGCTCGGCTCGGTGCCGCTTTGGCCCTATAGCGCCGGCTGGGGTTACGGCCCGTCCGGCGGATTGGGACTGGTGCTCATTATTCTTCTGATACTTATTTTGGCTGGACGCCTATAAAGCGGGCAATATGGCGCCAAAATCTCCAGAGATCGGAAATTTCCTCCGCCTCTTTTCACGGCGCGAGTCGGGCCGATGACCACGCACCGCCGGCACAAAACAGCGTCAAAACCGAACCGCTGGTCGGGCGCCGTCACCCGCCGATCCAATGCGCTGGACCTCAAGAAGAAGATTTTCACCAGCGACGATCCGGACAGGATTGCCGCGTCCCTCAAGCGATCCGCGGAACACAGCCGGCGGCGCAAATCGACGCCTTATCGTTCCGCGATGTCGATGCTGACTTTCTACATCAATCGCGCCGGCAAGGACTTGCCGGCAAAGCGAAAGCGTATCCTGGAACGCGCCAAGGACGCGCTGCGAGAAAAATTCGGAAAGAAGAAACGCTAGCCGCTAAAAAGTCTCGCGGTCAAAGCCATGGATACGGCAGACACGGGCTGCGATACGCTCGAACTCCGAATTGTGCGAAGAGCGAGTGCAGCTGCCATTTTCATGCTGATAGAGATGGATCATTTCATGGGCCATCGTCGCCATCAGCAGATCGGTGGATTTGACCACCTTGATCGAGACGCCGATTTCATTGAGTTCCGGTTTGGTCTTGATGCGGCCCCGGAAATGGCCGAAGCGGTCGCGCGCGCCCATCACCCGGAATACGAGGTTATCGGCGTGCGGAAGATTCATCCGCCGGAACGGCAAAGTGGTGCGCAGATATTCATAGGCATTTTCCAGACAATCCGGGGTCAGGTGCAGCCTGCCTCCGGAATCTTGGGCCTCGCGCCCGTCTGTGGTGCGTTTGCGCATGGGGAAATTTAGGCATAGCGGGCGGCCCCCCGCCAAGCGCCGAAATGCCCAAAAAATATAAAGTTTTTTGCTTGGTTACCCTTTGGCGGCTTCCCCCCATTTGGGCTAGGATTTCGGTCCGGAACCGAGGCATTTATGGCAAAAATCCACTCTTTCCTGCCGTTGCTGCTTTTACTGCCCCTGGCGGGCTGCTTTTCCGACCAGAAAACCCAGCTTACCGCCTGCGAGTCCACGGCCCCACGCACAGGTGCAGGAGAACCCTTTCGTACAATCCAGAGTTGTATGGACAAGGCCGGCTATCGCTTCATCGGTTGGAATGACGGGGTGGTTTGCGGCATGAGCGCCCTGGTGCGGGGTCAGCATCTGGCGGACGGCACCGACGCGCTCTGCTTCGAGCCCAAAGGCTGGCTTGCCCTCAAGCTCTACCGCATCGAAGTGCCGTCCCGGTCGGCGCCGCCGCGGACCGGTTGATCAAGGCCGGCTGATCACGCTTTTGCGTTCGCCTTAATCCATGCGTCGAAAGCGTCCAGAAAACTTCTGAGAAATTTGGCAGTGCCGTCATTGGCAAGCTTGCCATCGGCATCGAACAGCTTGTCCGCATGTCCGATATAGGCTTCCGGCTGCGGCATCGCAGGCATGTTGAGAAAAACCATCGACTGACGCAGATGATGGTTGGCGCCGAAGCCGCCCATGGCGCCAGGGCTGGCGCTGATCACCGCGCCGGGCTTGCCGGACCAGGCATTGTCGCCATAAGGCCGCGAGGCGATGTCGATGGCGTTCTTCATCGGGGCCGGTATCGAGCGGTTATGCTCCGGGCTGACAAACAGAATCGCATCGGCGCGCTTCACCCGTGCCCGTAGAGCTGACCATTCCGGCAATGGCGCTGAATCCAGGTCGGGATTATAAAGCAGCAGAGAACCGACCGATTGTAACTCCAGAGTCATGGACGCCGGGGCCAACGTCACCAGCGACCGCGCAAGCTTCAGATTCAGCGAATCCTTACGGACGCTCCCGACGAAAACGGCGACATCATATGGCATTGCGCACTCCCTCTGCTGGAACGCAGAAAACTAAACAAAGATGCCTGGAATGCCAGTTGGGCATTCGCGCCGGGGCAGATTAGTCTCGTCCGGAATGTGGTTGCTTCTCGCTTTCCTGGGGCCGGTCTGCTGGGCGGTCTCCACCCATATCGATAAATATCTGGTGGACCGCTATTTCCGCGATAGCGACACAGCGGTCCTGATGCTGTTCACCGCGCTGACGGGCGTGGTGCTGCTTCCGATCATCTGGTGGATCGAACCTGCCATCTTCAAGCCTGTGTCCGGGGCCATCGCGGTGATGACGGTTTCCGGCATTCTCTATATGGGCGCGATGCTTTTTTACCTGCGGGCGATCCAGAGCGAGGAAGCCTCGGTGGTGGCGCCGCTATTCCAGGCCTCCACCCTGTTCACTTTCCTGCTGGGATATCTGTTCCTGCATGAAAAGCTGGGCACCTCTCAGTTGCTGGGCGGCGGCCTGGTTGTGGTCGGAGCGCTGGAATTGTCGTTCCAGGGCGGGACCAAGGCCCGGCGCTTCAAAACCAAGCTGGTGCTTTTGATGCTGGCAGCAACCTTCGTGCTGGCCCTGTCGACGGTGCTGTTCAAATTCTTCGCTGTCCGTGACGATTTCTGGACCACCACCTTCTGGACCTTCGTGGGTGAAGGACTGTTCGGTGCCGCCCTTCTTTGCCGGCCCGGCTACCGACACCAGTTCGTCGCCCTTTTCCGTCGCAGTCCCGGTGCCGTCGCCGGCATCAACGCCGCCAATGAGCTGATCAATCTCGGCGCTGGGCTGGGCGTCCGCTATGCCGCGCTTCTGGCGCCCGTGGCACTGGTGTCGGCGATTTCCTCCACCACCACTTTTTTCGTCTTTGCTATCGGCATTCTTCTGGCCGTGTTCTTTCCCAAGCTCGGACGCGAGGACCTCTCGACCTGTAACCTGGTGAAGAAAGGTGCCGGAGCGCTTCTGATCGCAGCCGGCATTGTCCTGATCGAGACGTATTAGGAATCAATAATTGAAGCGGATGCCGATACGATATTGGCGGCCGATGGCGTCATAAACATCGTCGCGAACTGAAACATCATAAGGCGTGGTGGAAAGCGTAGTTCCGGCCACGACTGGCGGCGGCGTGTCGAACAGATTGTCCACCGCGGCATAGAGCTGGATCTTCTCGCTCCAGCGATATGTGCCGCGCAAATCCATATAAGCGACAGACGGCACGCTGTTGTCGTCCACATTGAGGGCGCGCCAGGCATTATTCAACTTGGCCGAGCCGATGAAGCGTCCCTGAACGGTTCCCTGCCAGGCATCCTGCGTATACGTCGCCGAAATGACGGACTTAAATTTTGGAACGCCACGCACTGCTGAATCCGGGCCGATGCTTCCGGCATAGGAAACCGTCTGGCCTTGCGCCGTCTGAGTCTGGGTGTCGGTGTAATTGGCGATCAGGTGCAGATCGACCGTCCCAGCCCCAAGACCTGTCCGGTAATCGCCCTGAAAATCAAGGCCCGAAACCGCCTGCCGGTTGGCGTTGATGGGCTGGGTGTTGATCTGCGACAGCGCGCCATTGGGACCGCCGAAGACCAATTGCCCGCAGGCCCATGGCACGCCGGCGGCGCATTGCGCCACCACATTGGTGGCGCTGATGGTAGCGATCGCCTTGTTGATGCTGATCGAATACCAGTCCGCGGACAGGTTCAGCCCGTCGAACCAGTGCGGCGTCAGCACGATGCCGCCGGAGACAGTGGTCGATTGCTCCGGCTTCAGATTCGGATTTGCCAGGGAAAGTTGATAGGTCTGCACATTGGCGCCTGTCCTGGGGTCAGTGGACACGCCCAGCACCGAAAAGCCGCCGCTGTTCAATTCCTGAAGGTCGGGCGCGCGAATATCGAAGGACCAGGTGGCGCGAAGACGGACGTCCTGGTTGACTTGACTCGTCAAGCCAAGCTTCCAAGTCTCGACCAGGCCGCTGGAAGAATAGCTGGTGATGCGTCCCGCGCTGTTGAATTCCAGAGACTGGACGATATCGTCCTTCAGCAGCGGCGCTTCAATTTCGACAAAGCCCTCTTCGACATTGTACTGTCCGGAAAAGCCGGAGAAATTTCCAACCGAGAATTGCTTGGCCTGGGCCAGCGGATCGACCGTCACCCGGGCGCCTTCCTTGCGATACTCACCGCCGAACGCGACCGATACCGGCCCCGCGCCCATCGACCAGGGCAGATTGCCTTGTACGGCCACGGACGCGACATCCTGAGTGAGGATCGCCAGCTGATAATCATGTCCGTTGCGCGCGGGGCCATTGATGTAGTTGATCGCCGCGGCCGAGGCCACGCCGGTGCCGAACAGGTTCAACGGCTGGCAGCCATTGGTTGGGTCGGTCAGGCTCGAGCGGCAGGCAATGGACCCGATCGGCAATCCGGATGTTCCGACATTGGCAGCAGTCACGCGAACCGCATCGATCGCCAGATTGTAATTCGGCGTGTAGACATTGTTGGTGACCAGCGTTCGCACGCGCGACTCGCCGTGCTGGTAATAAGCGTTCCACGACCAGCTGTCGCCGATACCGCCTTCGAGGTTGAAGACGCCGCGATAAAGCTGGCGCCGGTTGGTCGACACAGGAATGCCTAATGTCTCAGCTTCCGCGGACAGGCTGTTGCCGACCAGATGCGCGCCGGTGCTGCCGATATTGTTCAGATTGCTGGTGCCCAGCGAGAAGCTGGGTATCCCCAGCGCATCCATCCGGGCACCGATCTCCGGATCGAGATAGGCATTATCCCGCAAAATGGCGACCGTGCCGTACTTGTTGGCGGCGAAGCTGTTATTTTCGGAAAATGATTTTCCGTAATTCAGTTCCAGCGACGCGATCATGTTGCCGGTGAGCCGGTAACTGCCATAACCGAAAAACGTGAAACTGCGCATTGGGATGGTGAGGTGGTTGAGATCGCCTTCCGCCCCCTCGCCGCTGCCCCCATTCGAATAGGCGCCGGAAATATTGCCAAAATAGAACGGCACGGGCGTTCCATTGGGGCCGACGAACTGAATTCCGCGCAGCGCATTCGCATTGGCGCCTGCTGCATTGGCCGGATTTGCCGTAATCAATCCGCCTTGCGTAGCCTGGGAAAGGCCGACATTGGTGGCGTGAATATATTGCGGCTGACTGTTGCCCGGTGCATAGGCCGGATTGTTGACCAGCTTGATATTCCGGTACCAGGACCGCTGGCTGACGAAAAGCGCATCGGGGCTGTTGCTGTAGGAAACACTGCCGATGACATGGCCGCGCTCGCCGTCAAAATCGGTGCCATAGGACATCTCTCCCTTGAAAGAGCGATGATCGTCCTGCCAGGTGTTGCCCCCCTCTATATTCGCGGCGAACCCATCGAACTTCTTGTTGAGAATGACATTGACCACGCCAGCGACCGCGTCGGAACCCCAGGCCGCCGACGCGCCGCCCGTCACCACATCGATCCTCTGCACCAGGCTGGTCGGCATGGTCGAAAGATCCACGCCGCCGCTCAGCGCCGAGGCCACCACGCGCTGGCCATTGAACAAGACCAGCGTGCGCAGGACGCCCAGGTTACGCAGATTGACGACATTGATACCGGGCGTTCCGCTGACAATATAATTGGCCGCGATGGTGTTGTTCGGACTGGAGGATGCGCCGAACGCAGGCAATTGGCGGATCGCATCGCCGATATCGGTAAATGCGTCCCGCCTGAGCTGGTCCCCGGTGACCACTGTGACCGGCGTGGGCTGCTGGTAGCCGCCGATCGAAATTCGAGAGGCGCTGACAATGACCTGCTCGGTCAAGATCCCGCTTGGAGAAAGCGCCATGTCCAGCGCCGAGGTATTTTGCGAAAAAACCGGCGGCAGCGGTGACGAGCCTTCGGCCGGCGACGGTCGAGCTGTCCCCGCCGGCGGCACTGGGCGCCCTGCGGCTGGACGTTGAGGTTCGGCGCGGGCGGTATCGCCAACTGTATGCACAATCAACCCGCCATTACCGTCCGGATCGGCGCCCAGATTGGTGCCCTTGAGCAAGGCGCTCACCGCCTCGCGGCCGCTCATCTGCCCACGCAACTCGGGCGCGACCAGACCGGCGACGGCCTGCGGCGTGAAAAGGATATTTTGCCCGGTTTGCTGGGCGACGGCCTTGAGAGAGTCAGAAAGAGGCTGCGCCGGCAGCGCAAAATTCACGCTTTGCGCCCACGCCATACCCGCTGTTAGAACGAGGATGCCGGCACTGCGGAGAAACGCTGCCCGTATCCCCCTTATGCCCAACATCCAGCCCCTCCCAAGCGGTGGCTGTTATAAATTCCCACCTTCTTCCAAAGCGCAAGACGCCACGGGGCGTTCTACCCCTGCAGCATGCGGGCATCATCGCCCACCAGCTGGATGCGATCGTCCACCACGCGTATTTCCACCGGTAGAAGGCGCGAAAGCGAGCGCGCAAAATTCGTATTGTCGCCAACCCGGTACACGCCACTGACCTTCATCCGGGCGATGCGGGGATCATCGACTTCCAGCTTGATGGTGGAATAGCGGTTCATCTCCAACACAACGTCGGTCAAAAGCGAATTCTCAAAAATGGCCTGACCGGTATGCCATGCGATCAGGGGGAGCAAATTCGGTTTGTCGAGCTTCGGCGCCTGGCCGGAAACGAAGCTCAGCCTTTCGCCGTCACGCAGCTGGCGTCCGCCGCTCACATCCGTCGCCGTATTTTTGACCGTCGCCTGCCCATGGATGAGCAGCACCGAAATATCGTCGCCATAGCGGCGCACATCGAAGGTCGACCGCGTGCCGATCACCAGCTTTTGCGCCGCTTCCACGGCAAAGGACCGGCTGGCATCCGGGGCGACGCGGAAATTCGCGCGGCCATAGCGCAAATCGACCTTGCGGTCCTTGTCGTCGAAATCCACCACCAGCTTGGTGTCGGTATCCAGGAAAACACCGGTGCCGTCTTTCAGCGTGACGTGCTTTTGTTCGCCGACGTCGGTCTGATAGACCTCCGCGGCAGCCGATTGCACAAGCGCGAAGGTGCCGCCGGCGACCACCACCAGCCCGACGCCGCCGCTCAAAAGCGCGCGGCGGCTGAAACGAGGCTCCAGCGGAACCTCGCCATTGCGCATGTCGCGCGACAAGGCGCCGACGCTGTCCCACATGCCATTGACCGCCTCGAAAGCCGCGGCATGACGCGGATCAGCCATTAGCCAGGACCGGAAGGCGCGCTCGTCCTCGAGCGAGCGGTCGTCGGCGCGCAGCCGCGCGAGCCAGACCGCAGCTTCCTTCACGTAAGGCGCGCCAGGAGAAGTATGCGTCATCTCACCAGCCTTCGGTCCATTCCGTCAGGAAAAGTACGGCTTTGGCGATGTGTTTTTCAACAGCGCTTTGGCTAATGCCGAGACGGTCCGCAATTTCGTGATATTTCAGATTGTTAAGCCGGTGCATGAGGAAGATCTCGCGCGTCCGGGGGGTTAGCTGATTCAACCCGGCTTTCACCCTGGCTAGACGAGCGCGGGCGGCAACAACCTCATCCTGCAGGGGGGCCGTATCTTCGATTTCCGGCGTTTCCGCCTGATCCTGCTGGATTTTGGCGTGGCGGTAATTGTCGATACTTATATTGAAGGCCGTACGCACCAGAAAAGCCGCCGGGTCATTGACCTGGTTTTGGGTGCGATAACGTTCCAAGCGCAGATAGGCGGAATGTAGCAAATCCTCGGCATCCGTGCGGTTACGGGTCCGGCGCGCAATCTGCCGCAGCAAATCGCTCCAAAGCTCCCGGCCGACCGGAATGTCGGTCATCTTTCCGTGTCCGTCATCTTTTCCCCTGGTCACAATACCATAAAGGGGAGACCCATCATCGCCACAAAAATATTTTCAGAATAACAGGTGGGGTAATTTACAGTCCGAACGTCCCTGTAGGTGAAGGCCGCTTCCGCCGGCAGAAATCCAAGGGATTTGACCCTCCCGCCAGATGGGAGCCAGACTGGCTTCCCATGAAAACGTCCCTGACTGGCGCGATGGGCTTGTGCCTTTGGCTGGCTGCGTTCCCCGCCGTCGCTCAGATCCCGAATCCACCCAAAAACACCGGAAAGCCGCCCCCGGTCGCGGCGCCTGTGGCGACGCCCCCGCCTGCTCCGGAAGCGGCGGCCGCCAACCCGGCCGAACTCACCCATCAGGCCATAGTGGAGGAGCAGAAACGGCGCGACCGCGAGGCCGAAGCCGAGCGGGACCGGGACGATCTGTAACCGCCGTCCGCGCGACCGCCCGAGCCTTAGGCGGTCACGTGCTGATGCACCTTGGTCGTACCGGTGATCCGCTTTTCCAATTCCCGCAGCAGCACATAGAAGACCGGCGTCAGGAAAAGACCGAAGAAGGTCACACCCAGCATGCCGAAGAACACCGCCACGCCCATCGCATGGCGCATTTCGGCGCCCGCGCCGGTCGATGTCACCAGCGGCACCACGCCCATGATGAAGGCAAAGCTGGTCATCAGGATGGGACGTAGCCTGAGGCGCGCCGCCTCGATCGCCGCGGCCATGGTGCTGCGCCCCTGGATTTCCAACTCGCGCGCGAACTCGACGATCAGGATCGCGTTCTTGCAGGCCAATCCGATCAGCACGAACAAACCGATCTGGGTGAAGATGTTATTGTCGCCGCCGGTGAACCACACCCCAATGATCGCCGACAACAGACACATGGGCACGATCAGGATGATGGCGAGCGGCAGGAACAGGCTTTCATATTGCGCCGCCAGCACCAGGAACACCAACAGCACACAGATGGGGAACACCAGTATCGCGGTGTTGCCTGCCAGGATCTGCTGATAGGTCAGGTCCGTCCATTCATAGCTCATGCCCTTGGGCAAGGTCTCATCCAGGATCTTGGTGATCGCTGCCTGGGCTTGGCCCGTGGAGTAACCTGGCGCGGCGCCGCCATTGAGATCGGCAGAACGGAAGCCATTATAGCGGCTGGCACTGTCGGGGCCGGTGATTTCCTTCACCGTCACCATCGCGCCCAAAGGTACCATTTCGCCGCTGGCGTTTCGCACCTGGAGCCTCAGGATATCGTCGGGCCGCGCGCGGAACGGTATGTCGGCCTGGGCAATCACCTGATAAGTGCGCCCGAACCGGTTGAAGTCGTTGACATAAGTCGACCCCAGATACGTCTGCATCGTGTCGAAGACGTCCTGCACATCGACACCCAGCTGCATCGCTTTGGTGCGGTCCAGATGAGCGAACAGCTGAGGCATGCCGGTGTTGAAATTGGAGAACACACCCTGCAAGGCCGGATTCTTTGCGGCCTTCATCTGGATCTGCGCCATCACCTTGTTCAGCGCGGCATCGCCCTGATCCGTGCGGTCTTCCACTTCCAGCTTGAAACCGCCAATGGTGCCCAATCCTTGCACCGGCGGCGGCGGGAAGATGGCGATGATCGCGTCATTGATGCCGGCGAATTTCGCCTGCAGGCGCTGCGCAATCGCATTGCCGGACAGATTGGCCGACTTGCGCTGGTCGAACGGCTTCAAGGTGACGAAGACGATGCCCGCGGACGGGCTGTTGATGAAGCCGTTGATGGACAGTCCCGGGAATGCCACGGCGTGATCCACTCCGGGTTCCTTGGACGCGATGTCCGTCATCTTGCGGATTACCGCTTCGGTGCGGTCGAGTGTGGCGCCCTGGGGAAGCTGGGCGAAGCTGACCAGATACATTTTGTCCTGCAGCGGCACGAAGCCCGGCGGCACCGCACCGAAGCCCACCACCGTCGCCGCCAGCAAGACGCCATAGACCAGCATGGCGCGCGACTTGCG
>Ga0105240_10007941_pt1 | contig 15310 bp, 17 predicted proteins | sample KBSC54metaG_FD_80426 | JGI IMG/M metagenome (GOLD analysis project Ga0105240, IMG submission 80426) | Corn rhizosphere microbial communities from Kellogg Biological Station, Michigan, USA - KBS C5-4 metaG | ecosystem: Host-associated > Plants > Roots > Rhizosphere > Soil | place: Michigan, USA... | reverse complement strand
TAGTGTTCGCCATAAAAAATCCTCCGAGGGTTAATACTCAGAGGTCGGCGATTCTTAACAGATTATCGTTACAGCACCTGTATGTGATTGGTTCTAAGATATGGCGGAGAGCGAGGGATTCGAATTTCGTGTAAGGTTCTGTCGAATCAGAATCACGATAACATACACTTTTATAACAACTTGCAAATAGATTGCCAGCTCAAAATCTAGAGTAACTGGTTGGCTTTAATATCCAGTGGTACCCCCGTTAGTACCCCCGCGCTGTTTTCCTGCCTTAGCCGTCTTCCCTGAGCTCTTGAAACCGCACCCTTCCTGATCACACCACTACTTCCCCTCACTGCACCTCAAAGCTCGAGTCATCGATTCTGCCATTGAACAAATTGGAGACTAAAAAGGTCATGAGCTCAATGGGGGCCATGGAAGTGTTGTCGGTAGCAAGTAAAAGTGTCCGCTTTTGAGAACAAATGAAGTGTCCGGTTATTAAAAGTCAGCCGTAGTAGAGGCGGTGGGAAAGTGCGAATCCCGCGTTTTCTGCGGGATTTGCAAGTTGAGAGGGAAAGTCTGTTTTTGGACTTTTCCTCTCAACGTCTTTTCCACCGCCTTGATTTGTTTTTTGGTCAGCGGCGTCAGCAGTTTTCCTTCCGCGCTGTAGTGGCCGACGCGATGTCCTGCAACCATCAACGTCAGGGTAGTGTCCATGTGTTCGTGGATGATCACCTTGCATCCAGCCAGGGTGGGACGCCACTCGGCACGCTCGATCTGCATGACCAGATTGCGAAAGCTTACTGTGTTATCTCGATCGACGTGCGCTCGTATCGTTGCGTGAAGATCATTTCGAGGTTCCTGTTCCGGCAGGATATAAATGCCGTGCCGCGTTGCGCGGCCGGAACCGTGAAATGCTGGTTGAACTCGGCGATGTAGTGATCGTTAAGAAACTGGTTGGCCTCTTCCAGAGTGCGGATCCCATGCAAACGTAGCTCTTGGGGCAATCGCCCCTGCCACGTAGAGAAGTTGCGTTCCGAGCGGCCTCGTGCCTGCGGAGAGTAGGACGGAATCATCTGCACTCCCAGTTCCTTCATCGCTCGACCTACCTGCGTGGGACGCTCATAATCGACCTTGCCACCGCTCTTGGGCGTCCGCCAGAAATGGGCTCCGCGGTCCGAATACAAGGAACAGAACAGACCTTTTCGTTCGATCACTGCACGTAATCCTGCCATCACCGTAAAGGTCGTTTCCTCCGCCGCCAGCTGCGCATAGTAGATCTCGCTGGTTGCATCATCCAGGATCACGATCAGATCGTGCCGACGCTCATCCTGAAACCACTGGTGATCGCTGCCATCGATGTGCAACATCATCCCCGGCAGAGGTCGCCGCTCGCGCCGCTTGCGGTGCACCCCGCGCTTGGCCTTGCGCTTCACCAGACCGGCGGTCTGCAATGCCTGCTTCACCCACGTGTAGCTCAATCCGATCTGATGCTCCTCGAGCAGCTTCTCGTGAAAGTACCGCACGTTCAGATCGAAATACTTCTCTCGATACAGGGCGAGAACCTCGTCGGCTCTGACCTTCGGAACCCGCCGCCGGCTCGGTGTCCCTCGGCGACGGTCCAGTAAGCTCTTCGGCCCTTGCTCTTCCAGCCGTTTCCGCCAACGGCGCATCTGCCGGTCGCTGATGCCCATTAACTCCGCCGCTTGCCACCACTTGATCTTCCCGGCCGTGGCACGTAACAGCACTTCCTGTAACTTCATCGCCCGCTCCGCCGCGGTCCTCGGATAGATGATCTCCATGCTCTCGCGCATGGTTCTATCCTTGCCGCCCGAAATGCGGACACTTCACTTGCTAAAAACACCGGACATATTATGTGCTAACGACAGGGGCCATGGAAGTGTTTACCGAGGAGTAATTGACGAACTGCCGGTTGACGAATTGCCTAACGGTGATTCAGGCGGAATCGCAGAACACTGACCATGAACGTGCAATTTTCAAACCCGAGACTCGATGTCGATCATCTCAGCCTCAGAATAATTCACGAGGAATCTCCCGTGGGTTCGTAGACCCTTCTCGATGGCAATGATGCTGAGTATGGCACAGACATCGTCGGCGGCTTCGGCCCGCATTACTTCTTTCGCACCGATCTCGGCTAGTTTCCGAATCGCCTGAAAATAGTCTTCCGCAATCCATTCCGGAACCTCTGGATTCTTACCTTCAGTGCGAGCCAATTCGATGATTGCGACAATCGCATAAGTGTTCCAGTCGATCACGCCTCGTTCTTGATAAATTCTGACGAGAAAAGGAACAGCTGCGAATGAGGCATCACCAACGTCTCCTTGGTTTTGGAGTTCCTCCCAGAGTTCATGCCAGACCCTTGCGGTGTCTTGCTCAGTTTCGAGTCTTCTGAGCAGCGGATGTGGGTCGAACGGCATCTTGTATCCTCCGGTCATCTTCGACCAACGAGCGTCTTCAAGGCTGATCATGGGATTCTCGGATATTTTGTGATCTCAAGTTCGTCGAGTCCGGGAGCTATCGGGAACAGATACTTATTTCAAATCCATCCACCCACTCCTCAATATCCTTTAAAACTTCCGCTTCATTCGATTTGAAGACATAGTGATTCGCGTTGGGAATGCGGATCACTTTCGCGGTCGGCTGCCGCTTTCTGCTTTTCATCCGTCGGAGTGCCGCCACCCATGTTGTGCGGATCGGCGAAGATCGCCAGCACCGGATTCTTGATTTCGGTGTATTTCTGCTCACCCGCCATGATCGCTTCTGAGCTGATTCGGCGGCGATCCTTCTTATCTGGCGCAGGTCGATTCGGAATGTCAGTTTGACCTTCCAACTCTTTTTGACGGGCAATCAAGTCTTTCTGGTACCGGGGCAGATCGGTCTCCAGCATCTCTGCAATGATGGCGCGAATCGCACTCGGATTTTGCGCATCGGAAAGTTCATTCATCTTCTGGCGCAGCGCATTGCCATCAAGCCTGAAGTCACCGCGCGTGGCATCATACAGGGCATACGGATACCCCGCATCCAGGTAAATCAGCCCCGCGACACGTGCTGGAAAGCGGCTCCCAATCGAGCTCAATTCTTCTCCCGCAATCGAATGACCCACGAGAATCGGCTTCTCGAGTCCCAGCTTGTCGATCACGGCAACTACATCATCACCCAGCTGGTTTGCCGAATAGACATCGCCGCTCACTGGTGGTGTATCTGACACGCCGTAGCCACGGCGCGTAATTCCGTATACGTGATACTTGTTCGCCAGCTTTTCGGCAAAGCCGTCGAATACATGCGCATCATTCCCCAGCCCAGTTAACAGGACCAGTGGGCGGCCCTTGCCGCCCCAATCGAGTACCTCGAGCCTGACACCCGGTTCAACCGTTACAAACTGTGCCGCGTGCTTTGATGGATCGGTTGCCCATGCTGTGCTTTTGGTAGCACGCTCGAATGGCAGCACAATCGGCATATTGCCTTCCATCCAGGTTCCTGCAATCGACTTGCCATCGTCGGACATCTTTCCTTCATAGCTGCGATCGATCATCGATGATTTGAACTTCAGCACACCATTCTGAAACGTTATCGTCGCCATGGGAACGCTCTGAGGGCTCTGATCGATGCTGTACCAGACGGCCTCCAAGGTTCCAGCATCAGTTTTTGAAACCTTCACCACGAGCCGCAGATCGAATTGGGGATGTTGGTCTGTCTTGAGGAAATGCAGTGTTCCTTGCCAAGTCCCGGCAATATCCAGTGCCGAAGCTGCTGGGGGTGCCGACTGTGATGCAGGCACTGCGGGCAGCGCGGTCGCCCGTATTTGATTGGCTGCAAGTAGCAATGCCGTCGCTGCGACAATGCGACAGGTCAACCTAAGCAATAGCTTCCAGCAACAATGAGGTTCGCGCCTCATGCTTCCCGTGCTCATCATTGAGAACCCTTCCCTCGCCGCGGCTTGGAATTTGCGAGATTGACACATCGATGCTCCTCCGCTATTGCGGTGCCTTTCAGTGTACTTCGGAAGGTCCACATTTTGTCGTCGAACAATCGCGCTGCTCGCCCCGGGGGACTTTGTGGGTGAAGGCGCGCTCGCGACGGTTCCCGGGCTGTGTATGTCCACGGCCACTGCGATCAGAAACTGCACGGCGCTCAAGATAATGCGAGAAGAGATGATTTACGTCATGCATCAAGAACATGAGTTCTCTAATCTGTTCTTGAAATTTCTGCTGGACCGCTGCATGCGGACGCAAGCCGATCTAGTGGAATCAGCTTTTCAATTCCAGCGAAAAACGTTTGGCTCGAATTCTTCTACTGATGGCAGAGTTCGGCAAACCCGGGGCGCCGGAAACTTTCATTCCTCCGATTACTCAAGAGACGCTGGCAGAGATGATCGGCACCACGCGGTCTAGGGGCAGCTTCTTCATGAACCGCTTTCGCAAGCTTGGATTTGTCAGTTACAACGGGCGAATCCAGGTGCACAAGGCACTACTCAATGTGGTGTTACTTGATCAGCTCCCCGAGCATAAGGCGCGGAAGCCGAAGATTCTTTCAATTCCTTGAAGCGGTGCTGCAAAGGAACCCCTAGCGTGGTGAGCAAAATTGAACAACATTCTTCCTGCAAGTGAGGCATGCTGATCATTAAACAAATTTTGTGCTCATGAGGTAGGAATGCTCGTTAAGCCAGAGAAACTTCTGATCGTCGACGAGGACGAATCTGTTCGCGCGACTTTGTCACTTGTCTTTTCTGCACTTGGATATTACGTGCGATCCAGTGAGGATGGTCAATTGGGGCTCTCTGAGCTCACTAAGGATCTTCCCAACGTCCTGCTGACAGACCTGAACATGTTGCGGATGTCCAGCCAAGCCTTTCTCTTGAGTGTCAGACGCCGTTTTCCCTCGATCTGCGTAATCGCGATGGGCAAAGACCTTATAGGCCATCGCGTGCCCAATGGGGTTGCGGCCGACGCAGTTTATCAAAAGGGAGAAGGTCCGGTTTGCTTGGTCAAGATCGTGGAAGCCATGATAGGGACGAAGCGCCCAACCAGACGTCTGAGTATGGATGATCTATTCGGATTTAAGGTCTTCGAAGTGATTCCGCCTCATCCTAGTGCGGAGGCTTTGAGGCTTCCTGCTAATCGCAAACTAATATCTCCCACCCGAAAGTGCGACCGCGATGGTGGGATTGCGCTGACAATTCAGCGGGGAATCTCCTATTAAGAGTCTCTTCCGAGTTGACGTGTAATTTGTATCCGATACGCGATCGTCTCCCCGTTTTTGCCACTCCACAGGACATAGAGCCGTATTGACCATTCATAGAGGCCCAGGTTCTGCCAACATCTCCAGGTGCAGAGCTATGTGCTGCGGCAATCGAATAACCAGACCAGCCATGCCTGGAGTTGACGCTTCATATCTGCGGGGTGACCGTGAATTCGTCGATTTGGATATTGAAATCGGGATCAATTCCGTCCTGGGAGTCAGGTCGGGAAGGTGCGCGCACTCGTTGGTCCCTTAAGCTGCATCTGGGAATAAAGTTCGCATCGGTGTTGCTCATGGTATTGGTCGTGGTTGGTATGGCAGCGCTATCGACGTGGGCACAATCGCAAGCGGTTTCTCGATCGGATGGCTCCTTGGAAGCCGCAAGAAGCACGATTACACAAGAGACGCAGGACCTGGGGTACATAGTCCCGACGAGCTCAACTAAGTTAAAGACCTTCGCTTTTGATGCGTTCGGACCGTACGCGTTGGTGAGCGGAGCTTTATTTGGTGGGCTTGATCAAGCCACAAATACGCCTCCCGAGTGGAGGCAAGGCTTTGGTGGGTATTCAAAAAGATTCGGGTCCGACTTGGGAATTGCAGCGGCAGGAACCACGACTCGCTATCTACTGGCAGACGCCTTGAAGCAAGATACGCTCTATTACCGGTGTGAATGCCGAGGCCTGTTTCCACGATTGCGTCACGCCGCGGTCTCAACTTTGTCGGGTCGCAGCGGGCGAGACGGTCATCGCGTGTTCTCTATTCCCGCACTCGTGGCGCCGTACGCAGGTTCGCTGACTGCGGTCTATGCTTGGTACCCAAGCCGCTATGGAGTGAAGGATGCATTCAGAATGGGTAACTACTCACTTCTCGAAACCATTGGAGGCAACATCGGTCTGGAGTTCTTCTATAGCGGGCCCCATTCCCTGCTTTCACGCATACATTTGAATAATTCTCACGGCTCGCCGATTCATGGGCCGAATCGATGAGCGACCGCGGAATTGCGCCTGCGGATCTAATGGTCCCCCCGCTTCGGACTCGGCAGAAGAATGATGTCCCCATCTTTGTGAGCACTGCAAAAAGAGTTTTCACTACGTTCTTTGAGTGGTTTGGAAGCCTGGGACTCTTCACCTGGCAGGTGCTCAAGGCCGCTGTAACGCCACCATTCGAGTGGCGCGAGTTGATACGACAGCTCGACGAGGTCGGCTCGAAGTCCTTCCCACTTGTAGCCCTCGCCGGTGCTGCTATTGGTGTGGTGATCTCGCTGGAGGCGAGATACAGCTTGAGCCGGTTCGGCGCCAAATCGTTGTTTCCGGCAACGCTTGTCTACTCCGTGATTCAGATGATGGGCCCCATCATCACCGGATTGGTTGTGAGCGGCCGCGTTGGCGCCGGTATTGGCGCCGAGTTGGCGTCGATGAAAGTGACTGAGCAGATTGACGCTATCGAGGCGTCAGCCATCAATCCTTACAGGTTGCTGGCTGCGACACGAATTCTGGCCTGCATCCTAATGCTGCCTTTGTTGACTCTTGCAGCCGATGCATGCGCTTTGCTGACCGGGTGGTGCGCTCAGGCCCTGGTCGAGCCACTTTCATTTCATCAATTCATTGAAAGTGGATTCAGTGGCGCGACGTTCAATGCATTCCTTCCACCTACATTCAAGACTGCAGTGTACGGCCTAATCATCGGCCTCATCGCATGCTTTCAGGGAATGCGTACGAGCGGAGGCGCCGCAGGTGTTGGTAGGGCAGCCACTAACTCGGTCGTGGTGGGCTCGCTTTTCCTTATTCTGGCCGACGTTGTGCTGGTGAAATTCATTCTCGTCTTCTTTCATTAACCGCTGCTGAATGGTCTGGAGAATCGAACATGGCAATAACTTATGACAATGCGATTAAGCAGGATATAGGGCGAGACGACACGCCGTCTTTTATCGAAGTCGAGCATTTGCATAAATCTTTCGGTACTCACAAGGTCCTGGATGGGATAAGCCTTAATGTGAGCCGCGGAGAGACTCTAGCCGTGCTTGGACGCAGCGGTACCGGGAAGAGCGTACTGCTCAGGCTGATTATCGGTATTGAAAAGCCCGACTCTGGTTCGGTGCTCATCCACGGCCAAGACATCGCCGGGCTCGGGCTGGACCAACTGGGAGCAATCAGAAAAAAGATGGGCTTCCTCTTTCAGCATGCGGCGTTATATGACTCGCTTACTGTAGCTGAGAACGTTGCCTTCCCACTCGAGCATCATCGGATAGACATGACCGTGTCAGAGCGAGCCGATCGCGTACGGCAGCTATTGGTCGAAGTGGGGATGGAAGGCGATCTCGACAAAATGCCTTCTGATATCTCAGGTGGTATGCAAAAACGTGTAGGTCTGGCGCGGGCTCTGGCCCTAGAGCCGGAGATTCTGCTGCTGGATGAACCTACCGCGGGACTCGATCCTATAAGTTCGGGAGAGATCGACGATCTGATCTTAACGCTTCAGAGAGAAAGGCAGATGGCGTCCATAGTAGTCACCCATGATCTTCATAGCGCCAAGTCGATAGCTAGCCGTCTGGCCCTGTTGAATGCGGGCACCGTAGTTATTGAGGGTGCGTTTGACGAACTCCAACAGAGTGACATCAATTTCGTGAAGAAATTTCTGAAGCAATAGTAGGAGAAATCATGTCGAGATTAGCAAGACTCGGAGCATTCATCGTTGCGACTCTGGCAGTATTGGCCACGGGCGTCTTCATCATTGGGAGCAAGGAGTATCTCTTCGCTTCCACATACCAACTCAAGGCGCAGTTTGATAACGTTGCGGGTTTGGCTGATGGAGCGGACGTACAGGTCGGTGGTGTGCATAGCGGGATGGTCACCGGCATCGAATTGCCCCCGGAAGCCCGGAGAGAAGGTTACGGTCATCATGGAACTCGCCAAGTCCACGCGCGAAATCATCAAGCACGATTCTGTGGTCTCAATCCAGACCGAGGGACTTCTAGGCAATCAGTTTCTGGCGGTTTCATTTGGATCTGCCGGACAAGCCGACGTAATGGATGGCGAAATCATAAAGAGTGCACCGCCGCTGCTCATGGCAGATTTATTTAAGAAAAGCAGCAGCATTTTGGATGACAGCCAAGAGGCGATTCAGAGTGCAGCTACGGCGACGGCCCACCTGAATTCAGTGAGTGCAAAAATCGATTCGGGTCAAGGGACAGTGGGAGCTCTCGTAAACGACAAGCAACTTTATAACAATTTGGCTCAGACAACCGCGACCCTGGATGCAACCATGCTTCAGGCACAGTCGGGCGTAACTGATTTTCGCGAGAACATGGAAGCCTTAAAGCATAACTTGTTCTTGAACGGGTACTTTAAGAAACGAGGATACGTGGACTCCTCCGAGCTGGCCGCGAACAGAATAGCCGAACTCCCGACAATTACACCGGAAAAGACGTTCATCTACGGAGCCAAGCAACTGTTTGATGGTCGCGATTCAGCCAAGATAAAGAATAAGAAGACTCTCCAAGCTGCCGGCGATTTCCTGGCGCAAGCCCAGTTCGGAGTCGCAGTTGTCATCGTTTCCACTGCCATGGATGGCGATACGAAGAAGGATCAGGTGCTCACCGAGGCGAGGGCAATGGTCATACGCGAGTACCTCGTTGAAAACTTCGGATTTGACGACAGCAAATTGAAGACATTGGGCCTAGGCAAGCAGGCTGTCACGGAAACTAATTCAGAATGGGGTTCCGTTCAGATTCTCATCTTCCCGAATCGAACAGAAGTACCGGAGACCGATCCTGTTGGCGGTAGCGCAACTACAACCGGAGACAGTCGGACAGTCCCGACGAACGTATCAGTAACTCACAAACCGTAGAGCCGCAGCGGGTGTGGAAGGCTCCCTTCTCAATTTTTGCCGAGCTGTCCCGACTTTCGTATTTGTGCTCATTTAAGACCGAACTAACTCTATTTCCCACGTCCTGTGAGGAAATTGGCTCGATGTGAGCACTCTAGCTCAGCAATCGACCTAACGCTTTGAAAGAATCGTTAGAACGGCGTAACCCACAGTTATGACGTGAAGATACGAACCGAAGCGAGAACGACGATCGGAGTAGCGATATGCCGCTTACCACCGTCTTGATCACAATCGTCGCAGCAGGGCTTCTGTTGTGGCTTGTGAACAGGTTTATCCCGATGCAGGGACAAATCAAATCGATCCTGAATGGCGTCGTGGTGGTTGTGCTGGTCTTGTGGATCGCCAATCTCTACGGAATATTCGGATATCTCCAGCATTTCCGCGTTGGGCGTTGAATACCCATTCATTTCGGTTCGAAGTAGCTGCTGCCGCGAACGCGGGACAACAACGCAACATAACTATTCTCTGCCTCCAGGAGGCACCTTGAAAAACTCTCTTTTGTTACTGATAGGAAGTGCTATCAGTTTGGGCGTGTTTGCTCAGGCTAATTCGCAGACGACGATAGCTCTCGAATCAACTGTTCCCGTATCAACATTCCATATGACGGTAACTAGCCGTACGGTTCAGGCGGTCAACTACCGGCACCGTAGCGGAGCGACTGAAGTGAATCTTGCCGGAACGGCGCTCCTGCCTTCGTCCAGCGGCGAGGCAAAGGTGCGAACCAAGCGCGGCACTTTAGAAGTTGAAGTGGAATTCAATAACCTGCGGAGTCCAACTGTCTTTGGGACTGAATACCTGACGTATGTCATGTGGGCGATTTCGCCCGAAGGTCGACCTGTAAACCTAGGAGAAGTGCTCGTTGGCGACAACGATCGCAGCAAGCTTACCGCAACCACCGATCTGCAGGCATTCGCATTGATCGTGACGGCGGAGCCCTACTTTGCGGTCCGCCAGCCGAGCAATGTCGTTGTGCTTGAGAATGTGGTGACCGTAGATACGAAAGGGACCAGCGAACAAGTTAATGCCAAGTATGAACTGATGGAACGAGGTGGATACATTCCCACGGGTTACAAGTTCGATCCGGTGGTACTGAATGCTAACTTGCCCCTCGAATTTTACGAAGCTCGTAACGCGTTGCGCATCGCCGAATCTGAAGGGGCAGAGCAGTATGCCTCTGAGAGCTACCGGCATGCCGTCGAATTCATGAAGACCGCCGACGACTATGCAGTGAGGAAGAACGTGGAGAAAAAGCCACTGATTGCTGCAGCTCGACAGGCGGTCCAGACGGCAGAGGATGCGCGAGAAATCGCTGTCAAGAGGATTGATGCTGATAGCCGTGCGGCGGAACTACAGGCATCGACGGATGCGCAGGTCAAATCGCAGGCGCAAGCGGCCGACGCCACCCGAATGAAGGAGATGGCGCAGTCCGACGCAGCGATCTCACAAGCCAACGCAGTCAATGCGCAGGCCAATGAAGCGACGGCGCGAGCAAACGAGGCAACCGCCCATGCTGATGCGGCAAGTTCTCAAGCTGCAATGGTTGCAAATCAGAATGCGTCTGCAGCGGCGGTGAGTTCAGCCCAGGCCGACGCCGCAAATTCTCAGGCGGCGATGATCACAAACCAGAATGCATCCGTAGCGGCCATCAATGCGGCAAATGCAGATGCTGACCAATCGCGGTTAATCGCCCAGCAGGCGCAGGACAATGAGCAAAAGGCGAATAGCGAAAAGGCAGCGATGCGCGCGCAGCTGTCGGTTCAACTAAACAAGATCCTTGCAACGCGGGAGAGTGCACGGGGACTGATAATCAGCATGTCCGATGTCCTGTTTGACACGGGGAAGTATTCGTTGATGCCGGGAGCACGAGAGAAACTGGCAAAGGTCGCTGGAATCCTGATGGCATACCCCGGACTGAATATCGAAGTCGGCGGCTACACTGACGACGTCGGAAGCAATGAAATGAATCAGAAGCTTTCGGAGAACCGAGCCGGGGCAGTTCGCGATTACCTCGTGGCGCAGGGCGTAGCGAACAACACCGTTACTTCAAAAGGATTCGGCAATTCTATGCCGGTAGCTTCGAACGACAACTCCGCCGGAAGACAAGCCAATCGGAGAGTGGAACTGGTTGTATCGGGTGAGGCCATTGGAAGCCCGGTCAATACGACGACAGGAAGTCTGCGCTAATAAGATCGTCGATCCTCTGCGGACCTCTCAAAAGCCGCAGAGGAAGTGAAATTGCCTGCACGGATTTAAAGGATAGGGGAACGGATATGCTTGGAACCCTACTGATGGCAATACTGGCCTTGGCTCTCTTGGGTGCCCTGCCGCGGTGGTCGCATAGCCGCGGCTGGGGCTACTATCCAACGGGCGGAATCGCGCTCCTCCTGGTGATTGTAGTAGTGCTCCTACTCCTCGGATGGATGTGAACCAGGAGTCGTTTGAGCGGTATGTTAACGCCTGAGTGTTAGTAATAAGAATAATTCCAAAATGCTTGACCCAGCGACTCTCGCGGTATAAACCTTGGCCGAACTGTTCTCAGCCACCAATCTAAAGAACAAACATCGCTATTCCAGCTCCGAACATGGCGATTGTGGTAGCCGCTACGATAATCCATCCGAAATGCGAACTGGGTTGTCCCTCCATCAGTTTCTTGTCCGCAGCGACGATGAGGATGGCGACGAGTAGAAATGGAGCCAACAGGCCGTTAATGACGGCTGTCCAATAAAGCGCTTTGACTGGATTAATCCCAATAAAGTCTAGGCCGACACTCACTGCTGTCGAGGTGAGAATCAGAGCGTAGAAGTATCGCGCCTGTCCTAGTTTCTTATCTAGACCTTGACGCCATCCTAGTGTCTCAGCGAAGGCGTATGCAGCTGAACCCGCGAGTGTTGGGATGGCGAGAAACCCCACGACGACGATTCCAATGGTGAAGAGAGTTGCCGCGAAGTTACCGGCAAACGGCCGAAGGGCTTCAGCGGCCTGACGGGAGGTTTCAATATTCGTTATGCCGTGCCCATTGAGAGTGATGGCTGTGGTGAGGATGATGAAGAACATTACCAAATTGGAGAAGAACGTACCAACGCCCACATCTATGGTCCTTAGGTCCAGCTCCTGGATCGTGGCTCCTTTTCGCTTGGCGATCGGGTTTCGACCTTCCGCCTTCTCCTCTTCAACTTCTTCGCTCGTCTGCCAGAAAAACAAATAAGGACTGATAGTTGTGCCGAGAATCGCGACTAGCGTCGCCCATTCGTTTTTGGAATGTGGTATTGACGGAACTAGCGTGTCGCGTAGTACTTGGCTCCAATTGGCTCCCACAACGAATGCGGTAATAGGGTAAGCGAAGAGTACAAGCACCAGCCACTTGAGCACGTTCGCAATTTGCTGATAGGGGAGCCGAACCGTCGCCCACGAAATTAGAATTGCGAACGCAATTACGAACCAATGCGAATCGACTTTGGACAGCATCGATGCGGCATCTGCCATGCCTGCCAAGTCGGCTGCAATGTTAATTGTATTTGCAACGAGAAGCGCAACAACGAATGCGAGAAGCAGCCATCTTGGAAATCGCAGCTTGATGTTCCCAGCCAGACCTTGTCCAGTTACTTGACCGATACGAGCGCACATGATCTGGACCGCAGCCATCAATGGCCAGGTAAGCAGCGCGGTCCAAAGTAATGTGGTTCCGAGCTGCGCGCCGGCGACCGAATAGGTAGCGATGCCCGACGGATCGTCATCAGCGGCTCCAGTAATGATCCCTGGACCGAGCGACTTAAGCAGGGCGCGAAACCAACGAGATTGGGGAACGGTCGGCAAATGAAGATTGGAGCGGGCCCGCCTTTGGATCGCGGCACGAACCGAACTCGGCTTATGAAACTGCAAAATGCCGGAAGGTCAATCCGGCAGAGTTGGCCAAACCTTACGGAACTCCGAAACCATCTGATCGTTGTCAAACATAATTATCTTACGAGCATATTACCAACTACAGAGATGTTTGATGTCGCTCCAAGTCGGATGGCAAACGAGATACGCTAATATCCGACCTTTGGCGCCTAAGGATCATGACTGAAAGTGGGCCCCTGCTCAGAGAGCAACAAACTGCGACCGCGATTCTTTAGAAATAGAACGGCGGAGCAGGTACGCTCCGCCGTTACGAGTACGATCAGGGATGCTAAGGTTGCTAATTATCTGTGGCCTCCATCGCCTCTATGCCCATTATCGCCGCTATGTCCCTGCCCTTCGTCTCCGTGCTGTTGCGAGTTACGTGATGAGCCGCGGCCGTGGTTCGGACCCCCGCCGTTACGGTCGGAATATCCATTGTTCGCGCGAGCTCCGCCAGGAGAGGGTTCACGGTAGGTGGCCCGGCCGATCCCGCCATGGTATCTTCCTCCGCCATCATTGACAAAGCGATGGCTTCCCCAACCATGGCCGTAACCCCAACCGGCCCATGGCCCCATTCCCACGAAGATACCGTTGTAGAAATATCCCGACCCGTAATATCCCACGGGAGCGCAGGAATAGGGCGCATACCCGTAATAACCGTATGGACAGGTTGGTTGAATGCCAATGTTAATTGAAACTTGCGCATATGCCATTGGCACAAAGACCAGGCCTGCAAGCAAGGTCGCGGTTGAAACTAGCAATTGAAGTTTACGCATCGTTCGACCCCCCTTAAGGTGTCTGCGGTTCCTGAAATTTCGTGGGACGCTGTGTGTAGCCGTAATGAACAACCCAGCAACAGCAGCTGCCATAAGGAGTTTGGAATGATTTATGGAGGCCCGTAAGCTAGGGAGCCAGACCCATTTATCCTTATGCATTCACATTAGGCGTCAGCATCGCGCGAGTCTGAGCAATAATGAGCGACTTTCCGGGGCCTCTGAATCATGACTCACAGCCATCGCCTTTCCTTCTTTTTCGGCGTGCTACTTTGCGGGGCTCAGTGTTTGCGCTGCAATCGTTCGCGCTTCATCCTGTGTGAGCCGAGAACGATCGCAGTAGCCGTAGCCGATCTGGCAAGCGTTTAGATTGCGGCGTTGCTCTCTAATCTTTATTACGTCCAATTCAGAAGCAGTCAAAAGAGAGTAGTCGCAGGTATCCTTGCCATCCAAGCATTCGGAGTTGTTACGGTGGTGAGTGGCGTCAGCTATGGCGCGCGATTCCGCTGGGCTCAGTTTAGATTGGTCGCACGGTTCCCATCCCTCTGAGCACTTGGTCAAATTGCGCGCGTGATCAGCGGTTTCCGCTGCTTTTGCTTCAGCCGGAGTTAGCAACGTGCTATCACAGGTACCCATGTTGTCGGTGCAATTCGAGGCATTCCGCTGGTGATTGGCAAAATCCAAGTCTTTCAACTCTTGCCCATTGAGTTTCGACGTGTCGCAGGGTTGCCCGCCACCATTACAGCGAGAGATGTTCCGTTGATATTCCTCGCTCGCGACGGCACGAGATTCCCGAATAGTGAGTTCGGAATGATCGCACGTGCCGATACCGTCAGTACAATTTGAAACATTACTCTGATGGAGGGCGACATCCAACGCGATGGTTTCGAGCGCCGTCAGTTGAGAGCGATCGCAAAAGCTCATGCCCGTTCTGCAATCTGAAAGGTTACGAAGGTGCGCACCTACAGAAACTGCGTGAGCTTCTGCCTCGCTTAGATCAGAACGGTTACAGGATTCCATTCCGTTCTTGCACGCAAATACATTGTTCGCGTGATCTGAGACCTGCGCAAGGAGCGATCCCTGCCAGAAACCAAAGCTAGCTATCAGGAAGCAGAGAGAGGTTCGCATGAAGATTGTCATTATTGCCTCCGCCCAAGCTCACGCTTGAGCAATAGATCGATTGTTATTGCCGCCTCAAATTTAGGAAACAGCCGTCTGCGCTAGTTCAGAGAAATTGGTTGAATTAGCATCCCTAAAGCAGGTCGAGACGACATGCTCGCTTTTCATCTTGATTCTCACCAATGCACTCAGAGTTAGCTGATCCAGATTGCTCACTCCCTTATGATTTTGAGAGCGTCGCATCGGGTACTGGATGAGAGCAAGCGGGTGCGGACCCCGCCTAAACCCAATGCGCGGCGAACTCTACCTTATTTTTCGAGGCACGATGCGGTAGGAAACCAGGCATGCCGTGCTCTGTGGTCAATTCTGCTCAGCATTTCGCGCTCCGCAAGCTCGACACTATCCCTACTCGC
>Ga0105240_10007938_pt1 | contig 15312 bp, 17 predicted proteins | sample KBSC54metaG_FD_80426 | JGI IMG/M metagenome (GOLD analysis project Ga0105240, IMG submission 80426) | Corn rhizosphere microbial communities from Kellogg Biological Station, Michigan, USA - KBS C5-4 metaG | ecosystem: Host-associated > Plants > Roots > Rhizosphere > Soil | place: Michigan, USA... | reverse complement strand
TGTCGCGGCTTTCCATCAGTGCGCCGGCGCGCGCGCGCGCGAGTTCCACTGTGAAATTACCCAGTTGTTCCGGAAGGCGTGCCCGCCAGGTCGCAGACAAGCCATTGCCGGGCTGCAACAGCGCGCGGGCTTTGTTTCCGCGCACCAGGCCGGAATGCCGACCATGCTCACGCGTCAAAAGATCAGCGATGATCCCCGTCTCGCCATAAGCGCGAGAGGAAAGCACGATGCCGTTATCTGACCATTCCATTTACGGCCCCCATCTGTCTCTTTCGCGCAAGCGCTCAGAGACATCTTCCCCCGCCAGCGGCTCCGCCGCGCGGAGGAAGAAAGCCGGCGTTTTCCTATTCATCGGGATAGTCGAGACCAATCTCACGATAATGCTCGCGGCTTTCAGACCAATCCTCGCGCACTTTCACGAACAGGAACAGATGCACCCGGCGGTCCAGGAGCGTTTCCAATTCTTTTCGCGCCAGTTCGCCGATGGTTTTGATGGTCTGGCCGCCCTTGCCCAGTGCAATCGCTTTCTGACCGTCGCGCTCGACATAGATCACCTGTTCGATCCGCACCGAACCATCCTTGCGCTCTTCCCATTTCTCAGTCTCGACGGCGCTGGCATAGGGAAGCTCGTCATGCAGGCGATGATAAATCTTCTCCCGCGTGATCTCGGCGGCCAGCAAGCGCAGCGGGATATCCGCGGCCTGATCTTCGGGATAAAGCCAGGGACCTTCCGGCATCCGCGCCGCCACCCAGCGAGAGACATCCTCGACGCCGTCGCCACTCAGGGCAGAAACCAGAAATACATCTTCGAAGCTGCCTTGGGCATGAAACTTTTCCGTCAAGGGCAGAAGATCGGTACGCTTCATGCCGTCGATCTTGTTCAACACCAGCGCCATCTTCTTGCCGGCAACATTTTTCAAGCCAGCCAGAATAGTTTCGGTGTCGCGGGCCCCTGGTGATTGCGGATGCTGCGTGAGATCTGCCGCATCCACCAGCAGCAGTATGGCGTCGGCATCCTCCGCGCCCGCCCAGGCCGCGCCTACCATGGCGCGGTCCAGCCGGCGGCGTGGTTTGAAAATGCCGGGCGTATCGACAAACACGATCTGCGTCTCACCCGACATGGCGACGCCCCTGACCCGCATGCGGGTGGTCTGGACCTTGGGACTGACGATGGCGATCTTCGAACCCACCAGCGCATTGGTGAGCGTGGATTTGCCTGCATTGGGCGCGCCCAGAATGGCGCAGAAGCCGCAGCGGTTGGTCATGATTGAACCCGCGCCAGCAATTTTGCCGCCCCCTCTTGTTCCGCCTCGCGCTTGGAGCCGCCTTCGCCCGTTTCCGGCGCTTGGCCTTCGATGGATACTTCGACGGTGAAATGCGGCGCATGCGCCGGACCGGTGCGGCCGATCTCGCGATAGGCGGGGGCGGCCAACCCGCGTCCCTGCGCCCATTCCTGCAGCCGGGTCTTGGCGTCCCGCATCTCCGCACTCAGGCTGGGATCGTCGAACATGTCAGCCCAATAATTTTCAATGAAGGGCCGGGCCGTGGCCATGCCGCCGTCCAGATAAAGCGCGGCGATCACCGCTTCGCAGACATCGCTCAAGATCGCGGCGCGCGCGCGGGCACTATCGAAACCACCGGAATGTTTGACATAGGCCGGCAAACCGGCCGCCTCTGCCACCCGGGCACAGGCTTCTGCCCGCACCAAGGCGTGAAAGCGAACGGTGAGCGCGCCTTCACTCTCCTGCGGATAGCGGCTGTGCAGCGTCTCCGCCACCACCAGCCCCAGCACCCGGTCGCCCAGAAATTCCAGCCGCTCGTTAGAGTGAGACGATGTGGTGCTGGCATGGGTGAGCGCGCGCTCAAGCAAGGCGGGATCGGAAAAATGATGGCCGAGTTTCTGTTCGAGATTATCCAGATCGCGCAAGGCTTATTGGATCGGCGTCAGCAGGCGCGTATAGCGGATGGCGAAAGGCCATTTCCAGATTTCCCAGAAGCGCGCACTGCCATTGGTGGAGAAGAAACGGAATTCTGCCTTGCCTTCCAGATTTTCCGACGGGACGTAACCCACTTCGCTGCGGCTGTCGGCGGAATTGTCGCGATTGTCGCCCATCATGAAATAATGACCCGGCGGCACGACAAAGACGTCGGTATTGTCGAGAGGACCGTCAGGATCGCGGTCAAGCGTGAGATAGCTCACATCTCCCGGCAGGGTCTCGCGATATTGCGGAACATGATGCTCCTCACCGTCGATGGTCTCGACATAATCATTGACGCGCACCTTGGGCACCGGCTTGCCGTTGAGCCACAGCACACCCTCTTTCACCTGAATGCGGTCGCCGGGAAGGCCAATCAGCCGCTTGATGAAGTCGGTGGAATTGTCCTGCGGAAATTTGAAGACGATGACATCGCCGCGATGAGGATCGCGTGCCATGAAGCGGCCATGAACGGCGTCGCCGAACGGCCAGCCGCCGAAGGGGAATGTGTAACGGCTGTAACCATAGGCGAACTTCTCCACAAAGAGATAATCGCCGATCAGCAACGTTCCCTCCATCGAAGCGGAGGGAATATTGAAAGGCTGAAACAGGAAGGTACGGATCACCAGGGCAATCAAACCGGCATAGACCACCGTCTTGACCAGTTCGGACCAGGATTCGCCCTGTTTGGCTTTGGCCGCCTGCGCTTTGTTCTGGACTGGCGCCTTGGTCTCGGTCGGGGTGTCGGCCATGAGTTCCGGTTGCTTCGAAGGATCGCGCGACAGAAACGATCCCTCGCCCTGCCTGTCAAGGATTTCCTTGTTAATTCTCTTTGAGCGACGAAATGATCACAATGGCCTGGGCGAGCGGGAAATCGTCGGTAATCGAAAGGTCGATCTGCGCGGCATGACCGGGTGGCGTCATCGCCTGCAGCCGGGCCAATGCCCCGCCGGTAAGCTTCATGGTGGGCTTGCCGGACGGCAGGTTAACCACGCCCATATCGCGCCAATAAACACCTCGGCTGAGACCCGTACCCAGTGCCTTGGCGCAAGCCTCCTTAGCGGCAAAGCGTTTGGCATAGGAGGCGGCGCGATTGGCGCGAGCTTCCGATTTGGCACGCTCGATGTCCGTGAAGATGCGGGCGATGAAACGCTCACCGTGTTTCTCTAGCGCCTTCTCGATACGGCGTATGTCGATCAGGTCTGAGCCTAAGCCGAGGATCATTTCCGCTCCTCGTACCGGCCGCTCGTCCATACGCTGTCGCTACGGACGGCTCGCGGCGCTCGTCGCTTGGAATGGTCCACTGGACCATTCCATTTGCCTTCGGCAAACCACTCCTCACCCTTCGATGGGCTCAGGGTGAGGATAAATTCGCGCGCGCCCTCATGCTGAGCTTGTCGAAGCATCATGCGCGGGCTTCGTCCATAAGCCGGCGCATCCTCTGGATCGATTCTGTCAAGCCGACAAAGATCGCCTCACCGATTAGAAAGTGCCCGATATTGAGTTCGCGGACATGGGCGATGGCGGCAATGGGCGTCACATTCTCGTATGTCAGCCCATGACCGGCATGGATCTCCAGTCCCAGATCGGCGCCGAACTCCGCCGCATTGCGGATATGCTTGAGAAGCTTTTCGCGCACCTCGCCGCTGGCATTGGCATAGGCGCCGGTATGCAACTCCACCACCGGGGCGCCCAATTCGCGGGAAGCGTCGAGTTGCTTGCGGTCGGGCTCGATGAACATAGAGACCCGGATACCGGCCTCCGACAGCGCGCGCACGATCGGTTTCAGCCGCGCGAACTGGCCGACCACATCGATGCCGCCTTCGGTGGTCCGCTCTTCGCGTTTTTCCGGCACGATACAGGCGGCATGCGGTCTCGCCTTCAATGCGACGGCCAGCATCTCTTCCGTCGCCGCCATTTCCAGATTGAGCGGGATTTCCAGATCGCGCGACAGCCTGGCGATATCATCGTCGGAGATGTGACGGCGATCTTCGCGCAGATGGGCAGTGATGCCGTCGGCGCCGGCCGCCTGCGCCATCAAGGCAGCGCGGATGGGATCAGGATTGTCGCCGCCTCGGGCATTTCTGACCGTGGCGACATGATCGATATTGACACCAAGGCGAAGCGATCTCACGCGCCCCTCTCCATCACGCAAGCCCTCTGGAACCCGGCTTCACGGCGGGAATGTTGCGCAGGTGTGGCGGCAGCTTGTCGGCGGGCCAGGCGGACACTTTCCATTCCGCCAGCGCGATCAGCGGCACGCCCACCTTGGCCTTGCCGGCGGAGCGGTCGATCAGGCAGCAAGCCGCCACCACTTTGGCGCCTGTTGCCTTGATGGCGGCGATACATTCGCGCGAGGACACGCCGGTGGAGATGATGTCTTCCACCATCAACACCTTCTGTCCTTTTTTGAGTGAGAAATTCCGGCGCAATTGGAAAACGCCGTCGACGCGTTCCACCCACATGGCCGGCACACCCAGCTGGCGGCCCATTTCATAGCCCGGCACGATGCCGCCCACCGCCGGCGAGACAATAGCGGTGATCTCGTCCTTGACGTCCTTCTTGACCTTGGCTGCGAGCGCCTTGCACAATTTGGCGGTCTGCTTGGCATGCTGAAAAACAAGCGCCTTTTGCAGGAATTTATCCGAATGAAGTCCGCTCGAGAGGATGAAATGGCCTTCCAGTAGTGCACCGGACTTTTTGAACTCATTCAAAACCTGATCGACGTTCAACTGCTTGTCCCCTCGGCTTCGCGTACGCGATCGACCGATTCGACCGCATTATTCACCCGTAGCGCACCCACGATATTCTGCAAATGGGCGACGTCGCGCACTTCGATATCCATGATGAATTCGAAGTAAAGTGGATTTCTTCCCGTCACCTTCATGTTGAAGATGTTGCCGCTATTGGCAGCGATCACCGTCATCACCGCCGCCAGACTGCCCGGCAAATTCTTGACCCGGACGGCGACACGAGCGACGGAAAGGCCGCTGTCCGCCGCATTCTGACCCCAGCTCACGTCCAGCCAATCATCCATATTCTGCGCCTTGTCGAGTTCGGCACAGTCGATGGTGTGAACGGTCACGCCCTCACCCGGCGTCATCAGTCCCACGATGCGATCGCCAGGCAGCGGATGGCAGCAAGGCGCCAGACTGTAGGAAATGCCTTCCGTCAGTCCCCGGATGGAGATCGGCTTGGCCGCCGCGTCTGCCGGACCGCCCTGCTGGATGCGGGCTTTTTCCGCCCGCTTGAGTTCGGGGAAAACCGCCGCCAGCACTTCATGGCCGCGCAACGCTCCGCGCCCCACCTCGGCATAGACATCCTCGGCTTTGGACAGGCGCAGTTTCTTCGCCACCTCGCCGATGGCCTTCTCGCTGAGCTCGCTGCCATGATCGGCGAAGGCTTTTTCCAGGATTTTCTGGCCCAGCTTCACATGCTCGTCGCGCTGGGCATGGCGCAGGAAGCGCCTGATCTCGGCGCGCGCACGGCCGGTGACGACAAACTGCTCCCATAGCGGCGACGGCTTGGAATCCTTGGTGGAGATGATTTCCACCTGGTCGCCGTTGCGTAAGGGGGTATGCAGCGGCACGTGGCCGCCATTCACTTTCGCGCCCACCGCCGTGTGGCCGAGATCGGTATGCACCGCATAAGCAAAATCGATCGGCGTGGCGCCGCGGGGTAGCGAGATCAAGCTGCCCTTGGGCGTGAAGCAGAAAACCTGGTCCGCATACATGTTGAGGCGGGAGTTCTCCAGCACTTCTTCGGCGCTGTCGCCACGCTCCAAAAGATCGACCATGTCGCGAAGCCAGCCATAGGCGGCGCTTTCGTCTCCTTGCGCCGGGACATGCTCGCGATAGCGCCAATGCGCGGCAACGCCCCGCTCCGCTACGTCATGCATTTCCTGGGTGCGGATCTGAATTTCCACCCGCTGCTTTTCCGGTCCCATCACGGTGGTGTGGATGGAGCGGTAGCCATTGGTCTTGGGTGTGGAGATGAAATCCTTGAACCGCTCGGGCACCATCTGCCAGGCCGTATGGATGATGCCCAGTGCCCGGTAGCAATCGCCCGTGTCGCGCACGATCACGCGAAAGCCGAAAATATCGGATAGTTGCTCGAAATTGAGCTTCTTGGTTTGGAGTTTGCGCCAGATGGAGAAAGGCCGCTTGCCACGGCCATAAACCCAGGCGTCCAGCCCGTGTTCGGCCAGCTTGCGTTTCAGCTGATCGGCGATGCGGCCGACCCGGTCGCCGCCCACCATGTCGAGGCGGGCGAAATGGGTGACAATGGAATTGCGCGCTTCCGGATCAAGCTCCGCGAAAGCCAGATCCTCCAGCTCCTCGCGCATATTCTGCATGCCGATGCGGCCGGCCAGCGGCGCATAGATGTCGATAGTCTCCTGGGCGATGCGTCCGCGCTTTTCCGCTTTGTCGATGAAGCCCAAGGTCCGCATATTGTGAAGACGATCGGCCAGCTTCACCAGCAGCACCCGGATATCGCTGGTGATCGCCAGCATCAGCTTGCGGAAATTCTCAGCCTGTTTGGTGCGCTCGGAAAAAAGCTCCAACTGGGAGAGTTTGGTGACACCATCCACCAGGCCCGCAATCTCGTCCCCGAAATTCTTCTTGATGTCGTCATAGGTGACGAGCGTGTCCTCGATCGTGTCGTGCAGCAGCGCGGTCACGATCGTGGGGACATCGAGCTTGAGCTCGGTGAGGATGGCCGCCACCTCCAGCGGATGGGCGAAGTAGGGATCGCCTGAGGCGCGGAACTGCTTGCCGTGGGCCGTCATGGCATAGACGTAAGCCTTGTTGAGCAGGGCCTCGTCGGCGCCGGGGTCATAAGCCGTAACCCGCTCCACCAGATCGGTCTGGCGCATCAGACGGCGGCGGCCGCGCGGCGGCATCGCCGCGGGGACGGCGGAACCTGCCGCGGCCTTGGGCGGGACCGCGCTGGGGACAGAGGGCGCACTCATGCGCTCAATTATATAGTTATTTTCCTGCCAAAGTCTGGATTTAAGCCAGCAATCGCTAGGTCCCGCCGCCCCAACGCTATAAGAGCGCTAGGATTTTTGAGACTTGGCCAGGAGCGTCGCGCGGAGCGTAGCGGGAGCCTGGCGGCGGCAGCGCTCGGCCGCTCGCTAGGGCTCGCGGCGTTCGCCACTCGAAACGGTCCACTGGACCGTTTCGTCCGCCTAAAGGCGGTCGTGGCTCACTCCTCGTAGTCGGCTTCGGGCTCGGGCTGGGGCTCTGCCCGACGCTGGGCTTCGGTGGTGAGCGCCCGGAGCAGTTCTTCCTCGGTGACCTGGCGGTGCGAGGGATCCTCGCGGTCGTCGGCCTCCGGACGTGTCTCTTCCGGCTCGTCCACTTCCGCATGCTTCTGCAGCGAGCGGATATAATCTTCCTTGATGTCTTCCGGCTTCAGCGACTTGGCCGCGATCTCGCGGAGCGCCACCACGGGGTTTTTGTCGCGATCGCGTTCCAGCATGGGCTCGGCCCCACCGGAGAGTTGGCGGGCGCGAAAGCCCGCCGCCAGCACCAGATCGAACCGGTTGGGGATCTTGTCAACGCAATCTTCGACAGTAACGCGCGCCATGATAGTCCTTTTGATTCAAATTGTTGCAAGCCGTTCTGAAAGCAGAATCTAAGGCTCGCAACCGGGATTTCGGATGTGCCACATACAGAAAAACCCCGATTCCAGCAAGATAATAGAAGTCGGCTAGATAATAGAAGTAAAACTAGCCCAATGCCGCCAGCAGCGTCGCTATCCTCCGTCCACTGACGGGATGGCGCCAGCCAGGGGCAATCTCCGCCAAGGGCGCAAGGACAAAACGCCGGCCGGCCATCCGGGGATGCGGAAGTTCCACGGCTCCCTGCTCCACCCGTCCCCCATAGTCGATCAAGTCGAGATCGAGTGTGCGCGGGGCATTCGGTGCGGAACGCTCCCGGCCGAACGCAGTTTCCACCTCGTGCAAAAGCCCCAGCAGAGCAACGGGTTGAAGTTCAGTTTGGATCTGGGCGACCGCGTTGGTGAAAGGCGGGTCAGCCGGATCGGGCCATGCCTCACTTTGCTGAAGCTGAGAAACCTTCAGAATTTGCACACCTCTGGCTTCAAGCGCCGCCAAAGCCGCCTTGAGCGTCGCGGCCGGTGGGCCGGCGGCGGAGGGAATATTCGCGCCTAGCGCAATGAAGATTTTGGGCGTTTCGCCCGCGTCCGGAACCGATTTTTTGGAGGCCATTATGCTCTTTTACCCGTCCGAAAAACTCGCTCTGTTCATCGATGGCGCCAATCTTTATGGCGCGGCGAAGGGCCTTCAATTCGACATCGATTATAAGCGGCTGCTGGAATTGTTCGCCCGCAAAGGCACCCTGGTGCGCGCCTTCTATTATACCGCAGTGGCGGAGGACCAGGAATTCTCGCCGCTTCGCCCCTTGGTGGATTGGCTGGATTACAACGGCTTTTCCGTGGTGACCAAGCCGCTCAAGGAGTTCACCGACGCCCAGGGCCGCCGCCGGGTCAAAGGCAATATGGACATCGAACTCGCCATCGATGTGATGGAGATGGCCGCTTCCGTCGATCATGTGGTGATCTTCTCCGGCGACGGCGATTTCCGCCGGCTGGTCGAGGCAGTACAGCGCAAAGGCCGCAGGGTGTCGGTGGTTTCCACCATCCGCACCCAGCCGCCTATGGTGGCCGATGAGTTGCGACGCCAGGCTGATAATTTCATCGAACTGGAAGATCTCAAGAGCCAGATCGCCCGCGAAGGCGGCAAGGTTCCGCAATTTGCGCCCACCGCCTGAATCCGTTTAAGCGGAGCGGGTGAAAGCACCCACCCAGCCACCGCACGACTGCCCTCTTTGTCCCCGGCTCGCCGCTTTCCGGGCGGACAATCGCAAGAAATATCCCGATTGGTTCAATGCGCCGGTGCCCAGCTTCGGGCCGCTCACGGCGCGGCTGGCAATCGCGGGCCTGGCGCCAGGTCTCCAAGGCGCCAATCGCACCGGCCGCCCCTTTACCGGCGACTGGGCGGGCGACCTGCTCTACGCGACATTGCTGAAGATGAAATTGGCCAAGGGCAGCTATGAGGAGCGCATCGACGACACGCTGGAACTGGTGGACTGCCGGATTGTGAATTCCGTGCGCTGCGTGCCGCCCCAGAACAAACCGGAGCCCTCGGAAATCAAAACTTGCCGTCAGTTCCTGATCAGCGAACTGGAAACAATGCCGAATGTGAAGACGATCCTGGCGTTGGGCAAAATTGCCCATGACAGTGTGCTGAAAACTTTAGGGGCACGGATTGCGGCCTACCCCTTCAAGCATGGCGCAATCTATGAGATCGGCAAATTCCAGCTGATTTCGAGCTATCACTGCTCGCGCTACAACACCAACACCGGTGTGCTGACCACGGAGATGTTTGAAGACGTGGTGGCCAAGGCCAAGAAATTGGCTCAAGCCGGAGCGTGACAGACCGCTTCGATATTGTGGCCGTCGGGATCCAGCACAAAGGCGCCATAATAATTGGGGTGATAGTGCGCCCTTAAGCCCGGCGCGCCATTGTCGCGGCCGCCGGCCGCAAGCGCCGCTTTGTAAAAGTCATCGACCGTCGCCCGGGCCTTGGCATGAAAAGCAATATGGGTGGGCGTTGCTGTCGCTGCCGCGCCAATCCAGAAGAACGGCCGTTCGCTACCATAGCCAGCGCCTTCATGGCTGCCGGTCTGTGCTGCGGTGACCTCCTTAAGTTTGGCGATGCCCAAAGGTGCCAGCGCCAGATCGTAGAACCGTTTCGCTTTCCCAAAATCCGTCACATAGATGCCGACATGATCGAGCATGGTGTTTTCTCCTTTGGCAAGAGATCGACGACAGACCGGCAGGGCGCGTTACTCATACCCGGCCGCTCGCTTGTGCTCGCGGCGTTGGCTTAGATTTTCTTAGCGAATGTAACGAGCTTAGAAAACCTTGCCCCTCTTCGAGCGAAGCGAGGGAGGCGATGCTCAAATCGATCCCCCAGATCGATTTGACCGGCTTCGCCGGTCGCATCTCACCCTCGGTTTCGCAGCAGCCTCGCCTTGTCGCGCTGCCAGTCGCGTTGCTTCTCGGTTTCGCGCTTGTCGTGCAGCTTCTTGCCCTTGGCAACGCCCAACTCCAGCTTGGCGATCCCCTTGGGATTGAAATACATCTTGAGCGGGATCAGCGTCATGCCTTCTCGCTGGGTGGCGGAGGCGAGCTTGGCAATCTCCGACCGGCGCACCAAAAGCTTGCGCGTCCGTTTGGGCTCGTGATTGAAGCGGCTGGCCTGGGTGTATTCGGGGATGTAGGAATTCACCAGGAAGATCTCGCCATCCTTGGCGTGAGCATAGCTTTCGCCGATGGTGGCTTTGCCATTGCGCAGGCTTTTGACTTCCGAGCCTGTCAGCACGATGCCAGCCTCGAACACGCTGTCGATCGCATAGGCGTAGCGCGCCTTGCGATTGTCGGCGATCAGCTTGGTGCCGTCATCCTTCTTCTTGGCCATTGACTTTTTCGATCAAGAGATTGGCAAGCCCAGGCCCTTCATCGCCTGCTTCACAACCGCCTGCCCTACCGCGGTCAGGTCCACCAGCGGCAGACGGACTTCGGGGGTGCAATGGCCCAGCAGCGAGACGCCATATTTGGCCGGCGCCGGTGATGGTTCGCAGAACATCGCGTCATGCAACGGCATCAGCCGGTCATGCAACTCGCGAGCACGGTCGTAATTGCCCTTGAGGCATGCATCCTGGAATTCCGCGCAGTGCTTCGGCGCGACATTGGCGGTCACCGAAATGCAGCCATGGCCACCATGCGCCATATAGCCCAGCACCGTGCCGTCCTCGCCGGAAACCTGCCGCCAGCCCTTCTTGCAGGCGTTGCGCTCACGGGTGGGACGCATCAGATTGGCGGTGGCATCCTTGACGCCGATGATGCCCGGTACTTCCGACAGCCGCGCCATGGTCTCGACGCTGATCTCCACAATGGCCCGGCCGGGAATATTGTAGAGCAGGATCGGAATATCGACCGCCTCGGCCAGCGCCTTGAAATGGCGATACTGACCTTCCTGGGACGGCTTGTTGTAATAGCCCGTAACGGAAAGTACCGCGTCGGCGCCCACCTCCTTGGCATGGCGATGGAGCGAGATCGCTTCTTCCGTGGAATTGGAGCCAGCGCCGGCGATCACCGGCACGCGCCCGGCGGCCTCCTCGACGCAGATCTCGATCACCCGCACATGCTCTTCATGGCTCAAGGTGGGCGACTCGCCCGTGGTGCCGCAGGGGACCAGGCCCTGGCTTCCTTGCTCGATCTGCCAGGAGACAAGCTTTCGGAACGCAGCTTCGTCCACCTTGCCGTTTTTCATCGGCGTGATCAGGGCGGGGATGGAGCCTTTGATGCGTTCGCGTATGCTGGTCATGATCTGAAGTTCCGTCGGTTCGGCCGTCTCAATTCGGCCCGCTTTCCATTATGGCCTTGAAGGACTGCCTCCGTCTAAGCTGAGTTTCGCGATTCAACAAGCGCGCCGGACATGGATTTGAAGCATATCGGCATCGCCCTGGCCGCCCTGCTGGCGGGCGGCGCGATGGCGGCCGGTCGGACACCGGCCATGCGTTCGCCACGCGCCATGGTGGTGATGCAGCCCGCGCCAGATGCCGCTGCCGGAACGACGCGTCCTTCCAGCCTCCATATCCTGTCGCCCGCCGACCATGATCTTTTCAGCCGCGCCTTCGCCGCCGCCGCCAAATCCGATTGGGTAACGGCGCTGGCGCTGGGCAATCAGGGCCAGGACGCGGTGGCGCGCCAGCTTCTGCAATGGCGTTATACCCTGGACCGGGACAGCGGCGCCAAATTCGCCGACATCGATGCGGCTTTGAAGATGGCGACGGGCTGGCCGCTGCGCGGTTCGCTCTATGCCCGCGCCGAGGCCGCCATCACGCCGGACATGAGCGCCGATCAGGTCACGCAATGGTTCGGCTCGCGAACGCCCTCTTCTCCTATCGGCCGCGTCCGCCTGGGCGAGGCGCTGGTGGCGAGCGGTGAGAAGACACGCGGCGGCGCCCTCATTCGCCAAGGCTGGAGTGAAGGCAGCTTCGACGATTTCACCGAAGGAAATATTCTTTCAGCGGATTCGGCCTATCTCACTCCGGAGTCCCAGCGGACCCGGTTGGACAATTTGCTGTGGCGCGGCGAAACCGGCGCCGCCAAAAAGCAAATGGCGCGGGTGGATGCCAAAACCCGCGCCGTGGCGGAGGCGCGCATCGCGCTGGCCTCCGGCTATGCCAAGTCGCGAGCCGCGCTGGCGAAAGTCGGGGGCTCCAACGATCCGGCGCTGCTATTCGATTTGGCGCGCGCGCTTCGGCTGGCGGACAAGGACAAAGACGCCCATGCCATGCTGCTGCGCATCGAGCCCGCCACGCTCGCCCGCGACCATACCCAGCGCTGGTGGAACGAGGTGGCAGTCCAGGCGCGCGACGCGCTGGCGGCAGGCAATGCCCACCTGGCCAAGCGGCTGGTTGATCACGCGCAGATTCCGCCCGGCGAGCAATATGTCGATCAGCAATTTCTGGGCGGCTTCATCGCACTGCGATTTTTGAAGGAGCCGGAGCAGGCCCTGCCCTATTTCCAGCGGCTTTCCGCCAACGTGTCCCGGCCGATCAGCAAATCCCGCGCAGAATATTGGCAGGGCCGGACATTGGAGACGATGGGCGAGCCGGGCGGCGCTTATGCCCATTATCGCGTCGCCGCGGGCTTCCCCGACACCTTCTATGGCCAATTGGCCATTGCGCGGACGGAACCTGAGCCTCTGCTGCACCTCAACGACACGCTGGTCGAGGCAGTCCCAAAAAGCGCCATCGAGAATGGCACTCTGATGCCACAGATCAAGGTTCTGGCCGAATTGGGCCAGACGCAGGATCTGCGCCTGTTCGCCGCGCGGGAGGCGGAGCTTTATCCCGCGCCGGCGCATCTCAAACAATTCCTGCAGTCCCTGACGGATTGGGGTTATCGCGACGTGGCCCTCCGTCTGGCCAAGACCACAGGCTATGCCGGCCAGCCCATGGTGAGTTTTGCTTTTCCCCTGCTGAGCCCGCCGCCCTACGCCGGGTCCGGCCCAGGGCCGCAGCCAGCCCTGGTGCACGCCCTGATCCGGCAGGAAACCGAATTCGACGCTCAAGCTATCTCTAGCGCCGGCGCCCGCGGGCTGATGCAAGTGATGCTGTCGGCGGCCAAGACCTCATCCAAGATTGGCAACCTGCCCTATCGGCCGGAGGACCTCATCCCCGATACGGACTACAATATGAAGCTCGGCATGATCGAGTTTCAGACCCATTACAACAGCTGGAACAATTCGCTGGTGCTGGCGACGGCAGCCTATAACGCCGGTCCGGGCAATGTGCGCAAATGGGTGGCAGCCAATGGTGATCCCAGCCGGGGCGGCGTCGATGCCATCGACTGGATCGAACAAATTCCATTCGGCGAGACCCGCAACTATGTCGAGCGGGTGCTAGAGAATATGGAAGTCTACAAGAACCGGCTGGCCGGGCGGGACATGCCGCTCACGATCCTGGCGGATCTGTATGGTCCGGCAGCGCCGCCGGACGCCGTGGTTCTGAGCGCGCCCGCAGCGGGCGCCGCCCGCAAATCCGGCAACTAAATCAGCGGAAGAAATTCAGCCATTCGCGCGCCAGCTTTTGCGCCTGCGCGATCTGTCCGGCGTTCATTTCGCCCGCGATCTGGTTGCGCCAGCCTTTGGCCTCGTCGCTGCCGCGCATGGCGGCAAGATTGAACCATTTGTGGGCGGCAACGTAATCCTGCGTCACGCCCTGCCCGGTCGAATAGGCCAGCCCCAGATTGTATAGCGCGTCGGCGCGCCCGACTTTGGCATCGCGCTCATATTGCGCCAGTGAATCGACATCAATGCATGTCACGACAGTCTTCCTCCCAAGCCCCCGCGGAACGTTTTGCGTTTCGCGCGAGGTCATGGTGAAGCCATAGAAACTAAGACGCGGTAAATGCCGATTAGCCCTAATCCTTAAGAGGCATTAGGGATGGGAAACGTTTTCTTACCCCCATCTGTCCGCCACGCGGGCAAGCCCGCTAGCGGACATCTTCCCCCGCCAGCGGCTTTGCCGCGCGGGGGAAGAAAACCGGTGGATGCTTCATCTAGCTCTTTGACCGAAAAGAACCTTTTTTTCTTCCTCCGTCATGGGCTTGCGCAGTTCTGCCCCCAAGGCGCGGCCGCGTTGGACGGCCGGCCGCGCCGCCATCCGCTCCTCCCAGGCCTTGAGATGGGGGAATTCGTCCAGCGGCTGGAAATTCATCGCTGCGATCACCCAGCCCCAGCAGGCCATGTCGGCGATGGAATAAGCGCCCGCGAGAAATTTGCGGCCATCGAGCCGCTTGTCCATGACCCCGAACAGTCGGTTGACCTCGTCTGTGTAACGCTTCTTGGCGTAGCTGACGTCTTCGTTGGAATAGTTGAGGAAATGAAAGGCCTGTCCCGCCATCGGCCCCAGGCCGCCGACCTGCCAGTAAAGCCATTCCTCGACCTGAGCTCGGCCGCGCTCATCGGCGGGATAGAATTTGCCGCTCTTGCGACCCAGATATTGCAGAATGGCGCCGGACTCGAAGACTGAGATCGGCCGGCCACCCGGCCCGTTGGGGTCCACAATCGCGGGCATGCGGTTGTTGGGAGAGATTTTGAGGAAAGCAGGCTCGAACTGCTCGCCTTTGCCGATATTCACCGGCTTCAGGACATAAGGAAGCTTCATCTCCTCCAGGGCGATAGAAATCTTCCAGCCATTGGGGGTCGGCCAATAATAAAGCTCGATGGGCTTGGCCGTCTTCGCGGCAGGCTTCTTACCGGCCTTTTTGGTGTTGGACTTCTTAGGCGTAGGCTTCTTCTTACGGGCAGCCATGACAAACTCCGATAGCGTTGCGGAGCCATGCTGTCATCTTTCGGAAGAAGGCTCTAGCGCATGGGCCAGCCACAATCTCCGCAAGAGCCGGTGTTCAATTGAGACGGAGACGGGATCACGGACCCCTAAAACGGGCTTGGCCGCGGCACCCGCTCGGCGATACGCCAGGGGGCCGCGGCCATAACCTTTGCCCAACGATCAGGTCCTCAAGGGACCGGTTCGAGAGCGTCAAATTGACCTAAGGTCAATCAGACTATTTCTTCTTCTTCTTCTTAGCAGCCTTCTTCTTCGTGGCCTTCTTGGCCTTTTTCTTCGCAGCCATGATCAACTCCTCTAATGTTCGTTCGGGTCCGAGGCGACTCATGTCACCCCCCAAAACGCAAACAATATGAAAGACTTGCATTTGAAAATGCAACTCC
>Ga0105240_10007936_pt1 | contig 15313 bp, 10 predicted proteins | sample KBSC54metaG_FD_80426 | JGI IMG/M metagenome (GOLD analysis project Ga0105240, IMG submission 80426) | Corn rhizosphere microbial communities from Kellogg Biological Station, Michigan, USA - KBS C5-4 metaG | ecosystem: Host-associated > Plants > Roots > Rhizosphere > Soil | place: Michigan, USA... | reverse complement strand
TGGTCGCCCTCGGCGAGCGACTTGAAGCCGTTGCCTTGAATCGCGCTGAAATGGACGAAGACGTCGGGGCCGCCTTCACGCGAGATGAAGCCGTACCCTTTTGCGTCGTTGAACCACTTCACGGTGCCCGTGATGCGAGACATGGTACCTTACCTCTCCCCCTTTATGGGGTGAAACTGTGATGCGAGATCCCGCTCGAGAGACTGGAACCACACGGGTTCCAAGAGCCTGCCCAACGTGATCGTAGGACGAGCCGCAATTTAAACATCCGATTTTAGGGATGCCACGGCGGCACAGCCCAAATACTTCATGAATCGGGCCAGTCGTCAGAGTTGTACCGACGAAACTTAGGCGGCGCCTGCGATGTATCGCGCGATGCGCCCGCAGTTCGCGCAGCGCAGTGTGACGTGCGAGCGCGGAGGAGGAGGTGTCGAGTCTGGGTCGCGCACGATATCGCCGGAGCAGGAGGGACAACTGAGAGGCATTCCGTTGCGATCGTGCGAGATGAGCTGAAGCGCTTGGGCGGGGTTGTAGGTGGCGGGTCGGGGCTTGCGCATTGAGTCCTCCAAAGTGACACACAGCGGCTTCCGTCGGCCGAGGGCGGATGCCGATCGAGCACGGATCGCGTGGCGCGACCCTAAACCTCCTCGTCTCACATAGTAGAAACGCTCTTCGGCGCGAGAACGTTGTCGCGCCTTCGGAACTACGGGAGGGACTAGCTCGACGCGCTCGATTGCTGCTTCGATGGCTGCGTCGTGGCGTCGGTAATCGCTATTACCGAATTATAAGCTGAAAGGTTCGACTGTGACGGCGCCGGGGCGCACCGTATCCGGCTCTGTCCAATTAGCCGGTTATAACACATTGGCCTTCAGCTCACGTAGACGATCTCGCCTTCGTCGTCGATGCCGAGCTCCTGCTGCATCCCACACACGCCGCACACCTTCACCGCATGCCACGCCTCGCCGAGCTCGTCTCGCAGGGCGGCAGTGGCCGGTTTGATGGTGAGCTTCTTGTAGCTGTACTCGCCACAGTTCTCACAGGCATGCGCTCTGGCGATTCGCTCGGCGCGATCGCGCGAGATCTTGGCCAACGCGCTACTCCTTCGCTGCGGGCGGTGGTTTCGGAGCGTTATTGCCCGGCGCAATTGCCTGGCGCGCCGCCGGTGGAGCGGCGGCCGTCGAGTCCGGCGCAGCGGACGCGCGTTCGCCGGCGCCGGTGCGAGCCATGAGCTCGCGGAGTCCGCCTAACGCGCCCATTACCCCCGCGGCTTCCGCAGGCAGGAAGATGGTCGACCCTTTGCCCTGTGTGAGCGTCGGCAGCGCCTCGAGATACTTGAGTCCGAGGAGGTAGAGCGCGACATCGTTGGACGGCATCGCCGCACCGATGCGCTGGATGGCCTGCGCCTCGGCGTCGGCCATGACTAACCGAGCCTGCGCCTGGCCCTTCGCGCGGAGCACGGCTGCTTCCATCTCGCCTTGCGCGCGGCTCACTTGCGATTGCTGGACGCCTTCGGCCTCGAGAATCGCGGCGCGTTTGGATGCTTCGGCATTGGTCACCGCGGCGCGACGCTCGCGTTCGGCGCGCATCTGCAGCTCCATCGATTGCTGGATGTCGCGTGGGGGCTCGATGGCCTGCAATTCGACGCGCGTGACATCCACGCCCCATCCGATGGATGCTTCCTCGATGATCTCGCGCATGCGCTTGTTGATCTGGTCGCGGCTGGCGAGTGTGCTGTCGAGCTCCATTTCACCGACGATGTTGCGCAGCGTGGTGCGGGTGAGCGTCTCGAGCGCGAACGGGAGGTTCTGCACCGCGTACGTCGCCTTCTGCGGATCGGCGATGCGATAGTACAGCACGGCGTCGATGTCGATGGTCACGTTGTCCTTGGTGATCACCGGCTGGCTCGGGAAGTTGAGCACCTGCTCGCGCAGGTCGATGCGCGTGGTGGACCCCGACACGAGGCGCTTCGCGCCGCTGGGGTCGCTCATGGCGTAGCGCACGTCGATGGCGCGCGGCCGCTCGACGAACGGCAGGAGTATGTTGAGGCCCGACCGCGCGATGCGATTGAACCTGCCTAACCGTTCGATCACCATCACCTCCGCCTGGCCCACCACACGGAAGATGCGTGAGGCGCCGTAGAGCGCGATCACGACGATGAGAGCGATCACGATGGCGGTCATGGGAGACTCCGGTCGAGAAACCGAAAAGGGGGGCGGCGGTCAGTGCGTGGCGTTCGTGTCGGCCCAACGGGCGATGAAGACGTTCGTCTCGTGCGGATCGGCTGCGTTCCGGCTCGACGCCCACACCAGGTATCGTCCGTCGGGACTGAATTGCGGGAAGCCATCGAACCCAGGATCGGTCGTGATCTGTTCGAGTCCGGAGCCATCGGCGTTCACCAGATACAGGTCGAAGTTGCCGCTGTGCGGATTCTCGTAGTTGGACGAGAAGATGATGCGCGAGCCGTCGGGTGTGAAGTACGGGGCGAAGTTGGCGCCGCCCAGGTGTGTGATCTGGTGCTGATCCGTACCGTCCGCGTTCATCACCCAGATCTCCATCTTGTTGGGCCTAACGATCCGTTGGGCGAGCAGCGCGCGGTACTCGGCGAGCTCGGTGGAATCGGTGGGGTGATTGGCGCGGTACACGATCTTGGTGCCGTCCGGCGAGAAAAACGCGCCGCCGTCGTAGCCCGGCGTGTCGGTGAGGCGTCGCACGTGCGTGCCGTCGACATCCATCGCGTAGAGATCGAGGTCGCCGTCCTTGAGCGACGTGAACACGATGGTCCGTCCATCCGGCGACAGCGTACCCTCGGCCGTATACACGCCGTAGCTCGTTAGGCGCTGCAGGTTCGACCCGTCGGCATTGGCCGTGTAGATGTCGAACGGGTCCAATCCCCACACGTAGCCCTTCGACGGGTCCGGCTTGGGCGGACACGCGGTGTCCGCGGCCTGCGTCGACGCGAAAAAGATCCGCTTGTCGTACGCGAAGAAGTATCCGCACGTGGTCTTGCCGGTGCCGGTCGACACGCGGTGCACGTCGGAGCCGTCCACGTTCATGATGTACTGCTGGTCGCAGCTGCGTCCGTCGCGTGTGGACTGGAAGATCAGCTGCTTGCCGTCGTGGCTGAAGTACGCTTCGGCGTTGGCGCCGCCGTGTGTGAGCTGACGGAGGTCCGCGAGATGCGGCTCGTGCGCAACGGACACCGCCGGCGTCACGGTAGCGTTAGGCGCGGGGTGCCCACATGCGACCGCGGCCACGAGCGTGGCCGCGGCGACTCCGTACGGGGCTCTCATGCCCCCAAGTTACCGCTTGTCGGGCGCGCTCGCTTGAGCCATCGAGAACAAGTCCTTCTGCGTGGCACCCTTTTTCAGCAGTTCCACCGCACGCTGCAACTGCTTGTCATCGGGAATTTGGCGGCGGAACTCCGTCGAATCTCCGAACGCGAGCTCGGCGACCTGATTGCCGATCCAGCGATCGATCAGCGGCGCGGCCGAATCGTACTGGGCACGATCCACCGTGATCTTTGCCGCTTGCAGGCGGCGATAGAACTCCTCGCGCCATTCGGGCTTCACCGTGAACGTCGGCGACACCGTGCTCTTGAGCTGCAGCGCGTAACTGTACAACACGCCGCGAACCGCCGGATACTTGGGCGCGATGGCCTTGAAGAACTGTTGCTCCGGCGTCGTGATCGTGTCGTCCGGCACGATCACGTCGGGCGTGACGCCGCCACCGCCGTACACAATGCGTCCCGCATCGCTGCGATACGCCGGCCGGTTCTGCTTCACAGACTCCTTCTCGAGCGAGTCGGGCGGCGCCTCGGTCGCAGTCGCCTGCACGTCCTCAGGATTCGCCGGCTTCCGATTCTTCTGAATGGACCGGCCACTCGGCGTATACCACTTGCCGGTGGTGAGCTTGAGCGCCCAACCGCCGTCGATCGGGAAGACCGTCTGCACGAGTCCCTTGCCGAACGATGTAGTGCCGACGACCAGCGCACGATCATGGTCCTGCAGCGCACCCGTCACGATCTCCGCTGCCGACGCGGAGTAACCGTCTACCATCACCACGAGCGGTATGTTCTGAATGTGCTCGTCATCGTGCGCCGTGTAGACCTGCGGCGGACCCTGACGCATGCGGACGCTCGCGATCTGCTGTCCGCTCTTGAGGAACAGATCGGCGACCTGCAGTCCCTGATCGAGAATACCACCGGGGTTGTTGCGCAGGTCCAGCACGATCGACTTGGCGCCCTGCTTCACGAGACCATTGACGGCCGTCTGGAGCTCGTCGGCCGCGTCTTCGTTGAAGGTCTGCAGCGGGATGTACGCGATCTTGTCGGACAGCATGAGCGCGTACGGCACCGCTGGGACGTGAATCTCGGCGCGCGTGAACGTGTAGTCGATGGGTTCGTTCACGCCCGGCCGAGAGAAGCGCACTTTGACCTGCGTGCCCACGGTGCCAATCAAGACGTCCGAGACCTGCTGGGAGGACCAACCGCGCGTGGCCGCCGTGTCGATGCCGATGATATGATCGCCGTCTTGCACGCCGGCCGCTTGGGCGGGACTGTGCGAGAAAACGTGGACGACGACGATTTGGCCGTCTTGATTCTCGATTTGCATCCCGATGCCGCCATAGCGGCCGGTGGACTGCGTCGAGAATCGTTTGAGCTCAGTGGGTGAGAAGAGCTCCGAGTACGGATCGCGAAGCTGCGACACCAAACCGCGCGCTGCTTTCTCATAGAGTGCGGACGCGTCTACCGTATCGACAAACCGGTCGGAGACGAGCGACATGACCTGGTCGAACACGCGGGCACCATCATGCGCCGCGCGCTCCCGGATCGAAAACCCGCCGATGACAACGGGGAGGAGCAGGGCGCCGGCGACGACAGTCGCCCGGAGTCGTCGAGTCATGGGACCATCCCGGTGGAGGGAACGACGCGCCGGTACCCCGACGCGTCTGCTTTAAGAGATACGACTTCAAGGCGTGAAGTGTTCCTCGCGCCCTTCCCTCCGTTCAGCACCGCTCATGCCGTGCCGAACTGCGCTCCCCCCGCGCTTCCGCCGTTTCCGCCTGCCTCGTTACCCGAGTCGAGCAACTGCTTCCACGTGAGCTCCGGTCCTTTGCGGAAGCCCTTCTGCGTGATTTTCACGCCTTCTGGGGAGATCGCGACCATATACGCTTGTCCTTCGATCTCGATCTCACGCTTGAGCGTTTTCTCCAGCTTGGTCGCCATGTGTTGCTCTCCGTGGAGTCAGGATGGAAACGAGAGGTGACGCCATTCACTGCCGTGCATCAGGTCGCCCGCGCCGACAAAACATAATCGACGAACCAATCGCGCCGGTGCTGGCGTACCGCGACATCGCGGAGCAGTCCTGCAGCCAACAGCATCTCGTGGGCCGGTTGAAGCACTCGCTGCAGGTGAGACGGGTAGCGTTGGGCAAGTGGAATTCGCTCGGCGAGCTCTGCCAGGCCAACTCGCCAGGTCAAATTGCCCTCTTCTCGCGCCACCTCCATCAACCGGTATAACCGTCGAGCAACCGGTGACGACAGGGCCTGATAGTGTGGGGCCGACAGCGATACGATGTGTCCGGCTGAAATGTTGGCGCGAGGACCCGCCGCGAGCGTGACTACCGCCTCGCCGGGCTCGGCCGCTGCGATCGATGGAAACAACGTGAGTTGATCGCGGTCCGACATCCGCCGGCGCTCGATGAACACGGCGCTCAATACGTTGAAGCGGCTTTCGACGCTTGATCTGCTCGTGGCATCGAAGTACGCACCTTGCGATTCGAGTGTCGTGTGATTCAGGCGTGCGAGTGCCGAGCGCAGCTGCTCGTACGTGCGGCCGTCCACACGGCGACCGATCGAGCGCAGAAATGCGTGGAGCGTGAAGCGCACGGTCCCGTCGGCCGGCGCACCCATGTCGTGATAGCGATGCCAGAGCTCGATGTACACGTCCTGGTCGAACGTGCCGGGCAGTCGGTCGCCCGGACGAGGGAGGACGCGCCAGCGCCCGCCCGTCGGCGGCGAATACGTGATTGCTGAATCGTCGGCCGAGTCGCTGAGACGGAACAACGGCAACGCTTCGAGCGAACGGTCGAGCGCGATGATGCGGGTGGTGATTCGTCGTCGCGCCGCGAGACTCATGCTCTAAGGTACGGGTAGGCGGGCATGACGGTCCAGATGAGTCCGATGGGTCGTGCGTCATCCGAGTCGGATCACCTGACCGCTAACGGCGCGTGAGGCGTCCGAACAAAGCCACGATACAGCGCCAGCTACGTCTTCGCGCTCCACGTAGCGCGTTTTGTCACCCATAGTGGAGACGTTGGCTTCGGTGCGAATGGCGGTCGGTGCGACTGCGTTCGCGCGCACACCGTTCGCGCGCTCTTCATCGGCGACGGCGCGCATGAGCGCTATGACGCTGCTCTTCGCTGCGGCGTACGCCCACATGCGAGCGACGCTCGCACCGGGGAGCGCCGCGGCAGACGCGAAGTAGACGATGGATCCACGAGCCGGTCGGAGGAGCGGCAGGAACGCGCGCGTCGCCAGATACGCAGTTGCCACGTTTATCGAACGCTGCGTGTTCCAGACGTCCACAGTGCTCTCGGCGACGGGTCCCGACATGCCGAACCCGCCGGCGATGTTGACGAGCGCGTCGAGTCGCGGCGGCGATCCGGCGAGCGCGGAGACGTTGCGGGCGAGCGTTGCGACCTGCGTTTCATCGGTCAGATCACACGCGAAAGACTCGGCGTCGTGTCCCGCGGCGCGTAGGTCATCGGCGCGTGCTTTGGCTTCGTCGGCGGTGCGAGCGACGGCGATGATGCGCATCCCGTTCTCGGCGAGCACGCGCGCAACTATCTCACCGGTTTGTCCCGTCCGGCCAATACCGGTCACGACCGCCAGTCGACGCGCGTTCTGCGTCATTGTCGTATTCTGTTTTGCATCGCGGGAGCATGGGGCGGACGGCGCGATGTGGCAAGGCCGTTCCTCCCTGCCCCAGGACGTGGCGCGATAGCTTTGAGCATGGCCCGTCGCTCCGATGGCGCGCTCATGCGCCTCTTCCATCCGATCGTGCGCGCGTGGTTTCGCGACGCGTTCGGAAGCCCGAGCGAGCCGCAGCGATTGGGCTGGCCGGCGATCGCGAGCGGCGCGCACACGTTGATTCTGGCGCCGACGGGTACGGGCAAGACGCTGTCGGCGTTTCTGTGGGAGATCGACCGGCTGATCACGCGCGGGCTCGACGCGCCGCTGCCTAACGCGGTGCAGATCCTGTACATCTCGCCGCTCAAGGCGCTGAGCAACGACATCCATCGCAACCTCGAGGTGCCGCTCACCGAGCTGCGGCTGCGGTTCGAGGAGGCGGGGCAGGCGTTCCCGGAGATTCGTGTTGCCGTTCGCACCGGTGACACGCCGGCCGGTGCGCGTGCGCGGATGGTGCGTCGCGCGCCGCACATCCTGATCACGACGCCCGAGTCGCTGCACATCATGCTGACCACGGTCAAGGGCCGCGGGATGTTCTCGATGGTGCGGGCGGTGATCGTGGACGAGATTCACGCGGTGGCCGGGACCAAGCGCGGCGCGCACCTGGCGTTGTCGCTCGAGCGTCTCGACGCGTTGTGCGAGACTCCGCCGCAGCGCATCGGTCTCTCGGCGACGCAGCGTCCGTTAGACGAAATCGCCCGCTATCTGGGCGGGTGCGACGCAGGGGGCGACGGCGATGCGCCGGTGTTTCGGCCTGTGAGCATCATCGATTGCGGTTTGGTGAAGCGGATGGCTCTGGAGATCGCGTCGCCGGCTCCTGAAGGGACCGTGGTGCCTGGCGGGGTGTGGCCGCGCGTTGCCGAGCTGGCGGTGGCGCAGATTCGCGGCGCGCGCACGACGCTCATCTTCGTCAACAACCGCGGGCAGGCGGAGCGCATGGCGGCGCGGATCAACACGCTCGCGGGTGAAGAGCTGGCGCGCCCGTATCACGGATCATTGTCGCGCGAGCGCCGGCTTGGGTTGGAGCGGTCGCTCAAGGCAGGCGAGGTCCGCGCGCTGGTGACGACGAGCTCGCTGGAGCTGGGCATCGACATCGGCTCGGTGGATCTCGTGATGCAGCTGCAGAGTCCCAAGCGGGTGTCGGCGGGATTGCAGCGCGTGGGTCGCGCGGGCCATTCGTTAGGCGAGTCGAGCCGCGGTGTGTTCGTGCCGACGTTCCGCGACGATCTGCTCGAGATGGCGGCGATCGTCGAAGCCATGCGCGAGGGCGACGTCGAGCCGACGCGCGTACCGCAGAACGCGCTCGACGTGCTGGCGCAGATTCTCGTCGCGATGGCGTCGGTGGATGATTGGGCGACCTCGGACGCGTTCGCGCTCGTGCGCCGCGCGTATCCGTACCACAAGCTGGGGCGTGCGGCGTTCGATGAAGTGCTGTCGATGCTGTCGGGCCAGTATCCGTCGGAGGTGACGGCGGACATGCAGCCGCGGCTCACGTGGGACCGGGTCGCCGACCAGATCCGCGGTACGCGCGCGAGCCGGCTGCTGGCCGTGGTGTCGGGCGGCACGATTCCGGACCGCGGACTGTACACGGCGGTGCTGCCGGACCGCACCCGGTTAGGCGAGCTGGACGAGGAGTTCGTCCACGAGTCGCGCGTCGGCGACGTGTTTCAGTTAGGCTCCGCCACCTGGCGGATCGGCGCCATCGAGCACGACCGGGTGATCGTGACGCCCGCCCCCGGCGCGCCGGCGCGCATGCCGTTCTGGCACGGGGAGTACTCGGCGCGGGCCGCGTCGATCGGACGGCGGGTGGGTGCGCTGCGCCGTGAGCTGGCGGCGATGCCGCCGGACGATGACGCCGCGGCGGCCGCGCTCGCCGCCCGGTTAGGAGCGGACCCCGCGGCCACGAGCGAGCTCCGCGAGTACGTGGCCGAGCAGCGTGCGGCCACCGGCTTGGTGCCCGACGAGCGCACCGTGGTCATCGAACGCTTCCACGACGAGATGGGCGCGGTGCGCATCGTGATCCATTCTGTGTTCGGCGGGCGCGTGAACGCGCCGTGGGGCATGGCACTCGCGCAGCGCGTGCGCGACGCACTCGGAACCGCGGACTGCCAGGTGCAGACGAGCGACGACGGCATTCTGCTGCGCCTGCCCGAGACCGGCGCCGCCCTCGATGTCCAGTCGCTGCTCCGCCTAACGGCAGGCGACGCAGAGGAGCGGCTGGTCGACGAGATCGGCAACACGTCGCTCTTCGGCGCGCGGTTCCGGATGAACGCCGCGCGTTCGCTGGTGCTGGCGCGCGGGGGAGCACGCCGCCGCATGCCGCTCTGGCTGCAGCGGCTGCGCGCCCTCGATCTGCTGGACGCGGTGCGCGGCTTCCCGACGTTTCCGCTGCTCGTCGAGACGTATCGCGAGGTCCTCGACGATGCGTTCGACCTCCCGGCGCTGCGCGAGGTGCTCGACGCGATCGGCGCCGGCCGCATCACCGTGCGCGCCGTCGAGACCGAAGGGCCGTCGCCGTTCGCGGCGGGACTGCAGCTGGGCTTCGTGATGGACTGGCTCTACGCGGACGACTCCCCGCGGGCCGAACGCAACGCGGCGCTGTTGTCGGTGGACCGGGCGCTGTTAGGCGACGTGCTGGCCGACGGCCTGTTAGGCGGCGAGGCCGACGACGATACACGCCGCGCACTCGAGGAGGTGGTGGCCGACCGCCGCGGCACGGCGGAGCGACGACGCGCCCGCAGCGCGGACGAGCTGGCGCACCTGCTCGACCGCGCCGGCGATCTCACGATCGACGAGGTGCGCGAGCGCACCTCGCCGCCCGATGCGTGGGTCGCATCGCGCGAACCCATCGACGAGCTCCTCGCCAGCGGTCGCGTCATCGTCATTCCGTTCCCGGCCGCCGACGCGGCGCTCCATTGGCGCGCCATCCTCGTCGAAACGTTTCCGCGATACGCGTCCGCCTTTGGCGAGGAGACGCTCGACCGTGTGCGAGCCGGGCCCGCGCTCGCGGACACCGCGGCGGACGTCGTGGTCCCCGGTGCGTTCCGGCACGCGTCGCTCGAAGCGCGCGCGGCAAAGCGCGAGATCCTGGCCAAGTTCGTGTCGCTCGCAGGTCCCGTGACCGCCGCCGAAATCGTAGCGCGCTACGGCTGGAGCGACGAATGGGTGACTGGCTTGCTCGCCGAGTGGGAGCGCGCTGGCCGTCTGATGCGCGGCCGGTTCCGACGCGACGTGCGCGACACCGAGTGGTGCACGGCCGGCATCGTCGAGCGCGCGCGCCGTCGCGCGCTGGCGGCGTTGCGCCGGCAGATCCGCGCCGTCGATCTCGGCACCTTCGGCGCGTTTCTCCGGCGCTGGCAGCACGTCGACCCGCGCGATCGCCTAACGGGTCCACCCGGACTCGAGTCAGCGCTGCACCAGTTGTCCGGTCTGCCGCAACCGCCGGATCGATGGGAACGCGACACGTTGCCGTCGCGGTTGGATGGCTACGAGCCGGCGTGGTTGTCGCAGCTCGCGGCCTCAGGCGAGCTCGAATGGGCCGGCAGCGCGCGCACGACCGATGCGGGCGTGACGACGCTCGCCGCGATTCGATTTTTCCCGCGCGGCGAAGAGAGCATCTGGCTCTCGCCTGCAGCGGGGCCGCTCACGCCCGATGCCCAACGCGTTCGCGAGGCGCTCGCCCAACGCGGTGCCTCGTTCTTCGGCGACTTGGCGTCCGCGACTGGACTGGGTCCGGCGGCGCTGCGGGACGCGCTGCGCGAGCTGGTCGCAGCCGGAGTAGCCACGAACGACACGGTCGAAGCGATGCGGGAGATCATCCGGATGCGGCCGCTACCTCAGCGCGAGGCTCCGGCCGACGCATCGCGATGGTCGTCCGAAATTTCCGGATTACCCGAGTCCCCGGTAGTGCAGCGACGTGTGTCGGCGTACCGGTTGCCCAAGTGGCGCCGGCCCGACCTGCCCGGTGCGCGTAGCGGCTGGGTGGGCCGGTGGTCGTTGATCGCCATCGATGACGCAGAGAAGCCGGCCGATGACGAACACGCCGAAATAGTGGCGCGACGCTGGCTCGATCGATACGGTGTGGTCACGAGCGACTGGTGGCGTCGTGAGCGTCCGCCGGTCGCGTGGCGCTCCATCTATCGCGAGCTCAAGCGGCTCGAGCAGCGTGGCGAGGTGCGTCGCGGGTATTTCGTGGAAGGCCTGGCAGGAGCGCAGTTCGCCGTGCCGGCAGCGGTCGAGCTGTTGCGCGGGGTGCGCGAGGAGACCACGAGCACGGACGCGCCAATGGTGTCGATCGCGGCCTCGGATCCCGCGAACGTGTTCAACCTGCACATTCCGACGCGGACGACGGCGCCGCTCGAGCACCCCAAGGGTCGCGTCGCCGTCCTCGTGGTTCGCGGCTCGTCCGTGATCGTGTCCGCCGAGTACGCGGGGCAGCGCGTTACCGTGCGGCCGGACGCCGACGAGGCGGACGTGACGGCGGCCGCGAGGCTGTTGGCCGAGTACGTGCAGCGCCGGCGGTCGTCGACCGGCCTAACGCGACGGCGGTGCACGGTGGAGCGGATCGACGGCGCCGCGGCGGCGGCCAGCCGCTGGGCCGGCGCGTTCGCCGCGGCGGGCTATCGCCGGATTCCGCGGGGCTTGGAGTTCGAGCCGCTCTCCCGGTGAGGCGCGCCCGGCCCGCGCCTAACGAACGGCGTCAGCGGATGTCGTCGCGGCCTAACGTCGCCCGCACGGCCTCGCGCATCGCGATCACCGCATCGTCGCGCGACGCCGGCGAGTCGTCGCGCACGTGGAGCTCGATCCCGTTGGCCACCGTGATGCGGTGCCACACGCCTTCGGTGGCCGCGTCTTGGGCGACCGCGACGTCCGCGCCCATCGTGAGCGCCGGCGCGAGCGATGCGGCCACGCGGCGCTCGAGCGTGTCGCCCGTGAGCTCACGCATCTCGTCGCGAATCTTCTCCAACGGCTGACCCTCCCGCTGGCGAATCTTCACGAATAGCAGCTGCAGCAAGTGGCGGTACCCGTACGTGGCGGACGTTCCCGTGCCTTCGGGTCTGTCGAGGAGACCGCTCGCCACGTAGTAGCGCACTGCTCGCGCACTCGGCTCCGCGCGCGCAGCTGCGTTGGTGGGGCGCATCGCCGCTGCGTTGACGAGCGACGTCGCGTGCCCGGCCAGTCCGCGAGCATTCCACGGCGCGTGCCGACCGTGTGCTCTGAGTAACGGGACTGGTGAATCGGGCATGGGCAAAGAATAACGGACGCGCCAGTTACGCGACAGGAGCGCCCGTGTCGAGAGTGGAAAAAGAATGGCGGCGAGGCGCAAAGCGCCTCGCCGCCAACTTGGTGCCGGAAAGTGAACCTACTTTCTCTTGCGGCCGCCGGCCTTACGACTCGCCTTCTTCGCCGATGACTTCTTGCGCGCTGTCTTCTTCCCTGCCGACTTCTTCTTCGCTGCAGCGCGACGCGGCGCCTGCTTCGCCGCCTTCTTCTTGGCCTTTTTGGCCGCAGGCTTAGGCGCGGCCTTCTTCGCGGCCGGAGCCGGCTTGGGCGCGGGCGCCTTCGCACTCGGATGCGCCGCCTTCTTTGCCGGCGGACGAGTAGCGGACCCCATGCCGCCCGCCGACGGCGTGGCCGGCGTGCTGATGATGGTCACTTCCTCGTCGACCTCAGCACCGTCCTCGTCGACCCCACCCTCCTCGTCGTCCTCATCCTCGTCGGTGCTGTCCCACAGATCATCGCTATGGGTCTTCATGCCCCAGCCGCTCGTCTCTTCCTCCTCCTCCTCATCATACGACGAGCCGCCGCCACCATATCCGATATCTTCCTCATCGTCATCGTGCTCGGAGAGGTGGAGCTTCTCGTTGTACTCGTCACCGCGCGGCATGATTGCCTCCTGTCGTGTTGTCGCGTAGCACAGTGGTGCTGCGGGTATATGCTCGATGAACGTCTTGAAGGGGAGCTCAGAGCCTCGCGTCATCGATCCCCCCGCCAGAAGCTCCCAATACAACACATCTCCCGATCCGTCAAGACGAGGGCCAACGCAGAACCGCGCCCATCGCTTTCGACTGCCTCACGCGGACCCGAGATGCGCACCAAGACGCATCCTCGGGTCCCGTTGGTCAGTCGCCGGTGGCCGGCAGCGGCGCGCCCTCAGCCTGCTGCGGCTCGAACGCATGCAACCGCCGCTGCAACGAATCGAGGTAGGTGTAGATCACGGGCGTGACATACAGTGTCACCAGCTGCGAGAAGGCGAGGCCGCCGCACACCGCGATGCCGAGTGGTCGCCGCGACTCCGCACCGGCGCCGGTGCCGAGCGCGATCGGCAGGGTGCCCATCAAGGCGGCCATCGTGGTCATCATGATTGGGCGGAAGCGGACGGAGCAGGCCTCGAGGATCGCGTCGTGTGCCGACTTCCCGTGGCCACGCTCGGCTTCGATGGCGAAGTCGATCATCATGATCGCGTTCTTCTTGACCAACCCGATGAGCATGATGATGCCGACGAACGCGTAGATGCTCAGATCGGTGTGAAAGATGAACAGCGAGAGGAGCGCCCCGAATCCGGCGAAGGGCAGACCGGACAAGATCGTGAGCGGATGGACGAAGCTCTCGTAGAGAATGCCGAGCACGATGTAGATGACGACGACGGCCAGCACGAGAAGGCCCAGCAAGCCGGCCTGTGCCTGTTGGAACGCCTGCGCCGTTCCGGAGAACGCCGTCGACACACTCGCCGGCAGGATCTCGCTGGCGGCTTGCTGCACACGCCCCACTGCGTCGCCCAACGAAACGCCGGGCGCGAGGTTGAACGACAACGTCACCGACGGCAGTTGACCCGAGTGATTCACGGTGAGCGGACCGATGTCGGGCGACAGATGCGCCACCGCCGACAGCGGCACGAGATCACCGCTGCTCGACTTGACGTACAGGAGATTGAGAGCCGAGAGGTCGCGTTGGTACTGATCCTCGAGTTCCATCACGACCCAGTACTGGTTGTTCGACGTGTAGATCGTCGACACCTGTGCCTGACCGTACGCGTCGTACAGCGCGTTCTCGATCTGCGACGCGTTCACGCCTAACGATGACGCACGGTCCCGATCGATCGCGACGTTCACCTGCGGGTTCTTGATCTGCAAGTCGGTGGTGACATCCTGCAGACCGGGAATGTTCTCCATGCGCGCCAGCAGTTTGCTGGACGACGCGTACAGCGTTTGGATGTCGGCGCTCTGCAGCGTGAACTGATAGTCGCTCTTGGTCGAGTGTCCGCCGATGTTGATGGGCGGCGGATTCTGCAGATAGACCCGCATCCCCGTCAATGACGCGAACTTCTTTTCCTCCTCCTGCACGATTTGATCGGCCGACAACGTGCGCTGGTTGAGCGGCTTGAGGTGCAGCAGAACACGGCCATCGTTGATGGTGTTCGAAGCCCCGCCGGTTCCCACCGATAGCATGTAGTCGGAAACGTTGGGATCGGCTTGAATGATCTTGGAAACCTGCTCCGAATGGGCGACCATCGCGTCGAACGATGTGCCCTCCGCCATTTCGGTGGTTCCGTGGAGGAACCCCTGGTCTTCGCTCGGCAAGAAGCCTTTGGGGGTGACCACGGCAAGCAGTCCAGTGCCCAGCAACACCAGCACGGCGAACACCAGCACCTTGCGTCGGTGATCCATTGCGATGCGCAGGGTCCGCTCGTAGCCCGCGAGCACACGCTCATAGATTCGCTCGGTTGCATTGAAGAATCGGCCGTGCTCCTCGCCGTGGTGCGACTTGAGGAATCGGCTGCACAGCATCGGCGTGAGCGTGAGCGAGACGAAGCCCGACACGAGAATGGCGACACCGATCGTCACCGCGAACTCGTGGAACAGGCGGCCGATGAGGCCGCCCATGAAGAGAATCGGGATGAACACGGCCACGAGCGACATCGTCATCGACAAGATCGTGAAGCCGATCTCGCGCGACCCATCGAGCGCGGCCTGGAACACCGGTTCGCCCATCTCGATGTGCCTAACGATATTCTCGAGCATGACGATCGCGTCGTCGACGACGAAGCCCACCGACAGCGTGAGCGCCATCAGCGACAAGTTGTCGAGACTGTAATTCAGCAGGTACATCACGGCGAACGTGCCGACTAACGACATCGGGAGCGCGAGGCTCGGAATGACCGTGGCCGAGACGTTCCTGAGGAACAGGAAGATCACGAGCACGACCAGGCACAGCGTGACGAAGAGCGTGAACTTCACGTCCTTCACGGACGCCGCGATGGACTCCGAGTGGTCGTGCAGCACGTCGACGCGAACAGAAGGCGGGAATTCTTCCTCCATCTGCTTGAGCGCCTGCTTGACGCCCG
>Ga0105240_10007935_pt1 | contig 15313 bp, 9 predicted proteins | sample KBSC54metaG_FD_80426 | JGI IMG/M metagenome (GOLD analysis project Ga0105240, IMG submission 80426) | Corn rhizosphere microbial communities from Kellogg Biological Station, Michigan, USA - KBS C5-4 metaG | ecosystem: Host-associated > Plants > Roots > Rhizosphere > Soil | place: Michigan, USA... | reverse complement strand
CCTGGGCATGTGCTTTGGCGTGCGGGACGCCATCACGCTGGCATTAAGCGAAGCCAAGGCCAAGCCCCTGACGATTCTTGGTGATTTGGTGCACAACGAGACAGTGCTGGGTGAACTTCGCACCCAGGGCATACGGATTGCCCAGAACGAAGAGGCGGTTGGCACTCCCACGGTGATGATCACCGCGCATGGGGCGTCGGAAAAGGCGATGCGTGGGGTTCGGGAGCGAGGGTTGGCGGTGTTGGAAGCGACCTGCCCCCTCGTGCATTCGGCCCACCGGGCGCTGGCACGGCTCGTGAAAGAGGGTTACCACCCGGTCATCATCGGGAGGCGAGATCACGTTGAGGTCCGTGGGATGACGGAGGATTTGGACGAATTTGACGTGGTCCTGAGCGATGCTGACATCTGCCTGTTGCACGAGAGGCCGCGCTTTGGGATTGTGGCCCAAACCACTCAACCGATTGACCGGGTGCGATCGCTCGTAGGGCTGCTCCACCGGCGCTTCCCGGTGTCGGAGGTGCGTTTTATCGACACGGTATGCCAGCCGACCAAGCAGCGGCAGCACTCTGCGCTCGAGCTGGCACAGCAATCGGACGTGGTGGTGGTGATTGGGGGAGCCCACAGCAACAACACCCACGAGCTGGTGAACACCTGCCGCCACCATTGCGCTCGCGTGCATCATGTGCAGACGGTTGCCGACCTGCGTTGGGAATGGTTCGCCGAGGCCGGGACGGTAGGCATCACGGCCGGCACCTCGACACCGGATTCCTCCATCGACTCGGTCGAGCGGTGGCTGCTCGAACAAGCCGCGGCGCCGGCGATGTCAGGGCCGACGCTCGGCACACAGCACCAGCGGCAATGGGCCGAATCATTGAAATCCCCATGAAAGCGCCATGGTTTATCAAGTGGGGCTGGCTTTACCGGCCGATCTCCTGGCCAGGCGTGGCTCTGGTGTTTCTCGGACCAGCCTTTTGCGCACAAGTTTTTTTGGCCATCGATCGGCATTCACATTCTGCGAGCGATACGTTTTACGGGGTGTTCCCCTACTTCGCCTGTTGCTTCCTGTTGCTGAATTGGATCGCCGCGAATTCTGCGGCGGACAAATAGGCGGACCCCGGTTCCGGAATTGATAGCGGTCGTGCGCAGCATGGCACGAAGGGGACGTGGTTGGCAGCAAAATTTTCAATGAGAGTCACAGGTATGGGATCAGTTTTGAATACAAATGGGCTGAGCGGAATGAGTCGGAGCGCGCGCTGGTGGGTGGTCGCTGCGTATGCGATCGCGATGGCCTGGGTGGAATCGGCGGTAGTATTTTACCTCCGTACGATGGTGAACCGATTGGAGCCTTACCAAACGAACCCGCTGCCGCTCATGGGCGGTCTGGGCCAGGCGGAACTCGTGCGTGAAGCCGCCACGCTGATCATGCTGCTCACGGTGGGGATTCTTGCAGGCATTACTTGGCGGCACCGGCTCGGCTACGCGGCCCTCGCGTTCGGAATCTGGGACATTTTCTACTATGTCTTCCTGAAGGTGCTCTGCGGCTGGCCGCATTCTTTGCTGAACTGGGACATTCTCTTTCTGCTTCCCCTGCCCTGGTGGGGACCGGTTCTGGCCCCGGTGTCCATTGCTGCGCTCATGGTCTTGTGGGGCACGCTGGTCACGAGGTGGGAGACCCGGCGCTCGATCTTTAGATACGAGTTACGAGCTTGGGCGGTCAGTGCTGTGGGGATGTTGCTGGCCCTCGCAGTCTTTATGGCGGACACCGCCCGGGTGGCGAATCTGGGACCGGACGCGGTGCGCGCGGTGCTGCCCCAATCATTTAACTGGCCGGTGTTCGGCCTCGCGTTCGCCTTCATGGCCGCACCCACAGTGTGGTTCCTCCGGCAGCTTTGGACTCCGGAAGCGGGGGTCCAGGGGGGTAGTTCCGCCCGTGACAGTTTTGAGCGGCAGCCTATAATGACGGGTCAAAGAAACGATTTATGAGAGTGTTCAAATTGGCGTTTAGGCCCGAAACGGCGCGGGCGGTTCTCGCGTTGCTTTTTGCCTCGGGTGTCAGCGTGGCGCTCGTGGCAGCACGGATCGCGTGGACTGGGAGGGTTCAGTACGGTTTTCTGGCCTGGAACCTGTTCCTGGCCTGGCTGCCGCTATTATTTGCGTTGCTGGCCTGCGATGCGTATCGCGAAGGCGATAATCGTAACTGGCGGTTCCTGGGGTTCGGAGCGACGTGGCTTCTCTTTTTCCCTAACGCACCTTATATCTTCACCGATATCATTCATCTCAGCACGCGGTACTATAACCACTTTTGGATCGACCTGGTGCTGGTGCTGCTCTGTGCGTTGACCGGCCTGGTGCTGGGTTTTGTCTCCTTGTTCCTCATGCAAAATATCATCAAGCGGATGTTTGGTTCGGCCGCGAGTTGGCTCTTTATCGCGGGCGTAGCCGGACTGAGCGGGTTTGGCATTTACCTGGGCCGGTTTTTGCGCTTCAACAGCTGGGATGTCGTGCTCAAACCCTTCGCCCTTTCTCGCGGCATCGGCCAGTGGGCGGCGGACCCTCTGGCGCATCCCGCCTCGGTCGCCTTCCCTGCCCTATTCGCCACCTTCCTGTTTATCGCGTACCTCATGCTCTACGGTCTGACTCACCTGCAACAGCCGCAGCGCGCTGAAGTGGTGTGAAGCAGGCGCTCAGCGCCGTCTCGTAAAGGAACAACGGATGGTAGCCAGGAGCCCTTAAGCCAGCCCGTGGATTGCCGGTCTGGGACTTCCACCATAACTGGTCCCTGTTTACAGCATATCTCGTCCGAGGAGAACGCTAGTTTTTGTTCATTCATAGGCGGAGCCGGGTGAATTTTGAAAATCGAATAAGGCGAAGGAACTTGATGATGTTGCTCCGCCTTCAAGGGCGTGCAGGAGCCACCACCTTGTTAGGATCAACTTCAAGATTACGTGAACCTGAGGGATTCAGGTATCCTCGGAGCCTGGTAGGAACGGTGCCGTTCCGGACCCGAAACGTTACGATCTCCGTAATGAACTTACCGTAGCACCTGGCGTTACGGCTCGTGAAGTAGAAGCCGCCAGTGAAACTGGATGACCAGTCCGGGGTACCCTTCTGGAACGCTCTGATTAATTCCGGCGCGTAGCCTGAATGAGGTGCCTCAAACATCCGGTCAAGTCCAACGCCACCCTGTTCCATCACACCTCCGTCAATGGCTCGTACTCCAACCTGCCAGTCATATTGCTCGCTCGTGTTCGGTTGCGCTGAGGTCTTTACGGTGATAGCCAGATCACCGCCGCTCTTAACTTGTTGCCCCGTTTGGCAATCGAACCGGAGTGCTGTCCCACCTATGGGGATGCTGACATCAAAATCGAAGCTAATGAGGTGCTCCGCCCCTTGGAGCTTCCACATTTCAATTACGTCTGGGACCCTTGGATCCGGATGGACGCGTTCCTCGTCTGGAAACAGATGCGAGTAATTGAATACACCGCGCACGGCACTGGGGACGTATCCAGGCTTGCTCGGATTTACGCTGAGGTCTTGCCCTTTATACCCGGAAATTGTGAACCGGCCGGTGACATCGGACATGGTCCTGCCGCGCTCAGTTGTGTTCTTGTACTGATCAATAACCCTCACCGCGAAATCCACAGTCGCATCGGGGACAGGCTCGCCGAACTGATCCACAAGCTTCCCGTAAAAAACGATCTGTTCATTGTTATAAGCTAAAAGTGCTTGGTGAATTTGTTCGGATTTACTCGGTCCTGGAAAAAAACTCGGGCGCGACGTTGAAGAGTTGCTCAAGACACTCTGGCCTCCATTTTGTGGGGAGGTGTGAACGACTTGCTCTCCTGCAGCTTGCGTTGGATTAGGTCTGCCCGCGTCACCCCCCTGCTGCTCCGGCTCTCGATTTCTGCCAGCAGGCAGGAAAAGAAGAAGCAGCAGCAAGGCCAGAGCGCAAGCGATGACGATGGCAGTACGCGCCTTCATGCTCATTTGAGCCCGAACGCCGATGACCCCTGGAGTTTATTCCAGTAGCCCAAGTGCTGCCAATATTCACCGCGGAATTCCGCGCTGTTACAAAAATGTTCAGAGTAGGGTGCGCTGGGTTCTTGTGCGTCCCTTAGCCAAACAGCTGAGAGGTCCACATTGTTGGGGACATTATGAACACCTGGCGCTGTCCAAGATTCAGCCGAAAGCGCCATCACCTCGTGTGCAGCAGTATAACTGCGGCGAGCCAGACGGCAAGAAATCTTCAAAGCTTTGGGGAATACTTAGGGATGGGCCTGGGTCACTAGTTGCGGATCAACTTCTAAATCCCGAGAACCTGATGGATTCAGAACACCGCTTATTCTAACGCATACTTTATTGTCTTTGACGACATCAGAAAGAATTTCCATGGAAAACCTCCCATAGCATCTTCGCTCGCGGCTAACGAAGTAAAACGCACCCCTAAATCGAGCAGTCCAAGGCTTAACATCATAATCATAGTCGATATCAAACACATTGGAATATCCGGAATCTGGAGCACCAAGCATCTGCTCCGGGCGAACATTGAAAGCTCGGGCAACTCCTCCTTGAACAGCACCAATGTGCGCTTGCCAGTTGTACCCGTCCTTCAAACTAGGAGCGTTAGTGCTCTCAACTGCGATTAGTATATCCCCGCCATTTGGGACGCGCCGACCGGTTTGAAGATCGAAGAGAACAGGAGAGCCATTACAAGGCACATAATCTTCGATATCGAAGCTGATTAGCTTCTCGGCACCTTGGAGCCTCCACATTTGAATAACCGTAGGATTTTTCGGGTCGGGATGGATCCGTTCACTGTCTGGAAATAAATGAGAATAGTTGAAGAGACCACTTATGGAGCTGAGGACATATCCAGGTTTACTAGGATTCACGCTGAGGTCTTGACCCGTATAGCCGGAAATCGAAAATAATCCTGCAATGTCGGAAACAGTCCTGCCACGGTCAGTTGTGCTTTTAGAGCCGTTAATGACTCTCACTGTGAAATCCACCGTCGCGTTGGGAACTGGTTGGCTGAATTGGTCGAGAAGCCTTCCATAAAAGACTATTGGCTGGTCATTATAAATTGAGAGTGCTTCCTGGACCTGCTCTGTCTTGCCTTGGCCGGGTATACCGATGGATGGGGCAATAGCGGCTCCGTTTTGCACAGAGTCCGTGGAGGACACGTGGGACGACACCTCTTTTACCTTATTGAGGGCTTCTAGAGAATCCGGAGGTGCTGCAGCCCATTCCTGATCGTTTCGCCGTTCTCTTCGATGAAAAAATCCGAACACCAATAACAAAGACATCACGACGAAAACGGACCAGATGATTGAAGAACGGACTTTCATTCGTCATTTAAGTTGGAACCCGCTTGATCCCAAAAGTTGACTCCAGTAACCCCTCTGCTGCCAATAATCGCCGCGAAACTCGGCACTGTGATAGAAGTGCTCACTGTACGGTGCATTTTGGTTTTGGGTGTCCGTTGGCCAAACTCCCGAGAGGTCAACGTCGCTCACATGGTTCACATTTGGAGTTGCACCGAGGGCTGTGGTCCATGATTCCGCAGCAAGAGCCATCACTTCGTAGCGATTGTTGACGCTGTTTACGATGTCAAAGGTCACCGTGTTGGTCGCGCCAGCTGAAACGCTATATTTTATGAAATGATTCCACGGAGAGGGGTCATTTGGACTTCCTGAATACGCATAGGTCCAATTAAAGTCTCCAACCCATACTTGTTGGTCGGGTTTGAAAAGCTGGTTTACCTGCCAAGCGGATCGTTGGAGCGCGTAATCATTGGTATTGAAAAAGCTGACGATGGCTCCGGCCGCGTTGCCATTGTTGGCGCTGAACCAATTGCCGTAAATATTTGGAGTTTTCGCTGAGATAGAAACCCCCAGCTGGAAAAACGAATAATTCGGCACCGTTGTGTCGTAGGTGTGGGCGCTTATCGCCGCCTGGCTTGGAACATACGTATTAACGATCCGGGTGGCTCCTGAAAGCCGTAATGCCTCTCCTGCTACCACATTTCCCATACTATGGGCAAGCATGTAAACATGATTAGGGTAATTACGATTTAACGTGCCCAGCAAATTTTGCAGGCCGTTACCGGATTGCCAGGCTTGATTCTCGCTTTGATCATAGTTGTTCTTTTGAGAATGGTCCAAAAACAATTGGAGCAATGTTCCTGCAAAGCCGGCTCGTGTAGGCCATCGGAAACTGCCAAATCGCCCCTGATACCCTTGCCAGTATAACCGTTTGAAGGCGCGTTCAGCAAATCGGTCCTTCTCCCAGATTTCCAAGTTCCATCCGTGGACGAAGAGAATGTAGGGAGTGTTGGTGTCGGGTGCCCCGTACTGAAAGGGCTGAGCGATTCCTTCCGTGGCTGGGGACGCCGTTGTCTTTGGTGAGAGCGAGAAAATGTCCCCAACGCTCCAACGCTCGTACATCTGCTTGATATCCTGCAACGCAATGTAAGCGCCTGTTTGGGCTACGATGTTGCTTCCTCCCCGCGCAATCGTGAGCGAGAGCACGCCGCTTCCAGGGGATACGCCGCACCAAATGAAGTAATTACCTGCCCAATTTCCAGCGAATTGACTGCCATTCAGTTGGATGCTTTGCCCCGGTCCAATCCTGCCGACATAGAGGGCATTTGTTTGAGATGCGCCGGTGGTCGCGTTCGTCAAATATCCGATTCCGCCACTTGGATCTGCGGCCTGAAACAGGTCGATCGTGGGATTGTTTGTGTTCGGATTGCCCACATCCCCCCAACTCAACGTGACGGTGGTGCCCGGCGGCAGATTCGTGAGGGCGTTGGTGGTTATGCCGCAGACCCAAAGCCTGGCGTAGTCCTCCAGGTCCCTAATCGTGGGGATTGCCCTCACACCGTTTCGGAGAAACTGGCAATCGGCGGGGATAGGCCAACCCATCCGCCGTTGCCAGAAATTTGCCTGCGAAAACCCATCCACGGAGTCGTCGTAGTTGGTTTTATCAGAGGAATCCCATTGAGAGCGATCGAAATCATCATTTACCCAGAATTGGAACGGTCTGAGGAAGGAAGTTGTGTCTGGACCCGAAAGCGTAATGTCCATGTTCCCGTCATGATTGCCATCCAGCGCGATGGAAATCACATTCACCACCGCGGTACCGCTCTCGTTGACGCCCCAGTTTGTCATTGTGATCACAGCGGCCTGGCCAGCCTCTGTTGGGAAAAATTCTCCATATTCGGACAAAATTCCAGTTCTGTTTGTGGTGATATTGCCTGATGAATCCATCTTGTCGGCTTGGGAGAAGTATTGCCCAACGTATCCGAACTTATTCTGGGCACCATTTAGGATTAATTGTTTGGCATAACCTGCAAGCCAGAGGGGCTTCCCCAACGGGGCAAAAATCACCGGAGTAGTGTTCGTTGGAGAAAACACCGAGTCACCAGGAACTGGATCTGTGAAGAGCACCCCGAAGTAGTAGTTCGTCGTTTTGAGTGTCGGTTGAACCGTCCCAGGGTACAAAACGTTGTTCCAATCTGGTGTTGCAGCCCCGGCATTCAAGGTGAGAGTGTGAACGTTTCCGCTGTTGGTGTTGTAAGCGGTCTGGTCAGACTGATATTGAAGCCCAAATATGTTGGATTTATTCGCCGCGAGCGTAAAGCCAGAGGGACCGTATGTGACGCCAATTCGGCTCAATTCGCTGGAATTGGTGGTGTGATACGGGCGGAAAAAGCTCCATGGGTAAGTAGTCGCAGATAGTACCGGGTCAATATGAGTGCCATTCGTTGGCCCTTGAAATTCATGCACGGGATTGGAAGGGAGCGAGGGACCAACACCAGCGTCGTAATTTGCGGAATCCAAGGTCCCGTCAAAATTGAGATCGTTAGTGGAAAAAACGAAATTACGGTATAAAACATTGTAATAGAAGGGACTAAACTCGTCGAGTACCGGGTCTCCAGGAGAATCATCAACAAGGTCCACGAAAGATGCTGAGGCGTAGTTGCTCGAGCACGCGTAAAGGAAATCAAAGCCGCTGTGCAGAGTAAACTGAAAGGGCACAGCAGCATCGGCCGCCCGAAGGAGGAACGAAAGATTCTGCTGGAGCTGCTGCCGGCCGTCGTAAAAGGGGCGCTGGCTGCCTGCGTATCCGACTGAGACCGTGCCGAGCATCGTGCCGTCCCCTCGATTGACCTCGGCGTACCAAGTTCCGCCGGATGGTTCTGCTGGCATGTACTGTGGCGGAATCGCATACAAGTTGTTCGTGAAGCTCGCGACCGCAACAGTCCAATTGGTGTCGGCATCGGAATTGGCAAATACAATGCGCACAGTCGAGGCGTTGGTTGGCATGGCTGGTAGGGCTAAATAGCTTTGACCTTGAGTTCCTCGGATCAGGAAGCCTGCCGGGGCAAAAGGCTGCGAATACGATTGACCATTGGGATCCGGCGTAACAAGAGGCATCCAACCACACCACGCAGAATTGTTTACGCCATATTGACCTTGGAGGCGATAGCTAATCGGACCATATAGCAAATTATCGTCGAGAACCTGCTCGCCGGAATCCACGAACTGAAGCGTCGTGCTGGGAAATGCGAAGCTATTCGTTATCCCTGTAGATGGATCATAGCGCTGTAACAAATAACCGGTAACAGGTCCGGGGGAAGCAGTCCAAGAAATGGTGGGCGTAGCATTACGGTAGACTGCCGTCAAACTAGTGGGCGCAGGGGGCGTATTAAACTGGTTTGGATTAGTGCCGTTCTGGTAGTTCTGCAGGAGCGTCCAACCGTCGCCGGATGTGTCGAACTTATACCCGTCGGGCGTTCCTGTGCCTCCGGTGTCAGGATTATTTGGGTTGTAACCGTACTTAATTTCCCACCAATCGGGCAGGCCATCGCCGTCGGAATCCAACAACAGAGAGTAGCTGGATACAAAGTAATGATAGCTTATATCCACAATCGAATTGGTTTCTGAGATTTCGTTGGTGGTTGTGCAGTAGTAGTACAGGTCGGAATAGTCAGCGGGCTGGCTCCCAGCGTTAATAAGAGGACTGCTGGTTGGCAGGTAATACGTGCCGAGTGGCCCAGTCTGGTAAGCGGGCGAGTTGGTAAGGATCACGTCCGTCGAGTCAGACACCGCAAGGCGGTTGGCGTTTGTGACATAGCCGTTGTAGCCTCCGGTATAAGTATTGCCTGAATCGGTGATCGACGTTCCGTCAAAAAGATTCTCGCGAATCACTGCGTTTGTTGATCCCTTCAGGTAAATAGCCAACGACCCGTTCCAGAACAGGTTGTTGCGGATATATGGCACGTTCAAATCTTTGTTGGTTAGAACGACGCTGACTCGTTCGAAGAGGTTGTTGGTAAAATTAAACGCGGGGAAGGCCGAAGCGATTTTGCCCCCGTGGAACTGGCAGTCCTGGAAATTCACGGGTAGCGTTGCTGGATTATTGGTGAAAGCATAAGCATGGTACCCATCAAGGGAAAGTGTTGAGAAGTCAGTGAACCGGAAATTGGCCGCCGGCGCAGGACTGCCGCTGTCCAAATCAGCAGCCAGCGACACTGCAGCTGGCAAACCGCTCCAGTTGGTGTTGGCCTGCTCCTGAACTGTGTTATATCGGACGAACCAATTTCGGTTGCTTGCCAATCCCGTGCAGAGGAACTGTCCACCAGCGTCGATTCCCAAAGCGTAGGCGCTAGCGTTCGTGTTGAACCCCGCTAGAACACTGCCTCCATAGACCGACATGGTTGCGTTTGTCAACGTGACGTTCCCAAACGCGTAATCAATCGGGTCAAAATGGTACCCCAAGTCTAAATTTGATCCTCCAGTGTCCCGCACAGCCTGCGGCTGCAGTGTCAGGTTCGTGTTGATAGCAACTCGCGCGTACACGAGCGGGGGATATGTCGTTCGTTGGCCCAGGTCCAACAGCAGGCCTAGGGCGATACGATTGGTCGTTCCCGCGTGTCGGAAGTTTGATGTGCTGGCGAGATAATGCGTGCTTGCGCCGACGGTTTGGAACGGGGAGTTCGTCGCAGCCGTCTGCGCAGTCCCGAAGGTCTGGGCACTATTGTAAAATCCATTATAGCTGCAGGAATTGAACGTTACCCCGCTGACTGAGGAGTTTGTAATGTTCGCAAAGACTGAGTTGGTCGAAACTACATAGGGACTCCCGAGGAGAGTTCCGCCGACGACCCGAGTGGCTTGATCCACGGTGCAGTTGACCAGGTTGAAATTCATCGTGAATGGGAAGGACGAAATCATGACAGGGTTTTGCACTGAAACTATCAGATCGTTGTTGAGATTTATGGTCAGTGTGCCGCAGCAACCGGAGCCAGACCCACTGGTGTCCAGTTCTATTCCGCGGATGCACTTCACCAGTTGCGAGTGGCTCAAGTTGAGTGTGGCCGACGAGCCGAGATTAAGGTAGCGGATAGCCTGCTGTGCATAACGGAAACAGCAGTTGCTGAGAGTCAAAGAGTTTGCTCCCATGAAAATGGCGGGATTGGCATAGCCGTTAGGATTGATGTTGCCCGTGTAATAGGAGCCAGGCACCCCCGCTAGGCTGTCGCCCACGGTGTCATCATCAACTCCTGAGAAGATTATGGGGCGATAGCTCGATCCCTTGCAGATAAGCGTGCTATTGATTTTTATGGAAGCGTTGGTCTGAAACTTAAAAACCGTGCCGCCTTCTATGGTCACCTGCCCGTTATAAATCGCGGCGCCATTTATGAACCAGTTGGTGCTCGACTGAAAAGTGGTCGTGCTGTAAACACCTCCGCCGATTGTCGCGACATAGTCGACGACCACGCACGGCGTTTTGCTCGCAATCCTGGCGACTCGCGTCGAAGGCGGTGGCGAGGCCGCTCGTGCCCGCGTTGCGGGTGCGGGCGAGGGAATCGCGGCCAGGAGGCGTTGGCGGCTTTGCTTGCGGATCACGTTCGCCCCTCCCTCACGAGGAAGACAATCCGCCAGCGATTGCAGGCCCTTGGCAATGGTGGAATACGCCACCGACTCGACCAAGAAGACCCTGCCATCGGGCGTCTGAAGGAGTTGTTTAGCTACCAGACCGGCCACCCCGCCAGGATTTAATGGGCTGGGGACAGTGTAGGCCGCCCCATGGCCCAGAACGAATTCTCCAAAGCCGATGGTCTCATCAAGCATATCAGGGTCAGCCATCTGACGGCGAATGGCGGCATTTTGCTCAATGTAAAGAGGCTGCTTGATCACGTCCGGCTGCGGCATTTGGTAGAGTTCGGTCCAGATTTCGATCCGCATCGGATGGTCCGCCGGAAATCCCCAGTCGGCCGGGTCAATTCTTCCAGTGAACACGATGTCTTGAGAAAACGAGGCCTTTTCCACGGAGAAGACCACGTCCGCACAAACTCCGGAAAAGGCATTTTCGAAGGTGACCTCCTTTTCTCCTGTTTGCACGCCGGCAGTGTTGGTGATCGTGCCGACAATGGATGAAGAACCATCGACGGGATCGTAAAGCACGATGGCCACTGGGGTTGATTGAACGAGAAGACCATCCGGAGTGGTAACACTTACCGCACCCTGCGCGTTCAGGTCACCGTTTAGTCTGATGCGGTGTTGAACCCGCGAGGCCACAAAAGCTCCATTCGTGAGTTCGAACCCGGGTGAACTTAGCATCCAACCCTTGGCCGGATCGTAATAATTCATTCCGGTTTCGACCTCGAGTATGGGGGCGTTGGGGGTCCGTTGGCCCAGAGCGTTGGCACTGGTTAGCATCCAGGTCCGGTGGTTGGGGCCAATATCGGCTGGCGTACCAGTAAACGGGGAGGGGCCGGTGACGCCAGCAGCCGAGAGGTTGAGGGCCGGGAAGAACAGAGGACCAAATGCCGCTATCAGAGCGGCAAGCCGATGGGTTTTGGTTACGAATTTCACTTTGGGTTTCCTTAAGATATGGACCGAACCTCCCGTACTGAAGGAACTGATTGGTATACGCTCGATCGTGGGTCTCTCACCTTGTATCTAACAGATTCGTGCCTGAGCATAATTCGCCTGCAGTAGGTCAGAGGAAAGGCCCTCTCTTTGAACCCCACGCCCCAACCCGATCGCGATCCAACCACGAAGGGGACAGTGCGTCAACCTTTTTTGTTTAGGTTGTAGCTTAGCTCCTGTAAGGCTAACAACCTGTTCTCAAGAGGCACTTTGCACAAATCCAGAGTGATTCTAATTGCCTGTGTCCGGGCAATAGCTACAATGTTTCGGAGCAACGGAAGATCAAAGAAATGAGTGAAAACCCAAATCTGCCGCCGCACCTGAGCTTGATCATACCTTGTTACAACGAGGCTGACGTGTTACCCCTTTTGCGAGCGCGGCTGGAAGAGGTGCTCGATAAAATGGGGTTAATTTGGGAGGTGATCTTTGTGGATGATGGGTCGGTCGATGCAACGCCGGACCACTTGAGTCAACTTCACGCCCAGGAGCCGCGTTTCAAAGTAATAAGCTTTTCCCGCAATTTCGGTCATCAAGCCGCCATTTCAGCCGGTTTGTCCTTTGCCTCAGGTGACTTGGTGGGGATCATGGACGCTGACCTGCAAGACCCACCGGAATTATTCCCGGACTGCTTGGAAAGATTGCGCGAGGGTTACGATGTGGTTTACGCGGTGAGACGCCGGCGCAAAGAGACGTTTTTTCTCCGCATGGGATACGCGCTGTTTTACCGGTTGATGCGCCTTCTGGCCAAACCGGACATTCCCCTGGATGCCGGTGACTTCTGCCTCATGCGCCGGCCCGTGGTCGATGTTCTCAAGCAACTTCCTGAACGAAGCCTTTATTTGCGAGGATTACGGGCTTGGACGGGCTTTCGCCAAGTCGGTTTGGAATACGACCGGCACCCCAGGGCAGCCGGCCGGACCAAGTATCGACTCGTCAAGCTTGTGGGACTGGCCACTGACGGGCTGTTCTCGTTTTCAACATTACCCCTTCGACTGGCGGTTTACCTGGGCTTTGTCACCACCATGTTTGCGGGAGCGTGGGGTCTCTTGCATGTGGCCTGGAGAATCTGTGGCTTCCGGCTCATGGGGCACACAGCCTCCGAACTGCCGGGCTGGACCACACTGGCGTGCGGCATGTTCTTTTTTGGAGGAGTGCAACTGTTAATCCTGGGCTGCATCGGCGAGTATATCGGCAGGATCTACACCGAGGTTAAGCAACGGCCCCGCTGGATAATCCGCGCGCTGATGGGTTTCGCAAGCCAGGAGCAAGCAATCCCTCCGTGCGCGCCCGAAGTGCTCTGCAACGGGATTGGGCGTCAATAACGAGTCAGAATCCGGGTTTCCTCGCTATGCTTTGGTGAGCGTAGAGCAGGTTGGCGCTGTCCCGGTAAACCAGGCGATAGTCGCGGTTAAGCAAGGCTTGGTAAGGCACTTCCAGCCCGTTGTTGCCAAGGAGAATGAGCCCGGGCTTAACAGACTCGAGCTCCGCCGTCAAACGGCGGTTGCTCATGTCGCCAGACCAGAGCCGTTTTAATGAAATTACGGCAAGGTGGGGCGGCATGGGGATTTGCGCGTGAAAAGTAAAAATGGGCTGATCGCTGAACATGAAGGTGGTGTAAGGCTTGAAACGCTCAATTTCCTTAAGCACGAGGCAACTGTAGAGCCGAGGAGAGCTTCGCACGCTCGATTGCTCCAGGTAAATGCGGGCGCCCATCCAGCCAGTTGCACAGAGGGTGAATACCGCCACCAGGATAGCCCTGCCCCTGGCCCGCTCCGACCGCAAATGGCCCCATGCTCGGCCCAATCCGATGCCCGCGCACCAGCACAGCGGCAGGGCATTGTGCACGTAGTAGTAGGCCCACCACGGCTTGTGAAACGGAAAGATGACCAGGGTCAAAGCAAGCCATCCCAAAGGCAAGAGGGTTGCCGGACAGGCTCGGGCCTCCCGAAGCAGAACCGCAATTCCAACTAGGGCGGGAACCGTTGTGTCCCAATTGCGGAGCAGGACAGCCCAATCGAACGGTCGATCAGCCGGAGAGCCATACTCGAAGGATTGGCTCGATGCGAAATGAGCTGCCCAGGATTCCCGGAATTGGATCAGGAGCGAGTTGCCGGTGAGGTAGTTAAGCGCTAGGAAGCTCGCCACCACCGCGACCCCAAAAACAGTCCAGGCGCTCAGGATTTTCCTGCGGTTCAAATCCGCCTCCCGGCATCGGAGCCATATGACCAAGGCGGCTATGGGCAGGTAAATGGCGTCGAGCAGCTTCATCTGCAGGGCAATACCAAAGAGAAGCCCGCCCAGGAGTTGCGCGAGCCCGGTCCTCTCCCGTCGGCCAATCCACAGAACGGCAAGTCCGGCAACCGCCGGCCCAAGAGCGGGAATCTCCTGCATGCAGGAGCTGCTCAGTTCCAGGAAGCCGGGTGAGGCAAGCAGCATCACGGTGGCAAGACTGGCGGACAGCGGACCGCTCACCCTTTGCACAAGTGCGAATGTTGCCGCTAAGAGTAGCACTGCAAAACTGACAGTGAGCAGTCGCGGACCTAGAACCGAAAGCGAGATGTGTTTCAGAACTTGAGTGATAATGAACGTGTCCAGGGGCGGTTGGTCGTTCCAAATCTCAGTGTACAGGTGGAAACCCTTGAGGCAAAGCGTGGCTTTGGAGAGTTCGAAATCCTCGTCGGCTCCAATCTTGACGGCCGTCGCAAGGGGAAGAAAGCAATGAAGGGCGATGAACGCGCACACAATCAGAGCGAGCAGTAAAGTCGGGAGCTGAAAAAGGTTGGCGGGTTCCCAAGCCGCATGGCGAACAGCCACCTGTCCCTGTGGTGCGGATTTCTGCTGAGAGGAGAGGAAAGCTCGATACATATTTATGCCGCAAATTCCCTCCTATGCTCTCACCTATCTCTCAAACACGGCAAGCTGATTAGCTCAAATGCGTCCGGGGGCGCAGTGGCTGCACGCTTGACATTTCTCAAATCGCCAAATTGGCCGGAAATGTCTTGAGGCAGTACCGGGGCGATGAGGATAGGCACTGCGTATTTCTCGGCGTACCGGAAGCTATTTGCTGGAGAGCGAAAAGGCAGAGGGCTCAGTTTATTGGGCGCCGAGCTCTTGACCTGGCACTACGAAAACTGCGACAGAGAACACGATATGCAGGAAATGGGAAACGACATGCCGGTCGCCGCACGACCCAGGTTCGGGTCCATCTTGTCTTGGGGTGTTGCTTCGACTACGTTCTCCAGGTGATTTACGACCCCACACTGGACGAGCTCCTGCAGAAGGTCTGGGACGGCGGGCGCATCGATTCAAGCGAAGCGCTGCGGCTGTACGCTCTGCCCATCGAGGAACTGGGTGCACTCGCGGAGCGCCGGCGG
>Ga0105240_10007929_pt1 | contig 15316 bp, 9 predicted proteins | sample KBSC54metaG_FD_80426 | JGI IMG/M metagenome (GOLD analysis project Ga0105240, IMG submission 80426) | Corn rhizosphere microbial communities from Kellogg Biological Station, Michigan, USA - KBS C5-4 metaG | ecosystem: Host-associated > Plants > Roots > Rhizosphere > Soil | place: Michigan, USA... | reverse complement strand
TTCTCCGCGCTCGACCTGGACGGAGGCGATGCCGCCACGCCGGGCTCGATCGCGATCGAGCCGCGCGGCGCCGGCGAGCTGGAGCTGGCCTTCCGGCAGCCGGTCGAGCTCGAGGGCGAATCCGGCAGCGCACGCGTGACCGCCATCGACGCCGCCGGCACCCGCTGGCGCGTCCAGCCGGCCGCCGACGGCCTCCTCCGACTCCGCTATCGCGAACGCGCCACCGTCGCGGCCTGACAGGGACATCTCGCATGGCCATCCTCTTCTGGGCGTCGCTGCTGCTCATCATCCACCCGTACGTCACGTACCCGCTGACGCTGCGCGTCTGGCGCGTGCTGCGCCCGCGGCCCGTGCAGCGCGCGCCGCACGAACCGCCGGTCAGCGTGCTGATCCCCGCCTTCAACGAGGTCGAGGTGATCGCCGCCACGCTCGACGCGCTGCTGCTGCAGGACTACCCGAAGGACAAGCTGCAGATCCTGGTCGTCTCCGACTGCTCGGACGACGGCACCGACGACGTCGTGCGCGGCTATGCCGATCGTGGCGTCGAGCTGCTGCGCCAGCCCGAGCGCGGCGGCAAGGCGCTGGGGCTGAACGCCGCCGTGCGCCAGGCGCGCGGCGACATCGTCGTCTTCTGCGACGCCAACGCCCGCTTCGCGCCAGGCGCCGTGCGCAGCTTCGCGCAGAACTTCGCCGACCCGTCGGTGGGCTACGTCACCGGGCAGCTGGAGCTCGAGGCGGCCGGCGACGTCATCGCCGGCGGCGGCGCCTACCTGCGCTTCGAGGAGTGGCTGCGCGCCTCCGAGAGCGCGGTCGCGTCGGTGATCGGCGTCAACGGCGGCTGCGACGCGATCCGCCGCGAGCTGTATTCGGACATCCCGCGCGAGCTCATCACCGACTTCGTGCTGCCGCTGCGCGTGATCGCCGGGGGCCATCGCGTGGTGCTCGATGCGCAGGCGAAGTCGCGCGAGACGGCCAACACCGAGCTGCAGGCCGAGTTCTCGATGCGCGTGCGCGTCGCGCTGCGCGCCCTGCAGGGCCTGGTGCACATGCGCCGGCTGCTCAATCCGCTGCGCCATCCGGCGGCGGCCTACTGCCTGGTCTCGCACAAGGTGGTGCGCTACCTCGCCTACGTGTTCCTGCTGACGGCGCTGCTGTCCAACCTCGTGCTCGCCGCCAGCCAGCCGATCTACCAGGTGCTGCTGCTGCTGCACCTGGCCTGCTACGCGCTGGCCGCCTGCGGCCTGCTGGGCATCGGCCGCAAGCAGCTGGGCATCGCCAGCGTCGCGCCCGCCTACCTGCTGGTGAGCTACTGGGCGTTCGCCGTCGCGAGCTGGCGCTTCCTGCGCGGCCAGTCGATGGCCACCTGGCGTCCGCGCGCCGGCTGAAGCGGAATCAGGCGGCGGTGGCCTCCGCCACGGCGCGCGGTGCCTGCGCCGCCAGCGCGTCGATGGCCCGCAGCATCTGCTCGAACACGGCGCGCGTGGCCACCGGCGACAGGTCGTAGGGATCGCTCATCTCGACCGGCCCGCCAGGGTGGAACAGGCCCAGCAACGTCGTCTTGCCCATCGCCTGCGGGAACTCGCGCGCCATGCGCTCGAGGTGGCTCACGTCCATGCAGACGACCAGGTCCGCCCGCTCCACCTCGGCCGCGGTGACGCGGTGCGCGCGCGCCAGCGACAGGTCCACGCCCAGCGTCCGCGCGGTCTGCACCACGTGCGGCGGGCTCGGGCGACCGTCGTGCGACAGGAAGCCGGCGCTGGCGATGCGCATGCCCGCCAGGCGCTGCGCCGCGGCCACCTCGGCGAACGGGCTGCGGCACAGGTTGCCCAGGCACAGGAACAGCACCGAGCCGATCGGCCGCGTGAGCGCGCCGTCGCGGCGCCCCAGCGACGCGTGATGCCTGCGCGCCCGCGACTGCGCCGCCCGCCGGGCGACGCGCTCGGCGATGCCGGCAAAGCGCTTGTGCAGCAGGTGCGACAGTTCCTCGCGCGCGATGGCCGGGTCGCGCCACGACCAGCCGTCCCAGGTCTCGCGGCCGGTCAGCACGCGCAGCCAGCCGAGCGCCGCGCGCCAGGGCGAGGCCGTCAGCAGCATCGGGTCGCGCCGGTCCGCGCGCAGGTTGTCGATGAACCACTGGATGTCGTTGGACAGGTTGCGCGCCGTCACGCCGACACGCCAGCCGCGCACGGGCGCCAGCGGCTCGCCCGTGGCCAGCGACAGCAGCCCCAGCGGGATCGGCACGCCGGCGGCGATCGTCAGCGGCAGCGAGCCCCACAGCCGCGGATTGATCTCCATGAGGTGGACGGCGCCGGTGGCGTCGCGCCGCCATTCGACCATCGCGACGCCGTGCCATCGAAGATGATCCAGCAGGCGCCGCGTCATCTCCACCAGCGCCGGTTCGGGCCCGGCCGCGCGGCGCAGCGTGCTCGCGCCGCCGGTCAGCGGCCACTCGTGCAGGCGCTCGTGGACGAAGTGCCACGCCATGCGGCCGTTCTCGTACAGCACCTCGACGCCCACGCCGTGGCCGGGCACCCAGGCCTGTTCCTGCACGGGCGTGTCCGGCAGCCAGGACGACAGCGTGAGCGCGCGTGTCTGCTCGTCGTGCACGACGGCCACGGCCAGCGACGCCAGCTTGCCGCCGCGCACCACCTTGCTGCGCACCGGCTTGAGCACCACGGGCCACGCGGCCGGCGGCCGGCGCACGTCCTCGGGCCACGGGACGTCGCAGGGACACCGCGCCAACTCGCGCGTGGCCGGCAGCGGCAGGCCCAGCTCGCGGGCGATGCGCGCCGTGCGCGACTTGTCCAACGCCGAATCGAGCGCGTCGTTGCCGGGCAGCACCGCCTTGCGGCGCACCGGGTGGTCCTCGGGCATCGCGCGCAGCCAGCGCAGCGAGGCCTCGGTGGTGGGCACCACCAGGGCGAAGCCGAAGCGTGCGTCGAGTTCGGACAGCCAGTCGACGCCGGCATCGACTGGCTCGGCCGCCGGCTGCACGTGGACGCGATGGCACCAGCGCGAGCTTTCGGCGGGCGCGCCCAGGCGGCGCACGGCGACGTGCACGCGATGGCCGGCGGGGCCGAGCGATTGCAGGCAGGCGGTGCCGACGCGGCTGTCGGCGTCCAGCAGGAGGACGGTGTGCAAGATCTGGGACCGATGGGGTGGACGCGGCGCGGCCGGGGCGGCACGCCGTCGAGGCGCGAGGATTATCCGTTCGGCCAGTGCATGCGCCACGCCATCAACGGCAGGCTCGCCGCGGCGGGGATGCGCATCAGGCGATGCAGGTCGCTGGAGGGCCGGACCAGGCCGTAGTTGGTGGTGATGGCCGCGCGGTAGCTGCGCGACACGTGCGCGTACACGCGCTCGTCGTGCGAGCCGTTCGGATAGCAGAACAGCTCGACCGGGCGCCCCAGGCGCTCCTCGAGCACGCGCCGGCTTTCGTCCACCTCGTGCTCGAGGGCGTCGTCGCCGATCGTCGGCAGGATCGGATGGCTCAGCGTGTGCGAGCCGATCGTGATCAGCGACGGATCGAGCTGGCGCACCTGCTCCCACGTGATCGGGTCGTAATGCTCGTGTTCCTGCGGCGTCGGCACGAAGTCGGGCGTGCATGCGCGCAGTGCGGCCTCGATGCGTTCGCGGTCGGCGAGCGCGAGTTCCTTCATGCGCTGCACCAGCGGCTCGATGGCGTCGGTCCGCATCCGCATCTGCGCCTGCGCGAACTCGCCGCGCGCCGGGGGCGCCATGCGCTTCAGGCGGGCGCGCGCCTCCTGGTTCCAGATCCAGCGCCGGCCGTCGATCAGGCCGGGACAGACGAAGAACGAGGCCGGCAGGCCCAGCCGCCTGAGCACCGGCCATGCCCGCACGAAATGGTTGCCCAGGCCGTCGTCGAAAGTCAGTGCGACCTCGCCGCGCGCGCCGGGCCTGCGGCCGTGCTCGATGCCCTGCACGATCTCGGCCAGCGGCACGATGCGGAAGCGTTCGGCCATCCAGCGCAAATTGGCCTCGAAGGCCTCCACGGGCATGTGCGTGTCGCCGACGCCGTGGAACATGATGACGCGGTAGGCCCGGCGGCTGCGCGCGAACAGCGTCGACACGCCGGTGGCGAACGCGAACGAATGGATCTGCCGCGCGAAGATCATGCGAGGTCACCCGCCATCACGCTCGTGGCCGGCGCGGCGCATTCGGCGCGCAGCACGGCCAGCACCTCGTCGAGCCGGTCGTCGAGATAGAAATGCCCGCCTGCGAACCGGTACGTGCGCAGCGGCAGCGACGTGCAGGCCTGCCACTGCGCGAGGCGCTCCGGCGCGGCCCAGGGGTCGGCATCGCCGCCGAGCGCCACCACCGGCAGCGGCAGCGCTTCGGCCGCGGCGTCGCGGTGGCCGGCGAGCAAGGCGAAATCCGCGCGCAGCGTGGGCAGCACGAGCTCCAGCAGTTCAGGCGTGTCCAGCACCTCGGCAGGCAGTCCGCCGAAATGGCGCTGCACCGCCTCGAGCAGCGGCGCATCGCCCAGGCCATCCATCGACAGCTCCGGGAACGGCCGGTGCGGTGGCTGGCGCCCGGACACGAACAGGCGCTCGGGCAGCGGCGCGCCGAGCGCGTGCAGGCGACGCGCGAGCAGGCACGCGACGAGCGTGCCCATGCTGTGGCCGAACAGCACGAAGGGTCGATCCAGCAAGGGCCGCACGGCGTCGACCAGCGCATCGACGACGGCATGCACGTCGGTCAGCGCCGGCTCGAACAACCGGTTCGCGCGGCCGGGCAGTTGCACCGCGCACACGTCGAACTCCGGCAGGCGCGCGGGCCACAGGCGGAACGCCGCGGCGCCGCCACCGGCATGGTGGAAGCAGAACAGCCGGCGCGCGGCGTCGGGTCGAGGTGCAAGGCGTTGGAGCCAATTGCTCACGATGGGCTTCCGGAGGCGGCGTCTGAAACCGTTTCACCGAGGCCTCGCGTTCCGCTCAACGCACTTCCCCCCGGCGGCGGGCGTCGCGTGATCCGCGCGCCTGCCCTGTCCTTTTTTCTCATCATAAACCTTAGCTCAACTTGAACGAGCGCGCATTCCCCATTAGTGGCTGGTCAGCACGCGCGCCAGCGCGCCGACCCAGCCGGGTCGCACGTCGACGTCCTCGACATGCACATCGCACGGCCCCGAAATGGTTTGGATGCACACTCGCTCGGCCGTACCGCCGCCGTCCACGGCGAAGGTCGACGGCTCGATGTGCAGGCCCGCACCGAGCGCCTTCAGGCAGGCCTCCTTGCGCGTCCAGCGCCGCAGGAACGCGAGCGATCGATCGGCCGGTGCGAGGCCGTCGATCGCGTGGCGCTCATGCAGGGTCAGGCACTGGCGGGCCAGGCCGTCGAGGTCGGCCAGCGGCCGCACGCGTTCGAGGTCGACGCCGATCTCGCCGTCATCGGCCAGCGCCACCAGCGCCAGGTCTTCGCAATGGCTCAGGCTGAAGGCGCAGCGCGTCGCATCGGCCAGATACGGCTTGCCGTAAGGGCCCGCCTCGATCACGAGCGAGGCCGCGTCGTGCGCCGTGCGCCGGGCGAGCAGGCGCCTCAGCGCGGCATGGGCGACGATGTAGCGGCCGCGATCGCGCTCGAAATGGAAGCGCGCCGAGCGCGCGCGCTCGGCATCGTCGAGCAGGTCGAAGTCGTCGTCGCCGGCCGGCGGCGCGAGGCTCACCAGCCACAGCTCGAACGGCGGCGGGACCTGCAGGCGGATCGGTGCGGGCGACATGGGGTGTGGGAGCAAGCCCACGATTGTCGACCCTGCCCGACCTCGGGCGCCACGCAAACTCGACGCAGGCGCGCAGCCTTTCACGCCATCGCTGCGGCGATACTGCGCCCTGGGTCGCGCATCGGCGCGGAAGGAGGAGTCCCGTGCCGTCATCGAAGCGCCGAACAGCCGCCATGGTGGCGGCGGTCATCGCGGGCGCGTGCGTCGTCGCCCTTGCGCTGCCGGCTTCGCGCCATGCGCTCGTGGCGGCCATCCCGCCTGACCGCGTCGTGCAGCTGAACGGGCTGCGCTTCGGCTACGGCGTCGAGCGCGCCCTGCGGCTGCGCATGCCCGATGGCGTCCACCTGGGCGCCAGCCTCTACCTGCCGCGCCAGCGCGACAAGAAGCTGGCCACCGTCCTCGTGCGCCTGCCGTACGGCCGCCTCGAGTACGGTGAGGCCCTGAATACGGCCGAATACTTCGCACGGCGCGGCTATGCGGTGCTCGTGGAGGACCTGCGCGGCACCCACGGCTCCGAGGGCGAGCTGCTGCCCTACCGCTCGGGCATGTCCGACGGCGCCGCCACGCTCGACTGGATCGTCGCCCAGCCGTGGTCGAACGGACGCGTGGATACCCTCGGCTGCAGCGCGCTCGGCGAGACGCAGTACGTCCTCGCGCGTACCCACCATCCGGCGCTGCGCGCGATGATCCCGCAAGGCGCCGGCGGCGCGATCGGCAGCGCGGCCGGTCGCTACGCGTACTTCGGCCTGTACGAGGGCGGCGTGTTCCAGCTCGCGAGCGGGTTCGGCTGGTTCGTCGACGACGGCGCCAAGGATCCGCAGGCGCCGCCTGCCACGCCGTTCGACGTGGCGTCCGCCGTGCGAGGCCTGCCGGTGGCCGACCTCGTCAGGCGCCAGCGCCCGGCGCCCAACGGCTACGACGACTTCATGCGGATGCCGCTCACGGACCCGGCGTGGCACGAGCTCGGCTACCTGTCCGACGACGACCGCGTCACCGTCCCCACGTTCGAGGTCACGACCTGGGGCGACCAGACCGTGGGCGACACGCTCGCCTTCGACGCGCAGCAGCGGCTGCCGATCGCCGGAAAGCCGGCGCCGGAGCGCCACCTGATCGTCGCGGCCGGCACGCACTGCCACGAACAGGAGACCGGCGAGAGCGGCCGCTTCGGCGAGATCGCCGTCGCGCATGCCGACGCACCCTGGCACGAGTGGTACGAGCGCTGGTTCGACCACTGGCTGCGCGATCGCGGCGACGGCCTCGCGTCGCTGCCCGCCATCCGCTGGTACCAGATCGGCGAGGCGCGCTGGCTCGACGCCGCGCGCTGGCCGCCGCCCGAAGCCAAGGCGCAGCGCTGGTACCTGGACAGCGGCGGGCACGCCAACGGCGCGCGGGGCGATGGCGCGATCGCGCCAGAGGCGCCGCTGCGGTCCGCGCACGACGACTACGTCCACGACCCGAACGCCCCCGTGCCCTCGCGCGGCGGCCCGATGTGCTGCACCGGCAACCCCGCGGACCACCCCGGCCCGGCCGACCAGCGGGACGTGGAACGTCGCGAGGACGTGCTGGTCTACACCTCGCGCGCGTTCACGGCGCCGCTGCGCATCGCGGGCCCGCTCAAGGCCACGCTGCGCTTCTCGTCGTCGGCGGTCGACACCGACGTCGTCGCCCGGCTGGTCGACGTCTGGCCCGACGGCCGCGCCACGAGCATCCAGGAAGGCGCGCTGCGCGCCCGCTACCGCACGGGCATCGCGACCCCCACGCCGCTGGTGCCCGGCGAGCCGGTGACCCTGACGGTCGACATGCGCAGCATCGGCTACACCCTGCCGGCCGGCCACCGCCTGCGGCTCGACATCGCCAGCAGCAGCTTCCCGCGGCTGGAGCGCAACCTCGGCACGGGGCGCGACAACCTGCACGAGACCCAGGTCGTGGTCGCCCGCAACCGCGTCCTGCACGGCGCCGGCGCGCCGTCCTACGTCGAGCTGCCGCTGCTGCCGGCCGCCACCGACTGAGCCCAGTCGACCACGCTGGCCAGCACCTTGCGCTGCGCGTGCAACGACGTCACGGTGTGGTCGATGTCGGTCTCGTAGTCGTAGCGCACGCGCTGCATGAACGGCTCGCGGCCGAACAGGTCGTGCATCTGGCCGTGGTAGTTGAACTTCTCGAGGAAGCTCGCGGAGTAGTACAGGTAGATCGACATGCCGCGCCCGGTCAGGTCGTTCAGCACGCGCGCGAAGTCGGCGCGCGTGGGGTACTTCATGTGCGGATCCGTCGACTCCTCGCCTTCGGCGCGCGCCTGCGCGCGCGGCTTGCGGCGCAACCACTCCAGAGGCTTGCGCGCGAGGCTGGCCCACGGCTGCGTGCGCAAGCGGCTCCAGCGGCGCAGCACGTGCGTCTTGAACGTCGGGAACACGTAGCTGTCGAACATGACGACGCCGGCGATGCGCGGATCCTTCTGCGCGAGCCAGTAGGCGTGGACGGAGCCCGAGCACAGGCCGAACACGATGAAGCGGCGGATGCCCAGCGTGCGCTCCATGTGATCCATCGCCGCCTGCAGGTCCATCACGGTCTGCGTGCTGGAGTGCACGCCGCCCGCGGCCGGCGGGCTGTCGCCCAGGCCGGACAGGTCGACGCGGATGCTCGCCATGCCGAGCGCGGCCAGCGCCCGGGCGATCTTGACGTTGATGCGGTGCGGCCCGATGCGGTGCACCACGCCCGCGTTCATCAACAGGCACGCTGGCGCGTCGGGGCGGCGCTGCGCGGGCAGCGTGACGATGCCCAGCAGGCGCTCGTCGTCGCCGAAGCGCGCGATGGTCTCGGTCGGCTCAGTCACGGATCGCCTTCATCATCGCGGCCAGCGCCGGCGGCGGCACCAGCGGGCTGTTGCGGTCTTCCTCGGCCGTCCAGTCGAACGACTCCGCCAGCGGCCACGTCTGGAACGCGATGCCGCGCGGCGCGAAGGTGGCCGTCCACGCCTGCACCGCCGTGTCGTTGTCGCGCACGATCACCTGCACCGGCACGCCGGGCGGCAGCGGCAGGCTGTGGGGGCCGACCTGGCGGATCTGCTGGCGCAGCGCCGGCGACATCGCGAAGCCCATCGCCTCGTCGGTGAACGCGGTGGGGTCGCCGGCCAGCTGCTCGCGCCACGCCGGGTCGGCCAGGCTGAACGAGGACTCGAGCGCCTCCACGTGCTTGACGCGCAGCAGCTCCAGGTAGTCCTGGCCGTTGACGATCGGATCCCACAGCACGATGCGCCGGAGTTCGGGCAGGCCGGTGGACGCGCGCACCGCCATCACCGCGCCGAGCCGCGCCCCCACGCAGATGACGCGCCGGGCGCCGCTGCGTGCCACGAGCTCGCGCAACGCGGCGCGGGTGTCGGCGACCCAGCCCGGGATCTCTCCGGCCAGGTCGTCGCCGGGCGAGTCGCCGGTGGCGTGGTAGTCGAACCGCAGCGTCGCGATGCCCATGCGCGCCAGGCGCTCCGCGAGCACGCGGTAGAAGCGGTGGCTGCGCACGGCTTCCTGGCCGAAGGGGTTGCACAGCAGCACCGCGCGGTCGTCCGGCGCGTCGCCCTGCGCCGGGTGGAACAGGCCGAACAGCGGCCGCTCGGCCGGCCCGAAGTGGAACGCGATCATGCGTGGATTGCCGGTGCGATCCATTCAGCCCGGGCCGGGACGAGACCGATGGACGCGCCGACGCCGTCAAGACGGCTCATTTGCGGCCCTTCGCGCCGAAGGCGCCGAACACGCGCTTGAGCAGTCCACCGCCCTGCCCCGCATCCTGGCGGCCCGGCGCGGCCTGGGCGGCCGGCGCGACCGCGGCGGCGGCCTGCGGGTTGGCCAGCTGCGCGAGGCTCTCGTAGAAGTAGCGACGCGCATCGATGCGGAAGCCGAGCGTGCGGCCCGCCGCCTCCACGGCACGCATCGCCAGCAGCGAGTCGCCCCCGAGGTCGAAGAAGTTGTCGCGCGGCGAGACGTGCGCCACCTCGACGTTCAGCAGCTCCGACCAGATGCGCGCCAGCGCGCGCTCGTTGTCGGACGAGAACGCCTCGGCCGGCCGGCCGACGGGCGCGGCGGCAGGCGCGGCCGTGGCTGCGGCCGCCCCGGCGCCGGACAGGCGCCGCAGCAGCTGGCCGGCGCTCGACGTGGCGACGTCGGTGAACTCGGCCATCTTCAGCGACGGGTCGCCCGCGATGCGGCGCAGCAGCTCCAGGTAGCGTTCGCGGAACGCGGCGGCCGTCTCGGGCAGGTAGATGTCGGCGTTGTACGTGAAGCCGCCCTCGAGGCCGCCCGGCACCTCCATCAGCCACAGGCCGAGGTCCTCGGTCGCGCCCTTCTGGAACACGAGGATGGACTTCTGGTGCAGCGCGCCCCAGTCGCGCTTGCGGTCGCGCGCGTCCTGGAACGAGAACAGCGCCTGGTACAGGCCGACGCGCTGGCTGCGGCTGGAGATCTCGGGCTCGGATGCGAGGCGCTCGAACGGGATCTCCTGGTGCTCGAAGACGTCCAGCGTGTCCTTCTTGACGGCGTCGAGGAACTCGCCGAGGGACTTGCCCGGGTCGACCTCGAACTGCACCGGCAGCAGGTTGTTGAAGAAGCCCATGACGCCTTCGGTCTCGGGCGACAGGCGGCCGCGCACCGGCAGGCCGACGACGATCGATCGTCCGTCGATGGCGGTGGCCATCATCGCGGCGTAGACCGACATCGCCAGCATGTTCAGCGTGAGGTCGTGGCGGCGCGCGACCTCGCGCAGCCGCGCGGTGAGCTCCCGGTCGATGCGCACCCATTCGGTCGCGCCGGCGCCGCTCATGCCCGGGTTGCGCGGCATGTCGGTGGCCGGCGCCTTGGGCATGGGCATGCGCGCGAAGCGCTTCTTCCAGTACTGCAGCTGGCGCTCGCACTCGGCGCCGCGCATCCAGTCGGCCAGCCAGCGCGCATAGTCGGCGAAGCTGATCGCCGGCGCCGCGAGCGCGATCGGCGTGGCGGTCGACAGCGCGCCGTAGACGGCCGCCATCTCGTCGTACAGGATGTCGAACGACCAGCCGTCCCAGATGATGTGATGCGGCATGAACAGGAACGCATGTTCCTCGGGCGCGAGCTTCCACAACGCGACGCGGAACAGCGGCGCCTGTTCGATGGGGATGGGCGTGTCGATGATCGCCTGCATGCGCGCGAGCAGCTCGGCCTCGCGCCGGTCCGCGGGGATCGCGGACAGGTCCTCGAACGGCAGCGCGAAGCCGACGCTGTCCTCGATGCGCTGCACGAAGCCTTCGCCCTCGTCCGCGCGCGCGATGCGCGTGCGCAGGACCGGCTGGCGCCGCACCACCTCTCGCAGCGCCTGCTCGAAGACGGCCACGTCCATCGGGCCCGTCAGCCGGTGACCCGATGGCGTGTTGAACACGACGCGGCCCGGATGCAGTTCCTCGAGGAAGCGGATGCGTTCCTGCGGCAGCGTCAACGGCGCGCAGCGCTGGTCCCCGGCATGCACGATGGCGGCGCGCGCCGGCTCGCCGCGGCGCGGCGCGCGGTCGACGGCGGCGGCCAGCGCCTGCGCGGTCGAGGCTTCGAACAGCGTGCGCAAGGGCAGCGCCACGCCGAATTCGCCGTTGAGCTTCGTGGTCAGCCGCATCGCCAGCAGCGAATGGCCGCCGAGCGCGAAGAAGTTGTCCAGCATGCTCAGGCCCGGCAGGTCGAGGATCGCCTCCATCGCGGCGAGCACGCGCCTTTCGGTGTCGTTGGCGGGTGCCACGCGCTCGGCGCCGCGCACGGCCGCGTCCACCGTGGGCTTGGGCAATGCGCGCCGGTCGAGCTTGCCGTTGGCCAGCGCCGGGATCGCGCCGATGCGCACGAAGTGCTGCGGGATCATGTACTCGGGCAGCGATTCGCCCAGGTGGCGCCGCAGGTCGGCGTCCTCGAATGCCGCGCGGCCGATGACGTAGGCCACCAGGCGCACGTCGCCCGGCTGGTCCTCGCGCGTGATCACCAGGGCGCGCTCGAGCGCCGGGTGGCGCGCGAGCACGGCCTCGATCTCGCCGAGCTCGATGCGGTAGCCGCGCACCTTGACCTGGTGGTCGATGCGGCCCAGGCATTCCAGGATGCCGTCGGCGCGCCAGCGGCCCAGGTCGCCCGTGCGGTACCAGCGGCCGGCCGCGCCGCCGGGCGCGGCGAGGAAGCGCTCGGCATTCAATTCGGGCCGGTTGAGGTAGCCGAGGGTCACGCCTTCGCCGGCGATGAACAGCTCGCCGATCGCCCCCAGCGGCAGCGGGCGCAGGCGGCTGTCTGCGACGTGGATCTGCGTGTTGGCGATCGGCCGGCCGATCGGCACCGGACCGTCGACGCGCTCGACGCGGTGGAAGCTGGACCACACCGTCGTCTCGGTCGGGCCATAGCCGTTCCACAGCTCGCCCACCAGCAACAGCAGGCGGCTGCCCAGCTCGGACGGCAGCGGCTCGCCGGTGCAGATCGCCAGCAGGTCATGGCGACCGGGCCAGCCGGCGGCCAGCAGCAGTTGCCAGGTGGACGGCGTGCCGTCGATGAAGTCGATGTCCTCGCGCTCGATGAGGCTGCGCAGCTGCTCGCCGTCCATGGCCTGCGCGCGGGTGGCCAGCACGATGCGCGCCCCCACCGTCAGCGGCATGATGAGCTCGGAGACGGCGATGTCGAACGACAGCGTCGTGACCGACAGCACGCGATGCGAGGCGCGCATGCCCGGCGTCGTGCGCAGGCTGGCCAGCAGGTTGACCACCGAGCGGTGCGGCACGCGCACGCCCTTGGGGGTGCCGGTCGAGCCGGAGGTGTAGATCACGTAGGCCACGTCGTCGACGCCGGCGGCGCAGGGCGGCGCGTCGGCGCGCGGCGCGAGGCCCGCCACCGGCACGCGCTGCGCCACCGCGAACGGCCATGCCGCCGAGGCGTCGAAGTCGCTGGCCACGAAGCGCAGCTCGGCATCCTGGGCCATGAACTCCAGGCGCTGGCGCGGCAGGGCCGGGTCGAGCGGGACGTAGCCGGCGCCGCTCTTGAGCACGCCCAGCAGGGCGACGACCATGTTCTCGTTGCGCTCGCAGCACAGGCCCACCAGCTCGCCGGGGCCGATGCCGCGCGCCTGCAGGTCGGCCGCCAGTGCGTTGGCGCGCGTGTCGAGTTCGCGGTAGCTCAGGTGCGTGGTGCCGCTGACGACCGCCACCGCGTCCGGCGTGGCAGCGGCCTGGCGCGCGATGAGGGTGTCCACACGCAGGCTGCGGTCGTGCTCGAGGTCCGTCGCGTTGAAGCGGGCGAGGATCGCCTGTTCCTCGCCGGCGGGCGCGAGCGCCGACGCCAGCAGGACCGACGGATCCGCCGCGTAGCGTTCGAGCGCGCTCCGGTAAAGCGCGAGCCAGCGCCGCACCGTCGCGCCGTCGAACAGGCCGGTGTTGTACTGGCATTCGAGCTGCAGCCCGCCATCGACCTGCGCGACGTTGAGGAACAGCTCGAAGTTCTCGTAGCGGCGCGGGTTGCCCATCACGTGCACGCGCACGTCGTCGGTGGACAGCGCCGCGGGATCGATCTTCGCGTCGAGGTTGAACAGCACCGAGACCAGCGGCAGGCGGGCCGGGTCGCGCTCGATCTGCAGCTTCTTGAGCAGGCTGCCGAAGGTGCACGCCTGGTGGTCGTAGGCGTCGAGCACCGCGCCGCGGGCGGCGGCGATCAGGGTGTCGGCGCCCTGGTCGACGTCGACGGCCACGCGGATGGGCAGCAGCTGCACGCAGTGTCCGACGAGGCCGTTCAGTCCGGCCGTGGGCTGGCCCGCGGCGGGCACGCCCACCACCACCTCGTCGACGCCCGCGAGGCGGGCCAGCGTCGCGGCGTACAACGAGAACAGCGTGGCGAACAGGCTGGCGCCCGCGCGCGCGCCGTTGCGGCGCACCGCCTCCGTGAGCGCGGCATCGATGGGCAGGTCCTCGCGGCGCGACGCGAAGCTGCGGTGCATGGCCAGGCGCGAGCGGTCGCCGGGCAGGTCCAGCACCGGGATGGAACGGTCGTAGAGTCCGACCCAGTAGCGCTCGTCCTCGGCCTGCTGATGCAGCGCCTCGGGCTGGCGCTGCGCCAGCGCGTGGTCGCCGAAGCGCGGCGCCGGCTCGAGCATCGACGGCTGGCCGTCGGCGAACGCCTTGTAGATCGCCATCAGCTCCTCGGCCAGCACGCCCAGCGACCAGCCGTCGCACACGATGTGGTGCGCCGTGAGCATGAGCTCGTGCTGATGCGCGCCGGCGCGCATCAGCACGGCGCGGATCAGCGGGCCCGTGGCCACGTCGAAGCGGGTCTCGACGGCCTTCTCCCGCTCCGCGGCCATGCCCTGGCGGCGCTGCACGGTGTCGAGCGCGGAGAAATCGAGCTTCTCGGCGCGCAGCGGCGTCGCCTTGGACACCCACAGCTCGGTGCCGTCCGGCCCCACGGTCGAGTGCAGCGCCTCGTGCCGCTCGCCCAGGAAGGCCAACGCCGCATCGAGCGCGGCCTCGTCGAGCGGGCCCTCGAAGCACAGCGAGGCGGACTCGTTGTAGGCCAGCGAGGCCTCGCGTCCGAGCTGGTCGGCCAGCCAGATCTCGCGCTGCGCCTCGGTGGTGGGGACGACCCGCTCCACCTGTCCCGCGCCGAACGGATCGTGCTCCAGCGACACGCCTGCATCTTCCAGATTTGCCTCGCTCATTTGTCTTTTTCCTTCAGCGTCGGGCGCCGGTGTCGCCGCTTCGACCGTGTTGTCACATGGGCGCCTCGACGACGGCACCCCATTGGTTTCAAGCGCCCGTCGCGACGACGAACTTGCCCGGCTGGTCGGGGTGGGGAACGTACCACTGCACCTCCCCGTTGGGGCCGCGGCCGAGCCGCGCACCCGGCACCGGCGGCTTGGACGCATCGACCGCCGCCGGCACCGCCGGCGCGCGCGCGGGCAGGAACTCGGCCTGCTGGAGCTCGGCGACCGACTCCTTGAACGCCTGCTTGATCCGGGCGATGTCCTGCGGCGTGTGCGCCGTCGTCATGAAGCAGGGGAAGTTGTCGAGGATGTGCACGCCGCGGCTGCGCATCATCGCGAACAGCAGGTCCTGCAGCGGATGGTCCTCCTGCCAGCTCACGCGCCACAGCGAGCCGAAATGGCGGATCTCGATCGGGGCGCCCACCTCGCGGCAGAACGCCGTGAGCTCGTCGGCCATCGCCGCGGTGCTCAGGTTCAGCTGTTCCTGCAGCTTGCCGCCCTGTTCCTTCAGGTGCAGCAGCGACGCCTTGGCCGCGGCGAGTGCCAGGGGATGCCGCACGAACGTGCCGGCGAAGTAGGTCACGCCGACGCTGGGCACCGAGTCGTCGCCGTACTGCCACGGCCCGCCGTCGAGCGCGTCCATGAAGTGGCGCTTGCCGGCGATCACGCCGATCGGGTAGCCGCCGCCGACGACCTTGCCGTAGGTCGTGAGGTCGGCACGGATGTCGAACATCGCCTGCACGCCGCCCGGGTGCATGCGGAAGCCCGTGATGACCTCGTCGAAGATCAGGCAGGTGCCGCTCGCCTCGGTGATCTCGCGCACCTGCTTGAGGAACTCGCGCGGCTGGAAGTCGG
>Ga0105240_10007927_pt1 | contig 15317 bp, 11 predicted proteins | sample KBSC54metaG_FD_80426 | JGI IMG/M metagenome (GOLD analysis project Ga0105240, IMG submission 80426) | Corn rhizosphere microbial communities from Kellogg Biological Station, Michigan, USA - KBS C5-4 metaG | ecosystem: Host-associated > Plants > Roots > Rhizosphere > Soil | place: Michigan, USA... | reverse complement strand
TAAATTTTTGCGTTCCGTATGTGGCACGGCCGTTCCCGCGGTACCGACGTTGCGAAACATCAAGCGCAGCGCTCGCCCGCTTTACTGCGAAAACTTCGGAAAAGGTAGCCAGCTTTGGAGTCCGAATCAATACGATTGCCGCTTCTTTATGGAGTCTATACGCGGCGGATGTTTGCCGACCAGTCAAAACTTTCGGCAATGTCGGCCTTTGTACCCAATTTCCGAATCAAGCGGCCGATGGCGAAAACCTTCCGAAGGGTGCAACGGATTTGGCCCTTTTTTTGGCCGGCGAGGGCGGAGGTGAAATCACCGGTCGCGTCATCACTGCGAACCTGCTCGAATGGGAGCAGGTTCCGGAGAGCAGGGAAGCGGATCGCGCGGCTTCCATCATGCTTTAAGTGGCTGGTATTTGCGGCGGGATAAAAGACCCGCGTTGCGATTTACTTTATAGTTGCTGAAGGAAAGGTCGCAAGGAGTGCAGGCATACAATTGGAATCACCCGCGCCTTCCATTTTGGAGTCACAATTTAGTCTTCGTTCAGCAAGCCGTCAGCTTCTATCTTGCTCAGAAGCCCCTTTTTTTGGAGCACCTGAATTAACCTTACGATTTGTTCTTCACGCGTTTGTCCCATCGATACGCGATCTCTAAAAACGGGAGGCAGCGGGGCTTCCTGGATGGTCGGCTCCTGGCTGGCCTGCGAAATCCATCTGCCCAGCGTCGCTTGATCGTCCGACGTTATTTCGAAAAAGGAGATACCCATTCCCAGATTGGGCACCCGATAAACAACCTTTCCCTTTGCTTCGGCCGTTTCCGAACCATGCTGCAATCGTATGCGGACTAATGTGCCCTGTTGGAATGGATTGATCGTGTCCATGTAGCAACCATGGGCGACTAAATCGCAGCATCGACCCGAAAGGCGTGCGCCCGAAGCAAGCTCTACGACCAGGGCCTCCGCGATAAATGCCCGTCGGGGCGTGCCGCGGCGATCGTCGATCTCCACGGATGGATTGGCGCTGCTATTGGGGAGACCGGGTACGGTTTTGTCGGGCCGCTCTTTCATTAAGGATCTCTCAAGTCAGGGAGATCTGAACAGACACCCCCGATTCTATGAGCATTTCAAGAGCCAATTTGAGTTTCCGTGGGCGTGCGTTCACAAATGCCTGAGCGGGGACGTTTTGCTCGCACAACATCCCCATCTCAGCCTAGGTCACTCCAGCCAGCGATGATGGCCAGACCCAAAGGGGGCCTGCGGGTCGAAAGGGAATGTGGTTACAGGCCAGCCTTCCCAAACGTCAGGCGAAGCCCAGTCGTCAACAGCAGGTCATTTTTCTTGATGCCGGGGATGGGGAAGCTGACGTAGCGATCCTGAAACGAGACTTGCCAATTCAACCAGCTGTTCAGCTTGGTCACCGCCGCGGCATCGAAGTTGAACCGATATTGTCCGGTGTTTGAAATATTGGGGAAGAAGTCAAGCTGCTCGGTGAAGGAGGAGCGGCTGGAAAACTTGTAGGAGAAACTCTCCCCTGCAGTGATCTCGCCGTCTTTCTGCGTTACACCTGTGGAATAGAAGGCTTGATCGTAATCGCCGCCACCATACACGTCAAACACAGTGGCTTTGGTTTTGACGACATGGAAGCCGTAGCCTCCACCCAGCACACTTCGCAGATCCAACTGTTGAAATTGATCGAATTGAAAATCCGCAAAACCAAACGCAAACGTCCTGGCGGAGACATTGAAATCCCCGCGAACTCCGCCCAGGATCGCGTGTGCGGTAGTCGTGGAAACGCCTGCGATGGAATTCTTCGCAAACACCGAATTGGCATACACGGTGATCTTGTCGCTGGGGGCGTCTCGAATGGCCTTGGCTGCGATGGCAAAGCTGAGTGTATCCGAGTTGCCTTTCGTCGTGCTCAGTCCGGTATCGAGAAACCCACCCCAGAAGTCGGAGAGGTGGGGATGCTGCAAGCGGTCCAGCGCGGCATCGTAAGTTGCCTGTTCGGCGTCGGAGCGTATCACCTGGATGGAATCCTTGTTTGTCGTGACGGTCCCGGCCGTCTTGGTAGCCACTTCCACTTTTCCGTCGCTGCTGGCCACGGGTCCGACCAGCGTCTGCCCCCCCGCCAAGCCCACGTGCAGCGCTTGCGTGGAGGAGATGCTGTCAATCGCGTGCCATTGCACGGTCACGTCTCCGGCAAATTCGGTCTTGATGATCAGCGTCTTGGCGTCGGACTTGACGATGGAGCCCGTCAGGCGATCTCCGTTTTTGAGTACGATCTGATCGGCAAATGCATTCGAACAAAAAACGGTGGTCACCAGGATGAAAACTATTCCCAACGTACGCATATTCCCCCCTCAAAAACTCGCTTCATAAAAATTTCAATCAATTTTTACCGCCTGCCGTCTTGCCCGGCGCGAAAGGTCCTAACTGCTTATTTCCTCTCATTCAGCGGGTTCGCGCCCGGTCATGATAGCAAGCTATTGGCGGGAGTACGATAGGAGGCTATCGCTGGCGCGACGCCGGGACGCGCGAACGAATACTGGCTTCCCAAACCGCGCAATGTAGGTGTATAGTCCGCGCCTAGGAACTCAAAAAATAACAACTTATGCCGGGAACTCAGCCCGAAGCAGGGAGATGTCCGTGAAACTTCGCAATTGTGTGTCTGGCGGGTGGCTGGCGCAGTGTAGTTTCTTCGCCGCAATAATCATCGGTACGGCTGTTTACGTGCCGGCTGGGTATTCGCAGGGACAGGATCGCGCTCCGCAATATTTCCCCGCGGATATTCAATATGGCGCGCAAATATTTGCGACCCAGTGCACACCGTGCCACGGCGTGAATGGCGACCAAATCCCGGGCGTGAATTTTCGCGCGGGGCAATTTAAACGGGTCATTTCCGATAACGATTTGCGATTGACGGTTACCAATGGGGTGCCGGGAACCGGTATGCTGCCCTTTACGTTTGGAGCCTCCGAGCTTACCGGCATTGTCGCTTATCTGCGCAACATGAACAGCTTCAATGCCCGGGGCATGATGATTGGGGACGCTTCCCATGGACGGGCGCTGTTTGAAGGCGCGGGTAACTGTACCGGTTGTCATGCGGTCAACGGCAAGGGACCGCGATTGGCGCCGGACCTGGGCGATATTGGAACTCTGCGCACGGCGGACTTGATTCAGCGCACGCTTGTCGATCCCGCGGGCACGATCCTGCCGGCCAATCGTCCGGTGCGCGCGGTGACCAAGGATGGCAAGGTCATCTCCGGGCGCCGGCTTAACGAAGATACTTATTCAGTGCAACTCATCGACGAGCAGGAGCACTTGACCTCGCTCAGCAAGGCCGACCTGCGCGAGTACGCGGTCCTCAAGACGACTACGATGCCGTCCTACAAAGACAAATTCAGCGCCCAGGAGTTGGCCGATCTGGCCGCATATCTGCTCTCCTTGAAAGGTGTGAAATGAAGCACTCACTTCGCGGGTCATTGCTGCTATCTATAATTTGTTTGATTCCGTTCTCGCTGCGCGCCCAGGTCACTACCGAGCGTTTGCTGCACGCCAGCGACGAGCCGCAGAACTGGCTCACCTATTCGGGAAGCTATGCCAGCCAGCGATATAGTCCCCTGAGTCAAGTGGGTCCCGGCAACGTCAAGAATCTGGAATTGAAGTGGGTGTTCCAGGCACAGTCCCTGCAAAAATTTGAGACCACGCCGTTGGTAGTCGACGGCGTAATGTACATCACGCAGTCTCCCAATGACATTATCGCGCTCGATGCCAAGACTGGCCGCGCATTCTGGTTGTATCACTATGCGCCTTCTCCGGCCGCACGGCCTTGCTGCGGGATTGTGAATCGCGGCGTGGCCATTCTGGGTGATTCGTTGTTCATGGCCACGGTGGATGCGCATTTAGTCTCTGTCGATGCAAAAAATGGCCACGCGCGCTGGGACGTAAAGCTGGCCGAAGCGAGCGCTGGATACGCCATGACCATGGCGCCGCTGGTAGTGAAGGACAAGGTGATCGTCGGTGTGGCCGGAGGCGAGTACGGGATTCGCGGATTTATCGAGGCATTCGATGCCGCCAGCGGCAAGCAGGTCTGGCGGTTTGACACGATTCCGCAGCCCGGCGAACCCGGGCATGACAGCTGGCGCGGTCGCGACTGGGAGCATGGAAGCGCCGCCGTATGGGTTACCGGCTCGTATGACCCTGAATTAAACCTGACGTATTGGGGCACCGGCAATCCCGGCCCCGATTGGAATCCCGAACAGCGTCCCGGCGATAATTTGTATTCCGATTCAACCGTCGCGCTCGACCCGGATACCGGCAAACTTAAATGGTATTTTCAATTCACTCCGGGCGATCCCTACGATTACGACTCCGTGCAGGTTCCCGTGCTGGTGAATTCAAATTGGAAAGGCAGTCCGCGCAAATTGATGCTGTGGGGCAACCGAAACGGATTCTTTTACGTTCTGGATCGCACAAATGGAAAGTTTTTGACAGGCAGCCCGTTCGTAAAAGTGAATTGGGCCAGCGGCCTGGATGCCAATGGGCGACCGATCATTACCCCGCAGCCGACCGGAGCCACGACCTATCCGGGCATCCAAGGCGGAACCAACTGGTATTCACCCTCATACAGCCCGCGCACCAAACTGTTCTATCTATCAGCCTGGGAAGATTACGGGACCGTATTTTCGGGTATCAACGTGGACTACAACGAAGGGCAGCGCTACACGGGCGGCGCGAATGCCAGCCCCATCCCGGGCGCCGATAATCCGCTGGGACAACGCCTCGGACCGATCAACGTGTACACCGAAGCCCTGGCGCACGGAGCGGTGATCGCCATGGATCCCGAAACCGCCAAGCCGAAGTGGAAATTTGAGATGCACGACGTGAACACCAGCGGCATTCTTACCACAGGATCAGATCTACTGTTTGTCGGCGGGCGTGAAGGATATTTTCAGGCGCTGGATGCGCAATCAGGGCAACTGCTGTGGAAACAAAACCTGGGAGGGGAAATTATCGCCGGCCCCATCTCATTTCAAGTGGATGGCAAGCAGTACGTGACCATCGCCTCGGGCAACGGCTTGTTCACGTATGCTCTGCGGGAGTAGAAGCTATCCAGCTAACTCAAAAATTGCCAGCCAGTCATGCTCTCTGGAAGGTGAGGGGCTAAAGCCCCCGTATCTCACGTCTTATATGTTGCGACTGAAGCCGCGACCCACAAAGACTATTCTTAAGGTAGTTAGCCATCTCTATAAATGGTCTTTGCGGATTGTCCATTCAGCCAAATAGTCCTTGTGGGTCGCGGCTAATATGGGATGGCTGTATGGCTTCTAGAAGTAAAGCGAGTTTTGCTGCTTTCACCCGCTATTTTCGCGGTTCCGATGACGGCGGAACGATGCTTTTGATACGCATATATGTGACCAGGTTTCCGTAGTGCTCATTGTTGTGGGAAATATTTTGAATCAGTGTGCGCACTCTCAGGGTGCGAAGTGGTTTGCCGTTGTCCAGAGTAATGTTGATGGGCTGCATGGCGGATTTATCGGTTAATGAATTATAAACCGCTTCGCAGTAACTCATCGCGCCGTTCAGCGCCTTGATCAGGTCAGCCTTTGCGGTAACCTTTTCGAAGTCTGTTTCCGCCTGCGGATTTTTTTCCTCTTTGGCATTTGCGCAATAAAAATAATTAAAATTGGCAAGATGTCCCACGATCTGGCTAAACGTCCGCACTTCGCTTTGCTGTCCGGGCCGCATACTGTAGAGATTCTCCGGCACTTTCTCCGCCGAGTGCAGCAGGTTTTCGCGGCTTCTTCCGAAAAAGCCCCGCAGCATGGCCGACAATGGATCTTTTGTCGCCGCCTGGTTCGCATCCTGGGCCACAGCCGGAAAAACCAAAACAACCTGAAGCAGCGCAACAAATATCAACTTTTTCACCAGCGGACTCCTTCAAGCAGTGGGTTCAGAAGGTCATCTTAATACAAAACTCGCGCGGGAATGCAAATAGAAGGGAACTAAGGATTTCTCCGGAACTTACCTGGAGATCGATTGAAGGGCAAGAACTTTCAAAAGTAATTTCGGTTGCGAGTGGTCGCGTGGCTCCGGCGCAGTGATCAAGCGTTCGTCAAAGCGATATCACGTTTTTGAGGATTTTTGGTTACATCCGTTAGACAATTGGTCCCTGAGGACTTGGCAGCTCCGCACATCGGAGCTGTTTATTTTTTTTCGTTCGCGCATAGCGGTTTTCAAGTCCTGCTCGTTTGCATTGAGGAAAACAAGTGCGCGCCCAAGATATCGCTCCGAATCGCGACGCGATCCATCCCTTCGATTTGAAGTATGGCACCGACACGGCGGGCTATCTTCGCCCAAACGAAATTGCCAGCGGAGGAATTCACGATGCAATGAACAACGGCTACTCGGCCGTCGCTCCCTCGGTATTTCGCGAAGCCTGCCGGCGCTGGCGTGAATCGCTGCCGAGTTCGGCAGCCAGCGTCGCAGCCTACACATTCGTGGATATAGGGTCGGGCAAGGGACGAGCGCTGTTGCTGGCAACGGAATTGCCGTTCCGCAAAGTGGTAGGCGTTGAATTGAATCCTGAGCTGGCGCGGATTGCGCGGCAAAACGGGGGAATTTGGAAGCGCGTCGCGCGGCCGCAATCGTCCATTTATGTATTGCAGCAGGACGCCATGCGGTTTCAGTGGCCGCATCTGCCGCTGCTGGTGTTTCTCAACAATCCATTCGAATGCGAACTGGTAGGACGCCTGGCGGAAAAACTTTCGGCGATTGGAACAAGAGGGCCGGGCCTGATCGACCTGATCTACGTAAACCCCGGTTGTTCCGACACATTGATTCGCAGCGGTGCGGTCAAATTGCAGTGGGATGCAAAAATTCAGATGGAGGAAGAAGACCGGCGGGCTGATCCGTACGGCGCGGCGTCCGACCGAGTCGCAGCCTTTCGATTTTGTGCCCGATCTACCTGAAGGCTCGGATCTACCTAAAAGCTGTCAGCTCTCCCATAGCTAGTCTTTGTGGCACCTCTTCAGCCGAATAGCCTTTGGGGGTCGCAGGTTCAGCCGCGACATTTAAAACGCCGAAAACCGTGGGCTTCAGAGTGTGTGTGAGGACTCGAAAATGTTTGTGGGTCGTGGCTTTAGCCATGACGTGAACTCCGCAAAATCAGTCCGGCTTTAGCTGCTGGGGTTTCGATTTTGCAGTTCTCACACGGACTCTTTAGCCCTCGGCATCCGGACCGCGACCGCCCGTGGTGATTTATGAGATGGCTAGATGGCTTCTAGTTTGTGCCCGACCCAGATCAATTGATAATGCGTCCACTGGTCACGAATTGGAGTTTCCATTGCCTGCCACCGGCAGTCGGACCTGAAAAACCGATCCGTTGCCTTGTGAACTCTCCACGGTGATCACGCCTCCGTGGGCTTCGGCGATCCACTTTCCGATGGAAAGTCCCAGGCCCACGCCGCCGGATTCGCGCGATCGCGCTTTATCAACGCGGTAGAAGCGTTCAAAAATGTGCGGCAGGTCTTCCGCTGAAATTCCGATGCCGGTGTCACGCACGGTTCCCAGGACCGATCCATTTTCGGCAATCATAGCCACTTCGACATCCCCGACCGGGGGCGTGTATTTCACGGCATTATCGATCAGTACCAGGAATAGCTGGCGGAGCGCGTGCGCGTCGCCTGAAATCCAGACAGGAGCACTGCCGATTCGCTCGCGAAAGTTCACCTTCTTGGATTCCGCCAGGATGCCGCCTTGGTCGCAGGCATCTTGAACGATTTCCCGCAGGTTCAGCTTCTCGAATTGCAATTGCTCCGACCCGTGATCGGTACGCGCCAGGACCATCAGTTTTTCCACCAGGTCCGAAGTGTTTTCCAGGTCCGCGTGCATTTGCGAAAGCGCTTCGCGATATTCGTCCGAGGATCGCGGCTTGCGCAGCGCCAGCTCCGCCCTGGTTCGCATCACGGCGATGGGCGTGCGCAGTTCGTGGGAGGCGTCCGCGGTGAACTGGGTGATTTTTTTGAATGCCGCTTCGAGGCGCTCCAGCATTCCATTGAGAGTTTCTGACAAGCGCTGCAACTCATCGCCGGTTTGCGGCACCGCTAAACGTTGCGAAAGGTTATGGATGCTGACGTTTCTGGCGGCTTTCGTGATCTGATCCACGGGTTCGAGCGCCCTGCGGCTCATCCAGAATCCGCCGGCGGCGGCGCATAATAGCAGGATGGGAATCGCTACGATCAATAAAATCGCAAAACGGTGCAACGACTTGTAAAAATCGTCGAGTGGTATCGCGACCTGGATCACATAGGATCGATTGCCGCCAACGGCGGCCTCATTCAGCATTCTAAGCGACTTTTTCCCGACGATGGAAGTAAACGATACAGGCGAGAGTTGAGCGGCCCGTGGAATTTCATTTCGGACCATGAACGCCGACCGGTAAAGCCATGCGCCGTCCTGATCGGATACCTGGAGCAAAACTCCCTCCACGGGTAAAGCGGAATGTTCTCGAAGCTCATCGCGGATATCTTCTTCGCCGTACGGAGCGTTCCTCTCAATCAGCCTCTGGACCGCATCCTGATAGTTCCGCAACTGCTCATCGACTGTTTCATGAATGCTGCTGCGCATGGCGATGTAAGCGCTCAGCCCAAACAGCGACAGCGTCACCGCCAGGATAACGAAATACCAACCCGTCAGTCGGGTTCGTATGGAAAGCGGCTTCATGATTCCAACTCTTCTCGAACGGAATATCCGATTCCGCGGACGGTCTGAATCAGCTTCGGTTTGAATCCCTTGTCCACTTTGCTGCGCAGCAGGCGGACAAAAACATCCAGCGTGTTGTCTTCCACTTCCTGTTCATACCCCCAGACGGCGTTTACAATCGCGCTGCGCGCCGCCACCCGACCCGGCCTGCGCATCAGAAATTCCAGTAGCCGGTATTCTGTCCGGCTCAATCGAATTTCCGAGTTGCCGCGGAACACGCGACACGCGGCTGGATCCAGCATCAAATCCGCGACCTTCATAACCGGAGAGCGGGGAGTAGTGCAGCGACGCGCCAACGCGCGCAGTCGCGCTAGAAGTTCGACGAAGGAGAACGGTTTTGTCAGATAGTCGTCCGCGCCCATGTCCAGGGCCCGGGCCGTATCCGCGATTGCGTCTCGCGCGGTCAGAACCAGGATCGGCGTGTCCACCAGGTCCCGCCGCAACCGGCGGATGACTTCAAATCCATCCATTTCCGGGATCATCAAGTCCACAATAATCGCTTCAAATTCCGAGAAGGAGGCCATTTCAAAACCGGAGCGGCCGTCAAACACAATATTGACGGAGTGGTTTTCCTCTTCGAGCCCACGTTTCAAGAGCTCGGCCATTTTCTTTTCATCTTCGACAATGAGAACACGCATGGGAATGACTCTCTTATTTCAGCACTCTAACCTGAAACCAGGCTGAAAATCGAGAATGGGTAGGCTCCAGAGTAAAGTTCATTTTACCTTGCGGAGTGAAAAAGGTGATACTTTCATGGATTATTCAGATTGGGTGACTACGCTATCTGAGTTGGGGTGTCCCCGTACCATGGGAACTGGTACAGCCATACCCGATCGGGCTTAGCAAGGGTTCGCTCGATCAATCGCAGCCATTCTAATTTTCGCCTTGATTGAAGATCGGTTTTTGGGCCGAAGAGGCCGGCAAAAAGTCGTGCGGAGGAAACATGCAGTTGGTGACATTCCAGGCAAAGCGTCGCGCTCTCCCCTTGCGCGCCAAGGTTCGCAATCGAGGGAAGTTTCAAACCAGAATCTCGCGACGCATATTTCGGGCGCTGCTATCTTTTTGTCTTGTGATGGGCGCAATCATTGCCTCGCAGGTGTCCCGTGCTCAGGTGAGCGGCGGATCCATTCGCGGAACAGCCACGACGGAAACAGGGGCGCCAATTCCCGGCGCAAAAATTGCCGTCACGGGCACAAAATCCGCAACGATACGGGAAGTTGCCACGAACACCGATGGTATCTTTAACGTCCTTGATTTGCCGCCGGGCACGTATGAAATGGAAGTGTCCCGACCCGGATACATTACCCAGCGATGGACCACCATTACGGTGGCAGCGGGAACAGGACGCCTGCTGAACCCGGTGCTGCAAGCGGGCAATCCTCAGCAAACCGTGCGCGTTGTAGCGCCGCCGGTGCTGGTTACCGAGACCTGTTCGTCGTCTTGCGGGAATGTGAGTTCTTCCACGGTTCGCGACACGCCCCTGAACGGAAGAGATTGGGCGCAACTGGCAACCCTGCAGGCCGGTGTGACCGGCGTGCAGGCCAGCGGCGGCAACAGCGATCGCGGATTTGGCGCGCCTATCAGTATCTCCGGCTCACGTCCCGATCAAAACAGCTTCCGACTGGACGGCATCGGTATCAACGATTATTCGAACGGGGCGCCCGGCAGCGTTTTGGGAGACAACCTCGGAATTGACGCCGTGGAGCGAGTCTCTGTCCTGGGGAGCAATTATCCGGCGGAATATGGGCGGACGTCGGGCGGGCTGATCAACGCCGTGACTAAATCCGGAAGCAATGCCCTTCACGGCACAGCATATGAATTCTTCCGCAACAGCGCTCTGGACGCCCGAAATTTCTTTGACGGTCCGATCATTCCTTCGTTCCGGCGCAATCAGTTCGGAGGCTCCGCCGGCGGGCGAATTCGCAAAGATCGCACGTTTATTTTCGGAGACTACGAAGGGCTTCGCCAGTCCCTGGGAATCACTTCCGTCGATACCGTGCCCGCCGTGGCGGCTCGTGCCGGCAATCTTTCTTCTGGTGTAGTGGCCGTTGACCCTGCCGTGAGCCGGTTCCTGGCGGCATTCTATCCTCTACCGAATGGTCCACTGCTGGGAGCGGGCGATACCGGTATCTATTCGTTTGCCGCGCAGCAAATCACCACGGAAAATTATTTTACCGTTCGCCTGGATAACAAGTTCTCTTCGCGCGATAGCCTTTCGGCGACCTACATGCGTGACAATTCGCAGACGGTTTCGCCCGACACATTTGGCAAGCTGTTTTCCAGCGTCGTTGTCGCCCGGCAAGTGATCGCCATTCATGAAACGCACGTGTTCAGTCCGACTTTGCTGAATGCATTGACCGTGGGATTCAATCGCGACGTTGGAACCTTGGGGAAAGTCACCTCCGTATTCAATCCCTTGATGGGCGACCCTTCCTTCGGATTCCAGCCGGGCGGCTTCGCCGGATCGGTCGAGGGAGTGCCGGGCCTCACCAGCTTTACGGGCGCACCGCTGCCCAATGGATTTACGCCATCCAGTCGATCGCTTGCGTGGAATTCCATCGAAGGAGGCGACGACTTTTTTTTGACGCGTGGGATTCATACCGTGAAGTTTGGCGGCGTGGTGGAGCGAATGCAGGACAATCAGCTCAGTAACAGCAACTCGGACGGGTCGTTCCGCTTCAGTTCGCTGAGGAATCTGTTGACCAACACGCCGCGATCGTATGCGGGAACGGTCGGAACATCGTCGCCGGTATTTGGCATGCGTCAGACCTTATTCGGCGCCTATATTCAAGACGATATGCGGCTGAAAAAAAACCTGACCTTTAATGCCGGATTGCGCTACGAAATGGTTACGGTGCCCACCGAAGCGCATAATTTGCTGACGAATCTGCGCAATCTGGGCGACGCGCAGCCGGTCAACGGCGCGCCCTTTTTCCAAAATCCCACCCGGCGGAATTTTGAGCCACGCGTGGGTTTTGCCTGGAATCCCAGAGGCGGCAAGACGCTGGTTCGCGGTGGATTTGGAATGTTCGACGTGTTGCCGCTTCCTTACGAATTCACGATTTCCATTCAACATGCTTTGCCGTTCGTGCATGAGATTTATCAGAACGTCCTGCCGCCGGGCACGTTTCCCACCGGCGCATTCCAAGACTTCAGCGCGGCCACCAGTGCCTCGCGTTCCGTCTACATCCAAAATAACCCCAAGCGCAATTACGTAATGCAGTGGAATTTAAGCGTGGCCCAGGAATTGACTTCCACTCTGGCGGTCACCGTTGGATATGTTGGGTCGCGCGGAGTTCACCAACCCTACCGAGTCGACAACATCGATATGGTTCTGCCCGCTGCGTTGACGCCCTCGGGCTATCTGTGGCCCTGTGGTCCAGACGGGCTCGGCAACTCTTGCGCTTCGGGCTTCTTGCCCACGGGCACGCAAGCGAGCCCGGTAACCAGCCCCACCGTGAACCCCAACTACGGTCGCATCAGCGGCAATCTGTGGCAGGCCAACTCGTTTTATGATGCGCTGCAGGCGAACATAACCAAGCGCATGAGTCAGGGGTTCACGTTCAGCGGCGCCTATACCTGGGGCAAAAGCATCGACACGCTTTCCTCCACCGAAGCCAATGACGCTTTTCCCAACGGCCTGTTCAATCAGCTCTTTTTTGATCAGTCCACTACACGAGGGCTGTCGGACTTCGATGTGGCGCAGACATTTGTGTTGAATTTAACCTGGGAAATCCCCGGACCGCGGGTTCAAGCGGCGCTTCCAAAAATGGCATTGAGCGGCTGGCAAATTGGTGCGCTGTACAAGATCAGCACCGGCCAACCGTTTACGCCGATATTTGGCGGCGATCCGCTCGGCATGAAACTGGAAGAGACCGGAGAGCGGCCCAGTCGCAGTAACGCCGCGGGTTGCGATTCCCTGGTGAACGTGGGCAATCCGAATAATTACGTCAAGGCGCAATGCCTCACTCTTCCTTACGTGCCGAACTCTTTCGCCGGCCCGTGCGCGCTATTTCCGGGAGCGAATTTGCCCACGGCTCCCAGCGGCACGAAATTCTGCGCGAACTTGTTTGGCAACCTGGGCCGCAACACCTTAATTGGACCGGGCCTGGCGAAGCTGGACTTCTCGGTCTTCAAGAACAACTATGTGAAGCGTATTTCGGAAAGCTTCAATGTCCAGTTCCGTGCGGAATTTTTTAACGTGCTCAATCGCGCGAATTTTGCTTCGCCCACCGACAACCTGGCGGCGTTTGACCAGAACGGCCAGCCTATTTCCAGCGTGGGCTTGATCGATTCCACGCAAACGACTTCACGCCAAATTCAATTTGCGCTGAAAGTGATCTGGTAAACGGAATCACGGAGTTTCGGTGGAGTTGTTTTGCTATCGGAGTTTCGCAGGTTTGTAGTCGTGGCGTGTATAAACGTCCCTATCGCCACTTCGGGGATACCAGATTTTCCGGTGGCCGCTTATGACCGGCCAGCCAGGCGAGAGAACATCCCCAGCAGCCCGCGAACTTCGGGAAGTCCCATGGCCATCGCAAGGCCAAAATAGCAAACTCCGTAGATGCTAAGCACAAAGACGGCCGTAATTATGGGATTGTGATGGCCGATGGCCAGCAGCAGGGCGCGTCCCGCGCCCGCCGCAACCAAAGCAGCAGTCCAGGCCTTGAGCGCATAAGCGAGCGGCAGCCCCGTAGCGCCGATGCGTCGATTCAAGCTGCGTCGCAGCAGCGTAAATTCCACCCAGGATGAAATACCCGCCGATATCGTGAGTCCCGCAACGCCCCAGCGTGGCGCAATACCAAGCGCATGAGGAAGCGGTATGGCCGACAGATAGCCCAGCACGGTGGTTAATACCACGCGCCAGACGGCGAACCACAGCGGGGTGCGCGTATCCTGGAGAGCGTAATACGTGGAGGAGTAGAGGCGTCCCAGCGTCGATGCCAGCAGTCCCACGGTGGAACCGGCGAGAATTCCCCATACATACATCACGTCCGAGTGCGTGAAGCGGCCAGACTGGTAGATTGCGGCCACGATTACATCGCCTAACACCAAAAATCCCATCACCGACGGAATGACAAAGAATGCGATCTGACGGAGTCCCGCATTCAGGCGCGTGCGCAAGACTTCGTCCACTTGCTCCCGGGCGCCCACCGCACCGGACATCGCCGGAAGTTCCGCCGCGGATACGGACATGCCGAAAAGGCTGACCGGCAGCGTGTAGAGCGTCTGCGCGTAGGCCAACGCCGCGACTGCTCCTGTGGGCAGCAGGCTGGCCAGCAACGCGTCCACATAAGCGCTGATTTGCACGACGCCCCGGCTGATAAAGACCGGGAAAAAATTGCGGATTACCGTGCGCACGTTTTCCAGGTGGAAAGCGAAGGAAAGATGCAATCCGTGCAGCAGCCGAAGCACTACCGGAAGCTGCACCGCGACCATAAGCGCGCTGCCCAGGACCGAGCCCCAAGACAGAATTACCGCGAGAGGGAACTGCGCGTAGCGCGCGCCGAAGCCCCACAACGTCGCGATCATCGCCGCATTCCACAGGACGGGCGCGGTGTAGGAGAGAAAAAACCTGCGGTGGCTATTCAGGATGCCCAGGCACCATGCGGATAAAACAAACAAGCCCGCTCCTGGAAACAAAATGCGCACAATTCGAATGGTGAGTTCGCGCTTGTCACCGGAAAAGCCCGGGGCGATCGCGTCGATCAGGTAGGGAGTTGCCAGAACGCCAATCAGCACCAGAATCGACGTGCATAGCGCCAGAATCGCCACTACGGCTCCAGCGGTGCGTCGAGCCTCTTCCTCTTCGTCCCGCGCCAGCAGGCCTGCGTAGACCGGAATGAACGAGGCGGAAAGCACTCCTTCACCAAACAAGTTCTGGAGCGCATTGGGGATTCGAAACGCCGCTTTAAACGCGTCCGCGGCGTCCGAATTCCCGAAATAATGGGCAAATACGCGGTCGCGAATCAGTCCCGCGATCCGGCTAAGAAAAATTCCGGAGGCGACTAAAAAAGAGGAGCGCTTGGAGGCGAACCGTCCGGCTGCAGTTTTCTCGGGGGCGTTCACAAGTTGGATCTGAAGAGGATCATGATAGTCTCGAGCTATCCATTACATGAGCTACCCGCCCGGAAGTCAATCGGGACTGTGGCGGGATGTGCGGTTCCAGTAGAGGATGGAAACGGTTGGCGCGAATTTGGCGGTTAACGAACTAGCGATGGGCGGTGTCATCCAGGGCTTTGCGTACCCTGACTGCCAGCACGTCATGCGCAAATGGTTTTTGAATCACTGCGGGCGTTTGTCCATGTAAGCCGTGATTCTGGATGGCGTCCTCTGTGTATCCGGACATATAAAGCACCGGGGTCGCGGGATAGCGAGCGATGAGCTGGTCGGCCAGCTCGCGGCCCGTCATGCCTGGCATCACAACGTCTGTCAAAAGGAGATCGAGGGGTCCTTGGTGAGCTGCGGCGACTTGCAAAGCATCCAATCCGCACGATGCCGTCAGCACTCTGTAGCCGCCATCCCGGAGAACCTCCGCGGCCATCTTGCGCAGCGCAGGATC
>Ga0105240_10007926_pt1 | contig 15320 bp, 11 predicted proteins | sample KBSC54metaG_FD_80426 | JGI IMG/M metagenome (GOLD analysis project Ga0105240, IMG submission 80426) | Corn rhizosphere microbial communities from Kellogg Biological Station, Michigan, USA - KBS C5-4 metaG | ecosystem: Host-associated > Plants > Roots > Rhizosphere > Soil | place: Michigan, USA... | reverse complement strand
CTGCCCGAGCAGGGCTACGGCGAGCGCCGCGAAGACTTCACCCAGCGCGTGCCGAAGAAGTATTTCCGCGATGCCGATCATCTCAAGCCCGGCGATGCGACCGTGCTCAGCGTGCAGGGCGGCGGCTACCGCCAGGTCGTCGTGCTCAAGGTCGGATCGAGCGTGGTTGACGTGGACCTCAACCACCCGATGGCCGGCAAGACGCTGAAGTTCGACGTCGAGATCACCGACGTGCGCGATGCGACGTCCGAGGAGATCGAGCATGGGCATGTACACGGCGAAGGCGGCCATCATCACTGACCGACACCATCACCTCGGCAGGGAGTGCCGGGCCCCAGACTGCAAGGATGCCAATTTGGCGGTCCCGCAGCCTGTGAGGCTGCTTTCCATGGCGACTGGATCCCGGCATTCCATGCCGGGATGACGCCTCCTGAACTGATTGGTCGTGGAGAACAACGATGCGCCGTTCTTCTGTTCTTGCAAGCGTCTTCGCAATTCTTCTTGGCGCTTGCCAGACGCAACCGTCCGCTCCGGCGAAACTTGCCGAGCAGGACTACGATCTGATCATCCGCCACGGCATCGTCTACGACGGCAGCGGTGGCGCACCGCGGCAAGCGGATGTCGGCGTGCGCGGTCAGCGCATCGTCACGATCGGCGATCTGTCGCAGGCGCATGCGACGCGCGAGTTGGATGCGAAAGGCCTCGCCGTCGCGCCGGGCTTCATCAACATGCTGTCGTGGGCGGGCGATGCACTGTTTCACGATGGTCGCTCGATGTCGGACATCAAGCAGGGTGTGACGCTCGAAGTGTTTGGCGAAGGCGAATCGCTCGGACCGCTGACGCCGAAGATGCGCGAGGAAACGGAAAAGCTGCAGGGTGATCTCAAGCATCCCGTCACCTGGAGCGGTTTCGGCGAAGGCATGGAGGTGCTCGTTGCGAAAGGCATCGCCCCGAACATCGCCTCGTTCGTCGGCGCGACCACGCTGCGCATCCACGAGGTTGGCTACGCCGACCGCGCGCCGAACGCGCAGGAACTGGCCAACATGCAGGAACTCACGCGCACCGCGATGCGCGAAGGCGCGCTCGGTGTCGGCTCCTCGCTGATCTACGCGCCGGCGTTCTATGCGAAGACCGACGAGCTGATCGCGATCACGAAAGCGGCGGGCGAATTCGGCGGCGGCTACATCTCGCACATGCGCAGCGAGGGGCCGCGTCTGCTCGAAAGCCTTGATGAATTGATCCGCATCGCGAGCACAGCAGGCGTGCACGGCGAGGTCTATCACTTCAAGGCCGCGGGTCGCGACAACTGGTCCAAGCAGGCGCAGGCGATCGCGATGATTGAGCATGCGCGCGGGCACGGCCTCGACATTTCCGCGAACATGTACACGTACACCGCGGGCGCGACGGGGCTCGATGCATCGATGCCCCCGTGGGTGCAGGAAGGCGGCCTTGACGAGTGGATCAAGCGCCTCAAGGATGCGAAAACGCGCCAACGCGTGATCCGCGAGATGAACACGCCGACCGACAAGTGGGAAAACCTGCGGCTCGCCGCAGGCAAGCCGGAAAACGTTTTACTTGTCTCGTTCAAGAATCCCAAGCTCAAACCGCTGACCGGCAAGACGTTGGCCGAAGTCGCAAAGATGCGCGGCAAGACGCCGGCCGAAACCGCGATCGATCTCGTCATCGAGGACGACAGCCGTGTGGGCACCGTGTACTTCCTCATGTCCGAGGACAATGTCAGGCAGGCGGTCGCGCTGCCGTGGATGGCGTTCGGCTCGGACGAAGGTTCGGAAGCGCCCGAAGGCGATTTCCTCAAGTCGCAGCCACATCCGCGTGCCTACGGCAATTTCGCGCGCGTGCTCGGCAAGTACGTGCGCGAGGAAAAGGTCGCCACGCTGGCCGATGCGATCCGTCGCCTGACCTCGCTGCCGGCAAAGAACCTGAAGCTGCGCGACCGTGGCGAACTGAAGGCGGGCAACTATGCCGACATCGTGATTTTCGATCCAATTAAGATTTCCGATCACGCGACGTTCGATCAGCCGCAGCAGTACGCGACCGGCATGCGCGACGTCTTCGTCAACGGCGTGCAGGTGCTCAAGGACGGCGAGCACACAGGTGCCAAGCCCGGTGCGTTCGTGCGCGGACCGGGGTGGACGGGTTGGGCCACGTCGTCTCACTGATTTGGACTTTTGTTTGAACGCCTCTGCCTAATGACTGCATCGAAAAAGGACGTACTGATTCTCGGCGGCGGCATCATCGGCCTTGCCTGTGCCTACTATCTGCTCAAGGCTGGGCGCAGCGTGACCATCCTCGAGCAGAACACGCTCGCCAGCGGTTCCTCGCACGGCAACTGCGGCACGATCACGCCGAGCCACGCGCCGCCGCTGTCGCAGCCGGGCATGGTCGGCAAGGCGCTGAAATGGATGCTGACGCCCGATGCGCCGTTCCGCGTCGCGCCGCGGATCGACTTCGAACTGTTCGGCTGGATGCTGCAATTCGCGCGGCGTTGCAACTGGAACGACTACCATCGCCTCGCGCGAGCGAAAGGCCCGTTGCTGCTGCGTTCGCGCGCGCTGCTTGGCGAACTGGTTCGCGCCGAGCACCTCGATTGCGAATACGAGGAAAGCGGCACGCTCTATGTCCATCGCGACGAGGCCGCGTTCGACGAGGCCGGTCATTTGCCGAGCACGCTGGCCGCGTGCGGCATTGTCATGCAGCGCATCGATGGCGCGCGCTGCCGTGAATTGGAGCCGATGTTGAACGATAGCATCGTCGGCGGCTACTGGAATCCGGACGACGCGCGCCTGCGGCCGGATCGCTACGCGGCGGAACTGGCGCGTGTGGTGCGCGCGCTCGGCGCGGAAATACACGAATCGACGGCGATCACCGGATTTCGACAAGGTCGCGACCGCATCGATGCCGTCGTCACCGATCACGGCGAATACCGCGCCGACGACATCGTTTTCGCGCTCGGTTCGTGGTCGCCGCTGCTCGCGCGCCAGCTCGGTCTGCGCATTCCGATCCAGCCTGGCAAGGGCTATTCGATCACCTATACGCGACCTGCGCGCGCGCCACGTATTCCGCTGACGCTGAAGGAAAGCAGCATCTGCGTGTCGATTTGGGGCTCGGGCTATCGCCTGGGCAGCACGATGGAATTTGCCGGCTACGACACCTCACTCAATCGCACACGCCTCGACGCGATCCGGCGCGGTGCGGCGGAATATCTCGTCGAGCCCGAAGGTCCGGCTGTGGTCGAGGAATGGTACGGCTGGCGGCCGATGACCTACGACGACCTGCCGATCATCGGCCGTGCGGCGAAATGGAAGAACCTGATGCTCGCGACCGGCCACAGCATGCTCGGCGTGACCATGTCGGCCGCGACCGGCGAGCTTCTCGCGCAATTGTTCGCCGGAAATGAAACCACGCTCGATGCGGCGACGTTCTCGCCGGCACGCTTCGGTCTTTGACACGCGGAAGAACATGGATACTTACACGCTTCATCGCGGCACCGCGCCGCTGCTGATCTCGCTGCCGCACGACGGTACCGCGTTGCCCGACGACATCGCCGCGCGCCTGGTGCCCATGGCGCGGCGCGTGCCCGATACGGACTGGCACGTTTCGCGCCTGTACGCGTTCGCGCGCGAGCTCGGTGCGTCGATGCTCGTGCCGAAATACTCGCGCTATGTCGTCGATCTCAACCGGCCGCCCGACGATGTTTCGTTGTATCCGGGCCAGAACACGACGGGGCTGTGCCCGACCGTGCGGTTTTCCGGCGAGCCGGTGTATCTGCCGGGGCAGGAGCCGTCGCCCGAGGAAGTTGCGCAGCGCGTCGAACGCTACTGGCACCCTTATCACGCGGCGCTCGCCGCGGAGATCACGCACATCCAATCTGCGCACGGTCGTGTCGTGCTCTGGGAAGGGCATTCGATTCGCGCGCTCGTGCCGTTCCTGTTCGACGGGCAACTGCCGGATTTCAACCTCGGCACCGCCGGCGGCGCGAGTTGTTCGCCGGATTTGCAGCGTCGCCTCGAAGCCGTGCTGGCGGGCCAGAAAAAGTATACTTTCATCGTCAATGGCCGCTTCAAGGGCGGCTACATCACGCGCCACTACGCTGATCCCGCCAACGGCGTGCAGGCTGTGCAGCTCGAACTCGCCCAGCTCAACTACATGGACGAGGACTCGTTCGAGTATCGCGACGAGCTTGCCGCGCCGACGCAGGCGTTGATTCGCAAGCTGCTCGAAGCTGTTCTGGAAGTGTAGCGAGGAGGGTTCGGCGAGCGCATGCGAACCGCATTGATCGCGAACGATGTGGTTCCTTCGTCACCGTATCCTACGTGTTAGGTTATGAAACCCCCATCATGTAATGCTTCACAATGACCCACTTGCCATGCTTCTTCTCTAGTTCGAATCGCCAACCTGCACCGCTAAGGGAAGCTTCGTAGTAACCCCCTTCGATGGCAACTTCGGAATCCGACGAAAAATAGACGGCATCGATGGAAAGTTGGATTGCAGGTGCGCCGCTTGTGCGGAGAATTGCCTCGTACGCGGGCGCTGGGCCACGAGCGCCGGCTGAGCAAGGAACAATCGGGGTCGATTGATTTGAGAAACGTTTGAGAAACTCGGGGTCTGGGTCGCTGTGCTTCGGAAAGCAAAGCGCGATGGCCGACTGCCGCGACATGTTGGCGGAGCCGTTGCTCCCAATCAGCGTAGTAAAAAATATTTCGAATACATCATTCTGCAGTTCTGCCTGTGTCTGCTTTGGCTGGGACGTGACACAGCCTGCCAGCATCAAAGCGCATACAACTGATAGACGAAGTTTCATTTAGACCTCCAACGACGCCAAATCCCCCTTCGTCTCCAACCACTCCTTGCGATCCGCCGCGCGCTTCTTCGCCAGCAGCATGTCCATGATCTTGTTCGTGCCATCGTCGCCCTCGATTGCGCTGCCGTCGGCAGCGAGGCCAACGGTGAGCTGGACGAGACGGCGCGTGTCGGGGTCGATCGTCGATTCACGCAACTGCGAAGGATTCATCTCGCCGAGACCCTTGAAGCGGGTGACGTTGACCGCGCCCTTGATTTTCTCGCGCTGGATTTTTTCCAGCATCGCATCGCGCTCGGCTTCGTCGAGGCAGTAGAACACCTGCTTGCCGACGTCGACGCGGAACAGCGGCGGCATTGCGACGAAGGCGTGGCCTTCGCGCACGAGCTTGGGAAAGTGCTTGACGAACAGCGCGGACAGCAGTGTTGCGATATGCAGGCCGTCGGAGTCCGCATCGGCGAGGATGACGACCTTGCCGTAGCGCAGGCCGGAGATGTCGTCCTTGCCCGGATCGCAGCCGATCGCGATCGCTAGGTTGTGCACTTCCTCGGAAGCCAGCACCTGACCGGAATCGACTTCCCAGGTGTTCAAAATTTTTCCGCGCAACGGCAGGATCGCCTGAAAGTCCTTGTCGCGTGCCTGCTTGGCGCTACCGCCGGCGGAGTCGCCTTCGACGAGGAACAGCTCGGTGCGCGACAGGTCGCTCGAGGCGCAGTCGGCGAGCTTGCCGGGCAGCGCGGGGCCTTGCGTGATCTTCTTGCGCACGATCTGCTTCTCGGCCTTGAGCCGCAGTGCCGCGCGCTCGATCGCAAGCTGGGCGATCTTCTCGCCGATGTCGGTGTGCTGGTTGAGATACAGCGAGAAGCCGTCGTGCGCCGCGTTTTCGACATAGCCGGCCGCGTCGCGCGAGGACAGGCGCTCCTTGGTCTGACCGGAGAACTGCGGCTCTTCCATTTTCAGCGAGAGCACGAAACAGAGCCGGTCCCACACGTCCTCGGGCGCGAGCTTGACCCCGCGCGGCAGCAAATTCCGAATGTCGCAGAACTCGCGCAGCGCGTCGGTGAGGCCGGTGCGCAGGCCGTTGACGTGCGTGCCGCCCTGCGCGGTCGGAATCAGGTTGACGTAGCTTTCCTGGGTCAACTCGCCCTCGGGCAGCCAGGCGAGCGCGAAATCGACCTCATGCTTGTCGCGCTTGAGCGATACTTGGTAGAGATCCGCGGGCAGATAGTCGTTCGCGCCGAGCATCGATTTGAGATAGTCGGAGAGGCCGTCCTCGTAGTGCCATTCCTCCTTCTCGCCGCTGGCCTCGTCGCTGAAGCGCACGCTGAGGCCCGCGCAGAGCACGGCCTTGGCGCGCAGCACGTGCTTCAATTTCGGCAGGCTGATCTTCGGCGAGTCGAAGTATTTCGGGTCGGGCCAGAAGCGCAGCGTCGTGCCGGTCTGCTTCTTCGGCACGCTGCCGACAACGGACAGATTGCTAGCGCGATCGCCGTCCTTGAAGTTCATACGGTAGATCTGGCCATCGCGGCGAATCGCGACTTCGACGCGCTGTGACAGCGCATTGACCACCGACACGCCGACGCCGTGCAGGCCGCCGGAGAATTTGTAGTTCTTGCCGGAGAACTTGCCGCCCGCGTGCAGCTTGGTCAGGATCACCTCGACCCCGGGCCTGCCTTCGTCGGGATGGATGTCGACCGGCATGCCGCGGCCGTCGTCGCTGACTTCGACCGAACCGTCCGTATGTACGGTCACCTCGATCGTCGTCGCATGGCCGTTGACCGCCTCGTCGACCGAGTTGTCGATGACTTCCTGGGCGAGGTGGTTCGGCCGCGAGGTGTCGGTATACATGCCCGGCCGGCGCTTGACCGGGTCGAGGCCGGAAAGGACTTCAATGTCCGCTGCGTTGTATCTGCTGCTCATTAGAAGACTGTCGTGTCCATGCTTTTGTTGAGAAGTCCGGCATGCATGCCGGTCTATTCCTTGCGCTCAGCGAGGAGCGCAGAGTAGCCGCGAAGTGTGGCGGTTGTCCCATTCTCGATCAAGCGCGGTGCAGGGATTGAGACGCCACGTCTCCGCCGTCGGACGCTAACAAAGCTTTACAACGATTTCACCAAATTTTCGCGCTTGCTTGTCAACCGAACAATACTATCCGCGTTGAACGAGTTGCCAGCGCGCTTCAAAAGGGGGGAATCCAGTCATCGTTCGCGATGGCTGTGGATTACGGAAGCGCGGTGATCGCCGATCCTTTCGTTACCCCCGAGCGCAGAATGACGGACCTTCTCTCAGCACGCGAACCCTCGTTGTCAGAGCCGAAGGTCATTTTCGTCGTCGGTATGCATCGCTCCGGAACTTCGGTATTGGCGCATACGATCAATTTGATGGGTGCGTTCGTCGGCGACGACCAGGAACTGGTGCCTCCAGATCCGAGCATCAACCCAACCGGGTTTTGGGAGCGCGCAGACATTGTCGCCGAGCACGATCGTTTTCTTCAGAGCAGCGGATTCGCCTGGGCGACGTTGGCGAATTTCGCGATCGAGCACATCGATGAGGAACGGCGGCGCGCTCTTGCCGTTGGCTTGCGCGGAATCGTCGACAGGATGGCGCATGCGGGATTGACGCTCGTGATCAAGGATCCGCGGCTTTGCCTGGTGCTACCGGTATGGAACGAGTTCATCGAGGCGCCGGCGCATGTCGTGGTTGTCCGCGACCCGCGCAAAGTCGCTGCTTCGTTGATGGCAGCCTTTCCGAATTCGTTCACGACGGATTTTCTTTTGGCGCTTTGGCAGAAGTACATGCAGAGCGCGCTTTTCGCCCTCGCCGGGAAGCGGGTCTTGTTCGTCTCCTACGCGCGAATGCTTCGCGATGGTGAATCGGAATATCGGCGCTTGGGCAGCGGATTGAGCGAGCTCGGCGTCGGAGGGCTCTCTGCATTCAACGCAGATGGACTGCGTGGCGTGCTCGACTGCAAGCTCGATCGCAGTGAGCCCAGCCCGCACGCAAGACTGGATGAGAGTCAACAACGACTGTTTGATTGGTTGCGGCAACGTTGCGAGGGCTGCGGCCTTGTCGACGTAACGGACCTTCCCCCGATGCCATCGCCGGATTCGATCCTGGGTGAACTCGAGAAGGTGCGTGCCACCTGCATGCGCAATGGCTGGAACATGGCAACGCGCAGAGGGGCAGCTACCGTCTAAGCGCAGATGGTGCAAACGGCCCGACACCCACGCCGCTCGCAACAGGCGAGGTCGCTGTGCCCATAGCTGTGATGCGGGCGAATCGGGCATGCCGGGGGCATAGGCAGCTACGCAGGTTTTCTCGCCACCAATGTGGCGAAGCGGGAGGGCATGTCCGTGGTGGCGTTGTAGTCGTGGATGACGGACTCGACGACGAGGCCGGCTGATCGAGCGAAATGGGAAAGGTCGTTCGCGGCGTAGGGACGTATCGTCTCGTCGGTCACGAATTCCGATATTGCCTGATCGTTCGCGTCAAGCAGTGTGTAGTGGCGCTCGATGCGATTGGTGCCGTCGACATTCGCGTTGATGCGCTTGTGGCGTTCGAGGAAGCCGCCTTCGTGTGCGCGCCGGTAGTCGCAGCGGAAGTCGGCGAAGCTCGTCACCGGCTGCGGCACGAACGCATCGAGCACGAGGCAGCCGCCCGGTTCGAGCAGCGCGGCGAGTGTGCGCACGCATTGTTCCGCGATTGTCGAATCACGCAGATAGGTGATCAGCGAATACGGCAGCAGCACGACGCGGAACTGCGCGCGCAACGCCGGTGCAGCGATGTCGATCTGCAGGACGTCGGGCGACAGAGCATACTTTTTTGCATCACGGCGCAGGCGCGCCAACATCGGCAGCGAGCGGTCCGCGCCGACTGCGTCGACGCCAGCGCGCAGCAATTCGATCAGGATGCGCCCGGTGCCGCAGCCGAGTTCCAGCGCGCGGCCGCCCTCGCGCAGGCACAGCGCGCGGTACCAGGCGACGTCGTCGAACGGCATGCTCTGGCCCATGTCGGTGGCGTAGACGTCCGCGATCGCATCATAGGACCAGCCTCGTTCGCTGCCGCTCATGCACGACCCTGCTGCAGCAGCCGGTACAAGGCGAACTGGTCGGCGGCGACCGCGTCCCAGGTGTGCGCATCGAGCCTGGCATCGTCGGAGTTCTCGATACGATGTCGGTGCTTGGCGTCGGGGAGCAGCAGGGCGATCGGTGCGGTCATGCCGGCGATGTCATCGGCGATGACGAGGCCTTGCAGCCCTTCACGCGCGAAGCCACGCGCGCCCGCGGCCGTGCTGACGCAGACGCGCCGTGCGAGCAACGACTCGATCAGCTTGATCGACGAACCGCGGATGTCGTACTGCGGATTGATGCTCAGGGTGCACTCGGCGAGATAAGGCGTCGGATCGACGAAGGCCGAGACGAGATCGACGCCATCCTGGCTCAGGCGCGCATCGCTCTCGGCGATTGCCCTGGATTCGGCGCCGCCGAGGATGGTCAGGCGCAGATCGGCGAATTGTCGTTTCAACGCCGGCCACGCCTGGTCGAGGAAGGCGAGAATGCCCTCACGGTTTTGCGTGTAGCGGAACGGTCCCATGAACAGCAGCCGCGGCGTCTGCGGCGACGGTACGGCGTCCGCACGTCGGTCGATCGCACCGTTGCCGATCAGATGGGCGTTCGCATTCGGCAGCAAGGCGATGTCTTCGTTCGAACAGGCGCTGACCGCGTCGAACCGTTGCAGCGCAGTGATCTGCGCGGCATCGTTGTCGCCACCGCCGCCGCTGAGATAGACGTCGTGCAGGGCGAGCAGCCAGCGCGCACGGTCTTCGCGTCGATCGGCGAGCAGCGCGAGCTCCATGAATTCCACCTGCACGATGTCGGGGTCATACAGCGCGATAACATGCTCGAGCTTGCGGCGCATTTCCGGCCACGCGTGGCGCTGCATGCGCTCTGCCAGCGTCATCGGCGCATCGGTCGGGCGATCGCCGCGGCCTTCGATCAGGTGCGTCGCACGCACGTGCTTGAGCCACGGTTCGGAGGCCAGCGAATACAGCGAGCGCTCGTCGCTCAGCAGGATGAAATCGACTTTGTCGGCCAGTCGCGTGACCAGTTCGGCGACGCGTCGCGCGCCGCCGTGCGCCGGCGGGAACAGGGCAAACGGCGTCACCAGCAGCACGCGCGGCCGTGTGGCGGAATCCGGCTGTGCGCCGTAGTAGTTGTCCTGCGTGATCCTGTCGCAACGCAGACCCATTGCGCGCGTGCGGCCAGCGCGCAGTCGCACCCGGAACGTACGCCAGGCGCGCGCGACGCCGGCGAATTCGCGCCAGTGCTCCGGCGCGCGCGCGGCGATGCGGCGGATGTGTTCGATCGGCGACACCTGCGTCCATGCGTGGCGCATGTCGAACCATTGCGCGTTGCGCTCGATCACGCGCTCGATTTCGTCCTGCGCGTAGAAGCGGTTCACCGTGCCGCGATGTCCGTGCCAGCAATGCGAGGTCGGGCAGAACAGCACCTCCCAGCCTTCGGCCCAAGCGCGCACACCGAAGTCGGCGTCTTCCCAGTAGAACGGGTGGTACTCGTGCGCGTCGACGACGTAGCGGCGCAGCTGCGCGGTGCGACACAGCGAGGAACCGCCTCCCGGATAGAGGTTGCCGCGCGCGAGCGTGCCCGGCTCCGGCGTGCGCTCGTAGACGATGGGCTTGTCGTGATGCGGATGGAAATCCGACCAACCCGTTTCCTCGCGCCGCCGGCTCGCGTCCTCGAAGAAGATCTGCGAGGTGACAGCGAACACCTGCGCCTGGCGATACGGCAACAGCTCGGCGAGCGCATCCGGGTCGAGGCGCATGTCGCTGTTGAGCAGGTAGGTCCACGGATGCCGTGCCCTCGCGAGACCGGCGGCAATCGCGCCGTCGTAGCCGAGCGGTTTTTCATGGAACTCCCACTCGAAGCCGGCGTGACGTTGGCGCAGGTCGTTGTACGCCGCTGGATTGGCGCCATTGACGACAACGATTACTTGCACCGGTTCATCGAGTTTCGCGCATGCGGCGGCGAGTGCATCGAGCGTGGTCGCGAGCGTGTCCGGCGTGCCGCGCTCGGGGACGATCACGCTGACGCCTTGCGCGGCCTTTCGTTCACGGCGCGGCTGCGGCCAGCGCCGCGGCAGTTTCGGCGCGAGCCAGTCGGCCACGATCATCGCGGCATACAGCGGCAGGAAGCGCAGCAGGAACAGCGCTCGCGCCAGCAGCGAAATGCGGCGGGGAGCCTCGCTCACGGTGGCGCTCAAACGAGTGCCGCCGCAGTCGGCCGCGCGCCGCCTGCGCGATTGGCATACCAGCGCAGCGCCTGCTCGGCGAACATCGTGCCCCAGACGTTGGCCTGGGCCGCAGTGTCAGCATTGAACGGCAGTGAGTCGCGGGCCGCCACGCGCGACATCAAGGTGGCCGCGAGACTGTCGAGCTCGGCCTCGGCCGGTGCCTGCGTCGCGCCAAACTCGCGCAGCAACAGGCCGACACGCAAGGCTTGCGCGAGGATGTCGTTGCGCACCTTGCCGTCTGCTTCGTTGGCCGTCTCGGGCAGCGCGCCATCGGCGCGGGCGGTGGCGAGACAACGGCGCAGCAGTTGCGCGACCGCGTCGGTGCGATCAGGGCGCGAGAGCAGCAGGCCTTCGGCGAAATACAGCGTCGGATGCAGCATGCCCAGTTCGATCCCGGCGGCCTGCATGGCCCAGCGCTCGCTTTCGTTTGCACAGGCGTGGGCGAGCGCGTCGGGCAGCACGGCGTGGCGTGCGCTGCAGGCGACGCGCGAGGAAGCCTTGACCAGGAACGGACCGCCGAGCGTCGACCAGCGCTGTGGCAGCGGCTGCGTGCCGCGCAGCTGGATCGCGGGCAGCAATGTGCCATCGTGCACGAACTGCAGCAGGTGTTCGTGCAAGGCGCGGCGCAGCGCGTCCGCGGACTCGATGATGCCGGCATCGGCAGCGGCATCGATGCCGCGCAAAAGCATGGCAAGGTCGAAGAAGAACGCGGCGTCGTTGCGCCAGTCGGACTCGCCCGCGGCGAGATGGATGCGCGTCGACGGTATCTGACCCGGCGTGGAGAAATGGCGCGTCGTCCAGTCGAGCGACTGCTGCGCGCGTGCGCGCACCTGCGCATCGTCGTCGCCGCCGGCAATGTCGGCGAGCCAGCTGAGGTAGTAGCCGGTGATTTCGGCGTAGATGTAGAGCGGTTTGCCGTCGGCGCCAATCGTGCCGGCAACGCCGCCGGCCTGGTCGCCGTCACGCAATTGCGCCGGACCGTGCAGCAACCAGCCGCGCAGGCGCGCGGCGATGTCGTTCGCGGATTCGGAATGCATCGGAGCCCCGCCCACGGCGGGCGAGACAAGAGTGGTGTGGGGGTTCATCGGCTATGCGATCAGAGAAAGCGGCGCGGGAGCGTCGTCCATGACGATTCCCTCGTGAAAGGCGATGAGGTGTTCGGCGATGCGTGTGCCGGCATGGCCATCGCCGTACGGCGCGGAAGCATCGAACGGCAGCGCGCTCGGCCTTGGTGCGTCAAGCAGGTGGCACGCCGCAGCGACGATGCTGGCGGCATCGACCGCCACGAGGCTGGCGCTGCCGAGCGCGAGGCTTTCCGGCCGCTCGGTGTTCTCGCGAGCGATCAGGATTGGCGTGCCGAGATAAGGCGCCTCCTCCTGGATGCCGCCCGAGTCGGTGATCGCGAGCGTGGCGCGCGCGAGCAGGGTGATGAACGGACGGAAGTCGAGCGGTTCGGTCAGCACGATGCGCGGATGCGCGGACAGGTGCTGGCGAATGCGCGCGCCGACGGCGGGGTTCGGATGCACCGGGCAGAGTATGCCGACATCGGGCCGCGCGGCGAGCAGGTCGAGCACCGCGGCGCAGACCACGTCGAGGCCGCGACCGTAGTTCTCGCGCCGGTGCAGGGTCAGCACGATCAGGTGCGGCGTGGCGGGTAGGGCGGGCAGTTCGGACTCGGCGCAGGGGTTCAGCACGGTGTCGCGCAACAGGTCGATCGATGTCTGGCCGGCGCGATGGATGCGCGACGGTGCGATGCCCTCTGCAATCAGGTTGCGCTCGGCGCTGGCGGTCGGCGCGAGGTGTAGATCGGCGAGACGTGCGATGCGGCGACGGAAATGTTCCTCGGGAAACGGGCGCAGCGGATGATTGGTACGCAATCCCGCTTCGACGTGGGCGAGCGGCAGGCCGAGGTCGCGCGCGGCGAGCGCCGTCGCGTAGGCGGTGCTCGTGTCGCCTTGGGCGACGGCCATCGTTGCCGCGGCGTCGCGCAGACAGGTGCGGATCGCGGCGCGCAGACGCTGCAGCGTGGCCGAGAGTGATCCGCTTGCGCATTGCACAGCGGCAAACTCGGCGGCGAGGTCGTGCTGGGCGAGAGTGCGTTCGACCATCGCGCGATGCTGGCCACTGTTGATCAGCAGGGATGCGCTACCGCCGTGCCGGCGCAAAGCCTTCGCGACGCTGGCGAGCTTCAGGCACTCCGGACGAGTGCCTACCACCAGTGCGATTCGCGGTCTGCGAATCCGGTCAAGCATTCCCACTGAGCCCCCTGAAGCACGCTGCACATTTCGGTTACATATTATTACACCGAAATATGACAAAAAACGTAAGTGTTCTAGCGGTTTAGGCGATTTTTTTTCGGGCTGATCGACGCCTGCGCCGAACCTCAGCCTCGCCCGATCCGGCGAAGCGGAGTAAACTACCGCTTTACCAGCACCGGAAACTGCTGCGTCATGACTCCCCTGATTTTCGTTACCGGCGGCGTGGTGTCCTCGCTAGGCAAGGGCATTGCGTCGGCTTCGCTTGCGGCGATTCTCGAAGCGCGCGGCTTGCGCGTGACGATGATGAAGCTCGATCCGTACATCAACGTCGACCCGGGCACGATGAGCCCGTTCCAGCACGGCGAGGTCTACGTCACCGATGACGGCGCAGAAACCGATTTGGACCTGGGCCACTACGAGCGCTTCGTGCGCACGCGCCTGACCGGCAAGAATTCGATTACCACCGGCAAGATCTACGAGAGCGTGATCCGCAAGGAACGCCGTGGCGACTATCTCGGCGCGACCGTGCAGGTGATCCCGCACATCACCGACGAGATCAAGCATTCGATCTTCGAGGCGACGCGCGGCTTCGACGTCGCCCTCGTCGAGATCGGCGGCACGGTAGGCGATATCGAATCGCAACCGTTTCTCGAGGCGATCCGTCAGATCCGCATAGAACACGGCGCCGACAAGGTCATGTTCATGCACCTGACGCTGGTGCCGTACATCAAGGCCGCCGGCGAGATCAAGACCAAGCCGACCCAGCATTCGGTCAAGGAACTGCGCGCGCTCGGCATCCAGCCCGACGTGCTGCTGTGCCGCAGCGAAGAGCCGCTGCCCGACAGCGAGCGGCGCAAGATTGCACTGTTCACCAACGTGCCGGAAAAAGCCGTCATCAGCGCGATCGACCTCGACACGATCTATGCGATTCCGGCCTGGCTGCACAAGCAGGGCCTCGACGATCTCGCCGTCGCGCATCTAAAACTCGATGCGAAGCCGGTGAACCTGGCCGAGTGGGACAAGGTGGTCGAGGAGGTCAAGCATCCCAAGCACCAGGTCGACATCGCGATCATCGGCAAGTACGTCGAACACAAGGACGCGTACAAGTCGCTCGGCGAGGCATTGCGCCATGGCGGACTCAAGCAAGCCACGCAGGTCAACCTGCGCTGGGTCGAGTCCGAGGAGATCGAGGCGCACGGTGCCGAGATGCTGAGCAACGTCGACGGCATCCTCGTGCCCGGCGGTTTCGGCAAACGCGGCTTCGAGGGCAAGATTGCGGCAGCGCAGTTCGCACGCGAAAACAAGATCCCGTATTTCGGCATCTGCTACGGCATGCACGCAGCCGTGGTCGATTTCGCGCGTCATATCGCGAATTTGCCTGCGGCGAATTCGAGCGAGAACGACCGTCTCGCCGCCGATCCGGTGATCGCGCTGATCACCGAGTGGACCAAGTCGACTGGCGAAATCGAGCAACGCAACGAGGATTCCGACCTCGGCGGCACGATGCGCCTGGGCGCGCAGGAGTCCCGGCTCAAGTCCGGCACGCTCGCGCGCGAGATGTACGGCCATGACGTGATCCGCGAGCGCCATCGCCACCGCTACGAGTTCAATAACAACTACCGGCAGAAGTTCGCTGACCTCGGTCTGGTGATTTCCGGCGTGTCGATGGACGAAGAACTGGTCGAGATGATCGAGCTGTCGCCGCAGAAGCACCCGTGGTTCGTCGCCGGCCAGTTTCACCCCGAATTCACCTCGACGCCGCGTGACGGACATCCGTTGTTCTATGGCTTCATCCGCGCGGCGCGCGAGCAGAATGCGGTGCGCGAGTCGCGGCAGCTGGCGCATGTGGTCACGGCCTGATGCTTCTTTTGCCCGCCTCCGGCACATGGTCGGCGGGCCGATATTGCAGAACATCGAACATGCATCATTCGCGTCTT
>Ga0105240_10007925_pt1 | contig 15322 bp, 19 predicted proteins | sample KBSC54metaG_FD_80426 | JGI IMG/M metagenome (GOLD analysis project Ga0105240, IMG submission 80426) | Corn rhizosphere microbial communities from Kellogg Biological Station, Michigan, USA - KBS C5-4 metaG | ecosystem: Host-associated > Plants > Roots > Rhizosphere > Soil | place: Michigan, USA... | reverse complement strand
TCCCATCTGAAAGGGAGAGATTCATGCACGGCTATCTGACCATCGAGCAGGTGGGAAAGAGTTTCGACACCGCCAAGGGAGGTTTCATCGCCCTCTCCGATGTTTCGCTGGCGATCGAAAAGGGCGAATTTGTCTCCATCATCGGTCATTCCGGCTGCGGCAAGTCCACGCTTCTCAACATTGTGGCGGGCCTTTCCAATCCCAGCACGGGCGCGGTGCTGCTGGATGGCGCAGTGGTGGATCAGCCCGGGCCAGACCGGGCCGTGGTGTTCCAGAACCACAGTCTTCTGCCCTGGCTTTCCGCCTATGCCAATGTCCGGCTGGCGGTCGACAAGGTGTTCGGCAAGACGAAATCCTCCGCGGAACGTGATGAATGGACCAGGCACAATCTGGCGCTGGTTCATATGGAGCATGCCCTGAGCAAGAAGCCGGACGAATTGTCCGGCGGCATGCGCCAGCGTGTCGGCATTGCACGCGCGCTGGCGATGCAGCCCAAGATATTGCTGCTGGACGAGCCCTTCGGGGCGCTGGATGCGCTGACCCGGGCCCATCTGCAGGATACGGTGATGGAGATTCACCGCGAAACCAAAGCGACCGCGATCATGATCACCCATGATGTGGACGAGGCGGTGCTGTTGTCGGACCGTATCGTGATGATGACCAACGGTCCCGCTGCCACCATCGGGGAAATCTGCGAGGTGGGGCTGGCGCGGCCTCGCCGCAGGCTGGAGGCTGCCGACACGCCGGAATATGCCCGTTGCCGAAAGCAGGTGCTGCAGTTCCTGTACGAACGGCATGCCAAAGCTGCGTAATCATGCCTCAACCGGTCCAGACTCCGGATTTGCTAGTGTGTTTGGGCAAAGGGGGCGTTGCGCAGTTACATGACGGATCAGGCGAGCATACTGATCATCGATGAAAACCATGCGCGCGCTGCGATCATCCAGGACGGCCTGCGTGAAGCGGGCCATGGCAATGTGCGGTGGCTGAATGAAACCAGCAACCTTCTCAGGCATATCGCCGAAATCGATCCGGATGTCATCGTCATCGATCTGGAAAGTCCCAACCGCGACGTGTTGGAGCAGATGTTCCAGGTCAGCCGCCTGGTCAAAAGGCCCGTGGCCATGTTCGTAGACCAGAGCGACAGCGTGGCCATGCACGACGCCATGGTAGCCGGCGTTTCCGCCTATGTCGTGGACGGGCTCAGGAAGGAGCGGGTCAAGCACATCCTCGACATGTGCATTCTGCGCTTCAATGTCTTTTCCCGCCTGCAGGACGAACTTCACGAGGCCAAGACGGCGCTGGCCGACCGCAAGGTGATCGAGCGGGCCAAAGGCATTGTGATGGCGGCGAAATCGCTGAGCGAGCAGGAGGCCTATGTCCTGATGCGCAAAACGGCGATGGACCAGAAGCGCAGGCTGATCGAAATCGCCCGTGCCATCGTGACCGCGGAGGGAATGCTCAAATGAGGCGGCCCGGATGAAAAATTTGAAGGTCGGCTTCATACCCCTGATCGATGCGGCGATTCCGATTGCGGCAATGGAATGTGGGTTTGCCGAACGCGAAGGCCTGGAGATCACGCTCATGCGTGAAACATCCTGGGCGAATATCCGCGACAAGCTGGTGCACGGCCTGTTCGACGCGTCGCACATGCTGGCCCCCCTGGCGGTCGCCACCAGCCTGGGTGTCGGCAATGCCGGTATAGGACTGGCTGTGCCGTTCGGCCTCAACGCCAACGGCAATTGCATCACGCTTTCGTCCCGGCTTTACCGGGCGATGGAGGAGATACTGGGCCATCCTCCCCAGGATCCCATACAGTCGGCGAGGGCGCTGAAGCGGATCATCGACCGGCGCAAGGCCGCCGGCGAGCCGCCAATCACCTTCGGCGTGGTGTTTCCTTTTTCCGTCCATGCCATCATCGTGCGCCACTGGCTCAGGCTGGGCGGCATCGATCCTTATGGCGATGTCCAGTTCCAGGTGGTGCCGCCGCCCTTCATGGTCGCCGGCCTGTCCGAAGGGGTCATCGAAGGCTGCTGCGTGGGCGAGCCCTGGAATAGCCGGGCGGTGGAGAGCGGGGTTGGAAGCATCGTGGTGTTCGGCGCTGAAATTGCGCGCTCCGCGCCGGACAAGGTCCTGACCTTGCGCAACGAAACGGTAGAGACACAAGGCGACACCATCCACCGCCTGCTCAAGACATATAGCCAGGCGGCGCGCTGGTGCCAGGATGCCGGCAACCATGCGAACCTGGCACATATGCTGGCCCAGCCGCAGTATCTGAATGTTGCCCCCAAGACGGTGATGAACGCCTTGACCGGCACGCTGGCCATCAGCCGCACCGAAAGCCGCGCCATGACGGATTTTCTGTCGTTCGAGGGTGACGACATCAACCGGCCGGACCCGCGCAAGGCGCGGTGGCTATATGCCGAGATCGCGATGGGATTGCGCGGGGCGCTGGACGAAGCCCAGGCCCGGGCGGCCGCTTCGGTGTTTCGCCCCGATATTTTCGACGCGGCGACGGGCAACAATGCGCTGCCGGAGTTGGCCGATCCTATCGGGCTGAAATTCGGTCCCGCTTTTGATGCGGGAAATCTTCAGGGCTATGCCGACGCGCTGATGCAGACCGCGCCCGGGGAGAGTTAGGCGCCCATCAGCTTGACGATGATGCTCAGAATGAAGGTGCCGGTGGCAAAGGACCAATAAACGCTCAGGGCCAGGGCCAGGGCGAAGGCCGCCCGCGAGCATTCCTTCTTACGGAAAGATCTGGTGCTGTTGCCGGCCAGAACCACCGGACCTGCGATCACCATCACGGCGTAATGGACGGCTGTCTCGAGCTTGGTGCTGGGCTCGTTTGCCAGCAGGCCGTAGATGCTGGACAGCAGGCCCGCCGTGGTCATTCCCGCGCCGATAGCAAACATGAAGGTCAGAAGAGGGTGCATAGCCGTACCAATTCGGGTCAAGAATCCGTGTCTGGCAGGGTCCCTCGCAAAAACCAGGCAAGTTGGCCGGCGGCTGGCGCGCCCGGTCCAAGCCGGCGCAACGCCGCGCTTAACCAAATCAAGCCTAATGGGGGCTGTATCAAAGCCAGACGAAATTTCCCCGGGCGGGCGTCGCCCGCCGCCGTCGCGGATGAAGGATGATCTGGAAGCGCAGGCCCAGATCGTCCGAGGTGACATGCAGATCGGCTCCGATCTGCTGCAGGCGGTAGCGGACCGACACCATGCCGTTCCCGGCATCGCGCCATTCCGCGAAATCGGGCGGCAGACCCATGCCGTCATCCCCGATATCGATCACGATTTCGCCGTCGCGATTGACACCGCATTCGATGGTGACTTCCACCGGCGAGCCCGTAGGGTGGGAATAGCGGTAGGCATTGGAGACGATCTCGCAAACCACAAAATCCAGGGTCGCGGCCTCTTGTGCCGCTATCGGGATGCCCGCGCCTGGTGTCGCGCTCAGCCGGATGCCCAGATCGGGTGCCGCGCCGACGCGGCAACGCTCGACCAGGGTGATCAGAACCGAGGCGAGATCGGGGAGGGGGTGTTGGACCCCCTTGGAGGCCCGTTGCCCCTGGGGAAACTGGATGATTGTTCCGTGGGACGGGAAACTCCGGCTGTCGGCGCCGGATTTGGGCATGGCAGACTCCAATGAGCGTGACATATCAGGCGCAATATCCCTTCCTGGCAGAACCGGCGGGATACCTGGCTGCCACAACTTCTCCACAGATGTTTACAAGCTCTCCGGCACTGAAAACGGATGATTTGGGCCCGAGTTCCGGGAACACCCCCGGGGTGTCATAGAATGGTTGTCGCAATCCGTAATATTGCCTATTGATCGATTGTCATTAACAGCTAGTCTTTTACCAGTTGCCCGTCCCTGTACGCAGCCGGCCCAGAACCGGCACCAGGCAAGGACGGTTGGGATTGTTGGGGGCACTTTAATCCTAGACGCAAGGGAGCAACCGCGCGTGCTGTCAAACATGGTTTTGAAGGGATCCGTCATTGGATAGATCCCTCGAGAGAACAACGTCGCCAATTCGAAACACCCCATGTCCGGTCGACCGTTTCGACACTTACTTCCGGGCTGTGTCCGCCGATACGCGGGAGCTGATAGATAAGGCTTTCGCACTGCGGTATCAGGTCTATTGCCTGGAACGTCAGTTCGAAGATCCGGGTCTGCAAGCCGGCAAACAGGAAACCGACCAGTTCGACCGTCATTCGGTCCATAGCCTGGTCTTCCACCGTCCCCAGGAAGATCCCATAGGCACGGCGCGGCTGATTCTGCCCCAGGCGCGACCTCACAGCCTTCCGATACAGGAACTGCTGAAAAAGACCGGCCTGAACGCCTGCGATTATTTCCCCAACCATGCCGTCGCCGAAGTCTCCCGCTTTGCCATCTCCAAGGAGTTCAGGCGCCGCAAGGTTGAGACCAGCGCCATGCCGGAAGCGGAAGCCAAACGCGAGCGTCACGGCAATCTGCCATGCCTGGGTTTGATCCAGATGCTGATGCGCCAGAGCGTCGAGCTGGGAATCGAATATTGGGCGGCGGTGATGGAGCCCCAGCTGCTCAGGATGCTGGCGCTGATGGGAATACGTTTTCAGCCCATTGGGCCGCTGGTTTCCTATCACGGGCTGAGGCAGCCGAGCTTCTGCCATCTGCCGGTGATGGTGCGCAACATGGCGCTGACCAAGCCGGAATCCTGGGCGATCGTCACCAACAATGGTGAATTGATGCCGGCCGGGTTGGAATTTGAATCGGAGCTGCGGCGGGTCGCCTGACGTCTCGCCGGCCTGGGCGCCAGCGGTGGATGTACGGCGGGCTCGCTAGGCCGCCCGTCCGACCTCTTTCACATACTGCACCGCGATGCCTTCAATCATGTGGCGCACGACGCGCCCGCGGGTGCGGCCCAGATTAACGATCTCGCCAACGGGCGGACGAAACCGGGTGCGCAGGCACACGCCGTCCAGCGATATGTCCAGCACATCGCAGGCAATCTGTTCGCCATTTGCGCGGGTGATGCTGCCGCTGACCAATGATTGTGTCCGCTCGGGTTTGTTACCTTGCGGCAGGCCGCCGGCGGCAAAGGTCTTGATCATTTCCTTCAGACGGCCGCGCTTGCCTTCGCCGATGGCGAATTCCAGGGCGAGCTGTCCGTTCTTGTGAACGATGGTGGTGCCTTCGAAGCGCCCGAAATTCTCGATGTACAAAACCAGCGAAAGGCCCGCGGGAAACTGGGTGTCGCATTGAACTGCGGCGCCGCCAGCCGAAAGGTTGAGGACCTTGCATTCGGCCGATTGCTCATTGATCGGATTGAACAGCTGGCCGGGCAGGAAAAGCTTGATCCGCTCGTATTTCCGCCTGTCCGCCGGTGAACCTGTAGACGACATTGCAAATCCCTCCACGCACTCCAAATGCAAGGGGGCCATTGTGTTCCTAAGGGATTAGAGGCGGGTTTTACGAACCTCTAAAATTCGCAAGAGCTGGTTAATTCTACCGCGGGTTGTCGGCTCGCCCCAAAGGCCCAGCATTTCCGCCCTTCCCGGAATGGCACAGGTCAGCACCGGTAAGGAACACCCTTGCGGACTGGCCCCGCAAATTAAGCCTGAAAAGACCTTTGCGTGGTGCTGGCATCAAGCTTGCTCCACAAAAGTTCCATGACGAAAAAACGTTTCAAATTCGGTCTGGCGATCCTGGGAGGCATGGCAGCCTTCCTGCTGGCGCTGCTCGCCCTGGTTTTCGCACCCACGCTGGCCTCCGCCGGCAAGGGACCTGTCTTTGGGCAGGAACAGGATGGGGGCTCCCATCACGGCCATCCCAATCCGGCTTATTTTGAGCCGCCGACCGGAAACGGCAACGATCCCCATCACACACAGGGCGGCAGCGATCCCTGCGCCCAAACCCCGAATTCTTGCAATGCCCCTGGCGCGCCCGGTGAAGAGCCGTGGTTTCGTCCCGGCGGCGAAGGCGGCCATGACGGCAATCACGGCGACAATCAGGGCAATCCCTCGGGCCATGACTCCGGAAGCAATGGCGGCCAAGGCAATCCCCAGGGCAATCCGTCCGGGTTCTTCGCCGGCGGTCCTTGGGGTCCCGGTGGCGGCGGCGGCGGCGGTGGTGGCGACACGCCGCATGACCAGTCCCATTCCTGCTCGTCCGACAAGGACAGCAACAAGTCCGACGACGACAAGAAATCCGACGAAAAGACTTGTGACAAGGACGACCAGAATAACGACGATAATGGGAACAAGGATGGCGGTTCCCATCACCATGATCGCGACGATACCGGCTCCACGGGCGGCATCGACATCACCACCAACTTTGTGAACACTGATCTTCCCCCGGGCGACGATACCGACAACGATCCGCCGGTTGATCCCAACTGCTTCCCCTTTGGCGAAGGCTGTGGGCCGCAGGGCAACAATCCGCCCAATGCCGGACCGACGGATGAGACGACTGACGTTCCTGAGCCGCTGACTCTGTCGCTCTTCGCCGCTGGCCTGGCTGGTGCTGCCACCCTGCGCCGCCGCCAGAAGAAGGCGAACTTTCGGGCCGACTAAAATGTAAGCGCCATGGGGCGGCCCCATGGCAGCTTCGACTTTCCTCAAGCTTTCAAGATAAGCAGAAGACGGGCAGCCGCGTCGCAAGACGTTGCTGCCCGGTCTGCGTTCATGTTGACGGCGTCTAGCCTGTGTCAATGGATGGACCAAGAGCCAACAGACAGAACCGGATCAAAGATCGAGCGTTACCGGGTTGAAACTTTGCGAAGCAATCGCAATCCCGATGTCATCTGTCCGCCCCTCGCGCGCTTCGATTCTCCCGTTTGAGCGGAGGACTATTGTCGACCGGGAGTTCGGCGAGGACTACCGCGATGTGCATTTTCCGGCGGGCTGGTTTGTTCTTCCCTTTGTCGGGATGGGCGCGCTGGCCGCAACCCTGGCGGTGCTGGTCCTTTAAATTTCAGCCGCGATAACGCGCCAGCGCTTCCTGCGTGTCGATGTCGGTCAGCGGCGTGTCGTCACCAGCTTCTATCTCGGTCGTCTGGCCGGCATGGGCATCGAGCAATTCTCTTGCGCCCTTGTCGCCGGAAAGTGCGGCGATGGAAGCGAAAAATGCGCGAGACCAAAGCACCGGATGTCCGCGATGTCCGTGAGCGGTGGCCACGCAAATGGCGCGGCCGGCCGCCGGATCGAATGCCGCGATCATCCGGTCGATCAGCGCGGGCGAGATACCCGGCATATCGCCCAAAATCACCATGGCGCCATCGCAGCTATCCGGTACGGCGGCGATACCGCTGCGTAGCGATGCGCTCAGTCCCTCGCGATAATCGCCATTATGGACCAGCGTGACGGGTGTGTTCGCCAGCGCGGCGGCGATCTTGGCCGCCTCATGGCCGGTGACCACCAGGACCGGATCAAGCCCGCTGGCCAGCGCCGCATCAGCAGCGTGACGCACCAGCGCTTTGCCGCGCACCGTCTCGATCAGCTTGTTGCGGCCCATGCGGCTGGATGTCCCCGCAGCCAGGACTATTCCTGCAATGCGGGGGGCAGGCTTTTGCCGTCGCTGCTTTATCATCTGTGCCAGGATCGCAATGGCGATTTCGGCCGGCGCGCGCGCGCCGATGGCGAGACCAACCGGTCCGTGGATTTTCGCCAACTCGCCCGGTACCGCTCCTGCCGCACCAAGCCGCGCCAGTCGCCGGGCATGGGTGCGCGCCGAGCCAAGGGCCCCCACATAAAAGGCCGGTGACTGCAGTGCAGCCAAAAGCGCGGCATCGTCCAGCTTGGGATCGTGGGCCAGCGCCACCAGAGCGCTGTGAGCGGTGAGGGGGCGTCTTGCCAGCGCCTCATCCGGCCAGCTTCGCTCCACAACGATCCCAGGAAAGCGTTCGTCGGTGGCGTAGGGCGCACGGGGGTCGATCACCCGTACCCGATATCCGGCCGGCATCGCCAGCGCGGCGAGCGCCTGGGCGATATGGACCGCGCCCACAATCACGATTTCCCACGCCACCTGATAGGGCGTGAGAAACCAATCGCTATCCTCCAGAGCGACGCGGCGGCTCGTATCCTCCCGCGCCGCGGCGCTGGCAGCGGGGCCCAGCAGGGATGTATCTGTGGCGGGGTCCAGAAGCCTTTCTTCGCCACTGGCCAGGTTGACGGCCCGCACCAGGGTGCGGCCCTCGCGCCGTGCCGTCATCAGTTTGTGGAGTGTCTCGCGGCGCATGTCAGAGGCCCAACATCACAAGATAGGCTCGATCAGGATTTCGATTTCACCGCCGCACAACAGGCCCGGTGCGAACACGCCATCGCTGATCCCGAAGCTGGCGGTCCGGTTCTGGCCGTCGGCAAGCGCGGCCTGGGCCAGCTCGATGACGGCATTCTCGACGCATCCCGCCGACACCGAACCTTCAAAGGCGCCGTCCTCGCGTACCACGATATGGCTGCCGCCCTGACGCGGCGCCGAGCCTGTGGTCTTCACGACCGTGGCCAAAGCCACGCTATGGCCTTTGGCCAGCCAGTCGGCAGCAACGGCCAGGACATCGGCCTCGGTGGCAGGAAATGTCATGCGAGCCCCAGACAAAGACAAAACCGCGTGATATCATGTCAGATATCAAGGTCTTAGTGTAAGTATATGATAAGGCGCGCTTTTCTCTAAGAACTTTCTCCCGTATACTTTGGGGATGGCGCCAGAGTCCCGTAAAGCACGCGGCCTCACCGACCCGTTCGGCCGGACGGTAAGCTATGTCCGCGTGTCGGTCACCGACCGCTGCAATCTGCGCTGTACTTACTGCATGAGCGAAGAGATGCAGTTTCTTCCCAAGGCGCAGTTGCTGACCCTGGAGGAACTGGACCGGGTCTGCAGCGTCTTTGTGCGCCGGGGCGTGCGGCGGCTGCGCCTGACCGGCGGCGAGCCCCTGATGCGCCGGGGTATCATGGATCTGGTGCGGTCCTTGTCCCGACATCTGGGCAGCGGCGATCTGGACGAGCTGACCATGACCACCAATGGGGTCCGCTTGCGTGAATTTGCCGGGCCGCTGAAAGAGGCCGGCATGCGGCGCATCAACGTCTCGCTGGACAGCCTGGATCGCGCCACCTTTGCGCGCATCGCCCGCTCCGACTGTCTGCATCAGGTGCTGGACGGGATAGAGGCGGCGCAGGAAGCTGGCCTTAAGGTCAAGATCAACACGGTGGCTCTGAAGCACGACAATCGCGGTGACATACCCGCCATTATCGACTGGGCGCATGGGCGCGGCATGGACGTCACCCTGATCGAAACCATGCCGCTGGGTGCGGTGGACGAGGACCGCACAGACCAGTTCGTATCCTTGACCGCCTTGCGCCAGGAAATGGAATCCTATTGGACGCTCACCGATCTGGCGGAGCGCACGGGCGGACCGGCCCGCTATGTCCGCATCACCGAGACCGGTGGCAAGCTGGGCTTCATCACCCCGCTGACCCACAATTTCTGCGAGACCTGCCAGCGCGTGCGGGTCACCTGCACCGGTACCTTGTTCATGTGTCTGGGGCAGGAAGGGTCTGTAGACCTGCGCGAGCCCTTGCGCGCGTCATCCGATGACGCCTTGTTGAATGCGGCTATCGACCGGGCCATCGCCGCCAAGCCCAAGGCGCACGACTTTCTTTTGCCGGTGCGCGGCGCCTCGCCGGCGCTGGGCCGGCATATGTCCGTCACCGGCGGATAATATGCAACGGGCCTTCACACCAGATCCGTAAGCCCGCGGCCAATGGCAATGCGGATCAAGTCAGACGTCTGTCCGACGCCAAGCTTCTCCTTGATACGGCTGAGCGTGTTGGCCACGGTCTTGTAGGCGATCCCCAACTTGGCAGCGATCTCCGAAAGGCTGTTTCCCGCCGCCAGCAGGCGCAGGATTTCCATGTCGCGCTCGGTCAGCGGCTTGAGATAGGCATCCTCGGCCAAATCGCGCACCGCCATTTCGCGCTGGACGCTTTTTTCAATGGCGACGGCGCCGGCAAGCACCGCGTCCACCGCCTCCAAAAATTCCTCCGGCATGGCGTTCTTGCTGACAAAACCTCGTGCGCCGGCTTCCATCGCCTTGGTCGCATAGATCGCCTCGGCATGCTGCGAAAAGACCAGGATGGGCGTTTTGGGCGCCACGCGTACCAGCCGCCTGAGCAGTTCCAGCCCTCCCAGGCCGGGCAAATTGAGATCCAGCACGATGAGATTGATCGGGCGATCCGCCACCACCTGCATCGCCTCTTCACCGCTTGCGGCTTCGAGCACTTCGATATCCGTTCGTTCGCCGAGCAGCCGGCGTATGCCAGAACGGACAATGGCGTGATCATCGACGACAAGAAGCTGGTTCATGCCGGTTCCTCCTCCCGGACCAGCGGAAAGGCCGCCGTCAGCTCTACGCCACCATCGCGGATGCTGGCGATATCGAACGCACCTTTCAGGGCCAGGACGCGTTCGCGCATGCCGGCGATCCCGGCCTGACCCAGGCTGATATTTTCGTCATGGCCGCCTTTGATGCCGCCGCCATCGTCCTTCACGCGCACGCTAAGCCGGTCGGTATCGGAGCGGATCTCGACTTGAATGACATTGGGGCGGCCGTGACGCACGGCATTGCTGATGCTTTCCTGCACGACGCGATAGGCCGCCTCTTCCTGCAGGCGGCCCGGCGCCACAGCAAGCTGAATATCGAGGTCGAAACGGATCTGGGGATTGCGGCGTGTCCAGAAGGCGGCGAGGTCCGCGACCGCCGCTTCCAGGCCGAATTCCAGTTGGGTGACGGGGCGCAACTGGCGAAGAATGTCGCGCACCTGCCGCTGGATATGGACGACGGCGTCGCGCACCGATGTTCCCAGCCGCTGGGCTTCCGGCGTGCCGATTTTTCCGACCGCCTTGGCATCGACCTGAAGCGCAAACAGATAGGGTCCGACCTCGTCATGCAGGTCGCGGGCGATGCTGGCGCGTTCTTCGTCCTGCACGCTTTGAAGCTGGGCATAGAGCTGGCGGTTGGCCTGCGAAAATTGGGAAAGCTGCAAGGCCATATGATTGAACCCCTGGGCCGCCTTCGCAAATTCCGGCGGGCCTTTGATATCCAGGCGCGTGTCGTAACGGTTGTCGGCAATTGCCAGCAAGCCCGCCTGGAACCGGCCCAGGAAGCGCAAGGCCGCGCCCACCGCCAGGGACACCACCACCATGGTGGCGGCGCAGAAGAGCAGCATGATGACGAAGGCATCGCGCACCGGTCCCCAGACTTCCGCGATATCGCTGCGAGGGTCGCTGGTCAGGACAACGACGCAGGGAAAGCCGGGCAGGGAAATGGGGATGCGCGCGGTCAAAGACTCTGGCGTCATCATGCGCACGAACCAGCCGGGAGCCGGATCTGCGATGCGGCCGATCTCCGATTGTACGATCACCTTGCCGCTCTCGTTCACCAGCGCGGCGCGAACGTGCCGCTGGCCCTGAAAGCTCGAGACCACTTCGCGCAAGGTGACGGTGTGTTCGACATCGGAGCGCAGCGTGTCCCGCACGGACTGAACCGCCCCGCTGAAGGCGGTGCGCACTTCCAGATCGACCAGCGCATGGCTGTGCACCGAAAGCACGATCACGCCTGCCAGCAGGGACAGGGTGAGGAGGGCGGCAATAGCGCCAAGGACACGGAATTTCAGCGACATGATGGTCCCGTCTTATAGCCCAAGACCGCGGCGGCGGGGGGAGGGCGCGAGCGGGGATTTCTTCCCGATTTGCTCCTTTCGCAGCTGCGAGAATAAGGGGCCTAACCCGCTGAATAACAACACAGACCGAGCATGGCTCTGGCGGTGGCCATGCCGGCTGGTTTACCTTTGCCTATCCGGTTTCGACTCTTTCAGGAGCTATGACATGAAGATCGCGTCTGTCGCTGCTTTGCTTATCGGCGCTGCCATCCTGATTCCCACCGCGGCGTCGGCCGCCTGCTCGACCTGCACCATTCAGTCGAAAAAGCCGGCCAAAGGCGGCAAGTTCGAATACAAGATGAGCTGCATCCACGACACCAGCGGCGACGAGATCATGAACACCGTGATCGCGGCCAAGGATGACGAAGCGATGAAGCTGGCCAAGGGCAAGTGCCCTTAAGAGGGACGGGCCATGACGGGTGAAAGCCCGCTGTTGCCGTGCTGCATCACGCGCCGCCGGCTTATGGCCCTGTCAGTGGCCGTGGCGGGCGAGGCCCATGCTCAGCCCAAGCCCCAGACCAAGATCGTAAAGGCGAGCAAGAAGCTCGCCGGTTACATCGACAAGCCCGATGCGAGCGCACAGAACTGCTCGCAGTGTCATTTCTATCTTGCCCCCTTCGATTGCATCGTGGTCGAAGGGCCGGTCAGCCCCTGGGGCTATTGCAACTATTACGCCGACTGACCCGGCGGGCTTTGGTCCTTTTGCGGTGTGTCTGCAACCAGGCTTTCCAGCCATTTGATGATGGCGCTGTGATCGGCGCCATAGCCCAGCCTGGCCTCGGCTTGGGTCCAGGCATTTCTGGTCGCCTCCAGCAGCGGCAGCGGCAGACCCGCGCCTTCCGCCATCTGTGCAGCCAATCCGACATTGGTGCGCAGGACACCCAGTTGAAGGCCGGTTTTGAAACGGCGGGTCGCAACGTCTGAAGCCAAAGTCTTGGGCAGTTCGGCGCCGCCCAGGCTGTCGGTAACCTCCAGCAGGTTGCCGGCGTCGAAACCGAAATGGGAGCCCAGCCGGATCGCCTCGCTGGCCGCCAGCAACCGCGCCGCCAGCAGATAGTCTGCGATGGCGCCGGCCGCCTGCGCAGAACCCGTGGCACCGGCGCGAATGATCCTGGCTGCCAGTTTTTCCAGGATGGGACGGCAACGCTCGACTGCGGCGTCTTCACCGCCGACCAGCATGGTCAGTTTGCCTTCCTTGGCGGCGTCGGGCGTACCGAAGCCTGGCGCGTCCACCAACGTCACGCCATGGGCTTGTAGTTCTTTGGCCAGTGCGACGGTCTGGAGCGGGTCTGTCACCCCCACATCCATCACCACGCCGCCTTTCTTGAAACCGGTGGCAAGTCCTTCCCAGCCGAAGCAGACCTCGCGCAGCGCCGCCGCCGAGGGCAGGGCGGTGACGATCACGTCGCAATTCTGCGCCATCATTTTGGGCGAGCCCACATTCAGGCCGCCATAATTGTTGGAAAAGAAGCGCGGCGTCACATCGTCGATGTCGTAGATCTGCAGGCCGGGAAAATCCGTCCATAGCAGCCTGAGCGCGATCTTGGAGCCGAAGGCTCCGATGCCGACTACCCCTACGGACAGTTTTTCTGGCAAGCCGGACATGGCATCACGCCGTGATCTTGAGCGCCTCGTCCAGCAGGAACAGGTCGGTGAGCAGGGCCCGCACATGGATCGAGGCGTTCAGATTGTCGATCAGCTGGGAGCTGATGGACGGCTGTGCCAGCACCAGGCCGATCGCGGCGGAGGATTTGGCGGCGTCCTGCCGCACGACATCCATGAAGGCCCCGGCTGAAGCCGGCGTGGCTGCCGCAATGACAGCCAGTGCCGCATCGGCCTTTTTCAGCGAGGCGCGGATGCCGCCGGTGGCATCCTGGTCCTCCTGCCGGCGACCCTGAGCGGCATAGGCCAGCATGAACTCATAGGTCTCTTCCACGGCGTCGATGGCTTCGCCCAGATTCATGGGTCAGGTCCTTTTTGATTGATGGCAGCATAGTACCGGAAGACGAAGCGCGCTAACCCTCGTCCTTGGCCGTCCAGCGGCGGGGATCGTGATGGTCCTGATATTCCTTGCGCGTGATCCAGCCGCGCAGCATGGAGCGCAGCAGGTACCATTCGTCGGGTCGCAGCGCGAAATAGACATGAATGATGACCATGGTCACCAGCGCCATGGCGGCAAGGCCATGGACGGCATAGACCACGCCCCAGCTGTCGGTGGAGAGCCAGTAGGGATCGCGTTGCCAGAAGGGCGTATCCACCTTGCGCCACATCAACAACCCGCTGGCAATGGCGGCAAGGATCAGCACGGCGATCGCCAGATGGTACAATTTCTGCGCCAGGCTGTATTTGCCCGGTTTGCCGAACGGGTCCTTGAGATCGCCGCTATCGATCATCATGGACCAGAAGCTCTGCCAGAAACTGGCGCGGATGATGTGAAACAGCACAATCACGGTCAGGACCAGGCCGGTGATCCAGTGGATGTCCACCCAGGCGAACTTGATCCCCAGGATCGGCAGAAAGGCGGTCACCAGCAGGATCAGCATCGCCGCCGCCATCAGCCAGTGATAGACGCGATCAATGGATTTGTGCCGCTCGATCCGGCCCGCTCCGGCGCTCGAACCTGCCGTCATCTCTTCACCCATGCTCATGATATCTGCCGGACGCTCACCGTGGCTTGTTGGGGGCCGCGACGGCCTTGAACACGGCGTGGGCGAAGGCAAATCCGATGCCGGCCAGCGCGAACCAGGGCAATAGCCCGTAATTCGCACCGATCAGCGTGTCGCTGCCGCCATAGATGGAACTGGCATAACGGAATAGGGACATGACTTATGCCTTGGCGTCCCGCACCGCGCGCATCACCAGATTCTCCATCAGCGGTATCTTGAAGCCATTATAGTTCAAGGGCCGCGCCCCGCGTGACGCAGATTGGCCCGCGATCTTGGCGGTCTGCTCATTGATCGGTTGCCCCTTGAGAATCTGCTCGACCGAGGTGAGGCGGCGCGGCACCGCGCTGACGCCGCCGCAGACGATGCGGGCGTCCCGCACCGTGCCGTTCTGCACCTGCATGGCGGCCGCGACATTGACCAGCGGGAAGTCCCAGGTATTGCGATCCGCAACCTTCTCGAAATAGAAGCTGGCATTCGCCCAGGTCTTGGGCAGCCGGATGGCGGTCAGGATTTCGTCCGGCTTGGTCGAGGTGAGGTGGGTGATATCGACCTTGGGTCCGATGAAGAACTCATCGCTCCCGATCACCCGTTCGCCGCCCGAGCTTTTGAGGACGAATTTGGCGTCCAACGCCACCAGGGCCGGCGCACCGTCCGAAGGCGATACCGCCACGCAGCGGTCCGACTCGAACAAAGCGTGCTCGCGGTTGATCCCTTCCGGCGTGTCGGCAAAGCAGGTATTGCCGCCGGCCCGGTAGCAGGGAAGGCCGTAGCGATAATAGAGGCAGCGCGCATCCTGGGAGGCGTTGCCGCCGATGGTGCCCGCATGGCGGATCTGCGGGCTGGCGACTTTGCTCACGGCATCCGCCAACAACCGGTATTTCGTCTTGATGATGTCGTTGTTTTCGATATCGGTCAGTGTGGTGAGGGCGCCGATTTCCACACCGTCCGACGTTTCCTTGATCCCGT
>Ga0105240_10007922_pt1 | contig 15323 bp, 16 predicted proteins | sample KBSC54metaG_FD_80426 | JGI IMG/M metagenome (GOLD analysis project Ga0105240, IMG submission 80426) | Corn rhizosphere microbial communities from Kellogg Biological Station, Michigan, USA - KBS C5-4 metaG | ecosystem: Host-associated > Plants > Roots > Rhizosphere > Soil | place: Michigan, USA... | reverse complement strand
TACTCCCGATTATGCCCCAGCCTTCTGGCACGTCGTAGCGGTTGCCTGCCTCGGCCTTCTTCAAGGATTGGAAGCCGACCACACCCCCGGTTTCGTCGATCGCTACCGTGCAACGAATTCCAGCCGGGTTGGCGATGTAATGGGACGTTACAAACGCTACGTCGTTCGGGCGCTCTCGACCCGTCAGCGCAATGATATCCCGGAGCACCTGGCTCATACCTTCCGCGTCATCGAGCGACGCAACTCGCGTTTCCATGCATCCTCGCGCAGCAGTTTGACCGGCAGCTTATGGTGCGGCCACAATGACGCGCAAGCGGCGATAATTGGTCGCTGCTCGCCCGGCAGCTCCTGCGGTAGCCTAAAGCTGTCCCCAGTAAACTCCGTTAGTTGTTATCCTCACCTCATCGACTTTTCCGTCCGCACGCAGATGATATGTAACAATTCTGGATGACAGGCAGCATTCATTGTATTGAAAAAAGTGGATTCCGCGACGATAATCGGGTTTCCGTGGCTAACAAGCTTAACTTGGTGACTTACATTTTTATGTGCATCTAAATATGCTCGCCAGTCAGCAATACCAGTTCCAATCTTTTTTCATTTTCGAAAATTTCGAGGTTGTCCGCAAAGTGTTTGACGTACCCGTCTAACTCGCTCGGTGGAGGGACGGTGATGATCGCAGCGTCACGGTCAACTACTCCCGGAGCCAGCGGTGCGGGCGGCACTGCCGAGACCGCCGACGCTGTAAAAATCGCAGACAAAGCTATCGCCCGACGCAACATACGATCGCCTCTCTCACTCTATTATGATCGTAATCTACTTCACCTCGCATAAGCGTCAACGACGGGTTTTGGCCATTGCGGCAGGCGCTGGGAATGGCCGGTTTTGGTCGGGAGCCGATGGACTGCGTTCAAAGTTGATGTTTCAGGTCTCCGTAATGATCCGTTTGTTAGGCTGGATCGCAAGCAAGGCGGTAACGCATCGTGATCCGCAGGAAGGATAGCGGCGATCTCGGAAAGGGTCGGCGAGCCGCCTAAACGATAACGGAGATTGGGCAGACGCAAGGCGTTGCCGACGGAATAGGGCGCGATCGACGCGCTCCTGCCCGGCGAGACCTCGATCAGCACCGCGAACATCGAGCCTGTGTTTGCTACGTTATGGGCACGGCCCCCGGCTTCGTGAGTGCCAACAAATTACCGGCGCCTCGCGCTGGCGCGCGATCGCGCTCTATGGCTCGCATGCCGCTCGCCACCGAGCCCTGACGGTCTCGGCCTTCGGTGACGATCGCTGGCGCATGTTGTCGGGCTAGCGCCCGACCGACGGACGCCGCTGGCGCGGCGGCGTTGTTCGTGTGCCTCTCCCGTCAAGCGGGAGTGGGCGGCGCGCCCTCCTGGGACCGCTCGGCCGGCCGGCAAGCCCGGCTCCGCCGGGCTGCTCCACTGCGTTGCGCCCCTTCGGGTGCCGGCCGGCCTCAGCGCGGATCCCCGGTGGTCGCTCGTCGCCGCCCACCCCCGCTTATCCGGGGAGGCATGGTGCCGGGGCGGGAATGGAGGCGAGCCATGCCCGAGAGAAGCAAGCGTCGCGCGCGGGGCGCGGGGGACGCCAGTCCCAAGCCCGAGCGGATCACCCTCTATGAGGAGGTCACCAGCCGGATCATCGCCGAACTGGAGGCGGGGCGTTTCCCGTGGGTCCAGCCATGGGGCGCGGCGGCGTCCGGCGGCGTGGGACCGGGGCTTCCGCGTAACGCTCTCACCGGCCGCAATTATTCGGGGGTCAATGTCCTGATCCTCTGGGGCGAGGTGATCGCCCGCGCCTATCCGTCGCAGAGCTGGCTCACCTTTCGACAGGCCCTCGACGCCGGCGGCAACGTCCGCAAGGGCGAGAAGGGGGTGACCGTGGTCTATGCCGACCGCTTCACGCCTGAGGCCGAACGCGAGCGCGCCCGCGAGGCAGGGGAGGAGGCTCGCTCGGTTATCCTCGCGCAGCACCTCCAGCCAAGAGGCCAGATAGTCGGCATGGCGCACGGTCGATTCGATACCGAGCGCCGCGCACAGGAACGCGGACCCCATTTCGGCGCACAATTCCTCGCGCGCATATTTGCCCGTGCCGAACGGGCCGGTGAGGTCGCGGGCAAGCCGCGAGCCGTGGCCGGTCCAGTGGGTCTTATGCCGAATTCGGCATAAGGGCCATTATGCCGCACGTCGTTTTATGCCGCGTGGTTGTCGGAAGTGGCTCCACTCCGGGCTTTCGCCACGCGGCATACGGCATAATCAGAGAGCTGTGAGGAACGACATCAGCGCATCATCGGCTTTGTATCGGCCGGGAGGCAATGCCGAGGGTGCGACCCGGGCCAATGCCCGTTCCTTCAATCGCATATCGGCGTGAATGTAGATCTGCGTGGTTTCCACCGACTCATGGCCGAGCCAGAGAGCGATAACCGACTGGTCGACCCCGTGGTGCAGCAAGCTCATCGCAGTGCTGTGTCGAAGCGTGTGAGGACTTGCCCGTTTTCCGATAAGGCTCGGACATCCCGCGGTGGCTGCATGCCGATGCTTGCGGACGAGGTGTTCCAGCGCATCGCGGCTGAGATGAGTGCCGCGCATACTGGGGAAGAGCGGGTCGCCATCTCGACCTCTTCGCTCCTTGAGCCAGCCGCTCAGGATCTTGACGGTTTCCCGTCGCAACGGCGTGCATCTCTCCTTCCGGCCCTTGCCCTGGCAGCGCACATGAGCACCGACGCCGACGACAATGTCGCCGCATCGTAATCCAATCAGCTCCGAGGCGCGCAAACCGGTTTGGACGGCAATCAGCAGAATGGCCCGGTCCCGTCGACCAGCCCAGGTGGTGATATCTGGCGCAGCCAGTAGCGCGGCCACTTCGACGTCGTCGAGAAAATCCACCGGACGCCGGGTGTAGCGCTTGCTCGGCATCGACAGGATGCGCTGGCAATGAAGCAGGTGTGCCGGTTCGTTCATTGCAACATAGCGAAAGAACGAGCGAATGGCGGCAAGCCGGGTGTTGCGGGTTCGAGCTCCATTTCCTCTTTCCGTTTCCAGATGGAGCAGAAAATCTGCGACCAGATCGGCGCCGATATCCTGGACCTGTAATTTTGTCGGCGGCTTTCCGAGTACGTCGCTCGCGTAGCCGAGCAGCAATCGGAACGTATCGCGGTAACCCGCGACGGTGTGCGAGCTGGCATCCATCTGCGTGCAGAGGCGGTCGGTGAAGAAGCGCTGGACCAGCGCGGGCAGAAGCGAGGCTTTCATGGCCGGCTCTCCTGCGCGAGGCGGTCGGAGGCGAGCTGGAGAAGCTCGGGCACGGCTTCGATATACCAGTAGGTATGTTCCGGCTTCACATGCCCGAGATACGTCGTCAGCTTGACCATCTCCCGGTTTGGATCAGCCCCCGCCTGGTACCATTGGATGAGAGTGCGCACCGCAAAACTGTGACGAAGATCATGAATGCGAGGGCCGCGTCCGTGTCGACCGTAAAGCTGGGGCGTGCGCAGTCCGATGTGCTGACAGACCTGCGCAAAATTGTACCGCGCGCCGCAGTCCCCCATTCGTTCGCCACGACATGTGACGAACAGCGGCTGAGAGGGGCGGCCCAGAAGCCGGTCTCGCTCGAGCATATAAAGCCGCAGCCGGTCTTTGACGCTCGCATGAAGTGGCACGAGCCGAGCCTTCCCGAGTTTGCCCTGTCGAATGGTCAGAACACCGTTCTCGAGATCAACATCGTCGACATCCAGGCCGAGGGCTTCGCTGATACGCAAGCCTGTTGCGGCGATCAGGCCGAACAGCGTCGAGCAGGTCAGTCCGCGGACACCGTAGGTCGACGGCAGATCCGCCGCGACCATCACGATGTTGGCTATCTCATCCGCGGAGTAGATATGCGGCCGGACGCGACGCGCACGGTTCGGAATGAGGCCCGGCGGCAGCGCCTCATGATGCTGGCCCAGGCCGCTGAGCCATTGTGAGAAGAGCCGTACGGCACTGTAACGCGCGGCCCACGTGTCGCGTCCGGCATGGCCAAAATCTCGCTGCCACTCAAGGAAGACGCTACTTGTGATCCGCTCGTCGCCGTTTTTGTCCATGAAGGCCAGGAAATTGCCGAGAATGCGCGCGCTGGTGCTGAGGTCGTATCCCAGGCTGCGGCGGACTGAGAGGTATCGGTCCAGTTCATCGACAAGGGTCACTGTGCGCCTCCCGCAACCGGCCAGGGCTGAGCAACGCTTCTCAATCCCTCGATATCGAGCTTGGCGTAGATCATGGTGGTCGCGCGTGACCGGTGTCGCAGCATGTCGCTCACCTCGTCGAGCGAGGCGCCATTGCGGATCAGTTTCGTCGCCAGACTGTGCCGCAGAACATGGGATCCGACATAAGGCAGAGGCTTTGGAACGCCCGAGGCAATGAAGGCCTGGGCCAGTATCTCGTTGAGGATTTGCCCATCCTTGAAAGGGCGATGTGGTGACCGTGCTGAGACGAAAAGCGCCCTGTGGTCCGAGATCCGCTCATGACGGATATATTCGACAAGCGCTTCGCCTACTTCGGTGGTGAGCGGCAACCGGTCGTGGCGCTGGCCTTTGCCGCGTATGACGATCTCGCTTGTCCGCCAATCGATGTCGTTGAGTTGGACAGCAATGACCTCCGCTGCGCGAAGACCGAAACGTGCGAGCATGAGGACCATGGCATAATTGCGCCGACCACGCCGACGGTCATTCCGAGATGCAGCGATCACCGCTTCGACCTGCTCAGGCGACAGATAACGCGGCAGGCGAGCATCGTACCGGCGAGCAGCCACGCTGGGGATGACGAGCGCGAAGTTCGTTGCCGTCAGCCCCTCCCTGAAGAGATACTGGAAGAAATTCCGCAAATGGGTCGGCGGCGTCTTGTCGCGGTACGGCGCCTTTCGCGTCGTCAGGCGCTGTAGAAAAGTCACGACATCGGTCGGCGTTATTTCACTGAAATCTGGCGCGGCATCGCCAAAGCGAAAGGTCAGGAAGCGATCAGCAAATCGCCAGCTATGATAGACCGTGCGTTCGCTGACGCCGCGATGACGGCGTAGATACTCCTCGTATCTCGTCTTCAGATCAGCGCGAACGCCAGCGCCATCGATCTCTATGTCTGATTGTCTGGTCATCGACTTTCTTCCTCATCATGGGAAGAAAGCCTTATTCTCAAATCAGCCGACGTGGCTCGCTGACCTCCTCGGCGTCCTCAGTCGCTTCGTGGACCTCTTCGCGGATGATCTTTTCGGTAATCTCGTCGAGATGAGCCGCAAGCGCTTGCCTCAACTCTTCATATTCCGGCCATAGCGTTTGCCGGACAAAGCTGTTTGGTGCGCGCACGATCACCGTCTGCGCGCGCATGCGCGGATAGCGATAGGGCTTGGCACCATAACGCCGGCAAAGGGCAAGGAAGAGGCGGCGCGACCACGGGTCTGGTATGGAGAACTTGAATTCCTCTGCCGGCTCGGCCCTGCTGGAATCCTGGAATTGACGCCGCAGCCGCTCGGCAGCCGCTCCTGCGGCGCTCTTCTCGCCCGCCGTTGCGGCACCAGCGTAAAGCGCCTCGATCTTACGCAGCTTCTCGCGAAGGCGATCCTCCGACGGTATGGCCATTAGTGGAACGTGGGCCGGTCGGTCGGAATGCCGGCAAGCATCTGCCGCCGGGCCCGCGTACAAGACAACACCGCTTCGTTAATCTCGGTCTCCATGATCCGGTTCAACTCGCGCAGCCCCTTGAAGGTCGTCGCCAGTTCGGTCGGATCCTTCGGCTCTGGACTGCTCGCTACCAGATCGCTGATACCGGCCATCATCGCCCGCAATTCGCCAAGCTGCCCCAGCGCCACGTGCGCGCGCTCAGGCAAGTCCATTTCCGCCTGTCCAGCAAACAGTCCCTCGACAAAGCCGTCCAGTTCCTGCTGGCGTACGCGGCCGAATTGCTCGAGATTTTCGGCGGACGGCTCCAGAGAGATTCGGGTCAGCTTGAAGGGCTGGCTACGCTTCTGATGCCGGGTCAGCTCATTCCACATACCGTTGATCAGGATGTCGAGCAGCTCGTTCACCTCGTCCATGCTGTCGAACACAGGGAGCTCACCGCCCCACAAATCCTTCACGATCTGCATCGGTGATGCCGCGAGTTGGGGTGTGGCAATGTTGCCCAGAAAACGCGTCCGCACCTCATGATAAGGCACCGGGCAATCATGCCTCGCCAGCAAGACCCGGACCGCCGGTTCCCCGAAGGGCTTCTTCGTCTGCGGTTTGATTCCCATGCGCGCATCCATTACCGTCGTTTGCCGGTTGGGCCAAGGCTCGCGATGCTCCAAGATTATGCCGCATGCCGCGTGGCGGAAGCCCGAAGTTGCGCCGCTTCCGGCAACCACGCGGCATAAAGCGGCGTGCGGCATAATGGGTCTTATGCCGAATTCGGCATAAGGGCCACTGGACGGGCCATGCCTCGCGCCTCGCCCGCGATTTCTCCGGTGGGTTCGGCAGTCGGTCCTATGCACGCGAGGAACTGGCCGCCGAAATGGGATCGGCCTTCCTGTGCGCGGCGCTGGGCATCGTCCCGACCGTCCGCCATGCCGACTATCTGGCCGGCTGGCTCGACGTGCTGCGCGAGGACAACCGCGCCATCTTCCGCGCCGCGTCGGCGGCGTCCAAGGCGGCCGACTACCTCCTCTCGCTGCGCGACACCGCGCGCGCCGATGCGATCGCGGTCGATGCGGAAAGGATCGCGGCATGACCGGCTCTCCGCCTGTCGGGCATGTCGTGCCGCCGGTCATCGGGCCGGAGCCTATCCCCGAATCCTATCGGCGCTTGTTCGATGCGCTGCTGCGCGCGGCCGACGACAGCGCGCTCGCGCTGCTGGAATGCCGCGATGTCGTGACGGGTACACCGCGCTACGTGATCTGCGCCGTGCTCCATGACGACGACGAGGTCGTGATGATCCCGTTCGGGCACCTCTGCGCCGATCCGCACGAAGCCTATCTGCCGCCCGGCGCCGCCGCGACCCGCTGAGCCGGCGTCCTGCGCGCTGCGTTCCCCGATCCCCAATCCGTCACCCGCAGCCATCCCCATTTCCGCGAGCCGCAGACCGGTTCGCGCAGCCCGAAAGCATGTGCCATGATCCTGCTGACTCCCGATCTGTGTTCGGCGTTGCACGCCAACGGCATCGCCCACGCCGCCGCCCAGCACCACGGGCAGCCCGAGCCGGACCCAGTGCCGGTCGTCAAATTCTTCTCGCCGGTCAGCGCCGCGACATGGCTGGCAACCGAACTCGACCGCGACGGAGACACCCTGTTTGGCTTGGCCGATCTTGGCTTCGGCTGTCCCGAACTCGGCTCTTTCTCGCTTCGCGAGATCGCGAGCATCCATCTCCCCTTCGGCCTCACCATCGAGCGTGATCTCCATTTCGAGACGCCGCACCCGATTTCGGTCTGGGCGGACGCCGCGCGCGCGGCAGGCTCGATCATGGGTGCCGCGCACAATCTGGCCCGCCGCTCGGCCGCACCGTCGAACGACGAGGCTGCCGACGAGGGAGGTCGTCATGGCTGAGCGGGTCCCCGCATCGATCACGATCGGCGGCATGATCGACGCCGAAACCTTTGCCGAACTGGCCGAGATCATCGCGGGCGAAAGCCTCTTGGTCGAATGGGACGGCGACCCGTTCGAGCCGCATCATCGCGCGATCGGCGAGCAGCTGCGGCTTTATGCCCACGAAGTCGCATGGGGCCGGTTCGAGTTTCTCGAAAGCTATTGCATCACGCAAGGCCTGCCCTTCATTCGCTGGTCCGGTGGCAATTCCTCTCTGTGGGGTCCGGAACGCGTCGTCTTCCGTGGGACGGACGAGCCGGAGCGGTACGCCGCCGACGAGGAGGACGACATCGTCCTGTGTCGCTCCTTGGTGCGGCCACTCGGTTCCTACGCGGCGATCCTCGCTTATTTCGACGCCGCCGAATTCGAGCCGCCCGCGCTCGTCGTGGCCGGCGATCCCGACCCGCTTCCACCCCGGTCGGCCCCAGATGGGGCGGCACAGGGCGGCTGACGCGCGGCGCGTTTCGCCGCACCAAGAAGCCGGTCCCGTCACCCCAGGCACGGAATCACGGGACCGGCGCTCATCAGGAGCAGACCCATGAAACTCGAACTTCTGTCTCTCGACAAGCTGCATCCGAGCCGCGCTAATCAGCGCTGGTCAAAAAAGGCGCCCGACGTCACCGACCTCTTGCCCTCCGTCCGCGCCAAGGGCGTGGTCATGCCGATTGTCGTGCGGCCGGAACCCGACGAGGCGGGAAACGACGGCTTCGGCGTGGTGGCGGGGCTGCGCCGCTACACCGCCGCGATGATCGTCGCGGCCGAGATGCGTGCGGCCGGCGGCGAGGCCGAACCGATCCCCTGCGCGATCCGCGAAGACGGCGAGAATGTCGACGCGCTCGAAATCTCGATCCTCGAAAACGCCCAGCGCCGCGATCCCGACGAGGTGACCCAATGGGAGAGCTTCACCAAGCTGGTCCGGGGAGGGCGCGGCATCGACGAGATCGCCACCACCTTCGCGCTTCCCGAACTGGCGGTGAAGCGCACGCTGGCGCTCGGCAACCTGCTGCCCCGTGTCCGCGCGCTCTACCGGACCGGCGCCATCGATGCGACCACCGTTCGCCATCTGACGCTCGCCACCAAGAGCCAGCAGAAGGCATGGCTGGCGCTACTCGACGACGAGAATGCCCATGTCCCGTCCGGCCAGCGCTTGAAGGAATGGCTGTTCGGCGGCCAGTCGATCGCTTGTCGGCACGCGCTCTTCGACGTTGCCGGGTCCGGGCTCGCCACGCTCGACTTCCTGTTCGACGACAGCAGCTATTTCGCCGATGCCGATGCCTTCTGGACCTTGCAGAATGAAGCGATCGAGGCGCGACGCGCGGCCTATCTGGAGGCCGGCTGGCCCGATGCCGTCATCGTGCCCCCGAACGTCCAGTTCTCGACATGGGAATATGAGAAGGCCCCGAAGCGCAAGGGTGGGCGCGTCTATATCGACGTGCGTGCCAGCGGCGAGGTCTGCTTTCACGAAGGCTGTATCAGCCACAAGGAGGCCCGCCGGCTGGCGCGGGGCGAAACGCCGGACGGCACCAAGGTGCCGAGGCCCGAGGTCACGTCCACGATGCGGACCTATATCGACCTGCACCGCCATGCCGCCGTGCGCGCCGAACTGGCGACCCGTCCGCAGGTCGCGCTGCGGTTGCTGGTTGCCCATGCCATCGCCGGCTCGCACCTCTGGCGAATCGATCCCGACGACCGCCGGAGCAGGAATGACGCGGTGACCGAGAGCGCCGAGGGGGCGCCCGCAGAAGCCGCCTTCGACGGCTACCGGCGGGCCGTGCAGGCCCTGCTCGGCTATCCCGAGGACGAGGAGCGGCTGGTTGGCCGCCACGGCTGCGCCATCGGCGTCCCCGCTTTGTTCGAGCGGTTGATGGGCCTGCCCGACGCGCAGGTTCTGGAGATCGCCGCCGTCGTCATGGGCGAGACGCTGGCCGTCGGCAGCGGTGCGGTCGAGATCGCCGGACAGGCGATCGGCACCGATATGGCGGATTGGTGGCAGGCCGACGACATCTTCTTCGAGCTGGTCCGCGACCGCGAGGTGCTCGGCGCGATGGTCGAGGAGGTCGCGGGCGACCTCATCGCCAAGGCCAACCGCATGGAGAAGGCGAAGACGCTCAAGGCGATCGTCCGCGCGCATCTGGACGGCGATGATGGCCGCGCCAAGGTCGAGCATTGGGTGCCGCGCTGGATGCGCTTCGCGCCGGGCGCCTATACCGAACGCGGTGCGAGACTCTCGCGAGAGGCCGCCGCCGAGGCGCTGGGGCGCAGCCGGCTGGACGCCGAACCTGCGGACGAGGACGATCCGCTGGAGGAGGAGGAGATCGAGCCGCAGCGCCGCGCGGCGTGATCGGGAGACGGGGCGGCGTGGCCGCCCCGTCATGATTTCGCGACCCGTGATTTCGGGCCGCGCGCCGCCGCCGTTCCGGCGGGCGGCGCGCGGCCTTGGCGCAGCCCTGCGGGCTTCGCCAGTCTCAGAACGGAGAATGGCGAGAAATGTCGGGAGGTGCCCTGATCCTGATCCTGAGCCGTCAGACGCGACGCGATCCGACACGACCTGCGCAGCCCCTCGCGCGGGCCCGGACAACAGGAGCCACGGCCATGGACAAGCAGGGTAGCGATCGGGACCGGGACGACCGGCATGATGGTGACGCGCCGGGCATCGCCGCGATGGTCGACCGGACCGAACGCGCGAGCGGCGTCGTGCTGATCGGCATCATGGCGACCTGCATCGGACTGCCCTTCTTGAGCGGGATCGTGCGCGGTCATCCGGTGATCGGGATCGCCAACGCGATCCTCCTCGGGCTCGTTGGCTGGGGTCTTGCCCTGCTGATCCACGCCATCATCCTCACGCCCCTTGGCGCCGTCCGGTACGGCCGTGCCGCGAAGACGTTGGCGCGCGCCGTGCGCCAGGGCGCGGAGGCAATCGCGCTGCATCGCTCCTGGTCCGACACCACGCCCGGCGCCGTCACCGTCTCGGCCGGCGGCCGGCTTTGGCTCGCCGATCGCTCGACCGGATACAGGGTGGCTGTCCTCGATCGGACGGACATCCATGCCGTGGAGGCCGTCACCGATTGGGCCGAGCAGGGACGGGCGTCCCGCCCGATCGGGTTCGGCATCGGCGTGCCGCTCGGCGGCGGCTTGCTGATGACCATCGCGCGCGCCCCGAAGGTCAGGGCGCCGAAGCTTCGCGTCTCGCACGCGGTCGTGATGCGCTATGCCGCATCCGGCGATCCCGCGATCCGCGTCGCGCGAATCCCGTTCGGTCCCGACCATGAGGGCGCCCGCACCATGGCGGCGCTTCTCGGTGGAACGTCCGCCGGGCGGTGAACCGCCTCGATCCAATGGCCTGCCGTTGGGCAGTGAAAGCCATCGCTGTCACATGAGGTTCATCGAATTTCGGCTAGGGCGCGCGCGTCGGTAATCCCTTCCGACACCCTGAACCTTGGCCCCGCCGGATCCCGTATCGTGGCGGGGTTTCTTTTGGATCAGCTGTCGAGCTGGCTTGATCGTTGCGTTTCCGGAACTTCTAATCCTGATGCAGGTGAAGGCGCTTGGGGTAGCCGTGAGATTGCATTACTCATGTACTGATCATCGAGGACGAGATGCTGATCGCCATGCATCTCGAAAGCCTCATCGCTGATATCGACGGAACGACGATCGATCTTGCCGCGACCGAGAGCGAAGCCGTCCACATGGCGGGCGTTCGACCGCCGGCCCTTATCCTGTCTGACGTGCGTCTCTCCGAGGGCACCGGACCGACTGCGGTCAAGGCGATCCGGAAGATGCTCGGCCCGGTCCCCGTCATCTACGTCACCGGTAACCCCGATCACGCCGATGGCGACGCCCCGGTGATCGCCAAGCCGATCTGCGACGATCTCCTGATCGCGATGGTGTCCAACATGCTGTCGCAAGGTTCCGCGACAGCAATGGCGCTCGCTTGAGCGATCGGTTGGCGGTCGATCGCTGGCCTCACTGAACGCATTGACGATAGCCTGATCCTGGTCAGGTCGTTGTTGGATGATTGGCCGAAGGTCTTGGCTAATGCCGTCGTGGGCCGCGACATCTTGTGCCTCACTGATACGCGCGAACACTCAGACCGGGAGGGTGGTTCGATTCGGACCCGCGACAATTTGCGAACCCTGGCGTCCTGGCGCATCTCTATGCACAGGGAGCGGGCCACATTGTCTTGAGCGGCTGGATGCGGGTCCGTCTCGGCGGGAGAATATGGGGTGGCCAGGACTGGCGGCGAGATACTCGGCGAACACGCACTTCAGGATGGCGAACCCGATCGGTTGGGCTTCGGAGAAATTGCCGAGCGAATTGCGCGCGCCATCGTCGATCGTGCATCGACGGGTGGTCTGGTCATCGGCATCGACGGGCGGTGGGGATCGGGAAAATCCAGCCTGCTCCACCTGATCGAGCGATCGCTTGGAAAGCTGCCCGCGCGCTCGCGTCCGACGATCCTCAATTTTCGTCCCTGGCTGGTGGGCGACCGCGATGCGCTGCTCAACAGCCTGTTCGGCGAGTTGGCGGAGAAGATCGCCAGCGCGGCGCTCGAAGGCGGCGACGCGACAAAGGAGACGATCCAGAAGTCGAAGAAAGCGGCGGAAGCCGTCCGCAGGTTCGCGGCGTCGATCAGCAAGGCCGGAAGCCTGGTGGAGACGGCGGGGGAGCTTTGGGGACCGGCGAAATGGATCGGTAAGGGGTTCCAGGGCATCGGCAAGATGGTGTCCGGGGAAAAGCCACCGAGTGATCTCGCGAGCCTCAAGGCCGCCATTACCCGCGATCTGCTCGATCTCGGCCATCGCTTCATCGTGACGATCGATGACGTGGACCGACTCGAACCGCTCGAAGTGATTGAGGTGCTGCGCCTCGTCCGCTCGGTAGCGGACTTTCCCAACGTGATCTATCTGCTCTGCTACGACGCCGAGCGTCTGGCGGAAGCAATCAAAAGCGCCGCCAAGGTGGAAGACGGTGCCGCGTTTCTGGAGAAGATCGTCCAGCTCACGGTCATGGTGCCATCGCCCGAACCCTTCGAGCTGCGCCAATGGTTCGCGGAGGAGCTTGAACGGATCGTCGGACCGGTCGAGAACGAAACGGGCCTGGAGCGCCTGCGCATGGTCATCGACCAGGAGGGCGGTCAGCAGCTGCGAACGCCGAGGTCGGTCGTCCGGACGCTCGATTCTCTCCGCTTCTTCTGGCCCGCGATCCGCCACGAAAAGGTCGATCTGGCCGATCTTGTTTGGCTGCAAATGATCAAAGACGGCGCGCCTGCTTTGTATCGTTGGGTAGAGAGCTACGTCGCCGGCGTGGCGACGACCTCGTTTGGAACCGCGAAGATCTCGGAGCCGAATGTCGCGGCGCGCCTCAAGGAGCTTCAGAGGATCTGCGATGACGGTCAGCTCGACGACGTCATGTACCGCCACTTCCTGTCCGAAATCCTGCCCGGTCTGGCGGTCGGCTATGGCGGCGACGAGCCGCCGGTGAAAATCCATCAAAAGATCAACGCGGGTGAGCGCCAGACCGCGATCGAAGGCCGGCGACTGGCCAGCGCCGACCATTACCGTCTGTATTTCAGCCTGATAGGACCATCCCACAGCGTTACCCAGGCCAGCATGGATGCCTTCTGGTCGGCGGTGGATGACGGGCCTGACTCGACCGCCTCGATCCTGCTCGACCTGCATCGCCAGCGGGCACTCGGTACGCTGCGCAAGAGCGACGTACTGTTCGAACGCTTGCGCGCGATGAACCCGACTCTCTGGACGGAAGCCCGCGCGCGCAATCTGCTCTTGGCCTTCGGCCTGATGATGGACGACGCCTACCGGGAAAATCCGGATGAGCACCTCTTCATCGTCACCAGTTGGGATCGCGCTGAGAGGCTGGTCCCCATCCTCTATGCGCAGTTCCTGAACGCCAACCTGCGTCTCGCAATGACCGAGCACCTGTTCGGTTCATCCCCGTCGGTTGGCTGGCTGACGTCCTTGTTCCGCCGCGAAATCCTCGCCCACGGGCGGTGGGGCGATCAAAAGCAGTCGTCCGAAAAATGGTATCTGTCGGACGGCGAATTGTCCCGTGCCATCGATTTGCTGATCCCCCGATATCGATCGATGTCGATGGATCAAATCCTCGATACTCCCCGTCCCATCCATATTTTCTATGGATGGAACCAGAGCGGTGATGAAGCTGGTCCGCGCAAGCTTGTGGCGGATGCAACGAAGTCCGACGAAGGTATCGTCCGGTTCCTGAGCCAGATGACATCGGTGGGGCAGAGCAGCTCGCGCGGCAATTACACTTCTCTGCGTCGCGATGCGGTCACCCCCTTCCTCGATTATGATGCAGCCTTGCGTCATCTTAAGGCGATCGCGTCGGGTGGTTCGACGGATCTTGCCGCGAAGGCACAGCGTCTCCTCGAGCAAGCGGAAATCGAAGAGGAGGATTGATCCTCGGCTCCCCCTTTTTGCTCGCTGAATAGGGCGCAGCATCGAGCCGTCGCGACGGGCCGCCCCATATAAGTCTAAGGTCAACCTCAGTCGGGAGAGATTGCCGTTTGAACGCGGCCGGGTTGCGCACCCGGTAACGGCACAGCATGGGAGCACGATGACCGCGACGACGCAGCAATCGCCCTTTCAAATTTCGCTCGTTCCGCCTGACGAGGAGTGGCCTCAGGATTTTGCCGAGGAGTTCCTTCGGCTCGCGGAGCTTTCGGACGGCCTGCATGCCTTCATCGATCATGTCGGCAGCACCGCCGTGGCGGAAGTGTCGGCCAAGCCGTTCATCGATATCCTGGTTACGATCCCGGACTGGAAAGATGCTTCGGCGGCGTGCGAGATCATCTCGGCGCAGGGCTACGAACTTGTCGAGACCGTCACCGGATCCGATCCTCGCTTCTACTTCACCCGGTCTGGACACTGCGACAGGCCGGGTTTCATGGTGCATGTCACCACGCAGACCAGTCGATTTGGCAAGGATATGCTGGAATTTCGGGATGCGTTGCGGTTCGATAGGAAGCTGGCAAAGTCCTATGTCGCCTTGAAAATTGAACTCGCTCAAGCCCATCCGGACAATCTCGAAGATTATACGGCCGGTAAGGCCAGCTTTGTCCTGAAGACCTTGGCGCGCTGGAAAGGCGCTTATGATGTCAATCGGCTGCTGACGCATCAGGCGGCGGAATCGCACCGGGGGGTCTGGTTGCAATTCGTGGTAATCATTGTCCAACTCGCGCTCGCGACCCTCGCGGCCGATTCCGTTTTGACCGACGATGGAACCTGGCTGGCGGAATACGCGATTGCGGGAGGAGTGCTGGTCATCCTGTGGGTGGTCGTCGGCCAATTCCAGCGCAAGCATCGGGCAGCGGGCGATCAGGCGCGGCGCGCCGTCCTCGTTCGGAGCGGATTGGGCGATCTTCTCTCGCAACCGCAGCTTCGCAGCATGATGGAGCAGTTCAGCATCGATGTCGCGCACATGCAGGACACACGCATCGAGGATCATTTTGCGAGCCGCCGGGGCCCTGGCATCAGGCGGCTGGCCGAGATGCTGATCGAGTCTGCTTATTGGACCCGTCATCTCCAGGCCGGTGGCGCCTGGCTGTTCGGCGGTTACCTTTTGACGGGCCTAGCCCGGCCTATTCATCAGCGGGGGTAGGCAGCGGGTTTGGCGGGTCATCGAGGTATGGCGATGAAGCCGAGGCGCGCCGGATCGAGGCACCGTTTTCGGCGCGGGTTGTCGAGGCTTGTCG
>Ga0105240_10007920_pt1 | contig 15325 bp, 18 predicted proteins | sample KBSC54metaG_FD_80426 | JGI IMG/M metagenome (GOLD analysis project Ga0105240, IMG submission 80426) | Corn rhizosphere microbial communities from Kellogg Biological Station, Michigan, USA - KBS C5-4 metaG | ecosystem: Host-associated > Plants > Roots > Rhizosphere > Soil | place: Michigan, USA... | reverse complement strand
TGTTTCAATAAATATAATTACTGCTTTTTAACCACAAAACCGCATATTTGCGAAGGTACAAAAAATCCATTTGCATTGAGTTTCGCCTATTTTATAGCCAACCGTATAACGTTTAAATCAAAGCGCACATTTTCAAAATTAATTGTGCGCATTGCCATAATCGGCATTATGCTGGGTTTAGGGGTTATGATACTTACGCTGGCTATTGTACGCGGCTTTAAGGATGAAATACGGGAGAAAATCCGCGGCTTCTCGGGCGACATCCAAGTGGTAAAATTCGACTTAAATAACTCCTACGAAAACTCACCCTTTGCGGCCGATGATAACTTTGTAAAAAAAGCTAAAGCACTTAATAATATAAGCAACATTGCACCCTTTGCCATTAAGCCGGGCATTATAAAAACGCAAAGCGAAATTGAAGGGGTGGTGCTTAAAGGTGTCGATAAAAACTATAACTGGGCATTTTTCGGCAAAAACCTGGTTAGCGGCAAGGTGATGGATTTTACCGATACCACAAAGTCCAAGCAACAACTCCTGATTTCGCAGGTTACCGCCAACAGGCTGCAACTTAAGGTTGGCGATAAAATAAAGATGTTTTTTGTGCAGGAATCCATGCGCTGGCGTCCTTTTACCATCAGGGGGATTTTCAGTACCGGCATTGAGGAGGTCGACAAAACCTATGTGATTGGCGACCTGGCCCTGATTAACCGGCTTAACAGCTGGAAACCCGGCGAAATTGGTGGCTACGAAATACAGGTTAATAATTTTGATGACATCAATGCATCAGCAAACGCTGTTGATAATGCACTGCCCACTCACCTGAAAACATACACCGTTATGGAAAACTATGCGGTTATTTTCGGCTGGCTGGATTTGCTCGACGGGAATACCACTGTAGTATTAACCCTGATGATTTTGGTTGCAGTGATAAATATGATATCGGCCCTGCTGATTATGATTGTAGAACGTACCCCGATGATTGGCATATTGAAAGCCATGGGAGCCAATAACTGGGCTATCCAAAAGGTATTTCTTTACAACGCGCTTTACCTTATCGGCCTTGGTATGTTATACGGCAATTTGTTTGGTTTCGGAATAGGCCTGTTCCAATCTTACACGCACTTTTTCAAACTCGACCAGGCATCGTACTACATGAGTTTTGTACCCATCCAGTTTAACTGGGTCGAAATCCTGCTGTTAAATGCAGGTACGCTGATCGTTTGCCTGCTGGTAATGCTAATACCATCAATGCTGGTAACCCGCATTGAGCCGGTGAAGGCGATACAGTTTAAGTAGGTTTTAGAGATTGGTTAATTGGAGATTAGAGATTGGTTGATAGGTGGATAGACTAAAATTTCCGCAAGCGGTATTGTGAACTCTGCACTTCTTAATTCAGCTTGTAACTTACCCCAAACCTCATTAACTCGCTGTGTGCTTCAAAATTAGCATCACCAATTATATTCCCCTGGTAATTGGTGAGCCCGTGCGCATATGACGCCGTGAGGCCAATCCTGTTGTAAACAAGCGCTGCGGCAAATTTAAGCCGTATGTCGGTTGGGGCTTTGTCCCGTTTTAAATCAGTTTGTATTGTTGTGTTACTGCCATCTGTTGTGGTTGCCTTACCGTTTTCGTAAGTACTAAGACCAAAACCTAAATCAACGCCCGGCATTAAATCAAGCTTCATTTTTTTTAGGTTGATGCGGTAACCAACGTATGGGCTTACGTTAATAAACTTGTTCTTTAAATAAGTTTCTCCTTTTGCGTTTACTGGTGGAGACGCAACATAATTGGTATTTGACAGATACAAGTATTCGGTGCTGTAAAGCAATATCCCGGTAATATCAACCTTACTTTTCAATTCTTCGTAACCTGCCTGAAACCCGGCGATAAAGCCGTCTTTACTTACAAATTGCCCCTGTAGCCCTGCGCCATAACCAAAACCGTTCTTGCTGCCGTAAGGGTTGTTTGTATAGTTTGCTATTTTGGGCGGCGCCTGGTGAATATACGATTCAGCCGTTGCCGATTTACCGGCATAACGAAAGAACCCTGAGTTTGCCTGTACTGAAAACTCAATTTTTTGCGCATACAGGCTTGTTAAAATAAAAAATAGTGATAAGGTTAAGGTAAATGCTTTCATTTATGCGATGATAGGAAATTAAACTTAAGGTTTACGCCGCCGGCGCCAAAGCGCAGGTCCTGCGAGCCCATGCCGGCAAGCGGGTATTTTAAAAACGGCTCAATAATCAGCCTGTTTTTGCCGAACGGATAACCTACCCCAAAGGCCACATTTAGCGTTTTTGCAAAATAAAAACTGTTGAAACTGTTTGCGGTAGTTTGATCCCTGGTGGCTTGCAAGGATGACGACAGGAACGACGGGTAGTTATATTTGTATGAGTACGATTCATTAATAAAAGTGCCGGAGCTTAATCCGAGTGAAACGTAAGCATCGGATTTGTCGGGGTTAATCTCGTATTTTAAATTTATAGGCACATCAAGCCCTACCAGGTTGGCATTATAGTTTTTAACAGTTGGTGTTGAGGTTGCGGTAATATTTGCAGCCTGCACGCCATATGATGACGGCGTGGCTAAATTGCTTTTTGCGGATGCCAAAGCTGTTGGGAAGCCGCCATAACTCATGGTGTTTTGGGCAATAGATATACCGGTTACCACTTTTAAATTTTTGCTTATTTTTATATCCGATGTTACCCCTGCGCCCAAATTAACCTGGTTGTCGCTTCCTTTCGAGTAATTGAAATAAGTACCCGCATACACCCCGAATTTTACTTTTTTATCGGGCACAGTGGCATCTTTTCTATCCGGCTGTTTTCCTTTGTCGTTGGCAAACATGTCCATAATAGTTTTGGCCGGTTGTTTTTGCTGCGCGATAACCGGGGCAGGGGTCCTTGCCGCATTGGGATTGTTTACAGGCACGTCTGTAGTTGCCAAAGTATTTGCTGCCGGGTTTTTTGGTAATGCCGCAACCGCAGGGGTATTGTTAGGCACTACTGCATTACCGGGTATTTGGCGCGAATCAGCTGGTTTTTTGGCCGGCTGATTGATCGTATTTTGAGTAACCGCATTATTAGGCGCAGCAGGTTTAAGCAATACAGCCAGGTTATTGCTGCTATCGGGCGCGGTATGGTTGCGCCTTTTAACGGCCATGTTATTGTACTTGCCCGTTGCCTTGTTTTGAACAGCGGGAGCGGCGTTATTCGCCGTGTCTTTCTCAACTTTTTTAATTGCTAAATTCTCGTGCTTTGGCTGTTGAGTTACCTTTTTTACAATTTCATCTTTTGGCTGGATGTGTTTGCTGTTCATCCAAAGCCCGATACCTAAAAATGCCAGTAAAATTGCGGCAGCTCCCCACCATAGCCAGATGATGCCGCGCCGCTTCCTTTGCGCCGGAAACTTCTCCCGCAGCAGCAGCCAGCCTTCATCGGCAGTAGTGTCCTCGTAGTTGTCGAACACTTCCCGTATGCGGTTCTCTAAGTCGTTATCCAACTGTTCGTCCATGGTTATGTGTTTCTGCTCGTAATAAATTCCTTAATTTTTCTTTAGCCCTGCTCAGGTAAACCCTCGATGAGCTTTCGGGTATAGTCAGTATATTTGAAATCTCGTCATGACTATAACCATCTACTTCGTATAAATTGAAAATGGTGAGTTGAATGGGCGGCAGTTGCTGCATCAGCTTTAAAATGTCCTGCACATTTAAATTTTCAATTGCGCTTATGCCGTTGCCAATAGGCGTTGCATTTTCAATTTCAACATGCAATTGAAATTTCAATTCCTTTCTACGGCGGTCAATAGCGGTATTAACTATTATAGTACGCAGCCATGCTTTAAAAGGCCTGTCGCTGCTGTAATTTTTTATACTGTTAAACACTTTTATAAAAGCGTCATTTACAACCTCTAAGGCATCGTCGCGATTGATGCTGTAGCGCAGGCTAATACCCATGGCATAGCCATAAAACTGCTTGTATAGCAATTCCTGGTACTTTAAGCTGCCTGTTTTGCACTTGCCAATTATTTCGTCTTCGGCAATGCCGCGCGGTTGATGCATTAAATATGTTTAATTCAGCTCAAATTTATTGTTAATTTATACCCAATACGATGGTAAATACAAAATCGCTACAGCTGATAAGAATTAGTTTGTTCGCAACGTCAGACTTGGGTAAATAAAAAAAGCCGGCGTTTGGGCAGGCCGGCTTACTTTTTTTTAAATTCTTTAATCTTGGCTCTTGACTCCTGATTCTTGGCTTTTGTCAATTGCCTGTTTTTGTCAAATCATATTGTAGCACCAGGTTATTTGCTGTACCGCCATAAGCCACCATCCTGAATATATTGCCATCGTAAGCGTAGCCATACAATCCATTTAAATGGGTTTTGGTTACAGGCGCCGAGGCCGAGTAGGTTTTATCGGCAAACTGTACAGTTCCATTTTGATAAAATACAAAGTTACCTTTACTGCCGGCGTGTACAGTTGTAGTGTCGCCGGTAACTGCATAGGTACCGGTTGAAATCGGTGAGATATAAACCGTTATGTTTGCTTTTGTGGTATCGGAAGTGTTATCGTCATGTACATGGATAAGCCTGAACTGCCCTGAGTACGTCCCATCAGGTATCGGGTTTGGGTTCGAACTTTTTTTAACGCCGCAACTCATCGCAATAATGGCCACGAATGGCAGCAACAGGTAAGTAAACTTAAATTTCATATCAGGGTTTATTTAATACGGTTACGTTAGTTTTTTATCAACGCTACAATTATCGGCTTATTTTATATTTTTTTTGCCTCATCCCAAAAAATATCCATTTCAGCAAGGCTCATATCCTTTAATTGCCTGCCGTTCTCGGCCGCTTTTGCCTCAAGATATTGAAAGCGCTTGATGAATTTACGATTAGTTTTCTCCAATGCGTCCTCGGGGTTAATATTTATAAACCGGGCATAATTTATTAGTGAAAACAACAAGTCACCAAACTCACCTTCGGCCCGCTCATGGTCAATGGTGCTTTCGTCTTCGGCGTTAAATTCGTTTTTAAACTCCTGCATTTCTTCTTCAACCTTGGCCCATACCTGTTTTTTCTCCTCCCAGTCGAACCCTACACCCCGGGCTTTTTCCTGTATGCGTGATGCTTTCACCAGCGCCGGTAATGATGCAGGCACCCCGCCCAGTACCGATTTGTTGCCCTCTTTAAGTTTTATCTGTTCCCAGTTGCGCTTTACATCGTTTTCGTCCTGCACTTCAACGTCGCTGTAAATATGGGGGTGGCGGTTTACCAGTTTGTCGCAAATGCCGTTAAGCACATCAGTAATATTAAACTCGTTGGTTTCGGATGCAATACGGGCATAAAAAACCAGGTGCAACATAATATCGCCCAGTTCTTTTTTGATCTCGGGCATATCGGCGCTCAATATGGCGTCTGACAGTTCATAGGTTTCCTCGATGGTTAAGTGACGCAGGCTCTCAAGCGTTTGTTTTTTATCCCAGGGGCAGTTAAGGCGCAAATCATCCATGATGGTCAGCAGCCGGGTGAAGGCAGTCTCGGGTGTAGATGCAGCAGATGGAGGTGTTAGTGGCATGTTGTATTTGATTAACACGAATTACACGAATTATTTCGAATTACACGAATTATTTTGAATCACGATAGTTGTCGGCGCACGAATTTGACTAAAGGCAGGGGTAGAAATTGTCAAGGCCTGAAATACTAACCATAAAAGATTATTTTTATCAAATCTAAAAAAATGGAAACTGTGATAAATCGCATAATTGTTTGGTAAAATGATCCTGGCCTTCGATAGTTACTATTTTGATGGAAAAGCCAAAACAGTTTGCCTTGAATTTGAGAATTGGGCCGATACAGCTGATTTTAATGTTTATACCGAGGTACTGGAACATGTTGCTGAATATGTACCAGGAGAATTTTACAAACGCGAATTACCATGTATTTTAAGCCTGCTCGGCAAAATTAATACCCAAAACGTTTCAACGATAATTGTAGACGGTTATGTGTTCCTGGATGACGATGGAAAATTGGGACTTGGCGGACATTTATATGAAGCGATAGCGCGCAGATGGCCGGTCATCGGCGTGGCTAAATCAAATTTTGCTACAGTAGATAAGCTGAAAACACCGGTATACAGGGGCGATAGTAGTAATCCATTGTTTATTTCCTCCATCGGGATGGACGTTGAGACAGCCGCCTCCCATATCAAAGGTATGAGTGGTAAATACAGAACGCCACTGTTATTGAAAAAGCTCGATCAGCTGACAAAGCAGATATGATTCTGGCGAAAGCAGTGGTGGCTATTACTTAAATTGAAGCATGCAAAGCTTACAAAAAGTAAATATCTTTATTTGTTTTTAATGATAGCAGCCATGCCCGACTATACCCAAATGCTTTACGATATCGAGGTGCATTCTGTAGCCGGTATCCGCAATTATTTTGCACAGGGCGGCAGCCCGAACGAGGTACACGATGGTGTTCCGCTCTTTACCACGATGGTCGAAATGTATTTTCGTTCGCCCCGGTTTAAAGATTGCGTACAAGAATTTATTGATGCCGGGCTGCAATTTGAGGATATGGCCCTGCTCGCCGTTTTTACTGATGACGCCAACAAATTATCAACATTAATTGCCAACGACCCGGTCATCATATCCAAAACTTATTCGTTATTCAATAATACGTTTACACCATTAACCGGCGGTACCCTGCTGCATTTTTGCGCCGAATATAATAGCGTTGCCAGTGCAAAAGTATTGGTACAAAATGGCGCCGATATAAATGCAAAAGCGGCGCTGGACGAACACGGCTTTGGCGGCCACACCCCAATTTTTCATACAGTAAATCAAAACCTGAACAACTCGGCGGATATGCTCCACTTCCTGCTTGAGCATGCTGCTGATTTAAGCATCACCGTAAAAGGCCTGGTATGGGGCAGAGGTTATGAATGGGAAACATTTATCCCGGCAGTAAACCCCATCAGCTACGCTATGATGGGCTCGCTGCCCCAAATGCACCGGAAAGAAGAGACGGTAGCCAGGGTAGTTTCGCTACTTATCAAGCATGCCTATGGAATTGATTATACCCCGTCTAATGTACCGAATGCTTATGTGAAAAGAGGCTGAGCAACTTTTGGTCGAACTCGGTGAAATCCAAAAAGAATCAACGAAATCAGCGCAATCAAAAAAATCAGCGGTTCAGGGCCCTCAGCATTTCCCGTTTCCCTGGTGCACCAGGCGCTTTTTCTACTTTGCATCCGAGCGCTTTTAATGAGCGTTTCAAATTACCTGTAATAGCGTAAGTAACGAATACACCGCCCGGTTTTAAAAATTTAACAGTATGGGCTATTGCCGCATCCTCCCACATTTCAGGCTGTTTTCCAACCGCAAAAGCATCGAAATAAATAATGTCGTATTGATGGGCTGATTGAAAATTATTAAGCGTGCTGTGGGCAATTTGCAGCTTGCATTTAGGGTTTATCAAAACATCGCCGACTAATGCTTGCGGATATAGTTCAATGAATTGTTGCCATACCGGAGGCGATGTGTATTGATTATAGCCTGTTTGACTAATCATTTCGTCGCTAAGCGGGTAAGCTTCAATGCCTAAATAATCCAGACTGATGTTTTTTCCAATGCAGAAGTCTGCAGTCAGCAAAAAATTCAAACCAGTACCAAAACCAACTTCCAGAATTGAAACTGCCGGCGAGGGGCTTTCGCTTCTATCCAGGAAATATTGCAAGCCCGAGTTCAAAAAAACGTGCCTGCTTTCCTGCAATGCCCCATGTGTCGAGTGGTAGTTTTCACCAACCTGCGGGTTATAAATGGTGTTTGAACCATCAGCAGTAGGCACTATTTGGAGTTCATGGTTCATAAGAAGGTGTCCATAGTCGATAGACCATGTTGTAAAGGGTAAAACGTATTAAATACTATCGACTATGGTCCATGGTCTCAACTATGAGCCGAAGCTTCTATCTCCACCACCGCTTCACCTAAATCATATACGGGTACATTGGTTACCTGTCCGCCAATAATGCTCACCGCTGCGGCCGAACGGTAACCTGCGGCGCAATGTACTACTATAGGTTTATCTGTCGGTATTTCGGTTATCCGTTCACGTAACTCGGGCAACGGAATGGTTATGGCGCTTTTAAATATCAGCCCTTCCGCTGTTTCATTATTATTGCGAACGTCAATTACAGTATAGTCTTCAGTGTGGCGCACAAAGTCGGTCAAATCCAAATCGGGGACTATTTCAAAACCATTCACAGGTTCTAACAGTGCCGCCTTAATATTTTTCTCGTAACCTATTTTGGCAGCTTTCGCTATCATTTTATCCAGTTCAGAGGCATCGGCCCCAATCAGGTAAAACTGCTCATCCGGGCCGACTATCGAGCCAAGCCAGGTTTCAAACTTATCGCCATCCTGCAGGTTTATGGAGCCTTTTACATGCCCGTTTCTAAAGTCGGTTTTTGGGCGGGTATCAACAACCAAAATATCTTGTTCCAATTCAGCATCGTTAGCCACTTTCTGAACAGCGTTGATGCCTGCTTTAAAGCTGGGTGCGCCCTTTTTGTTTAGCATTACGTCCCCGCCAAAGTATTTCGGCACAAAAGGCTGATCGGTGGTAAGTATTTTAACAAACTGCAGTTCGTCCATCAGTTGCAATGCATAGTTTTCGCGCAATTCGCGGCCAATGGTACTTTGCAAATCGGGACTCATGTTTTTTCCGCATAACGAGCCGGGGCCATGCGCCGGGTAAACTATTACGCTGTGCGGTAGCTTCATCAACTTGTCGCGGGTTGAGTGGTACATCTGTCGGGCCAACTCTTCTTTTTTTGCGGTGATATTGCCCACGCTTTCACGCAAATCCGGGCGACCAACATCGCCTACAAACAGCGTATCTCCCGTAAACAGTGCGGTTTCTTTTCCGTCCTCATCCTCAATTAAAATACAAATTGAATCGGGGGAGTGGCCGGGTGTATTTATAGCCTTAAGTTTAATGTCATTTAGCTGTATTACGTCGCCGTCGTCAAATGTCTCATGCGGGTATTCCGCGCCGGTGAGTTTGCTGGTGTAAATTACAGCACCGGTGGTTTCGTGAATTTCAAGATGCGAGCTCACAAAATCGGCGTGGGGGTGAGTTTCAATCACGCCCACAATGTCAGCATTGTGCTGTGCTGCAAAATCATAATAAGGCTGCGGGTCGCGCGCAGGGTCAACCACTACCATCTTGCCGGTCCTGATCAAGGCATAGGAGCCATGAGCAAGCCCCTTATCGTAAAACTGCTGTATTATCATTTGGCTGCAAAGATAATTGAATTTCGGATTTCGGATGTGTGATTTCGGATTTGTGGTAGTGTAATGACGTTAGGTTAATTATTTCGAAATTTGTCTAAACCATAATTAACCTCGTTAATGAATTCCGCGATTGAATAGTAGGTCATCACGCTAAGATTCAGCGAAATCAACGCAATCATCAAAAATTAACGGTTCATATTTCCTCCCTTTTCACCAGTAAAAACTCATCCCCATCCAGTGGCAAATATCCATACTCATAACAAAAATGATAGGTTTTACCATTTTGGGTATGGTAACTGCGTGTATGGTATTCAAAATCAAATCCTTTCGATAACAGTTTTTTCCGGGTGGTTTTTGTTTTGCCGCCGGGGTTAAGTTCCTCTAATATCCGCCGGTTTCGCTTCAGGATATTATTGATGTTCCGCACCAAATTATAGCTGCTGCTATTCAACTGATTATTATAGTTATTGCGGCACAGGTCGTTACAAAACTTTTTGTCGGCCCGGCCGTGCAGGGGAGTGCCACAATCAAGGCATAGTTTTTCTTCACTCATTGGCCTAAAGGTATAAATAATATTATCCGTTTGCAAACGGTTGCAAATGGATATTGTCGACTATAAACGGTTATTAACCGGCTAAAATTTTTAGTAACCCCAACCTTTGTGGTGTCAATTAAAAACAAATTAAAATTTAAAAACATGAATTCATTAAGAAACAGCGTACGCCTGGTAGGTCACCTGGGTACCGATCCCGAAGTAAAAACATTTGACACCAGCAAGCAACTTGCAAAATTTCCGCTCGCAACAAACGAGACCTATAAAAACGATAAAGGCGAGCGTATTTCCGAAACCCAATGGCACAACCTGGTGGCATGGGGCAGCCAGGCAAAATTTATTGGCGACTACCTTAAAAAAGGTGATGAAGTTGCCATAGAAGGAAAACTTACTAACCGGAGCTGGGTTGACAAAGACGGCAACAAGCGTTATATGACAGAGATAATTATCAATGATTTTATTAAACTAAAAGGATAACCCCGAACACATAACAATATGAAAAAGTATATTTTAATTGCCTTAATGGCGTCATGTGTGTTTGCTGCCCGGGCACAGAAACTCGACAAACCGAGAATTGATAAAATTACAGGTGATACAACACTGCTAACCAGGGAGCAGGTTTTGGCAAACCCGTTCACAATTCCCGGTCATTACCTTGCCGGGAATATTATGAAAGGGAAGGACTATTGCGTGCTCAGCTTGCATCTTAAGGATGGTATGGATATACAATACTCCGTATTAAGCGGTGATAAAGCTATCGTGAAATTTGCCGACGGTAAGCTGTTGGAACTTAAAGCGATTGGGGATACCTATTCATCCCTTATCTCTTATGCCAACCCTGCTGTTGCCGAAAGCTCTTTGGCGTTCGATTTAACAGACACTGACATTGCAGAGTTGAAAAACCGGAAAATTGCGGTTATCAGAGTTAACACCTCACTAGGTCCGTTTGATTATGATATTAAAGATGGCAAAAGCGAGGTTATTAAAAAACAGCTGGAATTGATAATGAAAAGGTAGAATTAAAAAGGGCTCCTCCGGGAGCCCCTTTGATTAAAAATTACAAACTTAATCAGCCTATTCAACTAAATCAACGTATTTCAACACAATCAACTAATCATTATATTTGTTATGTACTTAGAAGCAAAAGAAACAGCCCGGCTTTACAAACTGCTAAGCGATAAATTAGGCAGTGATACAACCGAGGCGATATTTAAATACATTGATAGCAAAACCGAACGTTCTGTGGAGGCAACAATTAAAACATTAGCTACGAAGGAAGACATTGCCAATGTACGCAAAGAGGCAAGCGAAAACAAAGCCGAAACTATTAAGTGGATGTTTATTTTTTGGATGGGGCAGGTCGCAGCAACATTAGCAATAATTGCCTTATTCGCTAAGAAATAGTTAATGCTAATTTCACTTTCACTCCCCCTTTAAATAAACAGTTTTCTCAACTATTGTATGAATCACTTCATCCAACTCTTTTGCGGTGGCGTCGATATGATTGATGATTTCTTTGTTCATCGGGTTATCCAATATGTTCCGGTCGAACAAGTTTACCAGGCCAAGTATAGTAGCTACCGGCCGCCGTATTTCATGCGAACTGATTGAGGCAATTTCCTGCAGCCGCCTTGTCTGGTCCTTTACATGGTCCTGGTTCCTTTTGTTTTCAATTAAAACCCTAAGAATGTTTGTAGTACGCTCAATCATTCGCAGTTCTTCGCTTTTTGGCTCGCGTTTTTGATTATAATAAACCGCAAACGTGGCCAGCACCTGGGCGCTGTTTGAACTTATAACGGGGGTCGACCAACAGGCCCTCAACTGATGGGGGAGTGCAAACTGTTTATAATCGGCCCAAAGCGGATCAGTTTCAATGTCACTCACAATTACCTGGCTACGATGGTAAGCGGCAGTACCGCACGAGCCGGCTCTCGGCCCAATCGTCGACCCATCAATGGCCATACAGTAATCAGCAGGCAAATGGGGAGCGGCAAGATGGTAAACTTTTCCATGCGCCTCGTCAATTTCCAGCACAGAGCAGATCATATCAGGATATATTTCTTCAATCCCTTTGAGTAATTCCGTGACAGTTTGCGAGAGCGTATACAATGACGAGGCATTTAACTCAAGCACGTTTTTTTCGAGGGCCAAAATCAGCCGCTGCGTTTTTATAGCGGTTATATCTCTTATAAATACGGCTATTTCGCCTTTGTAAGGATAAATATTTACCCTTAACCATCTTTTCAATTGTTCATTAAAATATTGCAACTGGCTCGAAACATTAGCGTTAAATGCAGTTTCAAATTCGGCAAGCACAGTTTCGGATAGTCCGAGGTTATTTATCTGCCTGAAATTTAACTTGGCCAGTTGTTCCGTTTTTAAATTTGTAATCGCCTGGAAGGCTGGATTGAACGATATTACCTCCCATTTGCTGTCAATAATAAAAAAACCTTCGTTGAAGCTTTGAATAATATGTTGGATATTGCCTGCGATGTCATCATCGCCTGCACTTGTAAAATTAGTGGTTAAATTTACGCCGGTTGCGTAAACGAGGTTATCATCTGTATTAAGAAAAATCGACCACCTGATATTGTAATATCGCCCGTTTTTTGCTTTAATACGGCTTTCGTGCCCTGTAACCTTATTTTCAACTGATAAGTTCTTTAGCAAGTCGTCCTGTCTTTTTAGGTCGGCAGGATGCAAAAAATCGCTCGCTTTGCTGTCTTTTAACTCTTCTTCGGTATAACCAAGGATCCGTCTGAATGCCACATTTGCCTGTATAAAAGTGCCATCCCGGTTCAGCAGGCAGAAAAAATCGGTTGATTGCTCAAAAAGAAATATGAGATTTGAACCCATTATCTGTGGGGATAAGGTGTATATATACAGTAAAATTAACGATATTTTACAGTATATACCAAATGATACACCGAATAGTGAGTTGCGAGCGGCATGTAGTTAATATAGTACCTCCGGGTTGATAATGCTCTAAAATATCAACTTAATCTCTCGCTACCAATGGCCGATCATAATGCAGCGAAATTCCCAATATCAAAACTACGGGGTCGTAACCGCTACCGGCAATACCTTCCCGTTAAAAAAACGGTGCGCCGTAACAGCAAAGTCAGCAATATATTTACCCATTTCGAACGCCATAACAGGCGATTGGTAGCCAGGGAAGGCTTGCTCCAGCATTTCAGTTTGTGCCGAGCCCAACGCAAGGCAGTTAACCTTGATTTCCTGTTCGGCCAGTTCAAGTGCCAGGCACTCGGTTAGCGTATGTAGCGCCGCCTTACTTGCTGAATAGGCAGCCATGCCAGGGAACTTAACGCTGCCCTGGAAACCACCCATACTGCCAATATTAACAATATGCGCGCCTTTAGGCATCAGGCTAAGCAGAGCCTGTATAATGCGTACATGCCCGATAAAGTTGCTTTGCAGCATCCCCACAAAATCAGCCTCCAGCAGTTGAGCAAATGGCTTATTTATAAGTACACCGGCATTGTTGATCAACACATCAACTCGGTTATCAAAATTCGCGCTGATGAATTGCTGCAGCCCGGCATAATCGTCGTGTACAATATCAAACGCAAGTGCAAATATTTCGGCGTCGGGGTTAAGCCCGTGGGCAATTTCCAGCAAACGTTCCAGCTTATCCTGCGAGCGGGATAAGGCTATTACTTTATGTTTGCCCGATAATATCAGTTCAAGCACGGCCTCGAAGCCTACGCCGCTGCTGGCGCCTGTTACAATAACGTTCATAGATTTAGCCTCTAAACCTCTACCTCATACCGCCTCAGCTTTAGCGGTGGTGCAAAGGGGTAATTAAAGTTTTGTATGTAATGCCGCAAATATATCGGAAAGCATTAGTTTGGTAAGTAAAATATTTTTAAATAAATCTGTATTTTTGTTTTATGAGCATACAAGTTGTAACAAATGCAAAGGGAAAGAAGACGGCTGTGCTAGTTCCAATTGCCGATTGGGAGGAAATACAAAAACGTTTAAATACGGAACAATTTTTTGATGAATTCGCCTCATCGATGCAGACAATTAAAAATGAGTTAGCGGGTGGAGGTAAATTAAAAAGCGCGAGAAGCTTAACTCATGGCCATTGAGGTTAGCTATACGCCTGATTTTGAAAGACAATTGAAAAGATTGGCTAACAAGTACCCTTCAATTTACAAAGATCTTGATTCTCTAATCGATGACCTTGAGATAAACCCACAATCGGGTGAATCGTTAGGTAAGAATTTATATAAAGTGCGAATGCCTATTTCGAGTAAATCGAAAGGTAAAAGCGGTGGGGCCAGGGTGATTACCTATGTTTTGCTTAAAAATAATTCCATATATCTTGCTGCCATTTATGACAAGTCTGAACAATCAACAATTGATACCCAACGTTTGCTGAAAGTTCTAAAAAACTTAGATTTGTAAGTACCCTCATACCACCAACTTTTGCTCAACCGGATGTTTAATCAGGTAAAATCCGTCCTTTATCAGCTTTTTAAATTCAGGTTGAGTGTTCGCTTTGTTTTCTAAAAAAGCCCTTATTTCGTCGGCAAGATTTAGTTCCACGCTCTCGTGGTCAAGTATTTCCAATATCTCTAACGCGCAAAGCCAGTCGTCCTGATGATGCTTTTGCAGCATCATCCACACATTTCCCAAAAAGCCAAAGTCGCCGCCCGTTTGCCTGCGGTTGCGTACTTGCTGGTAAAGTTTGTGCAGTTCTTTTGTATTTTGGTCGTAAATGGTATGATGGGTAGCTGTATTTGATTTATACGCAATTTCTAAAAATTCAGCTTTATCTGCGGCACCGCAAAAAACAGAGACAATTTTATCGCCAACAGCCATATCATAAAAACCCCATTCCGGCTTAAATAGTTCTTTACCATCCTTATCCGTAACTGTGCAGTTCGCAAACGTGATAAGCTGCGTTTTTCCGTTTGATGCATGTATTTTCTTTACATCACCAGTGACTGTAATGCCGCTTTCAAAGTTTAATTCGACGGTTTTACCTTTTTCAAGTCCGAAATAATTAAGTTCTTCAACACTTAAATCTTCCAGTGGGAGGGCATAACTTTTTAGTTTTCCCACCGGCGAACTGAAACCATCTTTATGATAATCTTTGCCGTGGCCCTTCAATTGTTTATTGTCGACTGCCAACGCGGATGGCCCTGTAGTTTTTAGAAATACCGGTAACCCTTTATGTTGCGTAAACCCGGTAAACGTCCCTGAAACCTGCAGACCCGAACTGTAGACTACAGTACAGGTATTTTTACTGTCGATGGCTTTTTGCAACCCGTATGTTCCGCCCCTGCGGAACGACATGGTATCGGCAAAGGTTTCCAGCACGTCAATCAGGTTTTGAAATGTAGGGGTAACAAACAGTTGTGGTTGCGTGGTGGTAATATCGTAGGTGTAATTTACCGCGTCAATGGTGTATGGTATCTTTTTGATACCACAATCCATACAGCTT
>Ga0105240_10007919_pt1 | contig 15326 bp, 13 predicted proteins | sample KBSC54metaG_FD_80426 | JGI IMG/M metagenome (GOLD analysis project Ga0105240, IMG submission 80426) | Corn rhizosphere microbial communities from Kellogg Biological Station, Michigan, USA - KBS C5-4 metaG | ecosystem: Host-associated > Plants > Roots > Rhizosphere > Soil | place: Michigan, USA... | reverse complement strand
TGGGCCATCACCCAGCCGTAGTCGAGCTCACCGCGCACAGTCAATCCGCCCAGTATCGCCTGCGCGAGAACCCCAAGCGGCAGCAGCGCGCTCAGCCACGCCAGATCGCGCCGGTAGGGACGGCGACGGAAAGCGAGCCCGAGCGCGGCGAACGCCGCGATCGTGACCGGGACGGTCACCACTCGGTTTGAGAACTCGATCAGGGCGTGGGTGCTCAGCGGTGGATAGACGTTGCCGTAGCAGCGCGGCCAGCGCGGGCAGCCAAGACCGGAGCCGCTCAGGCGCACCGCCGCCCCACTGAGGACGATCAGCGTGAACGCCGCCAGCGCGCAATAGGCGACGATCGCGTACTGGGCCGACGTCAGCGTGAGCTCGCGCGCACGCCTTGCCAGCCGGCGTGTCCGGCTCGGCGTCCGGCGCGGGTCTGTCGATCTGCTCCGCATCGGTCTAAGCATTGCACTCGTCCGCTCGCGCGTCGCCGCGGAGGGACTGGAGGCGCAGCCAAGCGACACGAAATCTCTCCGCAAGCTCCGAAGAAGCAAGTGTCGATTTTCAAGTGTATGAGATCGACTTTTGCATTTTTACACGTATCCTGGAGACGAGGCGAAGCCGTGACAACGATTGCTAACTGACCGTATTTACGTGGGCCAGAGCCAGGGAAAGGCGGGTGAGACGGGCAGCACGGCCCGGTCGAACCGATCATGTGCGTTTCAGAAGATTTTCCAATTCCGGTATACGAAGAGATCGGCGCTGGTTACTGCAATACCAGGCGGGCGGATCCGCGCATCGCAAGGCAGATACACGCCGCGCTCGGCAACGCCACATCGGTCGTGAACGTCGGCGCGGGCGCCGGTGCATATGAGCCGTGCGACCGCGAGGTGCTGCCGATCGAGCCGTCCAGCAGGATGATCGCGCAGCGCTCGCCCGACCTGCCCGAAGCGATAAGAGGCTACGCCGAGTGCTTGCCCCTGCCATCTGACTGCGTGGACGCGGCGATGGCCTGCATGACTCTTCACCACTGGCCCGACTGGCGCATCGGTGTGCAGGAGCTGCGACGGGTGGCGCGCGAGCGTATCGTCATATTCACCTATGACCGCTCCTACTCCGAGCGCTTTTGGCTGTTGCGCGACTATCTACCCCGCCTCGGCAGGGTGGACAGCCAGCGCTTCCCGGCGCTTGAGGAGCAGAGCGCGGCTCTGGGCGAGGACGTGAAGATCGAGCCGGTGTTGATCGCACACGACTGCGAGGACGGTTTCCTCGGCGCCTATTGGCGGCGCCCGCACGCTTATCTGGACAAGCAGGTCCGCGCGGGCATCTCGACCTTCCATCTCGCCGACGCCGAGGAAACGCTCGACGGACTCGGCGGCCTCGCCGACGATCTCGACAACGGTCGCTGGGAAGATCGCTATCAGGACCTGCTCGACCGCGAGCAGCTAGACCTCGGCTACAGGCTGCTGGTCACCGAGCTCTGAAAGACCGTCTGAGGGACGAGAAGTCGCCCGCCGTGCTCAGGCGGCGGGCGACTCGTAGCGAAAGGGAAGCTCGCTCGAGATCTCGCTCAGCCGCGGCGCTTGGCGGTCGCGCTCGGAGACGAGCAACTCGTCCATTGGCAGCGGCCAGCGGATCGCCACCTCGGGATCGTCCCAGGCGATTCCCCTTTCCAGCGCGGAGTCGTAATAAGCGGTCTGCTTGTAGATAACGTCGGCCACGTCGCTGAGCACACAAAAGCCGTGGGCGAATCCGACCGGCACGTAAAGCAACCGCAACGACTGGTCGTCGAGCTCGAAACTCTCCCATTCGCCGTAGCTCGGAGACCCGCGGCGCAGGTCGACCACCACGTCGAGAATCCGCCCATGCGCGCAGCGCACCAGCTTGGCCACGCCGGCGCCGACCTGAAAGTGCATCCCGCGCACCACCCCTCGCCCGGAACGCGAATGGTTGTCCTGCACGAATTGGTCTGGCTCGGGGATGCCCATGTCCACATGAGCTGCGCGGCGGTAGGTCTCGACAAAGAAGCCGCGCTCGTCGCCATGCGCTCGCGGCGCGATCAGCTTGGGTCCTTGGATTCGCGTGGGAAGTATCTGCATAGCGGCGCCGGCGCATGCCGCAGGCGCCGGCCCAGCAGATTACTTCGAGCAGGAGGCGACGGGATGCCCTCGGTCCAGCACGTAGGACGTATCTCGGTAGGGGCATGCAGACGCGCGGGCCTACCGAGATACGTCCTAAAGGCCGACGACAGACCCGCCCGCGTGCGCAAACCTCTCTCTGCGCGCGCGGGCGGGTCGGCTAGCCCCCCGGAGGGCACCTTCTGACCGAATGGGCATCGGCTCGTACTTCGCCAATCATGTTTGCGCGTGGCCGGCCGGAAGAAAAGAGGAAAGTCGGGTACTTGACTTTCGAGATCCGTGCTACCCGGACACCCTCGGCGGGACCACCGGCTGACAGCAGCGGTAGGGCTTGGACGGCCCTCCCGCGTCCCAACGAGCGGCGCAACCGGAGCACCGCCATGTTCGGCGCAATCAAGCCGCCCAGCTCCTGCATTATCGACGGGACGACTTCCCTCGGCAGCCGCGAGCTCGAGCAGCGCAGATCACAGAGGTAAAAGCTCGTCATCGCCGCGACGATCAAAGCGTGGCGCCTGCCGCTCGGAAGCAGCCTCGCGCGCGAAATCGCCTCGCGCGCGATCGTCTGCATACGAGCCGCCGCCTCGTCCGGGGACAGGTAGTAGTCGATCAGCCCGCGCACCCCCATCATGAGATCCTCACCGCGGTCCACCAGGCTGTCCAGCAGCGAATGCAACGCGCCGATCCACGGAAAGTACGCATTGTCGATCGCGCTTACCTCACGCCGATGCAGACCGGCGTCGGCCGCGGCGCCGACCAGCACGTGCAGCGCGAGAGTCGACCCTGCTCCTGCTCCAGCCTCCCACCAGCGCAGGTCGGGGCATGACCTGCCTTCGCTTCTAGCCCAGCGCTCGAACGGCTCATAGGAGCCGTGAGCGTCGCAATGGTTGAGCGCCTGGTAAGCGGCTATACGCTGAGCAGCACGGACGATCGGCTCGGCCACAGCCTCGCGTGCGGGTAGCAGCGCCAACGCACCGCGGATGCTCTCAGTCAGGGCGCGCAGGTAGCCGCCATCCTCACGGTGGGAATGATGCCGGTAATAGTCGGTATCACGAAGCCCCGGCGCATCGACCGCATCGAGCAGCGCGTCGTGCAGCGCGTAGCCGTTGGCGACTGGATCGCGACTCGACTGCTCGCAGAGTAGGTCGAGGTAATCGCACATCGCTTGAGCGCAGACGAGCGCGTGTACGACGAGGGGTCGCTCTGGACGCGGCGCCAGAGTCGCGAACGCGGCCGCGCCCTCGAGATTGCGGCCCTTGCGCTCGAGCGCCGCCAACGCAAGTTCTCGCAACGTCGGATCGGGGATGCGGGCCGCCAGCACACGCCTGCGGCGTAGCTCGACGGCCACCCGAGGGAATACTCCGAGCCAGTAACCGCGTGCGGCGCAAACGAACTCACCCGCAAAGCAAAGCCGATTCTTGTGCACTGGTCGAACCACAGGAATCGCGTTGCGTACCCACTCCGGGGCCGTCATACCCGCTCACTCCTGCAAGCTCATGCGCGGCGGAACTCGGGCCGCCGCCATCCCCGGCAGCGATATGACCACCGTGGCAATCGCCGTAACCAGTGCGAACGTCAGGAACACGTGGACTCCGCCGATCGAGAACGGCGCCGGGAAGCCGGTCGTGATCGTCAGCCAATGCGCGGCCAGTGCGTGACCGTAGACACCGACGGCGGCGCCCACAAGCGAGCCCACCGCGATCATCACAACGCTCTCCAACAGCAACCCCACCCACAGCTGGCCCGCTTGGTAGCCCTGGATCTTCAGCGACGCCAGGCGTGCGCGGCGCTGCCAGACCGTCGTGCTGAGCGCCGCCGCCACCGCCAGCGCCGCCGCGATCAGGAGCATCGTCGAAATATCCGAGAGCGTGCGCAACCCCTCACGCGCGCTCGCGTCCGCGCGAGCGGCGCTTTGCGCGGTCGTCTGGACCAGCAGCCCGGTACCCGGCCCGAGCGCCGCCCGCACCGCCCGCGCGCCCGCTGCCGGGGCAACGCCGGAACGCAGGTCGAGCTCCAGCGCCATCGCTTCGGCGCCGCCCCACCAGCGGCTGTAGTCGGGGGCGCTGAGCGTAACCGTCCCAGCGGGCCAGCCGGAATTGGTGGTGAGTGCCGCGACCCTCAGCGACGCCAAGCCCGAGGGCGTCGGCAACACGAGACGGCTGCCAAGGGTAAGGCCGTGTTCGCGAGCGAAGCCACTTGACACCGCCGCCCAGCCGCCGTGGCGGATCAACGCCTGCGCACGCTTGAAGTCGCCATTGATGAGCTGGCTGGGTTCGAACATGGTGGGATCGTCGATCGGTCGTGCCCGGACCCAAAGCCGTCGCGGGCCGATGTCGATCAGGCCACCCCGATAGACACGCAGCGAACTGACGGCCGGTACGCGCCTCAGCCGCTTGGTCACGGCGACGGGAAACCCGTCCGTGTTAAAGACATTGGACCCGTCTGCCACCCATAGGCCGGCCGTGCTGTGGTACTGAGCGGTCGCTGTTTCGATACCGTTGAGGAGGTCGTCGCGGGCTCCACCGATGGCCACGCTGCCGTACACGGCAAGCGCCACAATCGCGCCCAGCGCAACAGAGCGGGTCGATATCGCTCGCAGCTCCGAGGCGGCGAGGATGACGGCGCCGCTACGACTGCCTGCGCTCAGACGCGGGAACCAGCTCGCCAACGCCGCGAGCATCGGGGGCACCAACAGGACACTCGCCAGTGCCAATGCGACGCCGCCGAATATCGTCGCAGCCGGCGCGACCGCCACCAGCCCGCCCACCAGCGCGATCGTCGCCAGCCCGGCCAGCCCGCACCAACGCATCGCCGCGGATGTCAACAAGCCACCGGCAGGACCGGCGTCGCGAAAGACCGCGTCGGCCGGCAGGCTCGGACGCAGGTCAAACACCGGCGAGAGGGAGGCCAGCACAGTTGCCAGCACACCGCACGCGATAGCGAGCAGGGCCAGGCTGACGCTCAAGGACTGCTCAGCGGCGATCGGGAAAGCCACCGCGAGATAGCTCGGCACCTGGTGATATAGGGTGCGCGCGAGCACGTCCCCGAGCACCACTCCGAGCACCGAGGCGACCAGTCCCAGTGCAACTGCCTGGAAGGCCAACATCAATAGGATCTGGCGCGGGTCGTAGCCTTGCATGCGCAGCTCCGCGATAAAGCGTCGGCGCTCGGGCACGGTGAGAAGCATCGCGTTCAGCGCCAACAGGAAGCCGACCATGATGCTGATCGCCGAGAACAGGCTCGTGGACTGGCGGTTGGGCGTCGTAGCCTGACTGAGCAATTGCAGTTCGTGGCCGGCGGTCTCGACGTCCAGCCGTCCGTGGGCGAGAGCGCGCAGCTCGCCCGCCACCTGCGTAGTACGGCCGCGCGCCGGCACCACCAGCGTCTGCGTCACCCTTCCGTGGCGCCCGGTGAGCCGCTGCGCCACCCGCAGCAGCGCAACTGCGACCGGCGAGCCGGCCAGCGCTTTGACCGACTCGCTTGTGATCACAGCTCCGACACGCAGCGAGTGGCGAGCCCCGTTGCCGACGACACTCACGCGCCCGCCTCGGCGTGCACCGATCGTTTCTGCCACGCCGCCCGGCAGACCCAACCCGCCGGAGAGCAGCAATGCCCCATTACCGAGCTCTTGCTGAGATATTCCCCCGAGCGAGGAGAGACTCGGGGACACGCCGATCAGCTGAACCGGCTGGCGCCCGGCCGGGCCTTCGACAGTCACATTCTCGCGGAGCACAGATGTGGCAACCCGGACATCGGGAAGAGCCCTGACCTTGTCGGTGAGGCGTTCGGAGAAGCCTGCCGGCGAACGTGCCAGCAGCGTCAGCCGAGCCGAGCCCGAGAGAGCGCGCACGAGACGTTCGGTGGAGCCTGTCAGCCCGGCGTTTGCCAGCAGCACCCCGAAGACCAGTGCAACGCCTACGGCGATCCCGGCGCCGGCGAGCAGCTCCTGAACCGGGTGGGCGCGCAAGCGCCTTCGATACAGGAACACCAACATCGAGGGGCTGAGGCCCAGCAGCGCACGGTTCATGGTCTCGCCGACGTCGAGAGCTCTGGAAGCTCCTCGTACACGCCGTCAAGCAGCCGCCCGTCGCGCAACGTGAGCGTGCGGTCGACGTAGGACATGGCCTCGGAGTCGTGGGTTACGAGCAGGCCCGGGATCTCGCGTTCATGGCAGACATCACGCAACAGGGCGATTGTCTCGCGCGTGCGCGCGGAGTCGAGATTGCCGGTCGGCTCATCGGCCAACAGCAGGCGCGGTTCGCCAACGAGGGCGCGCGCGATCGCGACCCGTTGACGCTCTCCCATCGAGAGCTGATGGGGACGGTGATCCAGGCGCTCTCCGAGGCCGACGCGCGTAAGCCAGGGCTCGGTCTTCACACGCGCCTCGCGCAGCGTGTAGCCGCACACCGGAAGCTTGATCAAAGCGTTGTCGAGCGCCGATGCACCTGGCATCAGGTGAAAGGACTGGAAGACGAAGCCGACATCGTTCAGCCTGTAGGCGGCGCTCTCGCGCGCGGACATGCCGCCCAGGTCCCGCCCGTCGAAGCTGACCTCGCCCGCATCGGGGTCCATCAGGCCGGCGGCAAGCAGCAGCAGCGTCGTCTTGCCCGATCCGCTCGGTCCGTACAGCGCGACGAGTTCCCCAGGGCCGATCTGCAGCGACACGCTGTCGACCGCCCGAACCGTCTCGCCACCGCTCGGATAATGCTTGACGACCTCGCGAAGCCGCAGCGCGCTCATGAGGACCGAGCGTCACGCGCCGAGCCGAGCTGGGAGAGCGCCGGGAACGGGACGATCGTGGCGTTGCCCTCGCTCGAGCACAGTTCGCGTGCAGAGATCGATACGAACACGTCGAAGCCCTGAAGCGCCGCGAAGTCCTCGGATGCCACCAGCAGGGCGACGCGGCGCTCGCGCGAGAGCCCGCGCAGCAGCGCGTAAAGCGTGTCGCGTTCGCTGACGCTCGGGGTGAGGACCGGATCGTCGATCACGATCAGGCGGGGATCGTGAGCGAGCGCCCGGGCGAACATGACCCGTGTACGGTCGACCATCGACAGGCTGCCGGCCGGCGATTGGGCGTCGGCTGCGCTGACGCCGACGGCGTCCAGCTCGCGCAGAGCGCGGCGTTCGGCCTGGCACACCGTCAGACCGTGGCCGCCGAGCGCGAGCGCGAGGTGCTGAGCGACGCTTTCGCCCGGGTTCGGGCGCCAGTCGCCCAGGGCGATGTAGGCCAGGCGCGAGCGCAACATGCGCGCGAGATCGCGCGGTGAGACCGTCGCCAGGTCAATGCCGTCAAAGATGACGCTGCCGCTGTCTGGCCGCTCTACGCCGGCGGCTATCCGCAACAGGGTGGACTTGCCCGAGCGGCGCTTGCCATAGACGCCGACGTGAGTCGCTTCGCGCACGTCCAACGAGGCACGCTCGAACACGCTGAGAAAGCCGCCGCCGTCGGGGTATGCCTTGCTGACCTCGCCGATGCGAAGCAGCGGGCTCATCGCGACGGCGTGAGGGGCGGGGCCGGCTGGCGTCTGGAGTGCTCGGCGATCCGCTGGCGCGCCGTGGCGGCCCAATCGATCTCTGCTCGCAGTTGGGTGTAGACCGCCTCGCGTGTGCAATCCATGAACAGCGCCGGCCACGACGGCTGGGCGCCGCCGTTGGGGGTCACCATCTTGGCCAGCGCCAGGCACTTCTGCTCGTAGTCGCGCAGCGCCACCATCAACCGCGGCGCGTCCTCGGCACGCGCCACCGCGAGCTTGGCATGCAGACCGAAGCGCACCGGCTCACGCGGCAGCAGCGTCTCCATCCATAGGCTGAGGGCCTGCGAGGTCTTGGCGGTCGGGTGGTAGACGATCAGCGGGCGCCGGCCGCTGCCTTTGCACGGTTCCACGCGCGAGCAGATCAGACCCTCGCGCTCCAGTTGCTCGAGCAGGCGGTAAGCGTCGTTGGTATCCACGCGCCAGGTGTCGCCGAGCCGCATCAGCATGCGGTTGGCCAAGTCGCCGCCGTGGCCGGGGCGCTCGAGGACGAGGCCGAGCAGCACGCCACGCATCGAGGCGGAGCCGCCGCGCATCCACTGGCGCCGCTGCGGCTTTGTGCGCGCGCCCGCCATCGCTCAGCTAATCCCCAGTATGTGACCGTCGCCCATTATGCCCATCGCGCCTGCATCCTTCGTGGTTTCTTCGCTACAGATTCAGTCTGACGGAATGCTACAGCGGGGAGCGCTTGGATACCACTTTGCGGGACAAATTCGAGAGATTGTCATCGCGCTCGGTGCGGGCTCAGATTTGAGCGGGCTGGCTTCGGAGCGCTGCCGAGTCGGCGACGTGTGCGAGTCTTGCAGTTGATGCGGCTAGCGCAAATGTGGAACAGACAGGTGATTTATCAGTTACCGGCGCGGATCGCGTCAGAGTGTCCACACCTCGATAATGGGCCGCAGAATGGGCTCGTGGTCCCTTATGGCGACTACCCAAAGTTAGAAACAATTCCGTCAGACTTCTTGGAGTGTCTCGCACTCACATGCGATGAATCGAAGAGCTCCAGATAACGGGGTGTCGGCGACCACGCTCGCCGACGGCGAGCTGCACGTCTGGATCGCAGACCTCGACGCCCCCCGGCCGGCAGGCGAGCAAGCGTACAGGCAAAATCTGCTCAGCGCGGACGAGCGTGAGCGTTCGGCGCGCTTCATGAGCCAACGCGACGGAGCGCGCTGGGCGCGTTCGCGCGGACTGCTGCGTTTGCTGCTCGGGGGCTACCTGAGCGTCAGCCCGGCGGAGCTTTGCTTTCAGTTGGGGGAGCACGGCAAGCCGGAATTGACTTGCGTGCCAACATCGACCAGCCGGGCGACGCCGGGCCGAGCGAAGCTCCACTTCAACCTGTCGCACTCACAGGGCATCGGCCTGTATGTGTTTGCGCTCGACGGCGCGGTCGGGTGCGATGTCGAGACTCTCGGCAGGGAGATCGACGTGCTGGCGGTTGCCAAGCGGGCGCTGGGGAACGCGGTGGCCGAGCAGCTGCGGCTGCTCGGCAGTCAGCATCGCGAGCGCGAGTTCCTGCGTGCTTGGGTGCGGCATGAGGCACGCTTGAAGTGTTGGGGTATCGGGCTGGGCGCCGCTGCCGCAACCGGCGTGCACGACCGGGATTGCCGGACGATCGATGTCGACGTCGGCGAGCTGGCAACAGCCGCCGTCGCTGCCGAGCAGACGCCGGCGAAGGTCGAGTGCTGGCGCTTGCATCGATGAGGGCTGCGAGGATGGGCCACGCGGCTCGACTTCGTGGCGCACGCGGCAATCGCCATGGCCAGCTGTCCTCTGCACCGAGCCGGCGATAGCGGCGGGCGCCGCGGATACCCTGTACGACGATGAGCGAGCCCGACCCTGAGCCCGTTGTCGTCGACGGGGTGCACAAGCGCTTCGAGATCCCGCGCGAGCAGGTCAGCACGCTCAAGGAGAAGGCGCTGCACCCGTTTCGCCGCTCGCCCACCGATGTGCTGCATGCCCTGCGCGGCGTGTCCTTCTCGGTGCCCAGCGGCGAATTCTTCGGGATCGTCGGGCGCAACGGCTCGGGCAAGTCGACATTGCTGAAGTGCCTGGCAGGGATCTATCGCGTCGACGCCGGGCAGATCTATGTGAACGGGCGCATGTCCACGTTCATCGAGCTAGGCGTCGGCTTTAACCCTGACCTGCCGGCGCGAGACAATGCGATGCTCAACGCCACCATGCTCGGGCTCTCCCCGCGCGAGGCGCGCCGACGCTTCGACAGCGTGATCGAGTTCGCCGAGCTGGGCGACTTCGTCGACCTCAAGATCAAGAACTACTCCTCGGGGATGCTCGTGAGGCTGGCCTTCTCGGTGATGATCCACGTCGACGCCGAGATCCTGCTGATCGACGAGGTGCTGGCCGTCGGCGACGCCGCCTTCCAGCAGAAGTGCTACGAGGAGTTCGAGCGAATCCGCCGCGGCGGCTCCACCGTCTTGTTCGTTACGCACGACATGTCCGCCGTGCAGCGTTTTTGCGACCGTGCACTCCTGCTCGAGCACGGGCGCGTGGTCGAGCTTGGCGATCCCGAACACGTTGGCAACCGCTACCTGGAGTTGAACTTCTCCCTGCAGGCGCGCGAGGCAGAGCTGCTGGCGGCGCAGGCGGAGGACGAGCGGTTGGCCGCCGAGGGCACGACGATCTCAACACCGCGACTCGCCTCAAGCGGCGCGCCAGTCGAGGCGCTCGCCGGCGCTGAGCCTGGTGCGCCGAAGCGCGACGGCTCAGGCGAGGCCGAGATCCTCGAGCTTTGGTTCGAGAACGAGCAGGGCGCGCGCGCGGAGCTGCTGCCGACCGGGCAGCGCTGCGCGGTGGCGGTGCGACTGCGCTTCAACCGCGAGGTGCGCGATCCCCTGTTCGGCATCAACCTGCACAACAGTCACCGCGACCACCTGCTCTCGGCCTCGAACCTGTGGAGCGAGCCGCACAGCGGGGTGTTCGCCGCCGGCGAGGAGATCGTCTTCCGGGTCAGCTTTGAGAATGTGCTCGCACCGGACCGCTACCACGCAACGCCGGCCGTCGCTACGCAAGGCGGCGCTTGGATCGATCGGCGCGAGCGGATGGATTCGATCGTGGTCACAGGCACACATGGCTCCGATGCCCTACTGGAGCTGCCGTTTGATGTGAGGATTGAGCGGCGTGCTCGCAGCGGCACGGCAGCGGAGCTGACACTATGAGCGCGCCGATGGCGCCCCCTCGCGAAAGCGAGGTCACAGAAGACCCCTTGACTGCGCATCCGCTCGGGCGCCCGATCAAGGGACCGTCGGCGCTGGGGTCGGACCCCAAGCGGCTGTGGCATCTGACCTGGGCGCTTGCCAAGACCGAGTTCAAGCTGACGTTCTTCGGCTCGGCGCTCGGCTACCTGTGGCAGCTGATGCGGCCGCTGCTGCTGTTCGGCGTGATCTACCTGGTGCTGAGCAAGTCCAAACTGGCGACCGAAAACCACCGTCCCTACTATGGCGCGGCGCTGCTGCTCGGAATCGTGCTGTTCACCTTCTTCAGCGAGGCCAGCGGCGGGTCGGTCAGCTCGTTGGTCAACCGCGAGAACCTCGTGCGCAAGATCGAGTTCCCGCGGATTGCCGTGCCGCTGTCGATCGTGATCACGGCGATGATGAATCTGACCTTGAACCTGATCCCGGCGCTGATCTTCCTGCTGGCCGCGGGCGGATCGGCGCAGTGGAGCTGGCTGGAGCTGCCGCTGTTGGCGCTGATGCTCGCGCTGTTCACGGCCGGGCTGGCGATGATCTTGTCGGTGTCGTACGTCAGCTATCGCGACGTGCGGCCGATCTGGGACGTGGTGCTGCAGATGACCTTCTACGCCTCGGGCATCTTCATCGCGATCGCCGGGCTTGCCCCGCTGAACGTGCTTGGCGTCGAGATCAATCTCTCGCATGTACTGATGGCCAATCCCTTCGCCGCCATCCTGCAGCAGGCGCGCCACGTATTCATCGACCACAGCTACCCGACGGCCGCCAGCGCGATCGGTGGCGGCTGGCTGATCGCGATCCCGATCGGGATCGCCATCGCCACGCTCGTCGGTGGCTTCTTTCTGTTCGACCGGCGCGCCCCAAAGGTCGCCGAGCAGCTTTGAGCGCAAGCGCCCAGACGCTGCGCGTCGCCTTCGTCGGGCAGAGCGTGTTCTTCAAGCAGTGCTCGCTCGAGGCAGCTGCCGACGGCGTTGAGCCGATATTCCTCGACTTCCGCTCGGCGGCGGCGCCCGAGCCGCTGCTGGTGGAGCTGAGCGAGCTGGACCCCGACGTCGTGCTGGTGTTCCGCCCGGAGATCGTCCCGGCGGGCGCGTTTGATTCGCTGCGAGCGCACACGATCGGCTACCTGACTGAGCCGTTGCCACGCAGCGCCAATGACGACCATCCAGACCTGCAGGCGCGCCTGCGCTGGCTAAAGGAAGTAGATCCCGGCAACTTCGACCGGATCGTCTCGTTTGACCCGCTGATCGCGCAGACGGCGGCGAGCGTGCTGCCGGTTTGGCGTTCGCTGCCGATACCCGTGTCCGACTTGCTGTTCGCGGACGTGCGCGAGCGTGGGCGACCGGCGCGGCTGCTGTTCGTCGGGCGATCCACCGAGCATCGCGAGCAGCTGCTGGCCTCCGTGAAGGCGCGCTACCCGATCGTGCACATCGGCCACGGACTGTTCGGCGAGCGGCTCGTGCGTTTCATGGACCGCGCCGACGTGCAATTGAACCTGCACAACAACCCCTACCCATCGTTTGAGAACCGCGTCTGCATTGCACTGGCGGCGGGCCATCTGGTCATCTCCGAGCAACTCAGCCCTCATAACGGGCTGGAGCCCGGCCGCGACTACCTGGAGTTCGAGGGCGCCGCGCAGCTGACAGAGCTGGTCGAGCAACTCGAGCGCGACCCCGACGCCTACCTTGACGTGCAACGCGCCGGGCGCGAGAAGGCTGAGGACTTCCGCGCCTCGCGCGTGTACCCGCGACTGCTGCGCGAAGCGGTCGCGGACATCGCCGCCAAGGGCAGCGGGCGCCGGCGGGGCTGAGCGAACTCGTCGCGGCCGTCAGCCAGAGGCGGACCGCGGGCTACCGAACGCACGCACGTCGGCTATCAGGTCATGCGCCAGCCGCGCGAACACGCGCGAAGCGCGGTACTGCTCGGCCTTCAGGCGGCCGCGCACGCGAATGCGGTGGTGCATCTCCGGGAAGCGCCGTAGGCGGTCGAGCGTCCACACCAGTCCGTCGGCCGAGTCGAAGTGCAGGTAGTCGATGTTGCGCTCCAGACCGTGAGCGGGGTGGGGCACCTCGGCCAGCAGCAGCTGGCCGGCGGCGAGATGCAGGCCGATCTGTTGGCCGAAGTCGCCGCCGGGCTCAGCGGCGACGTAGACGCCGACGTCGTATTCGCGCAGCAGCGCGATCAGCGGCGCCCCGCTGAGACCGTGCACGACCTGCAGCAGGTCGTGGTGATGCTTGGCCGGCAGCAGCAGCCGCTCGCGGTGCTCGCTGGAGCGCCCGATCGTCATCGCCTGCATGGCGGTGCGCGGCCGGCGCACGTCGGCGAAGACGGCGTCGCTGACCGGCGGCGGGATTGCGCGCCAGACGGTCGCCTCGCCGACACTCTCCCCAGTGAGCGTGGGATGAAACGAGGCGACCCTGTCCAGCGAGCCGGCGGCGCCGGTGAGCTCCGGGCCGAGCGCCGCGCCGACGTGCAGTCCGAGCGTGCGGCCGGGAAGGTCGCGCAGAACCTCGGCGGGCACGCGCGCGGGATCGAAGACGACCGTCGCATCCGCGTGCGTCAAGCGCACGTCCGCCGGCAGGCACGCCAGATCCATCCCCCTCCCAAGCTCGATCCGGCAGGGATCCAGGCCATTGGCGGCAAGCGAGGGTGCACAGCCGTCCAGCCACACCGGCTCGCCGACGAACGCGACGCGCGGTTGCCGCGAGCCGGGTCGCGTCGCTGCCGGCGCGACGCTGGGGGCGGTGGTGCTCATCGGCAACGGTACGATAGCGGCGCCCTTGGCGAGCGTCCGTGCAAATGTCTGACTGGCAAGAGCGCATCACGCGCGAGACGGCGCCCGCGATCCTCGGCGAGCACGAGTTGCGCTACCGGCTAGTGGCGCCGCTGATCGCCCGCTCCGCGGTGTGGGCCGACCTCGGCTGCGGGACGGGCCTGGCGGCCGTGGCGGCGCTGGGTGAGGCGCGCCCGCCGAGCGCGGTGCTGGTCGACCTGGAGCAGAGCGCCGTGGCGGGGGCGGCGCGGGAGCTGGGGATCGCCGAGACGGCGCAGATCGCCGGCGACCTGTCGGACCCGGCGGTGCTTGCACAGATCGGGGCCGCGCTGCTCGCGTGCGAGGGCGAGCGCATCGTCAGCTGCTTCGAGGTGGTGGAGCACCTGCCAAGCTTCGTGGCGCTCTTGGAGTGGTCGGGCACGCTCGCGCGCGAAGGCGTGGCGACATTCGCGATCAGCGTCCCCAACGACGCCTTCTGGTCGATCGACAACCCATTTCACATGAGCAAGTGGAGCGAGGGCGCGTTCGAGGAGCTGCGCCGCCTGCTCCCGCGCGAGCACACGTTGCTGCGTCAGGTGGCGCTGAGCGGCTCGGCGCTATGCACGTGGGAGGGCGCGAGCGAGGCCCACGAACTGGCGGTGCGGGTCGGCGGCGAGGGGGTCGTCGCCACCCACTTCATCGCGGCGTTCGGCCCGCGCCACGCCGAGCTGCGCACGCTCGCGCTGGCCAGCCCGACCGACATGCTCGCCCAGCGACGCTGGGAGCGCCAGCGCGAGAGCAATGCCGCGCTGGCCGAACGGCTGGCGCGGGAGCGGCGCGAGGAGATCTTCCGGCTGCGCGGCGAACTGCAGGCCAACATTGCCCAGTTCGACGAGTGGCGCGCCTACATTCACGAGCTGGAGGCCCAGCTTGGCAAGCCGTTGGCAGGATCGGAGGAGGCGATACGCGCGCAGCGGGGCGAGGGCGAGGAGACCCCCGTGTCGGCCGTCGGCGACAGCGACCATGAGAAGCCGCCGGGCGAGGACTCATGAAGGTCGCCTTCCTGGTCAACGACCTGCAGCTCTCCGGCGGCGTCGGCGTCGTGCTCGCGCACGCGCGGCGCTTGAGCGAGCTCGATGGCTGGGAGATGACGCTGGTGCTCGTGCGCGAGGACGAGGGCCCGAGCTGGCACGGCTATGAGCACCTGCCGCGCCTGCACGTGCGCTCGCGCGAGCAGGCGCTGGCCGAGCGTTACGACATCGCGATCGCGACCTGGTGGGAGACCACGTTCACCCTGTTCGAGCTGGCGGCCGAGCGTTATGCCTACTTCGTGCAGAGCCTGGAGGACCGCTTCTACCTGCACGACCAAGCGGAGCGACTGGGGGCGGCGTTGACGCTCGACCTGCCGGTGGCGTTCATCACCGAGGCGGGCTGGATCGCGCAGACGCTCGAGGGGCTGCGGCCCAACACCCCCTGCTACCTGGTGCGCAACGGCATCGACAAGGAGGTGTTCGCCCCCGTCGAGCAGGTCGAGCCCGCCACCGGCGAACCGCTGCGGATACTGATCGAGGGCTCGCCGAGCTCGTGGTTCAAGCACGTCCACGACGCGATCGACGCGGCGGCCGCGATGAGCGAGCCAAGGCACGTGACTGTCGTGTGCGGCGATCGCAAGGCGCTCGGAGAGGTGGTGGCCGACGAGATCGTGGGCCCGCTC
>Ga0105240_10007916_pt1 | contig 15328 bp, 15 predicted proteins | sample KBSC54metaG_FD_80426 | JGI IMG/M metagenome (GOLD analysis project Ga0105240, IMG submission 80426) | Corn rhizosphere microbial communities from Kellogg Biological Station, Michigan, USA - KBS C5-4 metaG | ecosystem: Host-associated > Plants > Roots > Rhizosphere > Soil | place: Michigan, USA... | reverse complement strand
TAGCGCTCGCCGACATAGTCGTTGACGCCATAATGCTGGCAAGAGCGGTTGTCCCAGAAGGCGACCGAGTTGGTCCGCCAGGAGAAGCGGCACTGCAGCTCGGGCAGCTTGGCCTGGTCGAACAGGATGCGGAGCAACTCGTCGCTTTCCGCCGGCGAGACGCCGACGATGTGCCGGGTGAAGATCGAGTTGACGTAGATCGCCTTTTCGCCGGTCTCCGGGTGGACGCGGACCACCGGATGCTCGACCCCCGGCCAGTCCTTCATCACCTCGTTGCGGTTCTCGTCGGTCAGATAGTTGAGGAAGATCTGGGCGTCGTGGAAGGCGGTGAGCCCGTCGATCCGCGCCTTCACCTCGTCGTCGAGCAGGTCGTAGCCGAGGATCATGTTGGAAAAGACGGTGTCGCCGCCGATCGCCGGCGAGATCCGCGAGCGCAGGATCGAAGCGGCGGACGGGTCCTGCCGCATCGTCGTGTCGGCATGCCAGGCGGCATTGGCCGAGCCGCGCTTGTTGGCGATGTGATTCTCCGCCTTCAGCGGCAGGATCTCGGGCGTGCCGGGCAGGGCGAACACCGGATGGACCTCGAGCTCGCCGAAATTGCGGCCGAAGGCGATATGCTCCTCATGCGTCATGTCCTGATCGCGGAAGAAGATCACGCGATAGGCGAGCAGCGCCGCGCGTAAGCCATCGCGCACTGCAGGGTCGAGCGGCCGCCTGAGGTCGACCCCGCCGATCTCCGCGCCGATGTTCGGCTGCAGCGGCGCGATGTCGAACAGCTCGCGGGCGGCTTCGAGCCTGGCATCCTGGGCGGTCATGGCAATCTCCCGGCGGCCGTCAGCAGCGGCCTGGCGCTATCCTAGGTCGTCAGGGCAATGAATCAAAACCCTTCGTCATTCCCGCGAAAGCGGGAATCCAGACGAACTTAATCGCCCACTCCGACAGGGGTGAAGGCCGCATGGATTCCCGCTTTCGCGGGAATGACGAAAAGGGGAAGGGGTCGAGGCTACTCCGCCGCGGCGGTATGCCCGAACATGTCGCGCTCGCCGCCGTCCTCATTGGCCGCCATTTCGGCCTTGGCCTGCTTGCGGCGGTCGAAGACTTCCCAGACCTCGTTCCAGTTTCCGCGGGTCGCGCCCTTGGAATATTCGGTGGCGCGGGTCTCGAAGAAATTGGCGTGCTCGACGCCGTTCAGCAGCGGCTGCAGCCAGGGCAGCGGATGATCCTCGATCATGTAGAGCGGCGGCAGGCCGAGCTGGCCGAGACGCCAGTCGGCGATGTAGCGGATGTAGCGCTTGATCTCCTTGGGCGTCATGCCCGGCACCGGCCCCATCTCGAAGGCAAGGTCGATGAAGGCGTCCTCGAGGCGGACGGTCTTCATGCAGGCATCGAGGATGTCGTCGCGCACCGGCTTGGTCAGGCAGTCGCGCTCGGCGACAAAGGCGTGGAACAGCCGGGTGATCGCCTCGCAGTGCAGGCTCTCGTCGCGCACGCTCCACGAGATGATCTGGCCCATGCCCTTCATCTTGTTGAAGCGCGGGAAGTTCATCAGCATCGCGAAGCTGGCGAACAGCTGCAGCCCCTCGGTGAAGCCGCCGAACATGGCGAGCGTGCGGGCGATGTTCTCGTCGGTGTCGACGCCGAAGGTCGCGAGATAGTCGTGCTTGTCCTTCATCTCCTTGTACTGGAGGAAGGCGCTGTACTCGCTCTCCGGCATGCCGATCGTGTCGAGCAGATGGCTGTAGGCGGCGATATGGACGGTCTCCATGTTGCTGAACGCGGTCAGCATCATCTTGACCTCGGTTGGCTGGAACACGCTGCCGTATTTATTGTGGTAGCAATCCTGGACGTCGATGTCCGCCTGGGTGAAGAAGCGGAAGATCTGGGTCAGCAGATTGCGCTCCTGACCGGTCAGCTTTTGCGCCCAGTCGCGGCAATCCTCGCCGAGCGGCACTTCCTCCGCCATCCAGTGGATCTGCTGCTGGCGCTTCCAATACTCATAGGCCCAGGGATATTCGAAGGGCTTGTAAGCTTTGGAGGCCTGAAGAAGGGGCATTTCGATGCTCCGCTAACTCGTATTCGCCGGGCAAGCAGGCTACACCCAGCCCGCCGAACGACCAAAGGAATATAGGGGTTCGGCGGCAAGATTTCTGTGGATAGCTACGAGATTTAGTGCTGCGTGGCCGATAAGCCACGAGATGTGGAGGGAGAGGGAGCAAAATGGATCCGGTCGTCATCGAGCTCGCGATCAACGGCGAGACTAGCAAGAAGCGCAATCCCAACGTCCCGCACACGCCCGAGGAAATCGCCAAGGATGCGATCGCCTGCTTCAAGGCGGGGGTCGCGACGCTGCACAATCACATGGGCGACATCAACCTCACCGGCCAGGCTGCGACCGATCGTTACGCCCTCGCCTGGCGGCCGATCCGCGAGGCCTTTCCCGACGCGATTCTCTGCCCGACGACGCAGCAGGCGCCCGATCTCGACACGCGGCTGAACTTCCTGCCGTCGGCGAAAAAGGAAGGCGCGCGCCAGGCTTCGATCGACCCCGGCCTCGATAATTTCGCGACCACCGGCGAGAACGGTTTGCCCGGCCCGATCCGCGCCGGGCTCGACTACACCATCGACATGGTCGAGCGCGCCTTTGCGACGATGGCGAAGATCGGCCTCGGCCCGGCGCTCGGCATCTATGAGCCCGGCTTCCTGCGGCTGGTGCTGGCGTTCAAGCAGGGCGGCACGCTGCCCAGGGGCACGCTCGCCCGGCTCTATTTCGGTGGCGATCATAATTTCCTCGACGGCATCAAGGGCGGCTTCAACTTCGGCCTGCCGCCGACGCTCAAGGCGCTCGAGGCCTATGTCGAGATGATCGGCGATTCCGGCGTGCCGTGGATGGTCGCGGTGCCGGGCGGCGACGTTTACGCGACCGGCATGGCGAAATGGGCGATCGAGCGCGGCGGCCATGTCCGCGTCGGGCTCGAGGACCATGCCGCCGACCGCAAGCCGACCAACCTCGAGCTGGTCAACGAGATCGTCGCGGTGGCGAAGCAATGCGGCCGCCGGCCGGCGACCTGCGCCGAGGCGGCCAAGATCCTCGACCTGCCCTGAGCCATGGGACCGGTGATCATCGAGCTCGCCAGCAACGGCGAGACGCCCAAGTCGCGCAATCGACACGTGCCGCATACGCCGGCGGAGATCGCCGCCGATGCGATCGCCTGCTTCCGCGCCGGCGCGGCGACGCTGCACAATCACATGGGCAAAATTCGCGCGACCGGGCAGGCGGCGGCCGACGGCTATGCGCCGGGCTGGAAGCCGATCCTCGATGCCTTTCCCGATGCGATCCTCTGCCCGGCGCCGCAGCAGTCCGACGATCTGATCGAGGGGCTGTCGCATATCGGGCCCTGCGCGAGGCTCGGCGCGCGCCAGGCCTCGCTCGATCCCGGCGTGATGAATTTTTGCAATAGCGGCGAGGATGGTTTGCCCGGCTCGAGCCGCGGCCAGTTCGGCAACGGCCTCGACGACATCGAGACGACTCTGGAGGTGATGCAGAAGGAGAAGGTGGGACCAGCGCTCGGCATCTATGAGCCGGGCTACCTCCGCCCCGTCCTGGCTTTCCGCAAGGCGCGCAATCTCGGCCGCGGCGCGGTTGCCCGGCTCTACTTCAGCGGCGACCATAATTTCGTCGACGGCCGGAAGGGCGGCTTCGGCTTCGGCCTGCCGCCGACCCGCGCCGCGCTCGATGCCTATGTCGAGCTGATCGGCGATTCAGGCCTGCCGTGGATGGTCGGCGTGTTCGGCGGCGACACGGTGCGCTCCGGCCTCGCCCGCTATGCGATCGAGCGCGGCGGGCATCTGCGGATTGGTCTGGAGGATCATGCCGGCGATCGTACGCCGACGAATCTCGAACTGATCGAGGAGGCCGCCGCGCTGTGCCGCGAGCTTGGGCGCCCGCCTGCGACCTGCCGCGAAGCCGCCGCGATCCTGGATTTGCCCTAGCGGCAGCGCAGACACCCATTTTCGTCATCCCGCCCTTGAGCCGGGATCCCGCTGCCTTTCGGCGATCGGCGCGCGCCAAATCGACACAAGAAGGAAGAAGCGGGATCCCGGCTCGGGGGCCGGGATGACGAAAGAATCGAGTGGGGCGCTTAGCCCGCCGCCTTCGCCAGATCGTCCAGCACTTCGGCCAGTTCTTCCGGCGCCGAGTAGAACGGAGAGTGATCGCTATCAATCGAGCGCACATGGTCGCAGGGCTGCCGCGCGATCAGCGCGCGTTGGGCGACCAACGGCAGCGTCAGATCGTCGAGGCATTCGATATAGGCGCGCGGCACGCGGCCATAGTGCTCGGCGCTGAGCGACTGCGGCTGGGTCAGGCCGAACATCGGTTCGGGCGTCAGATGGGCGAGCGCCCGCTCGACCCAGGCCGGCTCGGTCCGCTGATAGAGAAACGGGCCTGCCTCGGCGGGCTCGAATGAGATCGCCGTTCCGTCCTCGCTCGGGATCATCGCCGGCGGCGTGAAGCTTCCCTCCGGTACCAGCTTCAGCACGTCGAAACCGGTCTCGCCATCCTCCAGCAGCAGCGCGGTGAGATAGACGTTGAGCCTGATCCGGTCAGGGACCAGCTCGGCAGTCTGGCTGATCACCGCCCCGCCGCGGCTGTGGCCGACGAGGATGACCGGTTCGGGGTCCGCGTCGATTACCTGCGCGATGGCGCGCGCCCAGGCCATCATGTCGAGCCCGGCGAGCGGCGTCCTGTCGGCGCCCATGCCGGGCAACTCGGCGGTCTCGACGCGATGGCCGCGGGCTTCGAGCAGCGGGACGACCCGCTCCCAGCACCAGGCGCCATGGCAGGCGCCGGCGACGAGCACGAACCGCGCCATTACCGTAATCTTCCCGGCGCGCGGCGGCTGGTCGTCGGGCAAAGCATCGGCTAGCTCCTGATCGCAAATGGGAGATGGATATATGGCGGCGACGCTACCACGGGTTTTGGCGCTCAGCGAATGGATGTGGCAGCTTCGCGATCGCTGGAAAGACCATTTCGACGTGGTCGGCCCGCGCAAGGGCGACGATCCGCTTGCCTGGCTCGAGGAGAACGGGCGGGGGATCACTGCGATGTGGGCGGTCGGCCATGATCCGCTGAGTGCGGCGGAGCTCGATCTCCTGCCCGATCTGAAGCGCGTCGTGGTGATGAGCGCCGGCATGGACGGGATGGACATCGAGGAGATGGCGCGCCGCAATCTCGTCGTCAGCACCACCAGCGAGATCAACGACGATGAGGTGGCGGATCATGCGATGGCGATGATGCTGGCGCTGCGTCGCGGGCTGTTCGAGAATCACCAATGGGTGCGCGAGAACCGCTGGATCGACGAGGGCCGCGCGCCGATGACCCGCTCGATCGCCAATACCAGGGTCGGCATCGCCGGCCTTGGCTGGATCGGCCAGGCGATCGCGCGACGCACCGTGCCGTTCAAATCCGAGATCGCCTGGTGGGGACCGCGCGACAAGCCCGGTATCGCCTGGCCGCGCTACGACAGTCTGGTCGAGCTGGCGCGCTGGTGCGACGTGCTGATGGTCGCGGTCCGCGCCCATGACGACACCCGCGGCTTGATCGACCGCGAGATCATCGAGGCGGTCGGTCCCGACGGCACGCTGATCAATATCACGCGCGGCTTTGTCGTCGACGAGGATGCGCTGATCGCGGCGCTGAAGGACGGGCGGCTCGGCCAGGCGGGGCTTGACGTGTTCGAGCCCGAGCCGACCAGCGCGGCGCGCTGGGAGGGCGTGCCCAATGTCCTGCTCCAGCCGCATGTCGCCGGCGCGACGACCGATTCGATCCAGCGGGTGATCAACCATTCGGTCGATCAGCTGCGCAAATATCTGGCGAATTGATGGCAGTCTTCATCCTCATCCACGGCGGCGCCCATGGCGGCTGGTGCTGGGACCAGCTCGTGCCGGAGCTGGAAGCGCGCGGCCACCGCGCGCTCGCGCCCGATCTGCCGGGCATGGCCGACAGCGGTCTGCCGATTTCCGCCGCGACCATGCCCAACTGGGCAAGCTTCGTGACCGATCTCGCCCGTGCGCAGGGCGAGAAGGTGGTGCTGGTCGGCCATAGCCGCGGCGGGCCGGTGATCGGCGAGGCGGCCGAGCTGGCGCCCGAGCTGTTCCTCGGCCTGGTCTATCTCACGGCGCTCCTCTTGCCCGCGGGCAAGACGACGATGGACGCTTTCGACGATCCGCAGCCAAAGCTGATGGAGGGCGTAACCATGACGCCCGATGGCGCGGCGGTGATCTTCAACGGCGAATCGGCGCGCGCGGCCTTCTATCATCGCGCGCCGAAGGAACTGTCTGATGCGGCGATTGCGCGACTCTGTCCCGATCCGGTCGCGCCGAGCAACTCGCCGATGACGGTCACCGAGGAACGTTGGGGCAGCCTGCCGCGCGCTTTCATCGAATGCAGCGACGATCAGATCATGCCGCTGGCGCTGCAGCGCCGGCTGCACGCGGCGCTGCCGTGCGATCCGGTTGTGACCATCGACAGCGATCATTCGCCGTTCCTGTGGAAGCCGGCTGAAGTCGCCGAGCATCTCGACACCATCGCGGCAACGTTTGCCGCGCGCAGCAAGCAGGAGGCCTGAGCATGGCGACCTTCATACTGGTTCATGGCGGCGCCCATGGCGGTTGCTGCTGGGACAAGCTCGTGCCGGTGCTGGAGGCGCGTGGCCATCGCGCGCTCGCGCCCGATCTCGCCGGCATGGGCGAGGACAGGACGCCGATCGCCGAGGTGACGATGGACCGCTGGGGCGACGACATCGCCGCGCTCGCCCGCGCCCAGGACGAGAAGGTCGTGCTGGTCGGCCACAGCCGCGGCGGGCCGGTGATCAGCGAGGCCGGCGAGCGCGCGCCCGAGGCGATGCTCGGCCTGGTCTATCTCACCGCCGTGCTGCTGCAGAACGGCATGTCGGCGAGCGACAGTTTCGCCAGCGTCGATCCGACGTTGATGGCCGGCACCCGACCGAGTGAAGATGGCGCCAGCTTCCTGATCGAGCGCGAGACCGCCGACCGGGCCTTCTATCACCGCGTCGATCGCGCAACCGCCGATGAGGCGCTCGACCGGCTTTGCCCGGAACCGATCGCGCCGAATCAGCAGCCGATCAGGGTGACCGAGGAACGCTGGGGCAGCCTGCCGCGCGCCTTCATCGAATGCAGTGACGATCGCGCATTGCGGCTGCCGACCCAGCGCCAGATGCAGGCGGCGCTGCCGTGCGATCCGGTGATCACGCTCGACAGCGACCACTCGCCTTTCCTGCACATGCCGGAGGCGGTGGCGGATGCGCTGGAGACGATCGCCGCGAACTTTGCCGCGCGCGCCGGCGCGACGGCCGATTGAACCGGGAGGGATGATCATGAGCAGGTTGCTTTTGCTGGGCGCCGCCGTGGCGTTTTTGCCGATGGCGCTTCAGGCGGCGACGCCGTCGAAACCGACCAGCCGTGGCGTCGGCGAGTCGCGCAACAGCAGCGCGCCCGCCAGCAGCGGCGTGTCGGATGCGAACCTCGGCGGCACACCGATCGAGGGATTGTGCATGCTGTCGCAATCGGCGGTGCTGTCGAACGCCAAGATCGCGCGTGCCGCCGATGCGCGGCTGAAGCAGCTCACCCAGCAGGTAGAGACTGAGCTCCAGGCCGAGCAGACGGCGATCAACGATGATGCGAAGACTCTGGAGGGCCAGCGCAACGCCCCCGATTTCGCGACGCGTCAGTCAGCGCTGCAGGCGCGCGCCACTGCGCTGATGCAGAAGTCGCAACTGCGGCAGCGCGAGCTGGAGGCGACGAAGCAGAAGGCGCTCACGCGCATCTCAAGCGAGGGGCAGCCCGTCGTCGCACAAGCCTTCCGTGCGCATAATTGCGGGCTGCTGATCGATCGCAGTACGGTGCTGCTCGGCAATATGAGCAACGACATCACTGCCGAAGTCGTCCGCGGCCTCGATGCCAAGATCACGACGATCACTTTCGAGCGCGAGCGGCTGACGAAGTAGCCACAGCAACTCCCTTCCCTGAATCGGGGAGGGGTTAGGGATGGGTGGCGCGAAGCGCGCTGCGCCGAGCCAGGTGCGCGATGGAGCGTGGCTGATTGGCGCCGTGCGTAGAGGCGTGGGCGAACCCACCGTTTCATCCCCCTCCCTGGCCCAGGGAGGGGAGTTAGGAAAGTTGCGATCGCGCCTTGGCTATTGGCAGGCGAGGCACTCGTCGTAGTCGCGCGGCTCGACGTCGATCTGGCGCAGCTCCGGCGTGTTGTCGGCCTCGACGCCGCCGGCGAAACCGGCGCGCTGGATGCTCTTCGAGCGCAGATAGTAGAGCGACTTGATGCCCAGCTCCCAGGCGCGGAAGTGGAGCATCAGCAAATCCCATTTGTCGACGTCGGCCGGGATGTAGAGATTGTTCGACGCGGCCTGGTCGATGAACGGCGCGCGATCGGCCATCAGCTCCAGCATCCAGCGCTGATCGATCTCGAAGCTGGTCTTGTAGACGTCCTTTTCCTCGGGCGTGAGGAAGTCGAGATGCTGGACCGATCCGCCATTCTCGAGAATCGAGTTCCACACCTTGTCGCTGTCCTTGGACTTCGCCTGGAGCAGCCGCTCGAGATAGGGATTCTTGACCGAGAAGGATCCGGACAAAGTCTTGTGGGTGTAGATGTTGGCCGGGATCGGCTCGATGCAGGCGCTGGTGCCGCCGCAGATGATCGAGATCGACGCGGTCGGCGCGATCGCCATCTTGCACGAGAAGCGTTCCATCACGCCCTGGTCGGCGGCATCCGGGCAGGCGCCGCGTTCATTGGCGAGCATGATCGACGCCGCGTCGACCTGGGCGCGGATGTGGCGGAAGATTTTCAGGTTCCATGACTTGGCCATGGCGCCCTCGAAGCCGATCGAGCGCGCCTGGAGGAAGCTGTGGAAGCCCATGATGCCGAGGCCGACCGAGCGCTCGCGCATCGCGGCATATTTGGCGCGCGCCATCTCGTCCGGCGCGCGGTCGATATAGTCCTGCAGGACGTTGTCGAGGAAGCGCATGACATCCTCGATGAACAGCTTGTCGTCGACCCACTGGTCCCAGGTCTCGACGTTCAATGACGACAGGCAGCAGACCGCGGTGCGATCATGGCCGAACTGATCGCGCCCGGTCGGCAGGGTGATCTCCGAGCAGAGGTTCGACGTCGTCACCTTCAGCCCGACATCGCGCTGATGCTTCGGCATCGAATTGTTCACGTGATCGATGAACACGATGTACGGCTCGCCGGTTGCCAGCCGGGTCTCGACCAGCTTCTGGAAGAGCGCACGGGCATCGACCTCGCCGCGCTTGCTGCCGTCCTTCGGGCTGACCAGATCGAAGCTGGTGCCGTCGCGCACCGCTTCCATGAACGCGTCGGTGACGAGCACGCCGTGATGGAGATTCAATGCCTTGCGGTTGAAGTCGCCCGAGGGTTTGCGGATCTCGAGGAACTCCTCGATCTCCGGATGCGAGACGTCGAGATAGCAGGCGGCCGAACCGCGGCGCAGTGACCCTTGGCTGATCGCCAGCGTCAGCGAGTCCATCACCCGCACGAAGGGGATGATGCCGCTGGTCTTGCCGTTGAGCCCGACCGGCTCGCCGATGCCGCGGACATGGCCCCAATAGGTGCCGATGCCGCCGCCGCGCGCGGCCAGCCAGACATTCTCGTTCCAGGTCCCGACGATATCCTCGAGGCTGTCGCCGACCGAGTTCAGATAGCAGCTGATCGGCAGGCCGCGGCCGGTGCCGCCGTTGGACAGCACTGGCGTCGCCGGCATGAACCAGAGCCTGGAAATATAATCGTAGACGCGCTGGGCGTGATCGGCGTTGTCGGCATAGGCCGAGGCGACGCGGACGAAGAGATCCTGATAGCTTTCGCCGGGCAGGAGATAGCGGTCCTTCAGCGTCTCCTTGCCGAAATCGGTGAGCAGCGCGTCACGCGAATGATCGACCTCGACCGGGTAGATTCCGGACGCTGGCTTGCTCTGCGTTGCCGGCGCGGGAGCGTCGATCGTATCCGTCGCCATGGTCTCCCCTGCGGTATCTCTGAAGTCCATCTGATCCGCTCCCCCGTTCTCGATCCGTTCGAATCGGGGGCGCATTTCCCGATGCTACCACCTAACCCTTGGAGGGTAGAGTCTCGCGGGCTGAAAAAGGCCGCAAAACCTCACCGCTGCGATATAGGGTCGCAGCGACAATCCTACCAGTCCTTGGGTGTGCCCCGAACCGAACCGCAACAGATTGTGTCAAACTGGCGTCGGACACAATATAGTAAATGAATCACACACGTAAAAATTCGTCGCAATTTGGAGGCCTCTGGGCGCCGCCCCTGGGCGCCCGAAACCGGTCGCAGCCCGGGTCGGCTCAGCAGCCGACGAGGGCGGCGAGTTCGGTCATGCTGGTCGCGCTGAACTCCCAGTCCTGGACCATATCCGCGTCCGGCGCGCGCTTGCCGCCATATTCCATCGGCCGTGCGACATAGGCGCCCTGCATGCCCAGCGCCCGCGCCGCGGCAAGGTCGCCGTGATGGGCGGCGACCAGGCACACCTCATGCGGCTGGAGCCCGAGCGCGGCGACTGTGCCGAGATAGGTTTTGGGGTCGGGCTTGTAGCTGCGCGAATATTCCGCGCCGAGAATCGCGTCCCAGGGAAGGTTGCCGCGCTTGGCCATCTCGACCATCAACGCGACATTGCCGTTGGACAGGGTGACGATCGGGAATTTGGTCTTGAGCCGGGCGAGACCCTCGGGCGAATCCGGCCAGGGATCGAGCCGGTGCCAGGCGTTGTTCCAGTCGGCCAGAATCGCTTCGTCGATGCTGGCGTGATCGACGCCATATTCATTGAGCGCGTCCTCCAGCATCTCGCGGTGGAGCACGTCGAGCACGACGAAGTCGCGCCCGCTCCGGCTGAACTCGGTCATCACCTTGATGTAGCGGCCGCGCCAGGCATCGGCGAATTCCTCGGCGTCGATGTCGGCGCGGCCGATCTCGCACAGGAACGGCCCGGACTCGCGGGCAATGCTAGTCCGCCAGTCCACCACCGTGCCGAACACATCGAACGCAAATGCCTTGGGCAACGCCATATTGCTTCTCCCCTTTGTCGCCCGATCTCTATCGCGACCCGCGGTAACTTGGAAAGCAGCCGCGAAGGCCATAAAGGGCGGGCATTCCACCAGTCCGGGCGAAGCCATGATCACGATCCGTGAAGCCGATCTCGTCGAGAGCGTCGCCGACGCGCTCCAGTACATCAGCTATTACCACCCGATGGATTACATCCGCGCGCTCGGCGCCGCCTATGAGGCGGAGCAGGGGCCGGCGGCGAAGGACGCGATCGCCCAGATCCTGACCAACAGCCGGATGTGCGCCGAGGGCCATCGCCCGATCTGCCAGGACACCGGTATCGTCACCGTCTTCGTCAAATGGGGCCAGAACTGCCGGCTGGAGAGGGAGAAGTCGCTGCAGCAGGTGATCGATGAGGGCGTCCGCCGCGCCTATCTCCATCCCGAAAACAAGCTGCGCGCCTCGATCCTCGCCGACCCCGCCTTCAGCCGGGTCAACACCAGGGACAACACGCCATCGGTGCTGAGCGTCGAGATGGTGCCCGGCGACCATGTCGAGGTGACCGTCGCGGCCAAGGGCGGCGGCAGCGAGAACAAGTCCAAGTTCAAGATGCTCAACCCGTCGGATTCGATCGTCGACTGGGTGCTCGAGATGATCCCGCAAATGGGCGCCGGCTGGTGCCCGCCGGGCATGCTCGGCATCGGCATCGGCGGCACCGCGGAAAAGGCGATGCTGCTCGCCAAGGAATCGCTGATGGGCGACATCGACATGGCCCAGCTCAAGCAGCGCGGTGCGCAGACCAAGATCGAGGAGCTGCGCATCGAGATCTTCGACAAGGTCAATGCGCTCGGCATCGGCGCGCAGGGGCTGGGCGGTCTCTCGACGATCCTCGACGTCAAGATCCTCGACTGGCCGACCCATGCGGCGTCGAAGCCGGTGGCGATGATCCCGAATTGCGCCGCGACGCGTCATGCGCATTTCACTCTCGACGGGTCCGGCCCGGCCTTCCTCGAGCCGCCAAGCCTCGACGAATGGCCCAAGGTCGAATGGGCGCCGTCGAAGGAGGCGATCCGCGTCGACCTCGATGGGCTCACGCCCGAGATCGTCGCGTCGTGGAAGCCTGGCGACCGGCTGCTGCTCAACGGCAAGATGCTCACCGGCCGCGACGCCGCGCATAAGCGCATCCAGGACATGCTCGCCAAGGGCGAGGCGCTGCCGGTCGAATTCAAGGGCCGCGTGATCTACTACGTCGGCCCGGTCGATCCGGTGCGCGACGAGGTCGTCGGCCCGGCCGGCCCGACCACCGCCACCCGCATGGACAAGTTCACCGCGATGATGCTCGATCTCGGCCTGCTGGCGATGGTCGGCAAGGCCGAGCGCGGGCCGGTCGCGATCGAGGCGATCAAGCAGGCCAAGGCGGCCTATCTGATGGCGGTGGGCGGCGCCGCCTATCTCGTCGCCCGCGCGATCAAGGCGTCGAAGGTGGTCGGCTTCGAGGACCTCGGCATGGAGGCGATCTACGAGTTCGAGGTGAGGGACATGCCGGTCACTGTCGCGGTAGATGCCACCGGCGAGAGCGTCCATCACACCGCGCCCCTGGTCTGGCGCGAGAAGATCGCGCGCGAGGGGCTGCTGGAGAAAGCCTGACATGCGGCGCATCGCCGGCTGGCTGGGCAGGATCCTCCTCGCCCTGCTGGTCGCCGCGCTGCTCGCGCCATCGGTGCTGCCGCCGTTCCTCGACCGGATCTATTATCGTGGCCCGGTCAGCGATCATTTCAACGGCGCGCGCTTCTTCAATCCGGACGGCGAGCAGGGCACTGGCGGCGGCCAGCGCAACCGCGCCCTGCTCACCTTCATTCTCGGCGAAGACCGGGTCAAATGGCCGGATCACGTGCCGGTGACGCCATCGCGCCCGCCGGCGCGGGTCGCCGGCGAGGCGATGCGCGTCACCTGGATCGGCCATTCGACCGTGCTCGTGCAGACCCAGGGTCTCAACATATTGACCGACCCGATCTGGTCTGAGCGCGCTTCGCCGTTCAGCTTCATCGGGCCGAAGCGGGTGCGCGCGCCGGGCGTGCGCTTCGATGATCTGCCGCGGATCGACCTCGTCCTGCTCAGCCACAACCATTACGACCATCTCGATCTGGCGACGCTGGAGCGCCTGTGGCGGCGCGATCGGCCGCTGATCGTCACCGGCCTCGGCAACGACACGCTGCTCGGCTGGCACGATATACCGGCCAAGGCGCTCGATTGGGGGCAGGTGCTGGCGATCCGCCCCGGCATCGCGGTCAAGTCCGAACGGGTGCATCACTGGACCTCGCGCTGGATGGTCGACCGCAACCGCGCGCTATGGACCGGTTTTGCCGTGACGCTGCCGAGCGGCGGCAATCTCTATTTCGCCGGCGATAGCGGGGAAGGCGACGGCAGCTGGGCGGTGGTGGCGGCGCGCGACGGGCCCTATCGTTTCGCGCTGATCCCGATCGGCGCCTATCGCCCGCGCGGACTGATGAGCGGCAATCACATCGACCCGGCCGAGGCGGTCGCCGCGTTCGAAAAACTAGGCGTGCAGGATGCGCTCGGGATCCATTGGGGCACCTTCCAGCTCTCGCATGAAGGCGTCGACGAGCCGCCGGCCGATCTGCGCACGGCGTTGCACGCTGCCCGGATCGACTCCGCCCGCTTCCGCACCCTGGAGGCGGGGCAGAGCTGGGACATTCCGCCGCTCACCGGCTCCCTTCCCTGATTCAGGGATGACGGTCGAGAACCTCCCGGTTGCTTCGCAACAGGGAGGTTCCAGTTGCTCGATCAGGCGAAGAAGGGGAGCGACGCGACCTCGTCCTCGCTGAGCGCGATGCCGAAGCTGTCGGCGAGCAGCGCGCGATAATCGCCGGCATTGGCGATTTCGCGCTGCGCGCCGCCGCCGGGCTGGCGCCGGGTCAGCCGCCGGTCGATCAGCGAGACGTCGCCGTCGGGCAGGATGCGGTTGAGGAACGCGCCATTGGTGAAGCGGCTGTCGGGCGCGGTCGACGTCCAGTGATTGGCGATCGCGATATCGGCGTCGTAGACCTCGTCGAGGGTGAAGCTGAACTGCCGCGCCCAGCCATCGCCGCCGTCGCGTTCCAGCATCCAGCCATGTGCGCTGTCGCGGAGCAGCCGGTAGCGGACATTGGCCTCCTCGGCGATGCGGTCGGCGACGAGCGGCATCGGCGGAGCGTAACCGCCGCCAAAGCCGGCATCGGCGATCCACGGCATGCCGCTGAGCGTCACGTGCAGAATGACATGGGTCCGTCCCGGGGTTGCCGGCGGATCGAGGAACCACACCCGCGCCATCAGCGGCCGCGTCGAGAAGCCCATCGCGGCCAGCGCCTGGCCGAACAGCCCGTTCTGCTCGAAGCAATAGCCGCCGCGCCGCCGCGTCACGAGCTTGTCGAATACCGCGTCCGGCGCCAGCTCGATGCCGCGGCCGAGCAAGATGTCGAGATTCTCGAACGGGATCGCCAGGCGATGCGCGCGCTGGACGATCGCCAGCCCGGTCGAATCCACCCGCACCGGCCCGGCGAGACCGATGCGGTCGAGATAGGCGGTCAGCTCGAACAAGCGCCGACCCATTTGCCGGTGACGCTGATCCTCCGCGTCATCAGGCCGTCGGTGATCGTGCTGACCGCGTCATAGCTTTTCGGCGTGAAGCTGCCGGTGATCGCGACGCTGGTCGGCGGCCGGCCACTGTCAGCGCAGTTGAACAGCGCGTCGAGCTTGCCGTCGGCGATCGTCGAGCGGCTGGCGGTGCAGCCGGCCCCGGCGCCGAGCAGCATAGCCTGGGGACCTTTGGCGGCCTCGGCCGGCGAGAGACACTGGCGGTCGACCACCGGAGCGCGGGCCACGCCATTGGCCGTCACCGTCGCGCTGACCTCCCACAGGCCGGGCTCGAAGGGTTGCGTGCTGGCCTGCGCCAGGCACGCCACAGCGCCGCCGGCCAGCAGGCCGGCCAGCACAAGATACCGCAGCTTCACGACTGGATCGCCGCCAGCATCTCGTCGATGGCGACGAATTTTTCGCGCGGGCTGCCGGCGCGGGCGCGGGCGATCTCGGCCGCCTCGATGCCCTGCCAGTCGGAGAAGCTGACCACCCGCACATTGCGCTCGGCGAGCAGCCTGTCGAGCGCGGCGCCGCCCTCATGCGCGACCGGATCGGCCTCATCGGCGGCGATCAGCTCGGCGATGGCGAAACCGTCGGGGC